>Ga0209640_10003429_pt1 | contig 13845 bp, 10 predicted proteins | sample RifCSP10_1_FD_184018 | JGI IMG/M metagenome (GOLD analysis project Ga0209640, IMG submission 184018) | Soil microbial communities from Rifle, Colorado - Rifle CSP2_sed 10_1 (SPAdes) (version 2) | ecosystem: Environmental > Terrestrial > Deep subsurface > Rock core/Sediment | place: Rifle...
GGTTGCGCGGTCCACGTCGATGCCGAGCTGCGTCAGCTTGAGCGAGATGTTCCGCTCGATGCCCGAGGCGACGATGATCTCCATGAGCCGCACGTACTCGCGGGTGGCGGCGGCCGCCTCGTCCAGCGTGCGGACGCTCTCGCCCAGATAGTCGAGCGTGAGCAGCAGCCCCTGCGCCTGCAGCCGCCGCGCCGCCTCGATCGCCGCCTCGATCGTCTCGCCGGCGATGAAACGGCTGGCGAAGCTCTCGCTCGTCGCCAGCCCGTACCGCGAGGCGAGACGCTTCAGCCAGGCGCTGCGTGACAGCGCGTAGAAAAAGGCCTTCGAACCGGCGTACATCAGTGCGTACGACGGGATGGCGAGGCGAGCAGATGATCCAGCGTGTGCGCGTAGTACCGCAGCACGTTGCGATCGCGGACGCGGACGCGCCCGCGATCGACGACGACGATGCCGCGGGCCTCGAGGAGCTCGAGGGCGCCGTCGACCGCTTCGGCGCCGCTACCGACGCCCAGGTTGGCCCCCGCGGTTCGCAGCGTGTCGATGACGGCGTCGGCGCGGGCCTCGAGCTCGCGGCGCGCAATCGACGGCCGCATCGCGTTGGCGACGACGGCCGTCGGCAATACCTTGTACAACCGACCGATGGCATCCATGACGGTGCGCGCGAAGTCCAGCACATCGCGGCGCGAGGCCGGGTCGATGTCGACGGCAATCGGCTTGCCGAACGTGACGAAGACGCGCGACCGGTATCCGACGGCGTAGCGCACCATCTCGGCCAGCTCGCGGCTGAAGGGCCGCTGCGTCCGCTTGACGCGCTGTCGCGCCAGCACGTGATCCTCCAGCACCAGGTCGTACGCCACCGCGGTCGGCAGCACGAGCAGGTGCGGGTGCTCGGCCTGCAGGGCGGCGTGCATCAGGCCCGTCTTCGGGCGCTTGATCTCGCCGCTATAGCTGCGGCCGCCCTCCGGATAGAAGAAGAGGTCGTGCGTGCGCAGCAGCTCGGCGACGTACGCCTTGAGCGTAATCAGGTACGCGGGGTCCCTCATATTGCGGCGAATCGGGATCGCGCCGGTCACGTGGCGGTGCAGCAGGCCGAGCGGGCCGCCGAACAGGTTGATGCCGGCCGCGATAATCGGCGGGCGCACGCCGTGCTCGTCGAGCACCAGGAGCTCGACGAGGTAGTCGGTGTGGCTCTTGTGATTGGACGCGTAGACCACGCGCCCGCTCCGCGTCGCCGCCCGCGCCGCGTCGACGTGCTCGGCGATGCGATCGATCTTGCGAAGGATCGGATACAGCGGGTGCTTGAGCGCCCGGTAGATCGGGTAGCGCTGCGTGGTACGCAGCTCCTCGAGGTAGGCGTGGATCCGTTCGCGGGCGGCGCGTCCGCGCTCGCCGTGGCTCCCCGCGATGTACCGCGCAACTTCTTCCCGGGCGAGCACGGCCTGGGTGATCTCGTCGAGCATCGCCACTCGGACTATATCAGGAGACGGCAGATCGCGTCAGCGAACTCGGTGGTGCTGGCCGTGCCGCCAAGGTCCCGCGTCCGGACGCGACCCTCGGTGAGCACCTCGTCAAGGGCCTTCATCACGCGGTCGGCGATCGCGCCCTCGCCAATGTGCCGCAGCATGAGCACCGCCGAGAGCAGCAGCGCCGTCGGGTTGGCCAGATTCTTGCCCGCAATGTCCGGGGCGCTGCCGTGCACCGCCTCGAACACGGCGACCCCGCTTCCCAGGTTGGCGCCCGGCACCACGCCAAGGCCGCCGACAAGCCCCGCGCACAGATCCGACACGATGTCGCCGTACAGATTCGGAAGCAGCAGCACGTCGAACCGCATCGGATCGAGCACCAGATGCATGCACGTCGCGTCGACGATGCGGTCGTCAGCCGTGATGTCGGGATAGGCGGCGGCAACCTTCCGCACGCTCTCGAGAAAGAGGCCGTCGCCCATCTTCATGATGTTGGCCTTGTGGACGGCGGTCACACGCCGGCGTCCGTGCCGCCGCGCGTACTCGAACGCAAACCGCGCGATGCGCGTGGACGACGCTTCGGTTGTGATCTTCAGGCTCTCGACGACCCCGGGGACCACTTCGTGCTCGAGGCCGGCATACAGGTCTTCGGTGTTCTCGCGCACGATGACGAGGTCGACGTGCTGATAGCGCGACGCCACGCCCGGCAGGCTCTTCACGGGGCGGAGGTTGGCAAAAAGGTCGAGCGCCTTCCGCAGCCCCACGTTGACGCTCGTGAACCCGCCGCCGACCGGCGTGGTCAGCGGTCCCTTGAGCGCCACCGTGTTGCGGCGGATGGAGGCGAGCAGCGCGTCCGGCAGCGTCACCCCGTCGCGGGCGAGCGCCGCCGCGCCCGCCAGGTGCCTCTCCCATTCGACGTCGAGCCCGGCCCGCTCGAGGACATTGACGACGGCGCCGGTGACTTCCGGTCCAATCCCGTCGCCGGGAACGAGTGTGATCCTGTGCACGTGTGCCCGCCCTACCTGGTCTCTCTCGCTTCCCACAACAGCAACACCAGTGCCCCTGCGATGTTGAGCAGCATGAGGCGCGTGGAGAGCCGGTGGAGCTCGTCAAAACGGGCGCGCCGGGCGTCGGTCGGGGACAGCCGCGACACACGGCCACCGGCCTCCTGCTGAACGGTGTCGATGCGGCGGAGGACGATCAGGCCGGAATAGAGCGCCACGGCCAGCATGCCGGCGACGAGGGCCGCCCGCGCCGCAAAGCCGGCCGGCCGCGGGCCGAGCAGCCGCATCGCGGCCAGCGTGACGAGCATGAGCGCGCCGGCCGCATACGCCACGTAGTGAAAGCGCGCGACGATCGAGCCGAAGACCTCGCCCGCCAGCACGCGCCCGGTGTCGGGCGCGCCGGCCTGCAGCACCTCGAAGGTTGTCGGCGCCACGAGCGCGCCCAGCACGACCATGCCGCCCAGCCAGACGACGAGCGCCAGCACATACACGTACCGCAACGCGAGCATCCGCGCATTATAATTCTCGTTCCCGGAGGATCTCCTCTTGTCCGTGCAGACATCCGTGCGCGTCCCCGCGCTCATGAACATCGCCACACGCCTGCGTATCGATTCGATGCGCTCGACGTCCGAGGCCGGCAGCGGCCATCCGACCACGTGCTGCTCGGCGGCCGAGATCGTGGCGGCGCTGTTCTTCGCCGAGATGCGGTACGACCCGCGCGATCCGCAGAATCCCGACAACGATCGGTTCGTGCTGTCGAAAGGCCACGCGGCGCCCGTCCTGTATGCCGCCTGGGCCGAGGCCGGCCTGCTCGCGCGCGCCGATCTGCTGACGCTGCGGCGCCTGGATTCGGACCTCGAAGGGCATCCGACGCCGCGCCTGCCCTTCGTCGATGTGGCGACCGGCTCGCTCGGGCAGGGGCTGTGCGCGGGCGTCGGCATGGCGCTCAACGCCCGCCGCATCACGTCCGACTACCGCACCTACGTGCTGCTCGGGGACGGCGAATCGGCTGAAGGCGCCGTCTGGGAGGCCGCCAACGTCGCGGCGGTGGCCAGGCTCGACTCGCTCTGCGGCATTACCGACGTCAACGCGCTCGGCCAGAGCGGCCCCACGCAGTGGCAGCACGACCTCGAGGCGCTGGCGGCCCGGTGGCGCGCCTGCGGGTGGCACGCCGCAATCGTCAACGGCCACGACCTGCCGGACGTGCTCGACGCGCTCGACGCGGCACGGCAGACGCGCGGCCGGCCGACGATGATCCTGGCGAAGACGATCAAGGGCAAGGGCGTCTCCTTTCTGGAAGGCAAGGGCGGCTGGCACGGCAAGCCTCTCAAGAAAGGCGAGGAGCTCGACAAGGCGCTCGCCGAGCTCGAATCGCAATTCGTGCCTGAAGAGGGCCCCGCACCCCGGCCGCAGGCGCCGCGCGCGATCCGCCGGACGCCGGCGACGCGGGGAACCGTGGGCGCCTCGATCTACAAGCCGGGCGACAGCGTGGCCACGCGCGAGGCGTACGGCGAAGCCATCGCCAGGCTTGCCGTCGATGACGACCGTATTGTCGCCCTCGACGCCGACGTGAAGAACTCCACCTACAGCGAAAAGTTCGAGCAGGCACACCCGGAGCGCTTCTATCAGACGTTCATCGCGGAGCAAGTGATGCTGGGCGCCGCCATGGGCCTGGCCAGCCGCGGCGCGATTCCGTTTCCGTCGACGTTTGCGGCGTTTCTGACGCGGGCGTACGACTTTATCCGCATGGCGGCCATCAGCAATCTGAACATCAAGATGGCGGGGTCGCACGCCGGCGTCTCCATCGGCGAGGACGGGCCGTCGCAGATGGCGCTCGAGGACCTGGCGATGATGCGCGCGCAGCCGAACGTCACCGTGCTGTACCCGTGCGACGGGGTCAGCACCGAGCGGCTCGTCGAGCGCATGGCCTACCATCCGGGTCCGGTCTACATGCGCACGTCGCGCCCCAAGACGCCGGTGATCTATGGCGCGGACGAGACGTTCGAGATCGGGGGGCTCAAGGTGCTGCGTGAAAGCGCCACCGACGTCGCGACGGTGATTGCCGCCGGGGTCACCGTCTTCGAGGCGCTGAGGGCGTACGACGAGCTGCTGGCGCGGGGGATTCACATTCGCGTCATCGACCTCTACTGCCTGCAGCCGATCGACGCGGCCACGCTGCTGGCGTGCGCGCGTGAGACCCATGGGCGGCTGATCACGGTCGAGGATCACTATGCCGGCGGCGGGATTGGCGACGCGGTCGCCTCGGCCGTGGCCGCCGGCGGGGTCACCGTCCATCGGCTGGCCGTCCGCGAAATCCCGCGCAGCGGCACGCCGGCGCAGTTGCTCGACGCGTACGGCATCTCCGCGCGCCACATCGTCGCGGCGGTCAAGGAGTAAGCGGTGCGACGGTGCGAGAGAGCCGCCCCCACGATCATCCGGCAGACGGATGCTGGCTCCTCCCCGACGAACTGCCCTCGGTGAGGTCCAGCGTGTAGGACATGGCGGACAGGACGGTCGAAAGCGTTACGGTGGGCATCCTGCCGCTTGGAGCACGCGGCGCGCCTGCGCGAGATGACGCCGCTCGTGGGCGACCATCATGGCAAAGCTGGACCCGAGGGGAATACGAAGCCAGCGCGTGAAGGGCGAGGCGACGCGGGCGCGCGCCAGGTCGAGGCCGTTGGCCTGGCGCAGGCGGTCGACGTACTGCACCTGATAGGCGCGGAAGGCGGCCATGACCTCGTGCCGGGGCCGGCCCGAGGCGGGCTGAAACGACATGGTCGCCTTCACACGGAGGCGGGTCGTCGGCTGGCAGAAGTACACGTGCAGCCGCCCGAGCCAGTTGTACGAGTGCGGACCGGCGTCGTAGAGGCCGCGGCGAATCGCATCCGCAATCCCTTCATCCATGACCGGCAGGTAGACACGCGCGCTGACGTTCAGGTGATCGAGGCACTGCGCCACCGACCAGCAGTCGGGTGCAGGCTGCCACACGAACTGCTCGTCGCCGAGGGGCGCGACGAGCGCGTCGGCGTCAAGGGCGAGCGCGTCGAACTGCTTGCGGAATTCGTCGAACTCGGGTGCCAGGCCGTGCGGGCCCTGTGTTGCCATGCGTGGTGATCGTCTTATCGGCCGCATCTGCCGCGGTACTTGCGGTGCAGGCATACGGCTGGGCCCGGCGACCGGCGCCTTACCGTCGAGCTCGTTAACTCCATGCGCAATGGCTATTTACAGAGGCCTGAGAGGTTCGCTAGAATCATCGGGCGCATCCGGTACGCGAAGACCCGCAGGTTTCCGCCACCCGCGCACCTTCCACCACAAGAATCGGGCCGTCGTGCACCGCTCGCGAGGTGCGCCGGCTCGCGGAGGCTGAAGCCTCCGGCTACTGGGTCAGGGGTATACCCGCGTGCTGAAGGGCAAGTTTCCGCGTTCGCGTCTGGTCTGGTTGGGCGCCGTCGTCCTCATCATTCTTCTGTTCGTGGCCGTCTCGGTTGCGCTGCGCTCGCGCCGCGCCGCCGATCGCACCGTCGTGGCGTTCTCGGACCTGTTGAGTGACGTCCAGGCCGGCCGCGTCAGTCAGGTGACGCTCACCGCCGAGCGTGTGCTGTTCGAGCGTCGCGACGGTCAGCGCTTCGAGACTGTCGCGCCGCAGGGCTACGTCGCGGCGAATCCGACGTTCGTGACAAGCCTGGCCGAGCGCGGGATCCGCCTCGATGTGAACCGGACTGAATCGTCCGGCGCGGGCAACTGGGGCGCGATTGCGATCGGCTTGCTGCTCTTTGCCGTCGCGGGCCTGGTGCTCTTTCGCATGATGACCGGCCGCGTCCCGACGCTGGAGCGGACGCGCACGGTCGATCTCGATCGGGTGCCGGTGACCTTTGCGGACGTGGCCGGCGTGGACGAGGCCAAGGACGAGGTCCGCGAGATCGTCGACTTCCTCAAGGATCCGGCGCGCTTCGCCACCATTGGCGGACGGATCCCGCGCGGCGTCCTGCTCGTGGGGCCGCCGGGCACGGGCAAGACGCTCCTGGCGCGCTCGATGGCGGGCGAGGCGGGCGTGCCGTTCATCTCCGCGAGCGGCTCCGACTTCGTCGAGATGTACGCCGGGGTTGGCGCGGCGCGCGTGCGGCGCCTCTTCCGCGACGCGCGGCGCCACGCCTCGTGCATCATCTTCATCGACGAGCTCGACGCCGTGGGCCGCAGCCGCGGCGGCAGCTCGCTCAGCCACGAGGAGCGCGAGCAGACGCTCAACCAGCTTCTGGTCGAGATGGACGGCTTCACGCAGTCCGAGAGCATCATCATCGTCGCGGCCACGAACCGTCCCGACATCCTCGATCCGGCGCTCCTGCGGCCGGGCCGCTTCGACCGTCAGGTCGTCGTCGGCAATCCAGACATCCGCGGCCGCGAGCAGATTCTGCGCGTGCACGCGCGCAAGGTGGTGCTCGAGGCCGACGTCGACATGCGCGCCATCGCGCGCGGGACGCCGGGCTTTTCGGGCGCGGACCTCGCCAACCTGGTCAACGAGGCGGCGCTTGGTGCCGCCCGCGCCGGACGGTCGGCGGTCGGCGCGCGCGACCTGGATGCCGCACGCGACAAGGTGCTCATGGGCGTCGAGCGCAAGTCGGTGGCGATGAGCGAGAAGGAGCGCATCACCTGCGCCTACCACGAGGCGGGGCATGCGGTGGTGGCGTCGCTCCTGCCCGAGGCGGATCCGCTGCACAAGGTGACCATCATCCCGCGCGGGCGTGCCCTGGGCGTGACGATGCAGCTGCCGGAAGCGGATCGGTACACACATTCGCGGGCGTTCATCGAGGCGCAGATTGCGATCCTGATGGGCGGGCGAGTGGCCGAAGAGCTGTTTCTGCGGCAGGCGACGAGCGGCGCCTCCAACGACATCGAGCGCGCCACGGAGCTGGCGCGCAAGATGGTGTGCGAGCTTGGCATGTCGCCGCTCGGGCCGCTGCACTTTCGGCGGCCGTCGAACGCGTGGGACGGCGACAGCCGCGCCGCCGGCTTCAGCGAGGATACGGCCCGCCGCGTGGACGAAGAGATCCGGACGCTGGTGATGCGCGGCCACGAGACGGCGCGGCAGATCGTCGAGCGCCAGCGCGCCGTGGTGACCAGGCTTGCCGACGAGCTGCTCGAGTTCGAGTCGGTGGACGCCGATCGGCTGAAGGAGATTCTGGCGGGAACCGCGCTCGCGTAGGGCGGGTTGTTACGGCCCGGCGCGGATCGCGTCCGCCGCCGGCGACTCCGGCCACACGGGCGCCGGCGCGGCCGTATAGGTGGCGTGGGCCAGCGATGCCTGGAAGAGCGCCGTTTGCGACGCCATGAACTGCAGCTTGAGCAGCAGCCGCGCCAGCAGATAGAGCTGGGCGCCGGCAAATCCCAGCCACATCGACCACCCGGCGCCGCCTGCGCCGGGGGCCGCCAGCGCCCAGACGGCGATCAACGTCAGAAACGCCAGCGCGTTCAGGGCGTACAGGCCGATCGCGCGGTCGAGATGGCGCCAGATGAACGCGAGCGCCGCCCGAAGCGCGCCAAGCGCACTGCGGCGGTCCTCGACCACCAGCCGGATTCTCGCGTAGTCGAACGTCACGTTGACCGCGACGAGCACGACGCCGAACGCCGCGTAGAGCGCGGCCCGCCACAGGAAGGCCTGGCGCTCGACCGCGAGGTCCCGCGTCAAGCGCGTGTAGGCGTCCTCCAGCAGCCAGCGGTGAAGGTAGGCAAACAGAAGCCAGTAGGCGGCGCTCGCGACGGCCGCCAGGCGCAGGAAGCGCCAGAAGAAGGCGCCGGACGCGCCGAAAAATCCGTACGCGTGCGTCGGCCGCTGCCGGGCGTAGCGATCGACGATACCGCCCGAGAGAAACGTCCACGCCAGCAGGTAGACGGCGACGGCCGCGGCAATCGGCACAGCCCTGCGCTCGGCGTCGAGCACGCTGCTGATGCTGTCGAGCGTCGAGGCGAACCCGACGATCGCCGGCGAAAACGTCGCCTGGAGGCCGGAGGCCTGCGAGGCAAATTCCTGCCACCAGTCGAAGTTCACGCCGTCGGCGGCGGCATCGGCGGCCAGACTGCGGCCCAGGTGCGCCTCGATCGTGCCGCGGATGGCGAAGGCCATCGGCAGCCCCGCCGCCAGCGTGAGCGCGTACACGCCGGCCAGGATCGCGGGCGCGCCCAGCACCCGCCCGAATCCGTCACGCCAGCTCCGACTCACCATCTACCTGCTACCACCTTCCCCCTACCCCCTTCCACCTTCCACTTAGACGAAGAACGCATACGTCAACAGCAGCTCCTGCAGCCAGACCAGCCACGTGAGGCTCCACTTGAGGCTCGCCTCGCGCGCGCGGGGCTCGAGTGTGGCGCTGTTGTTGGTGTAGTTGACGTCGAGCAGGAGCACGCGCTGCGGGTCGATCTGCACCGACAGCCCTTCCGCCGGCCGCTCGTAGGTATAGACCGCGCGCCGGTCGCGGCCGTCCCACTGTTCCCTGACCTGCTGCCCATCCCGGAACGTCGTCACCACGTCGACCGGGAAGATGGCTTCGCCAAACCGCCGCGCCACGACAACCGTGCGGTACCCGTCCGTACCGTACGTAGTGTCCGGCTTCAGCCGGACCGTGGTGTCATCCGGCTTTAGCCGGACCGTGGTGTCGTCCGGCTTCCTGACCGCCGTAGCCTCGGCGGAGGCGGTTAGCCGGACCCGCGTGCTGGCAAAACTCTGAACGCCGTAGTCGAACACGTTCGAGCCGCGATACGCCTGGTCGAAGAACCACGTCAGGTCGCGTCCGCTGACCTCGTTGACCACCGCGAACAAATCGGCCGGCCGCGGGTGGCGGAACGACCACCGCTCGAAGTAGGTGGACATGATGCGCTGCAGCACCGGCCAGCCCAGGTGCCGCTCGAGCGTGTGCAGCCAGAGCGCGGTCTTGTTGTAGGTGATGAAGGTGGCGGTTGCCGGCCAGTAGCGAAAGGTCGGCGTGGCCTGCGCGTCGGCCTCCGCGTTGTCGCGATAGCCTGCCAGCCGGTTGCCGTCGGTCGCGCGTGACAGGCGGATGTCGTCGATGACCCACGGGATCAGCCCGCCGAAGAACCGGAGCCCGAGATGGTTGGGCAAGCCCGCTTCCTCGATCGCGCGAGCCGTCGAAAACGTGTTGAGCCCCTCGTCCATCCACGCGTGCTCGAACTCGTTGCTGCCGATGATCCCGTACCAGAACTGATGGCCGGCTTCGTGAATCGTCACCGACTCGGGCTGCGTCAGCCGTTCGGGCGCCAGCCACCGCGCGCCCACCGTGAAGAGCGTGGGGTACTCCATGCCGCCGCTCCCGCTCTGGAACGCCGGATCGACGATGGTGATGTGGCCGTAGGGATAGGGTCCGAACCACTCACCGTAATACTTGAGCGCGGCGGCGGTGGCGGCGAAGTGGCGCGCCTCCTGACCGGCGTGCTCCGGCTGGAGCAGCAGGCGCATCTCCACCGGCGGCAGCGTCGGGTGCTCGAAGGTCTGCGTCACCTCCACGTAGTCGGGGCTCGTCGTCCAGGCAAAGTCGTGGATGTCTTCGCCGTGATAGCGGTGCGTCGTGGTCCCGTTGTCGTTGTCGGCGCGGCTCGTCTGCCGTCCTGAGGCGCCGACGACAAAGCCCTGCGGCACGGTGATGCGAACGTCGTAGACGCCGTAGTCGGCGTAGAACTCGGTGGCGGAATGAAACTGGTGCGTGTTCCACCCCGTGTCTTCCAGCACGCCGAGCTTTGGAAACCACTGGGCGATGAAGTAGTAGTCGTCCAGGTAGCCAGTGCGCGCGAACGGGCGCGGCACCTTCGACGTCCACGCCACCTCGATCTCGACAGTCTCGTTCGGCTGCACGGCAACGGGCAGAGGCACGGCCATCACCGTCCGATCCGCCGCGTTCCCGTCGTCGGGGGCAATGAATCGTCGTGCAGAGGTGAGATCGATGCCGCGCACGCGCACGGACGTGACGTCGATCGATCCCCAGGCATCGGCGCGCGGCGGCGTGACGGTGCCGGCCAGGCGCCGCTCGCGAAGCCACGTCGACTCGAGATTCCGCCAGGCATTCCAGTACAGGTGAAACTGCAGCTCCGACGTGGGATTGGCGCTGATGTTGCGCCAGCGAATCGTCTCGCGGCCCTTCAGCCTGCGAGCCGCATGGTCGAGCGTGACGTCGATGTCGTAGCTGGCGTTGCGCGGCGAGCGTGCGCCCGCGCCCACGCTCTGTCCCTCGACACGGATGAGACACAAGAGCAAGACAACGAGCCCGACCACCACGGTCCGGCTGAAGCCGGACACGACATGCACCGTGTCGTACGTAGTGTCCGCCTTCAGGCGGACCGTCAAACGCCCGCAGAGCGTCATGCGTGCATTCTATAATCGCTTGAATGACAATTCGTGTCGCGCTCGTCGGTCTCGGTCCCATTGGCGGGGCGGTGGCGCGCCAGCTGGCCAGGCGCAAGGGCTTTCAGATTGTGGCCGCAGTCGACATCGACCCGCTCAAGGTGGGCAAGGATGCAGGCGAGGTCCTCGAGCTGGGCAGGCGGATGCGCGTCACGGTCACAGACACCATCGGCCGCACCGTGAAGGCTGCACGACCTGACGTCGCGGTGCTGTGCACCCGCTCCACGCTGAAGCAGGTGATGCCGCAGTTCGAGGAGATCCTGAAGCAACGCGTTCCGATCGTCACGACGACCGAAGAGGCGGCCTATCCCGCGGCGGCCAATCGACGTTTCGCCAGGCGGCTGGACAAGGCGGCCCGCGCGGCCAAGGTGGCCGTGCTTGGCACGGGCGTCAATCCCGGGTTTCTGATGGATGCGCTCCCCATCGCGCTGAGCGCGGTGTGCGAGCGCATCGATCGCATCGAGATCCACCGCGTGCAGGACGCGCGCCTCCGCCGCCTGCCGTTTCAGCAGAAGATCGGAGCCGGTCTCACGACCGGGCAGTTCGAGCGCGGCGTCCGGAACGGGACGCTGCGGCACGTCGGCTTCGCGGAGTCGATCCAGATGATTGCCGACGCGCTCGGGTGGAGGCTCGATCGGACGACTGACGAGGTGCAGCCGAAGGTGGCGAAGCGGCCGGTGGAGAGCGAGCTGCTGGCCGTCGATCCCGGCTATGTGTGCGGCCTCGTGCAGGACGGCGTCGGGTACGTGAAAGGGCAGCCGCTCATCACGCTGCACCTCGAGGCGTATCTCGGGGCGCCCGAGTCGTACGATTCGGTGCTCATCGAGGGCTCGCCGCGCATCTACTCGAAGATCGACGGCGGCGTCCACGGCGACATCGCCACCGCGTCGATGGTCGTCAACTCGATTCCCGCCGTGCTCGATGCCGCGCCCGGCTTGCGGACCATGCGCGACATGCGGCTCCCCTCGTTTTACGGCGGCCGCTAGCGCGGATGTCCTTCGTACGTAGTGTCCGGCTTTAGCCGGACCTCGTGGTCCGTCGTGTCCGGTTTCAGCGAAGAGGGAAGCTCGTCAGGCGATTTCGGCTGCCGCGGCTTCTTCGGGAGGCTCCAGCCCATAGCGCAGCCGCTTCAGATACAGCCCCTTGCGCGAGACCCCGAGCACGGCGGCCGTTTCTTCCATCTGGCCTCCGGTGAGGCGCATCACATGCTGGATCATGGCGCGCTCGAGGTGTTGGACGGCGGCCGGCATCGGCTGATCGATCCGCACCACCACCTCGGTCGGGTCGAGCGTCCGCTGCGAGGCGGGGATGGTGCGCCGTGACGCGGCGATGTCGCCCGACAGGTGCTCGGGCATCAGGACGGCGTCGGTTTCGCCAAGCGCCGCCAGGCGGCGCATCTCGTTGGCCAGCTGCCGCACGTTGCCCGGCCATCGATACAGCACCAGGTACTCCATCGTCTCTTCGGCCAGCCGGAGGTTGCCCTTGCGGTATTCCTGCGCGTGCTTCTGGAGGTAGTGGTGGGCGAGGGTGGGAATCTCGACTCGCCGCTCGCGCAGCGGCGGCACGTGCAGGCGGACGATGTTGAGGCGGTAGAAGAGGTCTTCGCGAAAACGGCCCTGTGCCACGAGCGCGTCGAGATCGGCGTTGGTGGCGGCGATCACGCGCACGTCGGCGCGCACCGGCTGCACTTCGCCGAGAGGGTGAACCTCGTTGGATTCGAGGAAGCGGAGCAGCTTGGGCTGGACGTCGAGCGTCGTGTCGCCGATTTCGTCGAGGAAGAGCGTCCCACCGGCGGCGGCGCGGATGACGCCGGGGAAGTGCTCGGCGGCGCCCGTGAACGATCCCTTGCGGTGGCCGAAGAGCTGCGAGTCGAGCATGTCCTTGGGCACGCCGCTGCAGTTGAAGGGGAGGAACGCCGCGGACGCGCGACTTGAGTACGCGTGAATCGTGCGGGCGAGGACTTCCTTGCCGGTGCCGGTTTCGCCGGTAATCAGGACCGGCACGGTCGTCGAGGCGATGCGCCGCGCGGTGGCGAGGAGGGTCTTCATGTCCTCGGCGACGAACAGCGCGCCTGTCTGTTCCTCGATCGGCGGCGCCGGCCACAGGGCCGCGCGGTTGCGTTCCTCTTCGCGGGCGCGCTCCAGCGCGAGCGCCGCCCGGCCCATTCGGAGCACGTCGGCCAGCAGGATCGCTTTGACCGGGCTCTCGGGGATGGTGCATACGAGGGTCAGCTTCTTTTTCCTGTCTACACCGAGAGCCAGTACGACGGAGCCCTCTGATGCCTCAGGCGCTTCACCATTCGCGCGCGTTTCCACGATTCTGGCGGCGGGGGAGCACTCGAGCCCTTCGATGGCTGACAGCATCTCCTCGCCCAGGAGGCGCGGTTTGTAGGCCAGGTCACTAAACGCTGCCAGCGAATCTGCCACGCACTCGATGCTGCCGACGACTGACGGCATTGGCAGTGGAGGAGTCTTTACCTGGGACGATGCCGTGTGCGGCTCATCGTCCATTTCGAGACGCACCGACACGATGCCCTGATCTGCCCACAACCGTAATGCCCGATCGCGAAGGTGGTACTCGAGTGGTGTCGAAAGATCGCGTAGGACAAGCGCCGACGCATAGTAATACTGCGCGTGAAGGTCTCGGATGGCGGTTATCCCTAAACCGTCCGCGCTCAACAAGCGTCCTGAGGAGTCGCTGAAACAGTTCTTCTTGGCTAGCGCCTGAGCGGCCACAAGGTGCGCAGCCGCAGCCAGGGGCGTATCCCCGAGTTGGCTGGCATGTTCTTCTGCCTTTGACAGCCGTTTCAGCGCTTCATCGAGAGCACCCTGTTTTATCAACAATCGAGCGTATGGGATAGCAGCCCAACGTACGTGAAAGACCGAGGCGACTTCAGGATGTTGCTGAACCTGCGTCTCGATCAGTCGGAGGGCTTCGCCGCAATGGTAATAATCCCCGAGCGCGAGATGGATTC
>Ga0209640_10003430_pt1 | contig 13843 bp, 11 predicted proteins | sample RifCSP10_1_FD_184018 | JGI IMG/M metagenome (GOLD analysis project Ga0209640, IMG submission 184018) | Soil microbial communities from Rifle, Colorado - Rifle CSP2_sed 10_1 (SPAdes) (version 2) | ecosystem: Environmental > Terrestrial > Deep subsurface > Rock core/Sediment | place: Rifle...
AATGTGGTCTTGCCGCAACCGCTGGGACCCAGGATGCAGCCGATGCTGCCGCGCTCAAGGGCGAACGAAACGTCGCGCACCACCACGCGCTCGCCGTACGCCTGCTCGACGCCGCGCAGTTCGAGTACGGGTGGCTCAACCATGGGTTGGTGATGTCACGCGGAATGTGCCGGTCGATTCCAGGATGAGATGATAACAATTCCTATTTGGCTTGATGTGGTTTAGATCGGCTGCTAGGATCTATTGAATTTTCAAAGAGTTCTCATGACTTCCGAAGCCTTGGCGGCTGTCCCGCGTGCACCTTCGTCGGGTTTTGCCTGGTTGCGCGCCGGCTCGGCGCTGGTCGCGGTGCTGGTGTGTTTCCCGATCGCCGTAGTGATGCTGAATTTGCTTGTCCCGCGCGCGGAGACCTGGCGGCATCTCGCGAGCACTGTGCTGCCTGACTATATAGCGAACACGCTGCTTCTCGCGGCGCTTGTGGGCGCGGGCGTCATCGTGATCGGAGCCGGATGCGCATGGCTCACCACCATGTGCCGCTTTCCCATGGCGCGATTTTTCGAATGGGCGCTGCTCCTTCCGCTCGCCACTCCAGCCTACGTGATGGCCTACGTGTACACCGATTTCTTGCAGTTCGCCGGGCCGGTGCAGAGCGCGCTGCGCGCGGCCGCCGGCTGGCACGCGGGCGAGTACTGGTTTCCGGACGTGCGCACGCTCGGCGGCGCGGCGTTCGTGCTCACCTTCGTGCTCTATCCATACGTGTATCTGCTCGCGCGCGCCGCATTCCTGGAACAATCTTCCTCGGCGCTGGAGACCGCGCGCATGCTGGGCCACGGCCCATGGCGGAGCTTCTTTCGCATTGCGCTGCCGCTCGCGCGGCCCGGGATCGCCGCCGGCACGGCGCTGTGCCTCATGGAAACGCTGGCCGATTACGGGGCGGTCGCGTATTTCGGCGTCGATACGTTTTCCACCGGGATCTTCCGCGCGTGGTTCTCGCTCGCCGATCCGGTCGCGGCGGCGCAACTCGGAGCGCTCCTTCTTGCGGGTGTCGTCGCGGTGTTGGCGTTCGAGCGCATGGCGCGCGGCAGGGCGGCGTTTCATTCCATCAGCCGCAAGCGCGCCAGCCCTTATGCGCTTGGCGGTGCGCGCGCGATCGGCGCGTGGCTTGCCTGCGCGGTGCCGCTCGCGATCGGCTTCGCGGTGCCGGCTGCGCTGCTCGTTCGGCTCGCATTGCAGGATGAGGCGGCGGCGTTCGATGCCCGGTTCGTCCGCCTGGCATGGAACAGCTTTGCGCTTGCCAGCGCCGCGGCAATGCTCGCGATCGGGTGCGCCATGATCATCGCCTACGCATTGCGGGTCCGCCCGGGCATCGTGGAACGGGTGGCGAATCGCATCGGCGGCCTCGGCTATGCGATGCCGGGCGTGGTGATCGCCGTGGGCGTGATGGTGCCGCTGACGCGCGTCGATCAGTGGCTCGCGGGATTGTTGCAGACGGCGACCGGCGCACCGGCGACGCTGGTGCTTTCCGGCACGGTCCTGGCGCTGCTCTATGCCTATGTAGTGCGCTTTCTTGCAGTCGCGCTGCAGACTGTGGATGCGGGCCTTGCCAAGATCCGGCGCAGCATGGATGAGGCTGCGCGAAGCCTCGGTGCAGGGCCGGCGGCGACGCTCGCCCTGGTGCATGCGCCGCTGCTCGCCCCGAGCCTGATCGCGGCGGTGCTGCTCGTCTTCGTGGACGTGATGAAGGAGCTTCCCGCCACCCTCGCGTTGCGGCCGTTCGATTTCGATACCCTCGCGGTCCAGACGTTCAACCTTGCGAAAGACGAACGCCTCGCCGAGGCCTCGATTCCGGCGCTCGCGATCGTCGCCGTCGGGCTGATTCCGGTCTACCTGCTCGCGCGCTCCATGGCGCGCCGGTAGGCGCGGCCTCGCGGCCACGATCCATCGAGCGCCACGTCCGCCTTGCGGGTCGAATCGCTGTTTCTGCCGCAAGCCGACCTGAGGGACGAGTCCCCGTTCCTACCTCCAGCCCGCGCGGTCAAATGCTTTCTGCGCCGCCGGCTGGTTGCTGCCTAGAGTGCCCACGTTGAGCGCATCGGCCTTGAAGGTTCCGAGCGCGGCAAGCGCCGGATTGTCGGTCTTCACCGAGGCAACCGCGGGAAACTCGTTGTTTCCGCCGGCAAAGTATCGCTGCGCTTCGTCGCCCGCGAGATATTCGAGAAACTTCACCGCTTCCTCACGGTGCGGCGCGCTTTTCAGAACGCCTGCACCGGAGATGTTCACGTGCGTGCCGCGCCCGTCCTGGTTCGGCCACACCACGGCGGTCTTCGCCGCCGCATCGCGCTCGTCCGGTTTCTGCGATCTCATGAGGCGCGCGTAGTAATAGGTGTTTGCAAGCGTGAGCGCGCACTCGCCGGAGGCGACCGCCTTGATCTGGTCGGTGTCGCCGCCCTTCGGCGAACGCGCGAAATTCGCCACGACGCCGCGTGCCCAGTTCTCGGCCTGCGGTTCGCCGTGATGCGCGATCAGCGCGCTCATCAGCGAGAGGTTGTAGATGCTGGCGCTCGAGCGCATGCAGACCTTGCCTTTCCATTTCGGATCGGCGAGATCTTCATAGCTTCGAATGAGCCCGGGCCTGATCGCTTCCCGGTTGTAAACGATCACGCGCGCCCGCGTGGAAAACCCGAACCACAATCCGCCGGGGTGGCGGAGATGGCCCGGAATGCGTGCATCGAGCACCGCCGAGGTGACCGGCTGGAACAGCCCCATCTGTTCCGCACGCCAGAGCCGGCCGGCATCCACGGTAACAAGCACGTCGGCGGGACTGGCGGCGCCCTCATTGCGCAGCCGCTCGATCAGCGCGTCTTCGGGGGCCTCGATCCGGTGGATCCGGATTCCGGTCTGGCGGGTGAAATTCGCATAGAGCGCTTCGTCGGTCTGGTAATGGCGCGAGGAATATAGATTCAGCACCCTTTCCTGCGCCGCAGCAGACATCGCCGCCACGCCGAGAATCGCAAATAGCAACAATTTATTAAATAAATCAATCACTTGAGTTCAGAGCACAGGGTTTTCATGAAGATGGTAGTGGTTCTCAATTGACCTGTCAACAGAGATGGGAACCGTTATCATCTTTGTTGATCAACATCAAACTGACTGCAAGACACCGCCCCGGAGGACGATGTGATGCGGAAGGCCAACGTGTTCCGCGCTTTCAGACCGCTGCAGGATCGCGTGTCGCGGAGACCGGATTCAGAGGGAGAGTTCGATCCGGCGCGCTCCGTTAAAGCGCTTTACCCAGTAGGCGCTGCGCAGGCTCTCGACGCGCACGCTCGAACCGGACTTCGGCGCATGCACAAATCTTCCATCGCCGAGATAGATCCCTACGTGCGAATACGGGCGGCCCAGCGTGTCGTAGAACACGAGGTCTCCGGGCTCCAGTTGATCCAGACTCACCGGCAGGCCGGCCTCGCTCTGCGAGAGCGCGTTGCGCGGCAGTCGAATGCCGTATGCTTCTTCGAACACATGTGCGACCAGCCCGCTGCAATCGAACCCTGTTACGTGTGAGCGCCCGCCGTCGCGGTAATCCACACCAAGCGCCATCAGCGCCATGAGAAGGGCCTCGGAGCGCGGCGTTGGGACCTGGCGCGCAGGCGCTGAGTCGGCCGACGGGACCTCCGGCCTCGAGGGAGCGCTGGGAAGCCCGGCGCAACCTGCGACGGCAACACAAAAGGTCATCACATACAGAAGGTTGTAATGCACAATTAAACTAATCTAGTGGAACCGCACTGCAAAGTAAAGAAACGCGGTACTCGGGGGCACCGATGACCCCACGGGCCAACGAAAAGGTCGAGGAGTCGCCCCGCTGAAGTCGCCCTCCTTGCGCGCGGTTCGTCGCGCGTTCGCCGCTGGCGGACCTTTGGCCGCCGCGGTTCCGGGCTACCGCGAGCGCCCGCAGCAACTCGAGATGGCGCTCGCGATCCTCGATGCGATCCAGCGCAACGGCACTTTCTGTGCCGAAGCGGGAACCGGGACCGGCAAGACGGTGGCGTATCTGGTGCCGGCGCTCCTCGCCGGTGGAAAGGTGATCGTGTCCACCGGAACCAAGACGCTGCAGGACCAGCTCTTCGACCGCGATCTGCCGGCGGTGCGCAACGCGCTTGCCTCGGGCGCCACCACGGCACTCCTGAAGGGGCGCGCGAACTACGTGTGCCTGTACCGGGTGCACCGCGCACTCGCCGAGGCGCGTCTCGCGTCTGCCGAGGATGCAGCCCACCTCCGTGCCATCGCCCGGTTTGCCGCCGCGAGCACGAGCGGCGATCGCGCCGACCTCGCGACGGTGCCCGAAGATTCGCCGGTGTGGGCGCACGCCACTTCGACGCGCGACAACTGCCTCGGACAGGAGTGCCCCGACTACAAGGCGTGCTTCGTGATGCGCGCCCGAAAGAACGCGCTCGCCGCGGATGTGGTGGTGATCAATCACCACCTGTTTTTCGCCGACGTCGTGCTGCGCGACGGTGGCGTGGCCGAACTCCTGCCGGCGTGCAATACGCTGGTCTTCGACGAGGCGCACCAGTTGCCCGAGACGGCGAGGAATTTTTTCGGCGAGAGCGTTTCGACCGCCCAACTCGTCGAGCTCTCGCGCGACGTCCGGCTCGAATTGCGGGCCGCGGGCGGTGCATCTCCGGAGCTCGAACGGCGCGCGCAGCGGCTGGAGCGCAACGCCCGCGATCTGCGGCTCGCGCTCGGAAACGAACCGGCGCGGCTCGCCTGGGCGCAGGCGCAGCGGCGCGAGGGATTCGCCGCCGCCCTTCTAGGGCTCGCCAAGGGACTCCACGCATTGGCGGAACCGCTGGGCGGCCAGGCGGAGCGCTCCGAAGGTCTTGCCTCCTGCGCGCGCCGGGCGGAGGAGATCCGCGCGACGCTCGCGCGCCTGCAGGAAACCGGCCCCGCGAGCGAGGTGCGCTGGGTGGAAGTATTCAGTCACGCGGCACAGTTGCGCGTCACCCCGCTCTCGTCGGCGGATCTGTTCCGCCGGCAGAGGGCCGATCATCCGCGTGCCTGGATCTTCACCTCGGCGACGCTCGCGGTGGGGAGCGACTTTTCGCACTTCGAGCGCGAGCTCGGCATGGACGAAAGTGCGTCGCGGACCTGGCCGAGCCCGTTCGACTACGCGCGCCAGGCGCTCCTGTTCGTGCCGCGGGGACTGCCTGACGATCCGAATGATCCCGCCTTCACCGAGGCCGTGGTGGATGCCGCGCTGCCGGTGCTGCGCGCAAGCGGCGGCCGCGCGTTCCTGCTCTTTACAACGTTGCGGGCGCTGCGCCGCGCCCACCAATTGCTCGCGGAGAAATTGCCGGCCGAAGGACTGGACGTGCCCCTGCTCGCGCAGGGCAGCGGCTCGCGAAGCGAATTGCTGGAGCGCTTCCGGCGGCTGGGCAATGCGGTGCTTCTGGGCGCGGCGTCCTTCTGGGAAGGCGTGGATGTGCGCGGCGAGGCGCTTTCGGTGGTCCTGATCGACAAGTTTCCGTTCGCGCCGCCGGATGACCCGGTGCTCGCGGCGAGGATCGAAGCGCTTCGCGCCGAGGGCGGCAATCCATTCCTCGAGTACCAATTGCCGCAGGCGATCCTTGCGCTCAAGCAGGGTGCCGGCCGGCTCATTCGCGACGAGTCGGACCGCGGCGTGCTGATGCTGTGCGATCCGCGCCTGTACTCGAAGGCATACGGCAGGACCATTCTCGCCAGCCTGCCGCCGATGAAACGAACGCGCGAACTCGCGGAGGTCGAATCGTTCTTCGCTAGAATGCCGGCATGAAAATCGTCATTACGGGAGGTGGCGGGTTTCTCGGATACCGGCTCGCCAAGGCGCTCCTTGCGCGCGGAAAACTGACCGGTCCCGACGGCAGCGCGCAGGAAATCCGCAGGATCGCGCTTCTCGATGCGGCGTTTCCTCCGCAGATGCCGTTCGATGCGCGGCTCGAGGCGGTGACGGGAGACGTGTCCGACGTCGCCACGATCGCGCGGATCGTCACGCCGGACACCGCGTCGCTGTTTCACCTGGCCGCGGTGGTGAGCGGCGCGGCGGAAGCGAATTTCGATCTCGGCATGCGCGTCAACTTCGAAGGAACGCACTTGCTGCTCGAGCGGCTGCGCCGCTGCACGAAACCGCCGCGCGTGGTGTTCGCAAGTTCGGTGGCGGCATTCGGCGGCGAACTGCCGTCCGAACTCGACGACTCGACCACGCCCAGTCCCCAGACCTCGTACGGCGCGCAGAAAGTGATCGGCGAGTACCTGGTGTCGGACTACTCGCGCCGGGGCTTCATCGACGGGCGGTCGTTGCGCCTGCCGACGATCGTGGTGCGCGCGGGCGCGCCGAATGCGGCGGCGTCCTCGTTCGCGAGCGGCATCATCCGCGAACCGCTCAACGGCGTGGTGAGCGCATGCCCGGTCGATCCGGATACCGGCGTGTGGCTGCTGTCGCCGAGGCGCGTGACCGAGGCGTTCGTGCATGCCCACGAGCTGCCCGCTACGGTTTGGGGCCGCAACCGGGTGGTCAATCTTCCGGGGATCACCGTGAGCGTCGCGCAGATGCTCGAGGCGCTCGCCCGCGTCGCCGGGGCGCCGGTCGCGAGCCGGGTCAACTGGGTTCCCGACGAACGGATCCGCGCGATCGTGAAAACCTGGCCCGCGCGCTTCCGGACGCCGCGCGCGCTCGCGATGGGCTTTGGGCCCGACCCGGACATCGACACCGTGATCCGCGATTACATCGCGGACGAGGGCATCCGCGCGTAGGCGCGAAGCGCCTACCAGTCAGGATCCCAGAGCTTCCACCACGGCGCTGCGCGCTTGAAACCCTTGGCCTGGAGATATCTGCTCTCGGGGAAATTCTTGCGCATCACGCGGTCGGCGGAGTCGCGCAGCTCGTCCATTCCCAGCGCGTCGTACGCCTTCACCAGGATGAAAACGGCTTCCTCGGTCGCGGGTGCGCGAGGGTAGTTCTGCACGGCGTACTGCGCGCGGTTCGCCGCCGCAACGAACGCGCCGCGCCTCATGTAGTAACGCGCCACGTGGACCTCGTGCTGCGCCAGCGAGTTCACCAGATAACGCATTCGCGCGGCGGAGTCCTCGGCGTATTTGGAGTCCGGAAACCGCGTCACCACTTCCTTTAAAGCGTCGAACGCCTCGCGCGACGCCTTCGGGTCGCGCTCGGTGGTGTCGGGGTTGTCGAACACGCCGAGCAGCCCCAGGTTTTCGTTGAAGTTGACCAGTCCCTTGAGGTAATACGCGTAATCTACGTGATCATGATTCGGGTACAGCTTGATGAAACGGTCGGCAGCCGCGATCGCGGAGGCGCGCTCGCCGCTCTTCCAGTAGGCGTAGGCGACGTCGAGCTGCGCCTGCTGCGCGAAGCGCCCGTAGGGATAGCGCGCTTCGAGCTTCTCCAGGTACTTGATCGCCTTTTCCCAGTTCCTCGAGGCCATCTCGTCCTTGGCCTCGCCGTAGAGCTTCTGCGCCGACCAGGCGGACGTCTCGTCCTTCTCGGCCGGCATCAATCCGCAGCCGCCCGCGGCGACGATGGCGAGCAGGGCAAGTAGACTTCTTCTCATGGCGAAGGATTATAGCGTCCCGATCGAGAGCGACTGGGAAGATGCGTTCGTCGCGCCGATGTCCGCGAGAGTGCCGCCGGCGCTCGGCGGCCTGCGCCTGGATCAGGCTCTCGCGCGCATGTTTCCGCAGTACTCGCGCAACCGCCTGCAGGCATGGCTGCGGGCCGGTCATATCCGGATCGACGGCTTGCCATCCGGGCAGCGCCGGCTCGTCGCGGGCGGCGAGCGCATCGATGTGGCGCCGCCGAGGGCGCCGGGGGCCGTAGCGCCCGCGGCGCAGCGCATGCCGCTCGCAGTGGTGTTCGAGGACCGCGATCTGATCGTGATCGACAAGCCTCCGGGCCTGGTGGTGCATCCCGGCGCGGGCGTCCCGGATCGCACTCTGCTGAACGCGTTGCTTGCGCACGCACCGGAACTCGCCTCGGTACCGCGCGCGGGAATCGTGCATCGGCTCGACAAGGACACGAGCGGCCTGCTCGTGGTGGCGAAGAACGTGAGCGCGCAGGCGAGGCTCGCCGAACAGCTCGCGACGCGCGCGGTGCGCCGCGTGTACCTCGCGCTCGTGCAAGGCGATCCGCCCGCGAGCGGCACCATCGATGCGCCGGTCGGCCGCGACAGCCGCGCCCGAACCCGGATGGCCGTCACGCGTCGCGGCAAGGAAGCGCGCACCCGTTACCGCGTGCTCGAGCGATTCGGTCATGCGGCGCTCGTCGAATGCCGGCTCGAAACCGGACGCACGCACCAGATTCGCGTGCACTTCCAGTTCATCCGGCATCCGCTCGTAGGCGAGCCGGTGTACCGCCGCGGCACGCGTCGCGGCATTTCGTTCGGGCGGCAGGCGCTGCACGCGGCGGAGCTGGAGCTTGTGCATCCGCGCACCGGTAAGAAGATGTCCTGGCGCTCGCCGTTGCCGCCGGACATGGCGGCGCTTCTGGAGCGGCTGCGCCGCGATGCCTGAGGTGATCGTTCCGGAGTGGCCGTCGCCGCAGGGCGTGCGCGCGCTCGTGACCACGCGCGCGCTCGGAGACATGCGCAGCGGCGCGCCGGGACGCGAACGGTTGCGGGCGCTCCTGCCTTCCGAGCCGCTGTGGTTGCGCCAGATTCACGGCATCGCGGTTGCGGACGCAACGGGTGCCCTGCAAGCCGGGACCGAGCCCGAGGCGGACGCGGTCGTGGCGCGCGGCCGCGGCCCGATTTGCGCCGTTCTTGTGGCGGATTGCATGCCGGTGCTGCTCGCGAGCGATTCGGGCGATGTGATCGGGTTGGCGCACGCGGGCTGGCGCGGTCTGGCCGCGGGGGTGATCGAGGCGACGCTCGCCGAGATGGGTGCGGTTCCGCAGCGCGTGATCGCGTGGTTCGGTCCGGCGATCGGGCCGCGGGTGTACGAGGTCGGCGACGAGGTGCGCGCGGCCTTCCTCGAGAGCGACCGCGCCACGCGATCGGCGTTTACGCCGGTGCGGCCGGGGCATTGGCTGCTCGACCTGTACGCCGTCGCACGCCAGCGGCTTGCGCGGGCGGGCGTTGCGCGCGTATTCGGCGGAGCGTTTTGCACCTATACCGACCGCGAGCGATTTTTCTCGTTCAGGCGTGACCGGACTGGCGAGCGGATGGCGGCGCTGGCGTGGATCGATTGATGGTTTCCGTCAAGCGCCGCGCCGCGATCTCGGGGCGCGCAGGCGGCGAACCGTTGGCACCGGCAGCCCTATAATCGCAACCGGCATGGCATTGGCCTGGATCGTGGCGGCAAGCGTCGCCGGCGGCACGCTCTCCGTCGGCGCGGCGGCGTTCGCGCTGCTGCTGCGCGCATCCTGGGTGCCGATGCTGGTGTCGTTCGCCATCGGCGCGCTCCTCGGTGCCGCGTTCCTGGAAATCATCCCGCACGCGTTCGCGCAGGGGGACGGGCGTCAGGCGGCGATCGCTATCCTCGCCGGTATCTTCGGTTTCTTCGTGCTCGAGAAGCTGCTCCTGTGGCGCCACTGCCATACCGAGAACTGCGAGGTCCACGATCCGCACGGCCTGCCGAACGACGGCGGCCGCAGCGGCGTGCTGATCGTGGTCGGCGATACCGTTCACAATTTCGTGGACGGCATGCTGATCGCGGCGGCGTTCCTGCAAAGCACGCAGCTCGGCGTGATCACCGCACTTGCGATCGTCGCGCACGAGATTCCGCAGGAAGTCGGCGACTTCCTGATCCTGATTCATTCGGGCTACTCGAGAGCGCGGGCGCTGGCGCTGAACCTCGTGTCTTCGACGGCAACGCTGATCGGGGGCGTTCTCGGTTACTTTGCGCTGCAGGTCGTGCAGGACTGGGAGCCGGTGCTGCTCGGCGTCGTGGCCGCGAGCATGATCTACGTGGCGGTGGCCGATCTCATTCCAGGCCTGCACCGGCGCCCGGAGCTGCGCGATACGGTCAGCCAGGCAACGCTAATCGGGCTTGGCATTGCGGCGATCGCGCTGGTACGGATGGTCATCGCCCCAACCCAGTGAAAAGTTATTTCCAATCATCAGGTTGAAGGGAACCGCAAGACGCTTGCGAGGCCCTATTTGACGACGCGGATTGTGCGTCGCAAAATGCGCCCTCTCATGGCAGCGCAGTACGCCACGCCCGAAGCCTTGGTCCAGTCTATCGCCGCGGCCCGCGATCAGGTGATCGAAGGCTGGATGCCGCTTGCCGCGGGGCCGGAGGCGCCGGTCGCGGCCTCGTGGATGAACGAATTGACGCGCGATGCTGCGAAATTTGCTGCGCAGCAAGCGGTATATGTCGAGCAACAGGCGCGTCTCTGGAGTTCGATTCTTGCGCGCAAGCCGGAGGCCGTTGCCAGGACCGAGCCGGGTGACCGGCGCTTCGCCGCGAAGGAGTGGCGGGAGAACCCGTATTTCGACTACCTCAAGCAGTCGTATCTCATCGCCTCGCGCTTTCTGCTCGATCTTGCCGAAAACGCCGACCTCGATAAACCGGCGAAGGATCGGCTGCGATTCGCGCTGAAGCAGTGGATCGACGCGATGTGTCCGGCGAACTTTGCAGCGACCAACCCCCAGGCAATACGCCAGGCCCTTGAAACGCGCGGTGAGAGCTTCACCCATGGCCTCGCCAACCTGATCGCCGACGCGCGCAAGGGCCGCATCAGCCAGACCGACGAGTCGGCGTTCGAGGTCGGGCGCAACATCGCGGTTACGCCCGGCGACGTGGTGTACGAAAACGAGCTTGCGCAACTGATCCAGTATGCGCCCGTAACGAAACAAGTCGGCGCGCGGCCGCTGGTCATGGTGCCTCCCTGCATCAACAAGTACTACATCCTTGATCTTCAGCCCGAAAATTCCTTCGTGCGCCATGCGCTCGAACAGGGCCACACGGCATTCATGGTGTCCTGGCGCAATGTCGGACCGGAGCACGGCCGGTACGGCTGGGACGATTACCTCCGGCTCGGAATCTTCGAGCCGTTTCGCGTGGCCCGCGAGATCACGGGGGCGGAGCGCGTCAATGCGCTCGGTTTCTGCGTCGGCGGCACGCTGCTCGCCGCCGCCCTTGCGGTGCTCGCCGCCGCCGGCGATGACAGTGTCGCGAGCACGACCTACCTCACCACCATGCTCGATTTTTCCGAGCCGGGGCCGATCGGCGTATTCATCGACGAGGCAAGCATGACCGCACGCGAGTCGACGATCGGCGGGGGCGGTATCTTCCCGGGTTCCGATCTCGCATTCGTTTTTTCGGCGCTGCGCGCGAACGATCTGGTGTGGCCGTACGTGGTGAATAACTATCTGATGGGAGGTTCGCCGGCCGCGTTCGACCTGCTGTACTGGAATGCCGACAGCACCAACCTGCCGGGACCGATGTACTGCTATTACGTGCGCAATACCTATCTGGAAAACAGGTTGCGCGTGCCCGGTGCGCTCACCAACTGCGGTGTCGCCGTGGACCTCGGCAAAGTCGATCGGCCCGCCTTCATTCTCGCGACGCGCGAGGACCACATCGTGCCGTGGCGCGCCGCCTACCGCTCGATTGCGCTGCTGGGCGGGCCAAAACAGTTCGTGCTCGGCGCGAGCGGCCATATCGCGGGCGTCATCAATCCCGCGGCCCGGAACCGGCGCAGCTACTGGGCCGGCGAGCCCTATCCGGACGATCCGGAAGCGTGGCTCGCCGCTGCGGCGGAGCACCCCGGGAGCTGGTGGTCCCGGTGGTCGCAGTGGCTGGAAGAATTCAAGGGCGGCACACGTCAAGCGCCGGAAAAGACCGGCAACGCGAAGTACCCCGCGATCGAGCCGGCGCCCGGTCGCTATGTCAAGCAGAAGGCGAACCAGGAGGAAAGATGGACGAAATCGTAATCGTAAGTGCAGCGCGCACCGCGATCGGCAAGTTCGGCGGAACGCTCGCCAAGGTCCCGGCGTCGGATCTCGGCGCGCACGTCATTCGCAAGGTGCTCGAGCGCGCGGGAGTGAAACCCGAGCAGGTTTCCGAAGTCATCATGGGGCAGGTGCTTGCCGCGGGTGTGGGCCAGAATCCGGCACGCCAGGCGGCCATCCGGGCCGGGCTTCCGGACATGATTCCCGCGATGACGATCAACAAAGTGTGCGGCTCTGGGCTGAAAGCCGCGATGCTCGGAGCGCAGTCGATCGCCCACGGCGATGCCGACATCGTGATCGCGGGCGGCCAGGAATCGATGAGCCTCGCCCCGCACGTGCTGATGGGCTCGCGCGACGGGTTTCGCATGGGCGACGCGAAGATGGTCGATTCGATGATCATCGACGGCCTGTGGGACGTGTACAACCAGTACCACATGGGCGTCACCGCAGAAAACGTGGCGAAGGAATATGCCGTCACGCGCGAGGAGCAGGACGCGTTCGCCGTGGCTTCGCAGAACAAGACCGAAGCCGCGCAGAAGGCGGGCAGGTTCAAGGACGAGATCGTTCCCTACGAAGTGCCGTCGAGGAAGGGGCCGGTCAGCTTCGCCGACGACGAATATCCGCGCCACGGCGCGACGCTCGAGGCAATGAAGGGCCTCAAGCCCGCATTCGACAAGAACGGCACGGTGACTGCGGGCAACGCCTCGGGCATCAACGATGGCGCCGCCGCGGTGGTGCTCGCCTCGGCGCGCAAGGCGAAGGAGCTGGGACTCAGGCCGCTGGCGAGGATCAGGGCTTTCGCTTCCGCGGGCGTGGACCCGAAGTACATGGGCATGGGCCCGGTGCCCGCGTCCAAGCGCTGCCTTTCGCGCGCCGGCTGGGCGCCGGAGGATCTCGATTTGATGGAGATCAACGAGGCGTTCGCGTCGCAGGCCATAGCTGTCAACCGTCAGATGGGCTGGGACACGAAGAAGGTGAACGTCAACGGCGGCGCGATCGCGCTCGGTCACCCGATCGGCGCCTCGGGCTGCCGGATCCTGGTGACGCTGCTCTACGAGATGCAGAAGCGCGACGCGAAGAAGGGTCTCGCATCGCTTTGTATCGGAGGCGGAATGGGCGTTGCCCTTGCCGTGGAACGCTAGCGAGCCACGGTCCGGGCGCGAAAAACTACAACTACAGGGAGCTACAGGAATGACATTCCATCTGATGCAACGGGCGAGCGAGCAGGAGGAAGCGAACCAGGCGGAACCCGGTGCGGACCCCCGGCGAGTCGTGTTCGTCACCGGTGGAATGGGCGGAATCGGAACGGCGATCTGCCGGCGGCTTGCGCGTGCCGGGCACACGATCGTGGCAGGATGCCTGCCCGAATACGACCGGAAGGACGAATGGCTCGCCACGATGCGCAAGGAAGGCTTCAAGGCGCACGCCGCGGAAGGTGACGTTTCGGAATTCGAATCCTGCGCCGAGATGTTCTACAACGTCCGCGCCGTGGTCGGCAACGTCGAGATTCTCGTCAACAATGCCGGGATCACGCGCGACTCCGTGTTCAAGCGCATGACCGAGCTCGACTGGCGCGCGGTGATCAACACCAACCTCAACAGCGTGTTCAACGTGACGCGCCAGGTGATCGACGGCATGGTCGACCGGGGCTGGGGAAGGATCATCAACATCTCCTCGGTGAACGCGATCAAGGGCCAGTTCGGGCAGACCAACTATTCGGCGGCCAAGGCGGGCATGGCCGGCTTCTCGAAGGCGCTGGCGCAGGAGGTGGTCAAGAAGGGCGTCACCGTGAACACGGTTTCTCCGGGATACGTCGAAACTGACATGGTGCTGGCGATCCGCAAGGAAGTCCGCGACCAGATCATCGCCTCGATCCCGATGGGACGGCTCGCCAGGCCGGA
>Ga0209640_10003431_pt1 | contig 13841 bp, 11 predicted proteins | sample RifCSP10_1_FD_184018 | JGI IMG/M metagenome (GOLD analysis project Ga0209640, IMG submission 184018) | Soil microbial communities from Rifle, Colorado - Rifle CSP2_sed 10_1 (SPAdes) (version 2) | ecosystem: Environmental > Terrestrial > Deep subsurface > Rock core/Sediment | place: Rifle...
CCCCCACCACATATCATACGAGGAGTTTATTAGAATGGCTGTTGCCGAACTTGAAGTTGAAAGCCTGGTAACGATTGAGGAAGAAAGCCCCTGGACGATCATCTGGCGGCGATTTCGGAAACATAAGCTCGCCTTAGCCGGGGTTGTCACACTCGTACTTATTGCGCTGGCATGTTTCGCAGCCCCGTGGATCGCCCCATTTAATCCCTTGCAAATCACCCGGGATGAAAACGGGCAGATCTTGAAGAACGATCCCCCCTCGCTGGAGCATCCCATGGGTACCGATAACATTGGGCGGGATGTCTTAAGCCGTCTGCTGTACGCCGGTCGCATCTCGCTGTCGGTTGCCTTTATCGTCACGATCATCTCGATCCTGATAGGAGTCCTGGTTGGGGCGGTCTCTGGTTATTACGGCGGTGTGCTGGACGATGTCATCCAGCGTTTTACGGAGTTTATTATCGCCATTCCGCTCCTGCCGCTTTTGCTGGCCTTCTCCGCCCTGTTGCGCGGGATCACATTCATTCCGGGTATACCCAGGGAATTGAATAGCGCCGCGATCATCACCATTATCCTGATCGTGTTCAGCTGGACCTCCGCCTCGCTCTTGATCCGGGGTATGGTGCTATCGCTGCGGAACCAGGAATTTACCGAGGCCGCCCGGGCCCTCGGCGCAGGCGATCTTAGAATCATCGTGTCGCACATGATCCCCAATTCCCTGGCGCCCATCATCGTCTCTGCTACCCTGCTGCTTGGAACGGTCATCATCCTGGAATCGGCGCTGTCCTTCCTGGGATTCGGCATCCAGCCGCCGGTGCCCACCTGGGGCAATATGCTCAATGAATACCAGAACGACATGTGGACACAGCCGGCGAAGGTCTTCTACCCGGGTCTGACAATCTTTGTTTGTGTTCTGGCATTCAACTATATTGGCGATGGACTGCGCGACGCAATGGATCCCAGACTGAAACGCTGAAATCGCTACATGTGGGTTTCGTTTTGAGGCTTCACCAAACAGAACGGCACGTGCTAAAATTGCTCGTGCCGTTCACCATGGTCCGGAACGAAACACAGGTATAATCATTGAATTATTATCGAGAGGAAAGTTGTGAGCAACCAAAACAATCAAGCATTACTTGAAGTTAAAAACCTCAAAACATACTTCTTCACCGAAGACGGTGTCGTGAAAGCTGTCGACGGAGTCGACATTACGGTTAAACCGGGAGAAGTCCTTGGCCTGGTTGGCGAATCCGGATGCGGTAAGAGCGTGACCTCTCTCTCGATCATGCGTTTGATTGGTATTCCAGGAAAGATCGTGGAGGGCGAAATTCTCTTTGAAGGTCGTGATCTTCTCAATCTCTCCGAAGCCGAAATGGTCGACATGCGCGGCAACCGCATCTCGATGGTTTTCCAGCAGCCGCAATCCAGCCTGAACCCGGTCTTCAAAGTGGGTGACCAGGTGGGCGAGGTGTTTCAAATTCACCAAAATATGGGCCGTGAAGAATCCTGGGAAAGAGCCGTTGATTTGCTCCGGCTGGTCGGCATCCCCGACCCAGAGAGCAAGGCTCATGCCTACCCTCACGAGATGTCGGGCGGTCAGGCACAGCGCGTGATGATCGCTATGGCTCTTGCCCTAAACCCGCAACTGCTGCTCGCCGACGAACCTACCACCGCCCTGGACGTAACCATCCAGGCGCAGATCCTGGACCTGATCAGCGATTTACGATACCGTATGGGCACTGCCGTGGTCCTGATCACCCACGACCTGGGTGTCATCGCAGAGATGGCGGATCGAGTGGCAGTCATGTACGCTGGGCGTATCGTCGAACAATCCGGCATCAAGGCGCTGTTCGATAAGCCCCTCCACCCCTATACGCAGGGCTTGATCGCCTCCATACCGGTGCTGGGCAAAATTCAGGACCGGCTGGATGTGATCCCAGGTTCTGTCCCGAACCTGATCGGGCTGCCGCCGGGCTGCAAGTTTGCCCCACGCTGCCGTTCTCGGGTAGAATATGAGTTAACCATTTGTACCGAGATCGAACCCGACTTGGTTCCGGTGTTACCGAAGCACACGGTGCGTTGCTGGTTATATCAGAGTTTTGAAGAGAAAGGCCATAAAGCGCCCGTTCGGGCGGCTGAAGTCCAGCCTGCTCTGGACCTTGAACCAAACTTGTAGAGGATATTAATGACAGAAGTAACCGAAGAAATTATTGCTCCGAAAACAGAACCTGCTATAGCCAGCAGAAACGGAAAAGAGGACCTGATCGAGGTCCAAAATCTTACCAAGTACTTCGCCGTGCGCGGCGGATTACTCCAGCGCGTCGTCGCCTGGGTTCAGGCCGTCGACGATGTCAGCTTCACTGTTAAGAAAGGGGAGACATTGGGCCTGGTCGGTGAATCAGGGTGCGGTAAGACTACAGTTGGTCGAACCATGCTCCGGTTGACGGAGCCGACCGGAGGAAAAGTCCTCTTCAATGGGATAAATATTTTCGATCTGCGCGGTGGAGATCTCAAGCGAATGCGCCGCAACATGCAGATTATTTTTCAGGACCCATATGCCTCTTTGGACCCGCGCATGCCCATCGGCGAGTCGATTGCCGAAGGGTTAAAGATACACAATATCGGTTCACCCAAAGAGCGATTTGACGTCGTGATTGAAACCCTGCGTAAAGTAGGCCTGGAAGATTATCATTCCCGCCGCTATCCGCACGAGTTCTCCGGCGGCCAGCGGCAGCGCATCGGCATCGCCCGGGCCCTGGCACTCAGGCCCGACTTCATCATCTGTGATGAACCGGTCTCGGCTTTGGACGTGTCCATCCAATCCCAGGTGCTCAATATCCTTAATGACCTGCAAAAAGAATTTGGGCTTACTTACCTCTTTATCGCGCATAACCTTTCGGTTGTAGAACACATCTCGCATCGTGTAGCGGTCATGTACCTGGGCAAGGTGGTTGAATTAACCTCGCGTGAAGAACTGTTCCGCAACCCCCTGCACCCTTACACACAGGCTTTGATGTCCGCCATTCCTATCGCCGATCCATCGCTCAAACGGGAACGCATTCTTCTGCCGGGGGATGTGCCCAGCCCCTTGAATCCACCCAGCGGTTGTCGCTTCCATCCCCGCTGTCCGGTTGCAATGCAACACTGCTCCCTGGAGGAGCCGCCTCTTATCGAGGTCAGTGACGGTCACTGGGTAGCCTGCTGGCGAGTAGAGTAAACATTGCCACCCATTTGGGGGGTGTGTTACAATCCTGTTCTAAGCCTTTCAAAGCATCAACCAGCACGCCCGGCGGTCGGGGCGTACTCTATGGGGTGTGGTGCAACGGTAGCACAGCGGACTTTGGATCCGTTGATCCTGGTTCGAATCCGGGCACCCCAGCTTGAGAAAATGTAACGGATTGTATTCGTGCTCGACGAAGATTCAGACTTAGGTAAATTCAATTACCATCATGGAACGAGCCGCGCGCAGGCTTGAAGGCGGCGCGCCGCTCGTCCTTTTTAATTTTTTTCATGACATCCGGTTGTTCTCCAAAAAGGAAACCCTAATGAAAACCACAGCAGTGATACTTGCGGCAGGTCAAGGCACGCGCATGCGCTCCAACCTGCCGAAAGTTCTCCATCCGCTTTTGGGCAAACCAATGCTATGGTATGCTCTTAAAACCGCCAGGCAAGTTACCGGTAGCGCACCAGTCGTTGTTATCGGTCACGAGGCCGATTCCGTCCGCAAATTCATCGGCGATCAGGCTAAGGTAGTCGTACAAGAAACTCAACTGGGCACCGGGCACGCCGTCCAGCAGGTGGAAGAACTCTTGCGGGGTCATAGCGATCAGGTGTTAGTTATCGCCGCGGATATGCCGCTGCTGTCTCCTGAGACGCTCCAAGACCTGATAAATGCACATGCATCTCGAATGAGCGCTGAGACTCCCATTACAATGCTCACCACCCAATCTCTGGACCCGCGCGGTTTTGGTCGTGTGGTTCGTGACCAATCGGGCAGAGTCGTCGCGATCGTGGAGGAAGCCCAGGCGACGCCGGAGCAACTCGCTATCCGCGAGCTGGGCACCAGCGTGTACTGCTTCTCAGCAAACTGGTTGTGGGAAACTCTCTCACGCATACCGCTATCTCCAAAAGGGGAATATTACTTGACCGACCTGATTGGGATTGCTGTCTCAGAAAATCTTTCCGTCCAGGCAATAACCGCAAGGGACTCGCGAGAAGCTATCGGAATTAATACCCGGGTGCACCTCGCCGAGGCGGAAACAGCTCTTCGACGCAGAATCAATGAAGATTGGATGCTGAAGGGTGTCACCATCATCGATCCTCAAAACACGTACATTGAGCCCGATGCTGACATCGGCCCCGATACAGTGATCTGGCCGAATACCTTCCTGCAAGGTGCCACCCAGGTTGGAGCTGGGTGCACCGTCGGCCCCAACAGCATCATCCGGGATACCCGGATTGGAGATCACTGTGAAATATTCGCTTCCGTCGTCGAAAAAGCGGTTATCGAAGACAATGTAGATATCGGCCCCTTCGCGCATTTGCGCCGGGGAGCTCATCTGGCAAAAGGCGTGCATATGGGTAATTTTGGAGAAGTAAAAAATTCATACTTGGGACCGGGCACCAAGATGGGGCATTTCTCTTACGTTGGAGATACCACCACCGGCTCCAACGTCAACATCGGCGCCGGGACGATAACATGCAATTATGACGGTCAGAAGAAGCACCCTACGGAAATTGGGGAAGGCGCCTTCATCGGCAGCGACACAATGCTGGTGGCTCCAGTAAAAATCGGCGCTGGTGCTCGCACCGGCGCAGGGGCTGTGGTCACAAAAGACGTTCCCAGTCACGCCTTATCGGTTGGCATGCCGGCCCGGGTGATCCGAAAGTTAGAGAAAAGTGACTGACCCTTCGACGATATTCACTCCAAGTCTGGTTCTTCTTTTAGCCCTGGATCTGCTGGCGACCGCCACCCAGACTGCTGCAAGCAAGACCAATCTTGCTCGATTGCTTGGGCAACGCGAACAGATTCAGTTCAAAGTCGATCGCACCCTGGCACTGCTGAATAACGCACCCAAGTTGCAGGCCAGCCTGCATCTCACCCAGAATTTTTCCCGATTTCTCCTGGCTGGGCTGACTCTGTTTCTGCTTATCCCGAGCGATCAGAGCCTGACGACTGGGCTATCTGCTGTGGTCATTTTAATTCTGTCAGGTTTGGCGCTTTTTGTTCTTGAGTGGATTATCGTAGAAATTATTTCCGGCAACCCAGAATACTGGATCCTGCGGTTAACTTCGTTCGCCCGCGCCCTGGTGGTCGTGCTAACACCGCTGGTGGCGTTGCCGTTGAGCTTTTCGCAGGAAGCCAATGGCGTTCGCGAGGGTACGGGTACCGTAACTGAAGATGAACTCATGACCCTGGTTGATGCAGGCCAGGAGGAGGGTGTCTTTGAACAGGGCGAACGCCGCATGATCTTCTCGATTTTCCGCCTCGGCGATACCCTGGCGAGGGAAATCATGGTGCCGCGCATCGATTTGTTAGCTCTGGATGTAACCACGCCGCTCTCAGAAGCCGTCGATGTCCTTTTGCAGTCCGGCTATTCCCGGGTCCCCGTATACAAAGAATCAATCGATAATATCCAGGGACTGCTTTATGCCAAAGATCTGCTCGCCGTTTGGCGAAAAGGCAATCAAATTGAATCCCTGGAAAATCTACTCCGCCCGGCCTACTTCGTTCCAGAAACGAAGAAAGTGGACGAATTGCTGGCCGAAATGCAGGCGCAGCGCATCCATATGGCTATCGTGGTAGACGAATACGGGGGCGTGGCCGGCCTGGTCACTCTGGAAGATATCGTCGAAGAAATCGTTGGTGAAATCCTGGACGAGTATGACAAAGCGGAAGAGATGTTATACCAGGTCATCAGCGACTCCGAGTACGTTTTCCAGGGGCGGGTAGACCTGGATGATTTCAACGAGATTGTGGATAGCGAATTGCCAAGAGAAGAAGCCGACACACTGGGAGGTTTTATTTATAGCCGGATTGGCCGGGTCCCTACGGGCGGGGAAAGCATCCAGGTGGATAATTTAGAGTTGACCGTTGAGCAGGTTAGCGGGCGGCGTATCCGCAAGGTCCGAGTTCTGCGGTTGCCCCAATCTTATGAAAATGGAGGCGAAGAGATCAATGCTAACGGATGAAATGCGCCAAAAATTAATTGAAGCCGCGCTAAAGGCCCGGGAGTGGGCATATGCTCCATATTCAAAATACCGGGTTGGAGCTGCGCTGCTGACCAGTTCGGGTCGCATCTATGATGGCGTCAATGTTGAAAATGCCGCCTACCCCTCCAGTATGTGCGCAGAACGCGTCGCCCTGTTTAAAGCGGTTTCTGAAGGAGAACGCGGCTTCGATGCCCTGGCCGTAGCTTCAGCCAATGGAGGTACGCCCTGTGGCGCCTGCCGGCAGGTGCTGGCAGAATTCGGACAAGATACCCTCATTCTGGTGGTTGATGCAGAGGGGAAAATCACACAGCAAGGCCCGCTATCCTCCTTCTTACCCTTCGCCTTCCGACCCCAGGATCTTGAAACTACTCAATAAACTTCCCCCCCTTACCAGTTCGGCGCGGGCGTAGCCGTTGCCAGTACCGTTTGCACGATCCATCCCACTTCGCCTTCAACGGTTTCAACATAGACCCAGAACACCCCACCATCTTCCACCGGCTGTTCGGGCAGCACCTTCAACAGCGTTCCATTGGCGATCAGCTGCAAACTTTCCGCCTGGTAGCCGGGTTCAGACCGCAAATGAGCTCCGCCGGCATCCCCGGCCTGCACCAACGCTAGGATGGGCGTAACCGTTGGCGTAGGAGTCGGGGAGGGAGTTGGCGTTTGGCTGGGTGTTATGGAAGGCGTCAGCGTTGCGGTTGGGGGCACAGGCGTGTTGGTTGGCGGCACCGGGGTCAGCGTAGCTGTCAGTGTAGGGGTATCCGTCGGTATGGGGGTTGGAATGGCGAAATTGCCTCCATAGGCGGCGCCGATGCCCGTGATCCCAATCAAGATTAATACACCGATTAAAGTGACCACACCGCCTAACGTATAGCCAAACAAGGTTAACGGGCGGAAGCCAAGGATCGCCAGGGTGAGCGCCCCCAAGAGAGCGCTCCAGGAAAGGTGCAGGGCAAACACAACCAGGCCATCCGGCCATAGGAAGGGTTCCCCGCTTCCCAGCCCTATGCCGGCTGCAGCCAAAGGCAAGTACAGTTCGTAAGCCAGGGCAACACTGGGCAGCTCGGGGGTATTTTCATAACGCACCAGGGAAGCCGTCGTCACCACTGCGCCAAGCGCCAGGACGAGAAAATTAGTCCACGAGAGCCGGGCATGCAGGTGAGCTTGAGCCAGATCCAGGGGCAGCCAAACTTGGGCCGCGTAGCCAGTCAAATATCCCACCAAAAATACCAACCCGCCGCCAATGGCAATCCCCAATAAACTGCGGACAAAAAACCGAATCGAGCCGGTTACCGTTCCCAGGGCAATGCCAACTGCCGGAGCCATGAGAGGGGCCAGGATCGCTCCCAACACCAGGATCGGCGGTGAATCTAAAAGAAGCCCTACCCCAAAGACCGCGCCGGCAAGCAACGAGAAAAGAAAGAAATCGAATGATGGATATGTGCGCTGTGCGATCTCGTCAAGAAACGCAGCCCGTTCGTCTGCATCCAGGGGCGCCAACAGCCGGCGCGCGCGCCGCCGCCTGGCGGGCGGTAAACGATCCGGATCATCGGGGAATCGTTCCGAATTGTAGTGGTTCATTTTCTTAGGCTGGCCACGATGCGCAGTGGTTTTTCAATTAATTGCAGAGCAACATAGATGTCAGGTACCAGGATATCGGCCGCAAGCAGAGTCTCGATCGCCAGGCCTTCCTGGGACAGAACTGCGATGCCTAGCGCAGCAGCTTGCAGCATGGCCGCATCGTTGGCGCCCTGCCCGATTGCGACGACTCGTTCTGGTCCAAGGCTGCGGACGAATTCCAACTTCTGTGATTGCTCGTTTCCTGGCAGCACTCGGACTGACTGTAGGTTAAGCTGCCTGTCAATAACGGCTTGTCTTCCAAGGGTGTCGGCCGTAACCAGATGCAGCGTCAACCGGTCTCGCAGCCCGGTCAGCTGGCGCACCATGCCGTCCAGCAGCCGGCCATCAACTGCCAGGGTTCCATTGACATCGCAGACCAGATGCTCAAGCTGCAGCGCTCCTCGACCAGGAATATTAAGTTCAATCATGGTGGCTATTATACAGGAAATCATTAAGGGCGATTGTCCAAAAGTGAGGGTCGCCCTGTTGAGTGTCGTTCGCGGAAACCATGCCCTGGTGGCCCATCAAAACAACGCTCCAGCCGCCGTCCTCGGCGGCGTCTTGGCGCCAGATTGCGCCGGGGACGGCGCTGTGAGCGAATCGCTTGTATCATGGGGTGCCAGCAACACTGTACAGGAAGACCACCCCGAAAGCAATTTGACAAAAAACGTAGTAAAATAGCCGCCAATGTCATTGAAAACAATCCTGCTGATCTTGATTTGCCTGGCCCTGACCGCCTGTGAGTTCTCCGGAGGCGGAACACCCTCTCCATCTGGTATAGAGGCCACCGCCTCCCTCCCTGTCGACACAATCCAAGCGGCACCAGTCTCACCAACCCCCACTTCTCCTGAGCCCACGCCTACTTCATCTCCTGGGATTGTCCTACTTCTGAAGCCCTCCGAACCAGGCTTTCCCCGTGCGGATGATTTGGAGGCTGCCGCCAGCCAGCTGGCCAATTCGGCCGGCCTAAATCTCCAGGTCCGTTCCTCCCTGAATGAGCAGGACTTAACCTCAGAAGTCCGATGGGTGATAGCCCTCCCCCCAGACCCTGGATTAATCCAGCTGGCAGCCGCAGCGCCCCAAATCCAATTCCTTGGAATCGGAATCCCGGGCATCGAGACCGGCGACAACCTTAGGGTCATCGCTCCCCAGGGATCTCAGCCGGCCGAGACCGGCTTCCTGGCTGGAATCATCGCCGCGGTCGTCACACCGGAATGGCGCGTGGGCGTCATAAGCACCAGCAACAACCCGGCTGGAATCGCCGCCCGGAACGGTTTTCTTAATGGTGTGATTTATTTTTGTGGGCTTTGCCGCCAGACCTACCCTCCTTACGAAGACTACCCTCTGTATGTGGAACTTCCTGCGGGCTCGAGCCCGGCCGAGTGGCAAGCGACTGCCGACACCTTGCGCGATCGGCTGGTCAAAACGGTTTATGTCGCTCCTGGTGCCGGCGACCAGGCGCTACTTACGTATATTGCCGAAGCAGATATCAACATCATCGGGAGTAGTCAGCCGCCCGAGGCGATCCGTGATCACTGGGTCGCTTCCATCCAGCCCGATTACCTGCAGGCTCTTCAACAAGTTTGGCCGGAACTGGTAAATGGAACCGGCGCTGCGGAGCCGCCCACAACCATTGAGATCGACGCCGTCAATGCCAGTTTATTCAGCCCGGGCCGTCAAATGTTGGTAGACGAATTCTTGAATGACCTGCAGAATGGTTACATCGACACCGGCGTCGACCCGGTCACGGGTGAAGTGCGTTAGTTAAACTTGCAAAGATATTAATTAAACGATATACTGTATCTGTTGGACTGGCTTTTGGACCATCCTGAAAATGGATAATCCAGCCAGATTTTTTGTAAATCTCGGTCAGTTCAAAAGGAGGAGTGCTTATTATCGATGTCGCCAATCTCTTGCCACCCATATCGTTTGATATTTCATTGAAAGGATATTCTCAAGGAGGAGAATAGGTATGTCTAAAAAGTTTTATTCAATTTTGGCTGTTTTAGTCGTCGCTGCTATGCTTCTGGTTGCCTGCCAGCCTGCCGCGCAGGTGACTGAGGTTCCCACCGAAGCGCCTGTCACGACGGAAGCGCCTGTCATGACGGAAGAGCCGGTCATGACTGAAGAGCCGGTCATGACTGAAGAGCCAGTCATGACTGAAGAGCCGGTCATGACTGAAGAACCCACTGAAGCGGCGACCGAGCCGCCGGCAGCTGCCCTGGTAACGCCCTTCCCGCAGGAGAATCTTTCAGAGTTCAGTGCCTGCCAGGTTACCGATGTGGGCGGGATCGACGATAAGTCCTTCAACGCCACTGCCTGGCAAGGCGTTCAGGATGCTATCGATGAATTCGGTATTCAAGGTAATTTCCTTGAATCCCAGCAGCAGGCTGATTACGAGGAAAATATTAACGCTTTCCTTGAAGCAGATTGCAACCTGATCATCACGGTCGGATTCCTCCTTGGTGATGCCACCGCCGCAGCTGCTCAAGCGATTCCCGATCAGGCATTCACCATCGTGGACTTCGCCTACGATCCAACCATTCCAAACGTCCTGGGTCAGGTATTCAACACGCAGGAAGCTGCTTTCCTGGCTGGTTATGTCGCCGCTGGAGCCACCGAAACTGGAACAGTCGCCACCTTTGGCGGTTTGCAGATCCCGCCCGTGACCGTTTTTATGGACGGATTCGTCCTCGGCGTTCGTTACTATAATGAACAAAATGACGCCGACGTGCAGGTGCTCGGTTGGGATCCTGAGGCCCAGACGGGTCTGTTTGTCGGCAACTTTGAGAGCACCGACGATGGCCGCACCATGGGCGAGTCGCTTATGGACGAGGGCGCGGACATTATCATGCCCGTCGCCGGTCCTGTCGGCCTGGGCACTGCAGCCGCCGCTCAACAGCGCGGGGACGTCCTGATCATCGGTGTTGACACCGATTGGACGCAGACTGCCCCAGAATACACTGATCTCCTTTTGACCTCGGTCCTCAAGAATATGAATGTAACTACCTTCGAGGCCATTGAGTCGGTTATCGATGGAACTTTTCAAGGTGGCCTTGTTGTCGGTACTCTTGAGAACGACGGCGTTGGTCTCGCTCCCTTTTACGAGCTGGAAGCCCGCATACCAGAGCAGGTCAGGACCGATCTTGACTCCATTCGCCAGGGAATTATTGCTGGTGAGATCTCGGCTACGCCTTAGCTAACGCTCAGATAATTTCCATAGGAAATGATTTGATGAACGCAAACAGGGACCAGGCTAGAACCTGGTCCCTGTTTTGCATAAGGATAATTGTGCTATGGTAGAATTCATCCTGTTACCGGCTTATGTGGCCGTAATCCTTCGAGGTGATCATGGCGCCAGTTCTTGAATTACGCGGCATTACCAAGCGCTTTCCCGGAGTTTTAGCGAACGACCATATTGATTTGAGTTTAGAAGAGGGGGAAATCCTGGGCTTATTGGGCGAGAACGGAGCCGGCAAAACCACCTTAATGAACATCCTCTACGGTCTGTACCAACCGGATGAGGGAGAGATCTATATCCGCGGCGAGCGAAAAATGATTGAATCTCCAAATGATGCTATTGCCGCCGGGATTGGAATGGTGCACCAACACTTTATGCTGATTCCCGTATTCACCGTAACTGAAAACGTCATGCTGGGTGATGAGGAGACCCGGCCGGGAGGCTTTCTTGATCGCCGCTCCGCAGCCAATCGCATTCGTGAGATATCCGAACAATATCATCTTGAGGTCGATCCCGATGTTAGAGTTGAAAACTTGCCTGTAGGGATCCAGCAGCGCGTTGAGATCATCAAGCTCCTTTATCGAAAAGCCGATATTCTCATCCTGGACGAACCCACCGCCGCCCTTACCCCGCAGGAATCGGATGAATTATTCGAAATCATGCGATCGCTGGCTGACCAGGGCAAATCAATCATATTTATTACCCATAAGCTGCGCGAAGTGCTGGAGGTCGCTGACCGCATCACGGTGTTGCGCCAGGGAAAAGTCGTTGGGACTACCACCCCCCAGGAGGCCGACCAGGACAAATTAGCAGCCATGATGGTGGGCCGGGAAGTGGAACTGGAGGTTTACAAAGAGCCTGCCCAGCCAAGAGATGTGATCCTGGAAGTTGAGGACTTGCAGGTGCTTGACGATCGCCAGCAGATGGCCGTGGACGGTGTCTCTTTCCAGGTGCGCGCTGGCGAAATCCTTGGCCTGGCCGGAGTCCATGGCAATGGGCAAACGGAGCTGATCGAGGCCTTGACCGGGTTGCGACCTGCGTATAGCGGCAAAGTATATCTGCTCGGGATTGACGTCACCCACGCCAGCCCGCGCCGCATCACCGAACTCGGTTCGGCGCATATTCCGGAAGACCGCCAGAAAGATGGCCTGGTTCTTACCTTTCCTGTAGCGGACAATCTGGTGCTTAATACTTATTACCAACCGCCGTTTAGCAAGGGCGTGGTGCTCCAGCGCGACGCGATCACAAAAACAGCCGAGGAGCGCATTGATGATTTTGATATCCGCACACCCAGCCCTTATACCCTGGTATCCTCGCTCTCTGGCGGCAACCAGCAGAAGGTCATCGTTGCTCGGGAATTGTCTCGGCCGATTAAGTTGCTGATCGCTTCCCAACCAACTCGCGGTCTGGATGTCGGATCAATTGAATACATCCACAGCCAGTTAATTCAGAAGCGCGATGACGGCATCGCCGTATTGCTTGCCTCCACCGAGCTGGATGAAATTATGCAGCTTTCTGACCGGATTGCCGTCATGTACCGGGGCAAGATTGTGGATATTGTGTCCGCTGACGAAGTGACCAAAGAACAGGTCGGGCTCCTGATGGCTGGTGTTAGTCCTGAAGAAGCCGGTATTCGTAGGAATGGTCGGGTTGGACCTTCCAAGGAAGAACCGGCCGCCGAAGAGAAAAAAGCATCTGCTTTAGAAACCAATCCAATTCCCCCTTCTTTTGATGGAGCCGGCCTGGAATCTGAGCAGAATCCAGACAAGAGCGAAATTTAGCGAGCGAGTCCATTCTATGGCTGAGACGCCCCCCGAAGAACGCCCTAAAAAACAGAGATTAAATCCCTTCCAAATATTCATTGAAGAGACCATTGGCCTGACGCTGATCGTTCCCATTTTGGCCGTCTTCACCGGTTTGCTCCTCGGTGGCGTGTTTGTCGCCCTCACCACGGAGCAGGTCTACAGCGCCTGGGGTGAGTCGCCTTTCCTGGCCATCAAAGTAGGCGCCCAGGCTGCCTGGGATGCATACGTGGCCCTTTTCCATGGCTCGATCGGCAATCCGAGCAGGATCATTCAGGCCTTCCAAAGTGGGGATGACCTTGCCATTCGCCGCGCCATGAACCCATTTTTTGGCAGCCTGACCCGGTCCATCCCCTTCATTTATGCGGGACTGGCGGTGGCTTTGGGATTCCGCGCCGGCCTTTTTAACATCGGCGCCGAAGGCCAGCTGTTCATGGGCGCTACCACCGCAGTTTTTGCTGGTTTTGCCATTACTGGTCTGCCTGCCATCATCCATATCCCGTTGGCTTTGCTGGCGGGAGCTCTGGGCGGCGCCCTCTGGGGTTTTATCCCTGGTCTCCTCAAAGCGGAAACCGGCGCGCATGAGGTCATCACGACTATTATGTTAAACTTCATCGCCTTCCGGCTGAACGAATATTTATTAAGAGGACCGCTCCAAAGACCCGGATCTTTCAATCCCGTCAGCCCTTTTATCCAGGAAAGCGCCCGGCTACCCAGGTTTTTTGCCGATCCTATTCGCTTCCATCTGGGCTTCTTCATCGCATTGGGGGTAGCCTGGCTGGTCTACTGGCTGCTCTTTAAAACCAGGTGGGGCTTTGATCTGCGCACCGTCGGGGCCAGCCCTAATGCAGCCAAGTATTCGGGGATGAACATTGCCTTCCTAATTGTCATCGCCATGACCCTCTCAGGAGCCCTGGCCGGACTGGCGGGTGCAAATGAGGTTTTGGGCGTGAACTACAACCTGGCGC
>Ga0209640_10003432_pt1 | contig 13841 bp, 12 predicted proteins | sample RifCSP10_1_FD_184018 | JGI IMG/M metagenome (GOLD analysis project Ga0209640, IMG submission 184018) | Soil microbial communities from Rifle, Colorado - Rifle CSP2_sed 10_1 (SPAdes) (version 2) | ecosystem: Environmental > Terrestrial > Deep subsurface > Rock core/Sediment | place: Rifle...
AGGCCGCATACCAGAAGGTATGTGGCCGACCGAGGACGACGGCATGCGATGTGTTCGCAGCCGCGCGAAGGGGTGGCGTACTTCCCGGAGCGACCACTAATACGCTCCTCGGCGGGTGATCACGGCCGGGATCGTCCGGGCGAGGATCGTGATATCGAGCCAGATCGACCAGTTCTCCAGGTACGTGAAGTCGAGCCGGACGAGGTCGTCGAACGTCAGGCCGGACCTGCCGGAGATCTGCCAGAGGCCCGTCATGCCAGGGAGCACCGCATAGCGAGCGCGATGCCATCCCTCGAGGAGCCGGTAGTCGCGAAGCGGCAGCGGGCGCGGACCGACGAGGCTCATCTCGCCCTTGAGCACGTTGACGATCTGTGGGATCTCATCGAGCGAGAACCGACGAAGAAGGCGGCCGACCCGCGTAACGCGCGGGTCGTCGCGAATCTTGAAGAGCGCTCCTTCGGCTTCGTTCGCTGCCTCGAGCTCGGGCTGGAGCGACGGCGCCTGGGCCACCATCGTGCGGAACTTGAGCATCCCGAACTCACGCTCGCCGACCCCGATGCGACGGTCGACGAAGAAGATCGACCCGGGCGAGTCGAGCTTCACGGCGACGGCGATCAGCGCCCAGAGCGGGAGTCCGAGCACGAGCACGAGCGCGCTGAACACGATGTCGAAGGTCCGCTTCACCGCCCAGTCCCATCCGGTGAGCACTGGAGGACGCAGCTCGAAGAGCGGGGCTCCCTGCCCCGGTACGTACTCGCCCCGCTGCACGAGGAGCTCGGTCGTGTCGGGCGCGAGGCGAACCTTGATGCCCTGGCCGTGCGCCTGCTCGACGACCTCGAGCACCGTGCGCTCGTCGAAGTCGGCTTCGGCGAGGATCACCTCGTCGGGCCGCACCTGTTCGAGGATGAGCGGCAGCTCCGCCCGCGAGCCCAGGGATCGAAGCCCGGGCACCGTCTCGGGAGCCACGGCGCCGACGAACTCGTAGGTCAGGCCGCCGCGAGCCGCGGCCAGCGACTGCCGGAGCCGAACGAGGCTCTCGCCCTCCCCGACGAGCACGACTCGGCGCCGGATACCCACAGCGCGCATGAGCTCCAGCGAGGCGGACTCGTACGCGGCACGGAGCACGCTGATCGTCACTGCCGAGACGAGCACCGACGTCGGGATGAGCCCAGACGTCGTGAAGTCGTAGCCCGTGCCGATTCCGAACGCGAGCACGATCAGTGCGACAACGCTCAGGCAGGCCAGAATGCGCCCCGCACCCGGCCGGCGCTCGCGCTGTCGGTAGAGCCCGGCCTGTGCGAAAACCAGGATCGTGATAGGCGCAGCGAACTTCAGCCACTCGGCCGGTCCCTCTCGCCAGAGAAGACCCCAGAGAATGTCCCCATCTCCGGCGACGAGCTGCCGGATCACGAGCGCGATGTAGATCCCGAGCGCAAGGCCGGCGATGTCGAGCAGGACGAGGGCGGTCACGGAAAGCGTCCGCCGTGCGAGCGTCAGGATGGGCCCGCGCGAGAGCAGGTAGAGGCGGGACGCGCGAATATCCCGGCCGGGTGCTGCAACCGGGGCCGGACGCGGCGTCTCAGCCGGCGGTGCGGCCTTGGACACGCCTGAAGCTTAGAGCCGAGCCACGTCGGCCCACCTGACCTCGGGCGCATTCGGCGCCAGAACGCCCACCAGCACGTCGAGATCGATGGGCTCTGCACGCCGCGCGAGGAGCGGGAGGAGGACACGGAGCATGGCCCGTCGACGCCGGTCGAGGAGATCCGTGTCGTGGAAGTAGACGTGCACCACACCGGGAAGTGACCCGCGGCGCATGAGTGCCCGTGCAAGGTCTCCGAGCGAGTGCGTGGTGGGAATCGCGTGTAGTACGCGCCCCGAGGGGAGTCTGACGCGCGCGGGAGCGTCGAGCGAAGCCCAGCGCTCGCCCTGCGGCAGGTACGGCGGCCGCGCCGCACGCGACGTGCAGTCCACGTATCCGAGCTCCGCGCACGCTTCGGCGACATCCACATCCGCATACCAGCCGCCCCCGCAGAAGAGCGTCGGGGCGACGCCGGCCTCGCGCAGCCGCCTCCCCTCTGCACGTACGCGCTCGCCGGCTCCGCCGCCCGTCGGTCGTGCGTGGTCCGGAGCCGTCCAGTGCGTGTGGTGGCCGAGCGGCCCGCGCGCTGCAGCTTCCCGAGCGCGACCGAGCCAGCGGGACTCGTCCTCCCCCGCCGCAGCGTCGGCGGGTCGCACCAGCGCCGCGATCGCGAAGCCACCGGGGCGCCGTACCTGCAACGCCGAGAACCGCGCCCAGACGCTGTCGTCGAGGGGCCGCTCGACGTGGCAGGAGACGACCGCGTACCGTTCCCGACTCACGGTGCGCCGACTGTATCGTCACGCCTACCTCGTGCTCGGGCTTGCCGCGGCGCTTCCGAGGCTCGTAGCGCTGCTCTACGAGCGCGCGGACATCCTCGAGGCGTACACCGACAAGAGCGACGACTTCGCCCGCACATTCCTCGACAGCGGCACCTACGGCTTCATCCCGGGAGTCCCGTCCGCGTACACCCAGCCGCTCTACGGCTTCTTCCTCATCCCGATCTACTGGATCGCCGACCGTTCCTGGCTCTCAGTCGGACTCGCTCAGATCGCCGCCGCGATCGTGACGGCTTGGCTCGTGTACGCGATCGGACGGCGGGTCTCTTCCCAGGGAGTTGCGCTCCTCGGCGCCCTGCTGGCCACCCTCCATCCGTACCTCGTCTGGCACGACATCCATCTCAACCGCGAGATCCTCGACCAGGTGCTCGCCGCCGCGGTGGTGCTCCTCGCGCTCATCGCGGCCGAGCGAGAGCGATCGCTTCGGTGGGCCGCGGCGCTCGGCGGGACACTCGGAATCGCGATCCTCGGCAACGCACGCCTGATCCTGCTGCCGCTCGTCGTCGGCGCGTGGCTTCTGGCGCGCAAGGGCTGGGCGCATCATGGTCTCGCTGCCCTCCTCGTCGTCTGCGCAGGAACCGCACTCGTGCTGGCGCCGTGGGTCGTCCGAAACAAGGTGTCGGTGGGTTGCTACGCCGTTACGACGGATGCACGGGCGCTCTGGAAGGCGAACAACCTGAACACCTACGACGTCCTCGCCCGAGGAGGCTGGATCGACGATGTGCCCAGCATCCCGGGCGCGCCCCCGAGCCCGCAGGATGCGGGAGCGATCTACGCGCGCACGGGGCGGATCGTGAAGGTCGACGAGTGCGCGCAGATGCGCTACTACCGGGAGCGGGTTCTCGACTTCTGGCGCGAGCACCCAGGCGAGAAGCTGCGGCTCGCAGGCCAGGCTGCCCGCCTTCTCTGGCAGCCGAACGTCCTCGAGACCGAGGGCCGGCCCGGGGCAGGAACGTGGCAGGACACCGCGCGAAGCGTGGTCGAGCCCGGATTCATGATCGCCTTGTACGCGCTCGCAATCGTCGGGCTCTTCGTCCTGCCGCGCGGCTTCGTGTCGCTCGCCCTCCTTCTCCTGGCGTATCAGACGCTCGTCGGGATGCTCTTCGCCGGAGCGACCCGCTATCGCGTCCCGTGGGACTTCCTGATCGCGATCACGGCTGCAGCGGGAATCGGTGCAGTCGCCGGATGGATCTCGCGGCGGCGGGGCTACGAGGCGGCGGGTGCGAGCGCGCCGCGGTAGAGGTCCTCGATTCGCCGGACGCACTGCTCCGGTGTGAACTCCTCGAGCGCACGTTCTCGCCCGGCGCTCCCCATCGCGGCGGCGTGACGCAGATCGCCTGCGAGCACGACGATCGCATCGGCGAGCGCATCGGCGTCACCCGACGGCACGACGAGGCCGGTCTCGCCGTCGGCGACGATCTCGGGCAACCCGCCGACGGCGCTCGCGATCACCGGCCGCGCGCGCTCCATCGCCTCGAGCGCCACCATGCCGAAGCCCTCGCCGAGCGAGGGAACGACAACGACCGCAGCGTCCTCTATCGCCTGTTGGATCGGCGAGACGAAGCCGAGGAAGCGGACGGCGCCCGAGAGCCCGAGCTCGCGCGCATACGACTTGAGTGCGGGCTCGAGCGGGCCCCGGCCGGCGATGTCGAGCCTGACGCCGGGAACACGCGAGCGTGCCTGCGCGAGCGCCCTCAGCAGCACGAGATGACCCTTGATCGGTATCAGGCGGCCGATGCACAGCAGCCTCGGCTCGTCGCCTTCGTACGGCGTCGCCGCACCCCCCGACGAGACGCCGTAGTGGACGATCTCGAAGTCCTCCTCGTCGAATCCCTCCGTCTCGGCGAGGTAGCGCGCGAGGCCCTGGGAGATGGCGATATGCACGTGCGCCAGCGAGCCCACCGAGCGATCGGCGAGCCCGAACCAGCGGCCTTCGCGGAACTCGTTGAACCCGTGCTTCGTCGAGAGGCGAAACGGCACGCGAGCGAGCGACCCCGCGAGCTGGCCATAGACATCCGCATGGACGAGATGCGTGTGGAGGATCCGCGGGCGGACGCGCGAGAGGTGCGCGACCACCTCGCCGAACGCGATCGGGTCGACGTCGGCCCGTAGCTTGACGTCGTCGAGCGGTACTCCTCTGGAACGGAGTTGATCCGCGAAGTCCCAGGCGCCGGGCTCGTCCTCGTGCAGCATGAGAAACCGAACGTCCCATCCTCGAGCGCGCAGGTCGGGCAGGAGCTGGAGGAGGTGCGCCTCCGAGCCGGAGATGCCCGCGACCTTCTGGGCATGCAGGACGACGCCGTCGGTCACGGAGCAATACCCGCCGCGTCGAGGATGCCGCGAGCCCACGACTGCACCGAATGGCCCACCTCGACGCGTTCGCGCAGACGACGGCCGATCGCCATCCGGTCCTCTGGGCTCATCTCGGCGAGCGCCCGGATCCGCTCGGCGAGGGCGGACGGGTCGTCGCGGGGAAAGCGCTGCTCCGGCGCGAGCAGCGAGTCGAAGACGGGGTTCGAGGCGAGCACGGGCAGGCAGCCGGCCCCAGCTTCGTAGACCACCTTGTCCGGCGCGCCCGCGCGCATGTTGTTGACGAGGGCGTCGTGCGCTGCGAACAGATCCGGGACGGCCGCACGCGGGACTGCATCGCCGAACGACGCGCGCCCGTCGAGAGCGAGCTCGGCGGAGAGCCGCTCGAGCGCGGCTCGATGTCCACGCTCCTCGTCCGAGAGTGCCGGCCCATGGATGTCGAGGCTGACGTCGGCGTCCGCCGAGGCCACCGCCCGCAGCACGACCTCGAGGCCTTTCGCAGGCGAGTAGCGGCCGAGCGCGAGGAGGCGCGTGCCCTGGCCGGCGCGCCCTGATGCGCACGGAAACTCGGAAACGTCGATCCCGTGCCCGATCGCGTGCACCTTCTTCGAGTCGAGCGGAAACGAACGCGCTTCCACCGTCGTCACGGCCGTTGCTCCTCTTTCGGCGGCCCGAAGCAGCCGGCTCGCGCGCCAGTGCGTGAACCAGAGGACGAGCGGTATGCGCAGGGGCCGCACGAGCGGCGCAGCGAGAACCGCGTAGATCGGGCACATGTGCGCGACGACCGCACCGCCCCTGAGCCCGCGGAGCTCGCCCGCCAGCGCGGCCTCGAAGCGAAGCCCACGACCGGCCTTGCGGTCGGCTCGGAACGTCTTGACGCGGCAGTTCGCAGGCAGCACATCGGCGACGGCGCCGTCGGCGAGAACGACGACCTCGTCGACGAGCTCGGCGAGAGCCCTCACCTTGGGAACTGTCGCGGCGAGGGCGGGGTGCCCGGGATCGACCTGCTGCGTGATGAAGACGACGCGCGTAGCCATCAGAAGAAGTCGAAGTCTCCGAGGGTGAAGTGCCAGCCCTCCGCTCCCTCGTCGACGCGCGCGCCCTCCTGTAGCGCCTTTCCGATGAAGCGGAGCTGCTTGTTCGTCGGGGCAAACCCCGCGGCGAGCAGCGCGCGTCGCTGAGCGCGCGAAGGCGGGGGCAGGAGCACGAGCGCGTCTGCGCTCCCCTTCACCTCCGCGACCGCGCGCGACAGCAGTGCGCGGATCTCTTCCTTCCCCTCCGGCGCCGCGACGAGGTCGGCGAGGAAGCCGGCGGAGACGCCGTGCTTGAACGTGTGCCCGACAACGGCGGCGCCGACCAGCTCGCCGGCCCTGTACGCCCCGAAGCAGCGGTAGTCCCGCGGTGAGTCCAGGTAGCGCCAGTTGAAGTACTCCGCGTCACGGACGAAGTGGCTGCCGTACCCGGTCGCGGCGCGACGACCGAGCTCGTCCAGGTCGGGCCCGAAGCGCTCGACCGCACGAACCTCGAGGCCATGGAGCGACCTTGGTGCATCGTCAGGAGCTCGCAGCCCCCCATGCTCGCCCGGCCGCCCCAAGACGTATCTGACAATGGCACCCGCCCGCAGGGGCCTCGCCCACAGCCGGAGTCGCGGAAGGTCGATCCAGCCGAGGCGGCTCATGAAGATCGGATAGGAGGCGCCGTTGGGAAAGGTCACCGTGAGCGGCGCACCCGTGGCTGCCGCGGCCGCCTCGTTCTCGCGCTCGAGCGTCGAGAAGACGCCCTGGCCGCGATAGCGCGGATCGGTCGCGACGTTCACGGGGATCGCGAGTCGCGTCTCGACGCCGCGGAGCGCGGTGCGAAAGAAGCTCATCGCCGCCACACCCACGACCTCGCCGTCGTCGACGGCGAGCGAGACGATCCCCTCGCCGGCGGGGTTCCGCTCGAACCACCAGGCGAACTCCTCGTCCGAGAGCTGTGTCGTCCCGACTCGCGCGAGGAGCGCAACGAGCGCGGCGCGCTGGTCGGACGTGTACCGGACTGTCTGAAAGCTCACCTTGTCGCCGTTCCGAGCGCGGCGTTGAACGCCCGCCGGGCGTGCGTACCGAGCACCGTGTCCTTCACCGAGATGAGGTCGCAGGCACCGGACAGGACGAGCTCGAACGTCCGCGCCGGGTACGGCTCGATGTTGTAGCGACGAAGCCGGAACCGGTCGCTGCCCGGCCCGTTGGCGCCCGAGACCGAGGTGAACGCGAGTGAGTAGCCGGCCTGCTGGACGAGGCTCGCATGCTCGGGGCGGTAGTCGGCGAGCGAGCCCTTGACGAACGCGAACGCGTCCACCTCGCGCCCCAGTCGCTCCTCGAGACGGAGCTTCGAGAGGGCGATCTCCCTGGTCGCCTCGTCCGGCTCGAGCTCGGACACCGGCCGATGCCCGATCCCGTGTGACTCGATGCGGATGCCGCCCGCCTCCAGCTCGGTGAGCTCGTCCCAGCCGACCGTCTCGTTGCGGATCCCGAGCAGCCGGAGCGACTCCTCGTGGGGAAGCGGGCGGTCACCGTCGAGGAACCCGATCGGGACGAAGAGAACGGCCGGGTATCCGTGGCGCTTCAGCACGGGCAGAGCGTTCTCGAGGTTGTCCCGATAGCCGTCGTCGAACGTGATGAGCACTGCGCGCGGCGGGAGAGGCGCCCCCGCGACGTAGTGATCGCGCACTGCGTCGAGCGAGACGGGCACGTACCCGAGCGCGCCGAGCAGCGCCATCTGCTCCTCGAAGACCGCAGTCGGGATGGTCGTCGGGTTCGGCCAGAGGTCGTTGACCTTGTGGTACATGAGCACGCGGAGCGTGCGTTCCGTCTCCCCGTCGAGCGCGCCGACACCGCTCACGGTCTCGCCGATCGCGCGGTAGACGCCGTTCTTCAGGAGCTGCTTCGCCCGGTCCGCCCGCATCCGCCGGAGTGTAGGGCCGTCCTACGGCGTGGCGACGACCTTCACGACGTAGGAGAGGGTCACGTCGCGGACTCTCCCGCTGATCCTCCAGCAGCCCTCGCTCGGGAAGCTGACGGCACTCGCCCAGCTTCCGCGTGCGGCGGGCCCCGACGACGCATAGCCCCAGTTCACGCTCAGCACGCCCATTCGCGGGGAAGGCGCGTCCAATCTCTCACCGCGAACGGTGAGCACGCCGGTGAGCCCTGCGCGCGGCAGCCACGGGAGCTTCTGGAAGAGCGACCCGTCCGGCTCCCTCCGAGCGAGGAGGACGCCGTCCGCCGGAAGCGTTGTCGAGAGGAGGCCGTTGCCGTACCGGCCCTCCCCCGTGACGGGACAGGTCTCCATTGCCGACGGCAAGCGGACCCGAAGACCCATCAGATCGCGGTAGCGAGACACTCGCGGGATCGGCAGGACGGAGAAGGTGCGGCCGAGGCTGTGCTTCGCACACCCGGGACACCACGCCGCCACGACGTACGTGTCGGTGTCGAGCGGCGGCACGGTGAACGTCAGAACCCCGCGGACGTTCCTATCGGGGACGAGTGCTCCGATGAAATGGAGCCGAGGGTCGAAGCGCGTGCTGATCTCGCCGGCGACCCGGTTGCGGACGAGGTAGAGACGGAGCGGCCGCTGGAACGGCCTCTCCCGCTGGTCGAGCGTGAAGGTCGCCGGCGTTCCGCCGAGACGGACCGTGACGAGATCTCCCGCCCTCGCAGTGGTCGGTTTGAAGAGGAAGAACAGCGCCGCGTGGGCGGACGCAGCGACGACCGCGGCGACGACCGCGGCAGCGAGTACGAGCACGCCGAAGCGAAGCACAGCTACTCGATTGTGCCGGACGTGACGACGACGCTCTCGACCAGATCGCGGATCTGGTGCGCGTACTGCTCGGGCGTGGCGAGCCACGGCTCGACGGCCACGCGCCCGGCGGCGCCCAGCCGCTCGGCCAGAGCTCGGTCGGTCAGCACTCGCACCAACGCATCGGCGAGAGCGTGGGCGTCCCCGGGCGCGACCAGGAGGCCTGTCTTGCCGTCCGTGACGAGGTCAGGTATTCCGCCGACCCGGCTTGCGACGACCCCTCGGCCGCGGCAGAACGCCTCGACGACCACGCGGCCGAGCCCCTCCGAGCGTGAGGGGAGCACGAGCACGGTCGCCTCGTCCAGCGCCTGCGCAACGTCCGGCGTCGCAAGCCTCTCCGTCCAGCGCGCCTGCTCCGGCAGGTTGCTGACCAGGCGCTCGGGCACGCTGCGCAGCGTCCCGTTGCCGACGACACGGAGCGTCGCGCCCGGAACGCGCGGCGCCGCGAGCCGCCACGCCTCCGCGAGCACGTCGACGGCCTTGTACCGCTCGAGGACGCCGACGAAGAGCGCGACAGGGTGCTCCGGCAGCGGGGTCGGATCCGTGTCCAGGAAGGGATCCAGGTCCATGAACGCGGCGAAGGTCGCCGTCGGCTCCGCGCCGGCGTCGCGGACGACGCTCGACGTGTAGGCCGAGATCGTCCGGACGCCGTCGGCCCGGCGCAGCCCGCGACGTGCCAGGGCGTCGGCCAGCGGCGCAAGGGTCTTTCGGAACGGAGAGCCGTAGAGCCGCGTCGGCGCTGCCGGATCGCCGTGGATATCGGCGATGACACGGGTCGGCACGCGCGCCAGCGTGCGCCCCATGAGCGCGAGCGCCGCCTCGTGAGCACCCTGGGCGAGAACGGCATCCGGCCGGAAGTCGCGGAGCTCGCGCGCCACGCGAAAGGGCAGCAGCGCATAGAACGCAGCGCCGTCCAGAGCGCGCGGCCGCACCTTGCGCACGAGCCGGAACCGCGGATCCTTCCCTCTGCCTCCTGCGTCGCTTGCGAGCACGCGTACGTCGAGCTCAGCCGAGAGGGCGTCGAACTTCCGCGCGAGCGAGGGTGAGAGCGGAAGCGAGTGCCGCGTGCGTCCGACCATGAGGAGCTTTCGCTTCATCGACGGGCCGCCCGCTCCAACTCCTCCTCGATCACAGAGAAGACGGCCTCCTCGGTGTACCCGTCGACCGATGCCGGGGCGGCCTCGGCCAGCCGCCGGCGAAGCTCGCCGTCGTCGAAGAATCGCCGGATCGCGCCGGCGAGCGCCTCTGGATCGCCGGGGGGCACGAGGAGACCGTTCTCGCCGTCCCGAACGACCTCGGGAACGCCTCCGACGGCCGTCGCAATGACGGGACACCCCACCGCGAGCGCCTCGACGACGGTGTGCGGGAAGTTCTCCCACGCCGAGGAGAGGACCGAAGCGTCGGTCGCTCGGAACAGGCGGAGGACCTGCTCGCGCGGCACGCTGCCGAGGAAGCGCGCCCTGTCCGCGAGCCCGAGCTCCCGCGCGCGGCGCTCGAGCTCACCACGATCCGGCCCGTCGCCCGCGATCGCAAGTGTGACGCCCGGCACCGTGGCGACCGCCTGGAGCGCGACCCCGAGAGCCTTTTGCGGCCCGAGACGACCCGCGAAGGCGAGCACCGCGCCGTCGAGGCCGAGCTCGGCGCGAAGCTCCTCACGCGACGGGAGCGGGGGCAGCTCCGGCGCGGGGTTCGGGAGCACGGAGACACGTCCCGGTTCGAGGCCCCAGCCGAGCGCCACCTCTTGGAGATATGCGCTCGGGCAGAAGATGTGGCTCGCGCGGCGCAAGGCGGTGTTACGCGCCCAGCGCAGCGCTCGAAGTCGGGCGCCGCCCGCCGCCTGGAACTCGTCGAGCGTGCCCGTGTACCGGCCGCTCCGCGTCGCGCGCTCGAAGACCTCGTCGGAGACGAGCTTGACCACGAAGGGCCTGCGCGCGAGCGCCGCGCCGAGCGCGGCTCGCCGCACCATGCTCGTCGCGTAGACGGCATCCGCGAGCGCTCCGCGCTTTCGGATGAGGAGTGCGCAGCGGAGATGCCGGAAGGCCGAGCGTCGCGACACCCAGTGCACGGGGTACCCGCGAGAGGCGGGCGCAGCGTCCGCGGTGGTCACGACCTCGACCTCGTGCCCACGACCGGCGAGGAAGCCCGCGAGCGCCGGTGCATGGCTCGCCGGGCCCCCCGGGTCCGGGGGCCAGATCCCCGTGACGACCACGACCCTCACGGCCGGAGCGCCTCCGCAGCGCCCGCGCGGGCCTGCGCGACCTCGGCCCGCAGTCGCGAGAGGACGACGAGCCACGCGACCGCGAAGACGACCGTCGACACGAGCACCGCGACGGCGGCGCCCGTAGCGCCCCACTCGACTCCGAGGACGGCGACGAGCGGGATGGCAACCAGCGTTTCGAGACCATGAGTGACGATGCGGAGCCGCGGCCGACCGATCGTGACGGGTAGTGACTTCGTCCACCCGATCGTGAAATGGATAGCCGCGGCGAGGAGGACGATGCGGGCGGCGTCGACGGCACCGTCGTACACGGAGCCGAACACGACCTCGACGAGCCACGGCATGGCGAGGAAGAACACGGGTACTGCCACCACCATCACGGCCCCTGCCCACCTCGAGTAGCTGCGCACACCCGCGAGCACGCGAGACTGCTCGCCCTTCTCCCAGTCGCGCGTCTGCTCGGTCAGGAGCATCAGGCGAGCGGGGGAGCTCGCGGCGGCGAGCCCTGTCTGCGGGGTCTGCGCGATGCGGAAGAGGCCGACCTGGGTGGGCCCGGCGACGATGCCGAGCACAAGTGGGACGAGCGTCGTCCGGAGCGAGATCACGCCGGTCGCCAGGCTCGACTGCAGCACGAAGGAGCGAATGCCGGGGACGTCCTCGCCCAGTTCGCGGGCGGGCGCTGACGGGAAGCGCCGAAGGGCAACGACACCCACCACGGAGATCACGATCGTCGCCATCGCCTGCGCAATCACGATCGCGAGCAGGGTCTCGGTGACGCCGAGCGGAGCCGCGATCACGACCGCGATCAGCCGGAGGCCGGCCGAGCCGGCTTGATACACGCCGCGCAGGTCATAGCGGCTGTGCAGGAGCAACGCGGTTGCGCCGACGTTCTCCACGGACTGGACGAACGGGAGCAGCGCAGCCGCGAGCAGTGCTTGCTCCACGCCGTCGGCGTCGAACAGCTCGTCGGCGAACGGCGCGAGCGCGACGAGGACGACCGTTGCGAGAGCCCCGCCTGCGATCTTCAGCAGGAGCATCTGACGGAAGAGGCGCCGGAGCCGACCCCAGTCCCCGGCGGAGACGTAGCGGAAGCCGTACTTCGTGAGCGACTCCTCGACGGTGAGATCGAGGAGCACCTGGAAGAAGCCGACCGCAGCGAGGGCCGTCGCAAAGACACCGAACTCGTCGAGGCCGAGGACGCGCGCGGCGACGATCGTGCCGAGGATGCCGCACGCGACCGCGGCGTAGATCCACGCGGCCGTCGCGGACCGGCGCCGAAGAAGGCGAGCAACCATCGGGGGTCAGTCTAGGTAGCGCACCCTTCGGAATGATCCGCGCGGGAGGCTCGCTTCTATAGTGGCGCGGTGGCGACCACGTCGCTCGAGAGCCCGCCGATGCCGTCCCGCCTTCGCCACCTCCTCGTCGACCGCGATGCCCTCGGGGCTCTGGTTCTCACGGCCTCGTTTCCGTTCCTGTTTATCCACGAGCGCTTTCAGCCCGAGTACGGAGTCGCGCTCGGGTCGACGACGGCCGACGTCCGCATCTCGGATGTCGCGCTCCTGGCGGTGTTCGTCATCGCAGTGGTGTCCGCCGTGCGCCACGGCGTCGACCGACTTGCGGCCGGGCGCGCCCTCTGGCTCGCCGGCGCTGCTCTCCTTGCCTGGCTTGCGTTCGAGACGCTGCGGCCAGCCTCGACCGCCGATGCGCTGTTCGACGAGAATCTCGTCAGCTTTCTCAAGTTTGGCGAGTATTCGTTGCTCGCATTGGCGGTCCCGCTGCTCGTGCGCCGAGCGGACGACCTGACGATCGTCCTCGGAGGGCTCGTGTTGTGGTCCGCCGTAGCGGCGGGGGTCGCGCTGCTCCAGTTCTTCGGGCTCGACCTCTTCGCTGCGACGAGCGCGGGTTGGAGGTACCCGTCGTTCCTCGGTCGTCACGACTTGGCGGCCCTCGCTGTCCTGAGCACCAGCATCGCCTCCGCAGGTCTGATCGTGGGTCGGAGACATAGGCCGTGCCGGGCGCTCTTCGCCGTCGCCCTGGTTGGCGGCGTCAGCGGGCTCGTCCTGGCCGGCTCGGTCGCGGCAGCAGGCGCACTCGCCGTGGGAGCGGTCGCGCTCGTCCTCGCGGGCCGGCGCCGGTTCAAGCCCTCGGGCCGCCAGCTTCTGGCACTCGCAGCCGTCGTCGCCGTGGTGGGGGGCGGGGTCGTCGCGATTCGTAGCGCAGCGCTGGACGACTTCCTCCAGTTCGTCGGCATTCGGAGCGAGGACGCGACCGTGGGTGTCGAGAGCTACTCGCAGCGCACCGTTCTCGGTTACATCGGGCTTCGCATCTTCGAGGACAATCCGATTGTCGGCGTGGGCTGGCAACGCTCGTCCCGGCCGGACGTCTTCGAGCCATACATCCCGGACGCGCGCGAACGGTTCCCGGACGTCGTCGAGCTCGCGTTTCCGGCTGAAGGTCGTGAGTGGGGCGTCCAGAACCTGTACATCCAGATGCTCGCCGACGCCGGGGTGATCGGGCTCGTCCTGCTGCTCGCCGTCGGAGCTAGCGGGCTCGTCCTTGCCTGGCGAACGGCGACGTACGCACCGAACCCCTGGGCCGCAGGTGCCGGGCTCGCCGTGCTCTGCGCGCTCCTCACACTCGCCGGAGAGTGGGCTTCTCTCGGAATCGTCGCGGGTATCCCACTTCAGGCGGCCACGTGCCTCCTGCTCGGGCTCGCTGCCGCAGGAGCGGCGACCGTCGAGGAGGAGACCGATGTCTGACCCGCGGCTCGACCCACCCCGCTCCATGCCCACGTACGCCGTACGGGCGCCGCTCGTCCGGTGGCTCGGACAGCAGGCGCGCGACGCCCACGATGCTCTCGGGAGGTACCGCGTCCTCGACGTCGGCTGCGGTGCGAAGCCGTACGAGCCGCTCTTCTCCCCCTACGCCGCTTCGTACGTCGGGGTCGACCCGGTCGAGAACCCGCGCGCCGAGCTCAAGGGGTCGGTCGAGGCGCTTCCCGTGGAGGACGGAAGCTTCGACGTCGTCCTCTGCAACCAGGTGCTCGAGCACTGCGACAGCCCGG
>Ga0209640_10003433_pt1 | contig 13836 bp, 15 predicted proteins | sample RifCSP10_1_FD_184018 | JGI IMG/M metagenome (GOLD analysis project Ga0209640, IMG submission 184018) | Soil microbial communities from Rifle, Colorado - Rifle CSP2_sed 10_1 (SPAdes) (version 2) | ecosystem: Environmental > Terrestrial > Deep subsurface > Rock core/Sediment | place: Rifle...
GACAGCAACTGTCTTGAGCTGTCAAGCACACGGCACCGGTTCCGTGCGCCACGGGGTCCGCTGTTTGAGCATCGCATTGAGAATGAGCAACAGTTTCCGCATACACGCTGTCAGGGCCACCTTCTTCGCTTTCCCGGCGGCACACAAGCGGAGATAGAAGGCCCGGATGACGGGATTAAAGCGCGCGGCGACGAGGGCCCCCATATAGAGCACCGCCCGAATCTGCGCCCGGCCGCCCCAGACGGTCCGCTTGCCGCGCCACGTGCCGCTGTCGCGATTGAACGGCGCCACCCCCACGAGGGCGGCGATCTGTTTGCCGGTCACGGTGCCCAGTTCGGGCAGATTCGCCAGCAGCGTCGTCGTCAGCACGGGCCCCACGCCGGGCGTGCTCCGCAGGAGCGCCTCCTTCTCCCGCCACACCGGACTGTTCCGAATCGCCTGGGCGAGATCGGCATCGGCGTGGCCTAGCGCACGGACCAACCACGCAATGTGGGCCCGCAGATTCTGGCGCACCGGCCCCCGGGCACTGGCCAGCCGGTTCTGCTCGGCCGTCAGCATCTCGACCAGTTGCCGCCGCCGGGCCACGAGGGCCGCCAGAGCCTGCGTCTGCTCATCCGGCAGGGGCCGTGGCTCCGGCCGCATCACCTCGGCGAAGTGCGCCAGCACCTGGGCATCCACGGCATCGGTTTTGGCCAGTTTCCCCGTGGCTTTGGCGAAGTCGCGCACCTGCCGGGGATTGACCACGACCACCGGCACGCCGGCCGTGGCCAACGCCCCCACCAGCGGGATCTCCAGCCCGCCCGTGGCCTCCACCACCACCAGCGTCGGCGGCACGGCCCGCAGACGTGCGAGCACCTGCGCCACCCCGGCCTCATCGTTCGGGGCGGCGAAGCGCCCCGCCGGTCGGACGGCCGCGTCCAACTGCGCTTTCGAGACATCAATTCCGACAAAGACCTGCGTGTGTGGCATCACATCCTCCTTGGTGGCCCGGCCTTGCATGATACGGGCTCAGCGGCCCACGCAACTGTTCGGGCTCGGTCCAGAGAGGGGCCTGACGACCCGCGCTGTCGCACGGTCTGTGACGACCTCGGCTTGATCGGTCTGTCAGGCCCCGGTTGATGATGTGCGGTATCATTGCCGCCCTCGGCGCAAGATACAAGGCACCGTCGAGGACGACGGGGCCTGTCCCCAAACAGGACGTTGACCGACCGAGCGGCGAGCCCGCCCGCTTGGCTGCCAGAAACCCGCAGCCAAGCTCGTCGCAGCAGCGAATGCGTGATTGCAGTAGAAGCATTCATGAATAATGCGGGCGAGAGGCTTGTGAAAACGCGGGGGGCTATGCTACACTTCCGCGCTGTCAGCAGTCCAATTCACCTATGTAACAAGGCATAAGCGAGCACGATGGAAATTAAGGTTTTCAACAACAACGTCGAAAAGGCCCTCAAGGTCGCCAAGAAGAAACTGGCTGGAGAGGGGTTGTTTCGGGAACTGAAGCGGCGCCGGTATTACGAAAAGCCCAGCGTCCGGAAGAAAGCCAAGATGCGCGAGGCGCAGCGGCGCCGGCAGAAGTGGCTCTCCAAACGCCGGATGGACTAGTCGGTACTCCCCCCTCCGACTCTCTTGACTCCTCAAGCCCGTTTCCGTAAGTAACGCGCTATGCGTGCGGAAGAGATCCATCCGGCCATTCGCATCCTCCGCAAGGAAATACTTCAGTGGCAGGAACCGATCCTCGGCGTCGTCGCCAAGGAATCCCGCGATCCTTTTCGCGTCCTGATTGCCTGCGTCCTCAGCCTCCGCACCAAGGATAAAACGACGGCCGACGCCAGCCGGCGGCTCTTTGCGCTGGCACACACACCGCGCACGATGCTCAAGCTGCCGCTCCGCCAAATCGAGAAGGCCATCTATCCGGTCGGGTTCTATCGCAACAAAGCCAGACAGATCAAAGACATCTGCCGGAGGTTGTTGTCGGACTATCAAGGGCGTGTGCCGGATTCGATCGAAGAACTGCTGACCTTGAACGGCGTGGGACGGAAGACGGCGAACCTGACGGTGACGGTCGGTTACAACAAGCCCGGCATCTGCGTCGACATTCACGTCCACCGGATCAGCAACCGCTGGGGTTACGTCAAGACGAAGACGCCGGAGGAAACAGAAGAGGCCCTGCGCAGGAAACTCCCGGAGCCCTACTGGATCACCTACAATGATCTGCTGGTGCCCTACGGGCAGAACCTCTGCCAGCCGGTCTCGCCCTGGTGCAGCAAGTGCAAGTTGGTCAAGTACTGCGATCAGGTGGGCGTGACGCGCTCGCGCTGAGCGAGCGCAGGCGCGAAACGCGGGACTGGCGAGGAAAGCGAGAAACGAGTCGCGCAAGTCTCGCCTTTCACGCGAGTCTCGCGCTAAATAAACAGCGTCGTTTCCGCCCCGGCGGTTAAGTTTAAGATAGCAGGCAGCCCCATCACCTCGTCCACGTTCTTCGACACCGCGTCCGGGTCTACGCCCATATATTCGAGGCCGGCACTGCAGGCCACCACGCGGAAGTGCCCGACCTGCTTCGCCTCCGCGAACATCTCCGAAATCTTCGGCACATTTTTTTCTTTCAGCAGGCGCGCGACTTCCTTGCCGTCGATCTGATGTTCAGGCGAGAAGTCCATCTCGTCGATCCGCCCCTCGGCCAGTTTCTTGATGGTCCAGAAAAGCAGGACCACCGTCACCTGCTTGCCCATGGCGGCCGCTGTCAGGCCGAGGGTGGCCACCTGATGCAATTTGTCGTAGGTGGAATTGTGCGCGAAGATGATGAAGCGGTGTTTTTGGCTCATGGTCATGCGATCACGAAGGCAGGCGGATTATAACGTTCGGGGTTGATGGGGACAAGCGGCTAGCCTGCATTGTTCATGACGGTTCGTCGCGAAATCGCGTAGTCGCGTCGCGAGACGGGCGCGCGGAGCCGGGAGGACCCGAGGAGGTACATACCAAACTTCGTTTGAGCCGTTTGCTCAATGGATGATCTTGGCAAACGGATAAATACCTCCAGTGATTCCGATCCGACTTCTTCTGTTTATGCGTCGAGGGTTCGAGTGGCGAGCCCGTCCTCCAGCATGCCCGAAACTCGCATGCTGGCTTGTCGCAGCAGCGAATCCGCGATTGCAGCAGAAGCGTTCATGAATAATGCAGGCCAAGTCACTTCTTTTTCAGCTTGCCCTGGGACTTCACACCGTTCACAAAGGCGTCGATCGCCGCATTGACTTCGTCCGCCGTCATGGCCCGGTCGTGCGTTTCGCTCTCGTCCACGAGGTAGACGTCCTTGTCCTTTTCCTGCCGGATGACGACCGTGTTCTCCGGCGTGACCTCGATCATCATGAACCATTCCTTGTCGCCCTTCCTGATCACGGCCTCCTTGCCGAGGCCTTTTTTCGTGATCTCCACCTGGTAATCGCCGCCGGGCGGATCGGCCGGACGGGCGGGAGCGGACCAGATGAATAGGAGGAGCAGAACGGCAAAGGGGAGCATCGAGACGCGGCGCGAGGGATGATTCATGGCAGGCCTCCGGAGAAGGTGATGAGGGATTGATTATAGCGCAGGCCGCGACGCGCGTAAATCGCACTCCGGACTGTCTTGTACCCCCTCTGTGTGCGTGCTACCATGCCGCGCGATGGACGCTCTGCTCGCACAGGTCGAGGCGGTCCTGACGAAGGAAGTCCTGATCGGCCTGACCATCGCGTCGGTCGTTTTCTTCGTCGGCACGCTCATCGCCATCCCCTTCATCCTCGTGCGCCTTCCCCCGCACTACTTCGACGAGCGGCACCCTCGTGTCTGGATGCCGGATCACCCTCCGGGCCTGCGCTTGCTGGGCTTCATCGTGAAGAACGCCGTCGGGGCCGTGTTTCTAGCGGTCGGGATCGTGCTGTTATTTCTCCCGGGCCAGGGGGTTCTGACGATTCTCCTGGGCGTGTCGCTGCTGGATTTTCCCGGCAAGCGCTACGTCGAACGCAAAATCATCGGGCAGCCGACCGTGCTGAGAGCCGTCAATGCTCTCCGGGCCAAGTACGAGAAACCTCCGCTCATCGTGGCGGGCGATCCGTAGGAACGAGTAACAGGTTTATCGGGTTTGTCTGGTTTATCTAGTTTTTCTGGTTCAGCTTGTCGAAAACGAAACAAACCAGACAAACCAAACGAACCAAACAAACCAGAGCTGTTATGCCAACATCCCGCCCAACCTGTTATTTGATCGACGGCAGCGCCTACATCTACCGCGCCTTCTTCGCGCTGCCCGCGCTCTCCAATTCCAGGGGCCTCCAGACCAACGCCGTCTACGGCTTCACGACCATGCTGATGAAGATTCTGCGCGAGCGCAAGCCGGACTGCCTCGCCATCACGTTCGACGAAAAGGGCCCGACGCACCGCCACGAGGAATTCAAGGAGTACAAGGCCCACCGGCCGCCCATGCCCGACGACATGTCGGCGCAGATTCCGTACATCCACAAAGTCGTCGAGGCGTTCGGCATTCCGGTCGTCCGCAAGCAGGGCTACGAAGCGGACGACCTGATCGGCACGCTGGCGCGCCAGGCGGAAGCGGCGGGCTTCCAGGTGGTGATCGTCACGGGCGACAAGGACATGCTGCAGCTCGTCACGCCGGCCGTCCGGATCTACGATCCCATGAAGGACAAGTGGCTCGGCGAGGCGGAGTGCCGCGAGAAATTCGGCGTGGAGCCGGCGCGGGTCGTCGAGATCATGGGCTTGATGGGCGATGCCACCGACAACATTCCCGGCGTGAAGGGCATCGGCGAGAAGACGGCGGTCAAGCTGATCGCCGAGTTCGGCACGATCGACAATCTGCTCGAGCATGTCGCCGACGTGAAGCCGCCACGGGCGCAGGCGCTGCTCAAAGAACAGGCCGACAACGCGCGCCTGAGCCGGAAGCTCGCCACCATCCGGACCGACTGCCCCGTTGAGTTCGAAGCGAAGTCGTTCACCACGCACCCGCCCGATCCGGAACGGCTCGCGCCTCTCCTGCGGGAGCTGGAATTTTCGACGCTGCTCAAAAATATTCAAACGGCGTCAGGCTCGGCGCCGACGGGCGAAGCGTTGGGCGACGGGGTCGACATCATCAAGGATGACAAGTCCGCGAAACGTTTTGCCGACCATGCGGCCAGGGAGAAACTCGTCGGCCTGCATGTCGTGGTGGAGGGAGCGGGCGTCGGAGCCGAGGTGCGCGGCCTCGCATTGAGCACGCCGGACGGCACGACCGTCTTCGCATCGCGGCTGTTCGGCCCGCTCAAAGACCTGCTTGTTGATCGCAAGGTCCTCAAGGCTGCGCACGATCTCAAGCCGGCGCTGCTCGCCTTGCACCGAGCGAATGTCGAGGTGGCGCCACCATTGTTCGACACGATGATCGCGGCCTATCTGCTCAATCCCAACCGGCGCGGCCATGCACTGGATTCGGTGGCACTCGAAGTGCTCGGCTACCAGCTCGGCACGGGACAGACGGAGCAGCCGGCGGAGGAGCCGGCCGATCTGTTCGGGGCATCCAGCGGCGATACCACGGCGGCGGCGATACCCAAGGCTGCGGAAGCGGCGTCCGTGACGGTGAAGATGGTGCCGCTGCTGAAAGAGCGGCTGGAAGAGCAGGGAAGCCTGACGCTGTTCGACGAGGTTGAAATGCCGCTCGTGCCGGTGCTGGCTGAAATCGAACGCAACGGCTTCGGCCTCGACATCAAGACGCTCCACGCACAGAGCAAGGAACTGGAGCGCGAGCTGGAACATCTCATGGGCAACATCGTCCGGCTCGCCGGCCAGGAGTTCAACGTCAACTCGCCCAAGCAGCTTGCGACGGTCCTGTTCGAGAAGCTGGGTTTGAAGCCGCTCCGAAAAACCAAGACCGGGTATTCCACGGACGAAGACACGCTCATGCAGCTGGCCGCCCAGCACGAGTTGCCGGCGCAGATTCTGAACTACCGTTCGTTGAGCAAGCTCAAGTCCACCTACGTGGATGCCTTCCCGGAGTTGGTCAATCCGGAAACGCACCGGCTGCACACATCGCTCAACCAGACCGTCGCGGCGACCGGGCGGCTCTCCTCCACCGAACCGAATATGCAGAACATCCCGATCAAGGGCGAGCACGGCTTCCGCATCCGCGAGGCCTTCATCGCCTCCAAAGGCCACACGCTCCTCTGCGCGGACTACAGCCAGATCGAGCCGCGCATTCTGGCGCATCTCTCCGGCGATCCGAAACTCAAGAAAGTCTTCGAGCGGGGCGAGGATATCCACACGGCGACGGCGGTCGAGATTTTCAAGCTGCCGCCCGATCAGATCACCAAGGACATGCGGCGCGTGGCCAAGACCGTCGTCTTCGGCATCGTCTATGGCATCAGCCCCTTCGGGCTCTCGCAGAATATCGGCGTCTCGCAGGCCGATGCCAAGAAATACATCGAGACCTACTTCGAACGGTACGCGGGTGTGAAGGCCTTCATGGACAAAACCATCGAGCAGGCGAAGAAGCAGGGCTATGTGACGACCATCCTGGGCCGCCGCCGTCCGATCCCTGAACTGCAAAGCTCCGATCCCACCCAGCGCGGTTTCGGCGAACGCATGGCCGTCAACAGCCCGATCCAGGGCTCCGCGGCGGACCTCATTAAAGTCGCCATGATCTCCGTGCTCAAAAAACTCCACGCCGAACTGCCGAGCACGAAGATGATCCTCCAAGTGCACGACGAGCTGATCTTCGAGGTGCCGGAGAAGGATGTCGAAAAAGCCAAACGGCTGGTGAAAGCGGAAATGGAAGCGACGGGGCAAAAGCTCGGACTGTCAGTGCCGCTTAAAGTTGATCTGGGCGTGGGCCACAACTGGCGCGAAGCGCATCCGTGAATCACTAAATAATCTCTCAAGCGAGGAATGCCATCCCAAAGGCTTGACTTTTCGTGATCGCTTCAGTTATTCCGAACTTCGATATCGGAGTTCGATATGAAGAAACCAGAAACATCCCGGCGATTGGTCCGGCAGTTTTTCCTCGGCTTCGTGCGGCTGCACATCCTCTACCATGCGTCCGAAGAGCCGGTGTGCGGCGTCGAGCTGTCCAGCGAGCTGGCCAGCCATGGCTATCGGCTCAGCCCCGGAACCCTCTATCCCATCCTGCATGCCCTGGCCGCATCCGGCTATCTTCGACGAGCCGTCCGGGTCGAACAGGGCCGGCAGCGCAAGGTCTACACCCTGACTCGACGCGGCGAGGAGGCCCTTACTCAGGCGCGGGAGCACCTGCGGGAGCTGGTCGAGGAAGTGATGGGAGAGGGGAAAGGCCGTGCGAGGGGGTAGCCGTTACATTCCGTTTCTTTTTATTATATTGGTGATCTCGTGTGGACTGTCCACGCTCGCAGGCGCGTGGGAGTGGGTGCCGTCGGATGAGGAACTCCGGAAATACCGTAAGAGTTGGAATCCTTTTTCTCACGGGCCACTTCTCCACACGGCAGTAGACGTCCAGCCAAAAGGACAATATCTCCTGCGCCCGTTCATTTTTTCCCAGATCGGCGAGCACAGCTTCGATAATCGTTTCCAATTCGTGACCGAGCGAAAAAGCGGACCGACGCATTTATACAGCGTTCAGGAGCCGTCCCTCGAGTTCGCCTATGGGATCACGGATCACATCCAGCTCGGTGTCACCACCTCTCTCCAATCATTCTGGTCCCGGGAGAACGGCCGGAACGATACCGACACAGGCCCGGGCGATACGTCGCTGGCGATCAAGTACCGACCCATCGTCCAAGACCCCGATTCCTGGCGTCCCTCCGTCACCTTCTTCAACCATATGGTGATCCCTACAGGGAAATGGCTTGGCACCAGCAAGCCACCGGGAGGATTCGCACCCATCGGCCGTTTCCCCGCTACCAGATTCGGCGAAGTGGGGTTCACCGAGGGCGCGATGGTCCGCAAGAACTTCCAGCCCTTTCGCATCCAGGCCGGAGTCTTCTACACCTACGCTGCGCCCGGCAGCGAGGGCAAAGAGACAACCTATACCGGTGATCTGGTCAACACCCGTGTGGCGTTTGAGCATATCCTCGACGATACGCGTGGATTCGGTTACGGCGTGGAGCTCGTTACGCTCCACGGGCTCACCTGGCGCGCCGATGGACACGAGATCAATCGTGGCCAGAAGAGCGGATTCAGCATCATCGGGCTCGAACCCACTATCCAATGGCGCTTTGGAGATACCCCCTTCGTTGCCGCCGCCGGCGTGCTCTTTACGATTGCCGGGCAGAATGCCAGCGAGTCCATCTATCCCAACCTCTCGATCTTCTATTACTGGAGTGAGACCGGGAAAGTCCTGATGCGATAGACGTTATCCAGCCTGCACGTCACGCTCTCCCTGCATTGACTCACCTTAGAGAATCAAGTAGCCTCGCTGCGCCATTATTTCAGAGGCCCCCAAAGGAGGATTTGCCATGAAGCTGTTGCGCTTGTTCAATCTGGTGCTTGCGTCGGCGCTGTTGGTGCCCGCCATGAGTGTGGCCGCTCCGCCGCCGGAACCGAAAGTGGAGTATTCGGCCGACAGCACGATGGAAACCGAAGGGGGCATGACGATGAAGTCCCGCGTCTATCACGCTCCGGGCAAGCAGCGCATCGAGATGGGCGGGGAGGGCGGCAATATCACCATCATGCGCAAGGACAAGAAGGTGTCGTGGGTACTCATGGGAGACATATACATGGAAATGCCGATGAATCAGGCGGACTCGCAGGATCCGCATGATATGGATATCCAGCAGACCGCGGTCGGCGAGGAGACGGTCAACGGCGTCAAGACGACCAAGTACAAGGTCATCACGACGAAGAAGGACGGGTCCAAGTTCGGCGGTTTCTTCTGGACGACCAAGGACGGCATCACGGTCAAGATGGACCTCCTGTCGAAGGAGGGCAAGGAGAAGCACCGCATCTCGAGCGAGCTGACCAATCTGAAGATCGGCAAGCAGGACCCGAAGCTCTTCGAAATCCCTCCCGGCTACACGAAGAACGACATGGGCGCCATGATGGGCGGCGGGAAAGGCGCGCCGAACATTCAGGAGATGATGAAGGGCAGGGGCAGGGAGAAGGGCGGCAAGGGCAAGGGCGAGGAAGGTGATGAAGGCATGGACGTCAATAAGATGCTGAAGGGCCTGATGGGGCAGTAGATGGAGATCATGCCAATGACACAGTTCAGAATTCTCTGGAGTGCGCTGCTGATTCTCGCCCTGACGGTTTCTCCTCAGGCCGTCCGCGCGGACGACGAATGCATGGCGGCGGATGAAGAGCAACGTACGAAAGCCGACGTCGCAGCTGCGCTCAAAGCTGAAAAATCCGCCAAGCCGGCGGAACTCTTTATTGCCTATCAGTCCATTGCGGACCACTACTGCGCCCATTTGTTCGATAAAACCGGAAAAGACCTTCAAGCCAGGGCCAAGGCGAATTTGCCCAAGCTCGGCCGGGATCTGGCCAAGGCTGCGGAGGCCAAGAGGCTGCTGTATTCGAACGAGCCTGTCTACACTATTGTCGGCGCAAAGAAGGACAAGGAAGGCAACGTCATCTCTGAAGGAATCAGGCGTGCAAATGAGCGTGCCTCGGCCTTCGCGTGGCTCGAGACCAGCGGAGACCACAACGAAGCCAACCGGGTGATGTTGAAGGCCGCTCATGCCAAATCGGACAACCTGGAGTTTTTCAAGACGGCCTGGGATGTGGATAATGGCCGCTACGAGCAGGTCGATCGCAAGACGGGCGAGCGGAAGCCTTATGCCTCCCCTGCGGCCTATCGCCAGGAGCTTCAGAAAATCGCGTCGGCCAATGCCGACCGGTTGATGAAGGCGGAGGAGAAGGATGCGGCGGGCCTGTCCGGCAGCGCGATGGACGTTGGGATGGCCAGCGGGCGCTCGATGGAGAAGCTGAAGGCAGCTTCGGACTGGATGAAATTTTTACCGGACGGCGACAAGCCGGCCAGGGCGCGGGCCGAACAGCGGGGCGACACCATTATGAAGCGCAGCGACCCGACGTTCACCCAGATGAATGCGAAGGCCTATTACGAGTTTGCCGGGTCTTCCAAGGCCAAGGAGAAACTCGCGCAGCTGGAGAAGAAGAGCGAGGAGTCCGCACGCGCCATGGAGAAGTCAGCCGAGAAAGTGAAAGGCGCGGTCACCATAGAAAAAAGCGAGGCGGACCAGAAGAAATTCAAAAAGGGGAAAGCGGATCTTGAAAAGGAGCTGGGATTCTAACGCCTGCGCTTCCGGTTTCGTACAGGCGGCCTGCAATCTCGTTTCCCCCTTGTAATCCGGCAGCGCCTGGGTTCAAGCTATGCATATCATTGGCTCGTCATACGGTGTCATACCTCGGATTGTCTGATCATGGATAGCCTGGAGGTGCACGATGGGTCCCACCAAGGTAATCGTGAAGGGCGACGCCCTCTACGACGCCCAGACCGGCAAATTGATTCATAACGGACTCGCGACACCGGAGGCGCGGCAAGAGTATGCCAACCATCATTACATCGTGCTGCCGGAAGTGGACCGCGCCGGCCGCCAGTGGGAACTCGATGGGCAGCCGGTCTATTGCCTTCGCGGCACGCGCTACGAGACCCTGAACGAGCAGCAACGCCATCTGGCGCGCTGCCCCGACTGCGGGGGCATGGGCATCAGGACTGAAGAAGTCATGGCCGAACGTGACTGCATCCGCTGCACTCGGTGCGGTCATGAGTTCGACTCCCGGCTCGAAATGATGGAAAGCTGAGGGACTTGCTCAGGCCGGCGGCGCGTGTAGAGTCTGGACGATTTCCGTCGTGTTGAACAGCATCGCGTTCATCCGCGTGTAGGCGGCGTGGCCGTAGAGGTGGTCGCGGGCGCTGGTCGAGCCGGTCGAATCCTTGTAATCCACGAGCAGGCACTGCCCGTCGTTCTGGCAGCGGGTCGTGCGCCGCGCGCATTCCAGCCAGCGTTCAAACCCGTCCCACGGCTCCAGCAGTTCCCAGAGCGCCTTGTTCGCGGCTTTGGTGACTTCCGATGCCGGTGTCGCGTCGCTGCCGGCCAGGGCCAGTTGCTGGACATAGTCGCCGCCCCAGGCGATCGGCATCTCCATCGTGATCTGGGGCAGTTCCATCTTGGCGAGCCATCGCTTGCCGTCCGCGCGCATCGGGCGATGGTTGACGAGATGGAGCACTTGGCCGAGTCCAGCCGGGTCCCATCCGTAGCGGACCGGCGTGCCGAACGTCACAACGTCCAGCGTGGCCCCGTTCAACAGGCTGCCGCTCGGCACGAGCGATTCGAGAAGGGCGATTTCTCCGTCCGGCATGATGTGTTTGAGATTCGCGAGTACGGCCCCGCGCACGGCCGACTTGCCGGGAGCCAGGAGGTTCGAGAGCAGCGCCATGATCAGTCCCGCCTGGCCGTGGGCTTGGACGAGGATGCGATCGCCGGGCCCGAAGCCGTGCTCGGCGCAGAGGGCGCGCAGCCGGTGCAGCAGCCGCACGGCGGCCTCGGCGCGGCCCAGGTGGTGCTGCTCGCAGGACCAAAGGAGGCGCGTGCAGAGGAACGGGCGGGGCGCGTTGCGGCTCACGGCCTTCTGGAACAGCTCCACGTAGGCATTCGTGAAATTGCCGGCGTCGCCGGCCTGTTCGTCGAGCAATTTTTTTGTCGCCTCGTCATTGGCGTAGGGTGGTTTGGCGCCGCCCGGCATGGAGGGCACGCCGTTGGTGTCCTGCCGCATGAGCGCCAGCAATGCTTCCATCCCCGGAATGCCGCGCGAGTAGCCGCGCTTGAGGCCGCCGGCTTCATCCAGGCGCCCCGCCCCGAACAGGTCGCTGCTCAAATGGGTGCCATGAAAGAACACCACGGCGCGTACGCCGGCGCCGGCCAGCCGTTTGCCGTGTTCGGCCATGGCATCGAGCCAGGCGGGGGAGTCCGGCGGAGCGCCGGTGGGCAGTTCCCGGTACGCGACGCGCTCGCCCGGGTCCTTCCGATCGTACTCGGAATGTTGAAAGTTGTTTCCAGCGGGCATAGCGGGTCTTTTATCAGAAGGGTTTGGTGATTTCTAGCCCGGATTATCCATGCGCTTCGTTGCGAAATTGCGCAGACGCGTCGCGAGACGGGCGCGTGGAGTCTGGGGACTGACACCCTTCCCCGCGTCCGCGCGTGGTGTCTGTCCCCGTCCGAACCGGGACAGGCACCGTCGAGGACGACGGAGCCAGTCCCCGAACAGGCTGTTGACTGACTGAGCGGCGAGCCCGCACGTCGCAGCAGCGTATCCGCGATTGCAGCAGAAGCGTCATGGATAGTCCGGGCTAGGGCCATGTTGACCGGCCTGAAAAGCACATGCTAAGTTGAGTCCTCTTATGGTTGTTCGAATGACCATGGCAACGCTCACAGTAGCGTTCGGTCTTGCGTTGGCCGGCCCCGCCGCCGCCGCGCCTCCGGCTGCTCCGGCCCAGCCCGAGCATGTCGTGCTGTTCGTGCTGGAAGGCTTCGGGAAGGACTCGCTCAAGACCGGCGCCATGCCGGTGGTGAGCAGGCTGGTCAAAAACGGCTCGGTCGCCTGGTCCGCCACGGCGGTCAATCCGCCCTTGCGCCTGCCGACCATGGCCTCGATCTTCACCGGCCTGCCGGTGGAAAAGCACGGCATGGACTGGGACACGTTCGATTTCGCGCGGGGCTATCCCCGGCCTCCACTGATGTTCGATTATCTGGACCTGGGCGGCGGCAAGGACACCGCCGTCTTTTTCATGGACGAGTCGCTCTACCAGCTCGCACGGCCGGCGTCCTATGTGGACTATCAGGTGTGTGGACGGCTGCGTCCCGAGTGCCGGGCGTCCTTGGTCGTGACCTACGTCCGGGAATATTTCAAGAAGGGCTTGCAGGGCGGGTACAACCATTATGTGTACGCGCTGCCGCATCTGCTGATCGTCCATCTGCCCGATGCCGGCCGCGCCGGATCGGAACACGGCTGGACGTCCAAGGCCTATGCTGCGGGACTGAAGGATGTGGACGACGCCATCGGGTCCATCCTGGACATCTACAAGACCTACAAGCTGCTCGACCATACAATGGTGATCGTGACGGCGCTGAACGGGATCGGCGAGTCGAAGCAGAACGGGTCGCTGCCGCATGTGCCGTGGATCGCCTCCGGCGCCAATATCAAGGCTGGGCACACGATCGCCGCGCCCGTCTCCATCATCGACACCGGGGCGACGGTCATGCGCGCGTTCGGACTTGAAACGCACATGGAATGGCAGAGCCGCCCGGTCGAAGAAATTTTCCGCGCACCGCGCGAGATCGTGCATAACCAGCCGGCCCTGAATCTCCATGGCCAGTAAGCTCCTCACCATTGTGATAGGGGCGGTGGCCCTGCTTGTTGCGGCGCCGAGGGCGCCGGAAGCGGCGCCGCCGGCTGCCTACACCAAGGAGCATTCGATCACGTTCGACGCGACGGCGCTGGTGCCTCCAACAAGGTGGCAGGTGCCGGGCATCACGCCGATGATCTTGACGCTCGATCCGGAGAGCACCGACGCCTACAGGAGCACCGAGCGGAAGACGCTCATGCTCAAGCCCGGTTCGTACAAATTCGGAACCTACACGTTCGATTTCCCGTTCAATGTGACGCTGGAAGGGAAGCTCGACTTTGCCGCGTCGCTCGATCAATGCGTGGTGGGGCGTGAAACGCAAACGTTGACTGTGAAGTGCAGCCGCACGCATCCGTACGGCGGCACGCGCGAGTATGATTACAAATGATGTGCGAGAAAGGCGAGACTGGCGAGAGAGGCTCGAAAAGCGAGAATTGCGAGTCACGCAAGTCCCCCTCGACTTCACTCGGGGCCCTGAGCCAGTCGAAGGGGCGCCCGTC
>Ga0209640_10003434_pt1 | contig 13836 bp, 14 predicted proteins | sample RifCSP10_1_FD_184018 | JGI IMG/M metagenome (GOLD analysis project Ga0209640, IMG submission 184018) | Soil microbial communities from Rifle, Colorado - Rifle CSP2_sed 10_1 (SPAdes) (version 2) | ecosystem: Environmental > Terrestrial > Deep subsurface > Rock core/Sediment | place: Rifle...
TCGTTCGCGGCAGCATGTCACCGCGCTGGGCGTAGAGGTTGATCAGATCGTGGATCGCCTGCGCATCGCCGATTTCGGCCTTGACGGCTCGTAATTGGTCAGACATCAATTCGCTCTCGTTCCCTGGGAGCGTAATTATTGCGTGCCCTCGGCCCTTAAGCCAACCGAAGGCAGCGGCTGTGCGTAACCGCCGGGCCGGTGCCAGCCAAGCTGCGCCGCCATGCGTACGTAGAAGTCGCTGCGAGGTTTGAAGCGCAGGAAGCGCGCCTTGTGCTCGCTGAGGCTGACTTGCACCGAATCGCCCTCGTGAAGCTCGAAGTCTGCCTCACCATCGACGCTGAGCACGGCCTGCTGGTTCGGCTCGAGCGTGATTCGAACCCTCTCGTTGCCCGGCACCACCACCGCATGCTCCGACGACAGGTGCGGCGCCACGGGCACGATGATCAGGTCGCTCGATTCCGGGTAGAGGATCGGACCGCCAACCGACACGGCATAGGCGGTGCTGCCGGTGGCCGTCGCAACGATGACGCCGTCGCAGCGATAGTCGGCGATGCGGATGCCGTCGACATCCACGGCGAGCTGGATCGCGCGGCTCAGAGTCGCGCGGCCGACGACCGCTTCGTTGAGACCGTGGAAGACGCGTCCGCCGACATCGGCGCGCAGCATGGCGCGCTCCTCGACGCGGCCGCCACCAATCAATACGTCGTCCAGCCTCTCGCGCACCTGGCTCCCGTCCAACTCCGTCAGGAAGCCCAGGCGTCCCATGTTTACACCCAGGATCAGCGCTCCGCTATCGATCACGCGGTGCGAGGTGCGCAGCACGCTGCCGTCCCCGCCGAGGCAGATCACGAGGTCGCAACCTGAGAACGTGGCGCCGTCCTGCTCGTCAAGCGCGACCTCGACCCCGCGGGCCGTGATGTCGTCGCGCAGCTGCAGCGCCAGCTCGCGCGCTCCCGCAAGCCGAGGGTTGAATGTCACGCCGATGCGTTTCGGAGGCTGCAGGCCGTTCTCGCTCACGCCGTCTGCTCTTCTAGCCGCAGGTGCAGCAGGAACTCGCGATTACCCGCCGGCCCGATGACAGGCGACAGCGTCAGGCCGCGCAGTCGCAGGCCGTGTTCCCCGGCCCAGGCGACGAAGCGTCCGACGACCGCCGCGTGTACCAGTGGATCCTTGACCACGCCTTTCTTGCCGACTTCTTCACGCCGTGCCTGGAACTGCGGCTTCAACAGCACAATCAGGTCCGCACCCTGCTTCAGCGAGCGGCAAACGGCCGGGATCACCTTCTCGACGCCGATGAACGCCAGGTCAAACACGGCGAGATCGCATGGCTCCGGCAGCGTTGCCAGGTCACGGGCGTTGGTGCGCTCCATGACCACCACGCGCTCGTCCTGCCTCAGGCGATAATCGAGCACGCCGTAGCCGACGTCGACGGCGTAGACGCGCCGGGCGCCATGCTGCAGCAGGCAGTCCGTGAATCCGCCCGTCGAGGCGCCGAGGTCGATGCAGGTCATGCCCGAAGGGTCGAGATCGAACGCGCGCAGCGCGTGCTCCAGCTTGTCGCCGCCGCGGCTGACGTAGGCAGGGCGCTGCAGGACCTCGATTGAAGCGCTTGCGGGCACGAGGCTGCCGGGCTTGGTGACCGGCGCGCCGTCGACGCGGATCTCGCCCGCGAGCAGGACGGCGCGCGCCTTCTGGCGGCTCTCGACCAGGCCGCGCTCAACCAGCAGCGTGTCTATGCGGCTTCGGGCGGCGGTCTTGGGCATATACGAAGCATAGCACCGGCACACTCCTGTCCCCTCTCCCTTTGGGAGAGGGGACAGGAGCGAGTGAGGGCTTGACGCCCCATCCAGATAGCCGCTGGCTTCGCGCATTCGCCCTGCAGTCCAGGCCATAATCCTGCTAATCCTCCGAATCTGTGGCCAGAAGCTCCCTCCGCATTCGTCATAATGAAGGTGTGATTCGCCTGCTCATCCTCGCCTGCTTTGCCGCCCTGCTCCTCGCTTGTGGTGGCGACGACTCCAACGATTCCCAGCCATCAACCGACCCTCAGGCTCTGCTTCAGCGCGCCGCGGCCGCCGTGAAAGACGCCGGTTACTTCCACTTCAAGCTCACCCAGGAAAACGGCTCCACTCCTCTGCCTCTCAACCTCGAGCTCGTCAGCGCCGAGGGCGATTTCCAGGTGCCGGGCCGTCTCGCAGCGGACGTCCGGGCCAAGGCCGCGGGCGCTGTCAACGTTAGCGTCAAGGTCGTCGCAATCGACGACCAGACCTGGATCACGAACCCGTTCACGCGCGACTGGCAACGGCTGCCCGGCGCCAGTCTGCGCGACCTCGCTGACCCGGGAACGTTGCTCACCACGCTGCTGCCGAAAGTGACGGACCCGAGTCTCGGCGAGGAGAGCGAGGTCAATGGCGTCAAGACCGTCAAAGTCGAAGGCAGCATCGATTCGGGCGAGCTGCGCGACGCCCTTTCGTTCGCCCGGCCCGGCAACAGCGTCAAGGTCGAAGCCTGGATCGGAGTTGACGATTCGCTGCCGCGCCGGATCCGGCTTACCGGCCGCCTCGTCTCCGACGAGGACGAGAACGTGCAACGCCAGATCGACCTCTCGCATTTCGGCGAAGCCGTGCAGATCAACCCACCGTAGCCGTGCGATCGTTCGCTTCCCTGATCACCCAACGCGACAGCTCCACCTGGCTGCTGGTGCTCGCTGCGCTCGGCGTCTTCTTCGCCGCCGACGACCAGACCTCAGTCGTTGCCATCCTGCCCAAGATGGTCGAGGACGTCGGCCTGGCGCAGGACCAGTTCTATCGCGCCGCCTGGATCGTCAACGGCTACATCCTTGGTTACGTCGTCGCGATGCCGCTGATGGGCCGCGTCGCCGACAGCTTCGGCCACGGACGCGTCTTCGCGGCGGCGCTGCTGCTGTTTTGCGCCGGCTCGGCCTGGGTGGCGCTGTCGCAGGGCCTGACCATCCTCTCGATCGCGCGCGGCGTGCAGGCAATCGGCGGCGGCGCCGTCGTGCCCGTGTCGATGGCAATCGTCACGACGCGCGTCGCTCCCGAGCGTCGAGTACTGGCGCTCGGGGCCATCGCGGCGGCGTCTGAAGCCGGCGGGCTCGTCGGGCCGCTCTGGGGCGGCGGCATCGCCGAGCTGCTGGGCTGGCGCGGCGTCTTCTGGATCAACCTGCCCATGTGCCTGCCGCTGGCGCTGGGGGTCCTGCGCCTATCTCGCCACGAGACTCCGGGTGGCAGCCGGGACCTTGACCTGCCCGGCGCCGCGTTGCTCGGCGCCAGCCTCGTCTGCCTGACGATCGCGCTGACAGACGACCCCATCGCCCGTCGTGACACATTCGTCACGCTGGCCTTGTTCGCGGGCGCGGCGGCTCTCCTTGCGGCATTCGTCTGGCAGCAGATTCGCGCCGCGGAACCGCTGCTCGACATCTCGATGTTTCGGATGCCGCGACTCAGCGCTGCGTTCCTGGTCAACGGCCTCACCGGAGGCACGCTGATCGTCGCCATGGTCGGGGTGCCGATGTTCACAAACGTCCTGCTGGCGGGCTCGGCGCTGGAGGGCGGCCTCAACCTCATGCGCCTCACGGTCGCGCTACCGGTAGGCGCGCTGGCCGGTGGCTACCTCGCGTCGCGATTCGGACTCAGCGCCGGCGCCGCGGCGGGGCTCGTCCTGGCTGGGGCGGGTTTCCTCGGCATGTCGGCCTGGGATGAGGACCCGGCTTTTGCGGCGTTCACGCTGCCTTTGCTGGTCGCCGGTCTCGGCTTCGGCCTCGTGATCGCGCCGATCAACGCCGCCGTCATGGATGAGGCCGCGGAGGACCGGCGCGCCACCGTCGCGTCGCTGCTGACCGTCGTGCGGCTGCTCGGCGCCCTGGTCGGAGTCGCGCTGCTCACCACGCGCGGCCTCAGCGGCTTCTACGCCGAAGCGGGGCTGATCCCGCTGGACGACCCGCGCTTCGAGTCGCTCCTGCGCGGTCTGCAGGTCGATGCCTTCCAAAAGACCTTCCTGGTCACCGCCGCGGTCTGCTTCGCGACTCTGCTACCGGCGCTGCTTCTGGGACGCAAGCGGGTCCAGTGAGCCACCGATGTTTGCGCGCCGCCCGCTGACCGATATGATCCCTAGCGATGGCTGAAGAGATCCTCGCCCCCGCCGACTCCGTTTCGTCCGCGAGGCCGATATCGCTGCTGCGCCACCTGCGCTACGTGCTCAAGGCGATGCGTCCACGCCAGTGGACCAAGAACGGCATCGTCTTCATGGCGTTGATCTTCTCGGTCAACCAGGACTGGTTCCCTGACAAGCCCAGCACCTGGGACCACCTGCTGCTGCGCTGCGTGATCACCGCGCTCGCCTTTTGCGCCGTCTCCGGCGCCGACTACCTGGTCAACGACGTGCGCGACCGCGATAGCGACCGCCTGCACCCGACGAAGCGCCGCCGCCCAATCGCCGCCGGCCTCCTGGGCTCCAAAGAAGCGCTTCTGTGGGCGGCTCTGCTCACCACGGGCGGCGTCATCGTCGCTTTCCTGATCGACTGGCGCACGGGAGCCGTGGTGCTCGGCTACATGGGCCTCATGCTGAGCTACACCATGTTCCTCAAGTACCAGGTCATCCTCGACGTCATGGCGATCTCCGGCGGCTTCGTGCTGCGCGCGCTGGCCGGCGCCTACGCCATCGACGTGCCGACATCGCCCTGGCTCTACGTGGTCACCGCGCTCGGCGCGCTGTTCCTGGCGATCACCAAGCGCCGCGCCGAGGGCGACCTGCTGCAGGGCGACGCCACCAACCACCGCAAGACCCTGGAGCACTACACCCCCGAGCTCCTGAACCAGATGACGGCGATGGTCACCGCTTCGACGGTGATCGCCTACGCGCTGTACACCTTCACGGCGGAGAACTTGCCCACAAACCACATGATGATGATCACGATCCCGTTCGTGGCTTACGGCGTATTCCGCTACCTGTTCCTGTCCCTGACCCGCAACGAGGGCGGCAGCCCGGAAGAGGTACTGCTCAAAGACGTGCCGCTGATCCTGACGATCGTCGGTTGGGTCATCACCTCGATGGTGGTGCTGACGGCCTACCGGTAGCGGGCGCTACTACTAGCGCGGCCAGGTATGCGTAGAGCCCCGGCCGCTGCGTAAGGCGTCGATGGCGACCAGATGGCGTACTACTGGGGGTTTACTCGCCGTAGGGCTCCGTCGGGAGGCCCGCCTCTTTCCAGGCAGCGATGCCACCGTCGAGGTAGCTAACGTTGGTGAAGCCCATGTCGCGAAGGTTCTTCGCGCTGATTGCTCCCAGCGGCCCGAGGTCACACTGTGTGATGATTGCGCGTGAGCGGTCTTGAACACGCGCATCCCGCCACCCTTCCGGGACTTCTTGATCAGCCTTGAAGAGCAGAGAGCCGGCAGAGATTGGAACCGCGCCAGGTATCTTGCCCGTTGCGCGAATGTTTTCAGCATCGCGCACGTCGATGAGCAAGGCGTCAGGATCTTCTCCCAGCCGACGCTGTGCTTCCGATGGGCTGATGGCTGAAACCTCGGTTGCTGCGTCGGCAGCCATCTGCATAAACGTCTTCGCCACTTGAGTTTGTCCTTTCTTAATAGGCGCCGTGCTTCTCAGCGACCTAGGCTGGTTTCAAGACAACCTGTTTTTCGATTTCTCCTCGCCTGATTGTCAGCGCGACGTCCGCCCCGGCAGGAAGGTCCCGCAAGGCCCGCAGCAGATCGATCGGGCCTGCGATCGGTTGCTCAGCCGCAGCGAGGATCACATCTTCGGGTTGCAGCCCGGCCAACGCCGCGCGGCTTCCATTTCGCGGCTGGCGAACGACGATACCTTCCTCGCTCGGCCTTGATGACGCGTTCTGGCGGGCCTTCGCCACTGTTTCCTTGCCGTGCCGGGCGCAGATACAGATGCCCACGGAGCAAGAGGCGCAGCGGCAATCGCACTCCATCCCGGCTTGCTCCAACTCCCACACGGCCACGTCCGACAGGACTTCGCCGATGGCGGCCGTTGCTGTCAGATAGGCCAGCATTTGCCCTTCAGCCAGGTCTGCGAGGTTGCCGTCACCAGTGCTTTCGTAGGCGCGATGCGCAACGGCGTGCAGCGCGGCGCAAGTTAGGGCTGCCTCGTTCAGGCGTCCCCCGAGAAATGCCAGTGCTGTCGTTGCGGCGCCGTCCTCTCCCTGGAAGCCATCGCGCCCTTCCGCTGTTCCGGCAGTGCCAGCCTCTCCCAGCTTCTGCACTGCGCCCTCCAGAGCAGAGGGCATACCCGAAAGCTCTTCCTGCAGGGACGCGAGGACGGCGGCTGCAGAAGGACAATGCCTCAGGAGCTCCCCTGTCCGCGCGAGGTCTAAGGCGACTTCACGCTCCAGCGTGAGAACGTGCCGAATCAGGTTCACTAGTTTGTCCAACGTAGCCATTTCTTGTCTCCTCTACTGCGAGTGACAATCTAGTCTTCTTTGCCGGCTGAAGCCAACTCCACCTAGGCAAGGCTCAGCCTCATGGACGGCAAACTGCTGATCTTGTAAGCGTTTCGAAACGTGAACCTCGGCAAAGCTGGGTTGGTTAACAGAATCGATGCTATACTCGCCTTTGCCAGATGATTTCTGCCCTTGAAACCGCATACGAAATCGTCATCGGGCTCGAAGTCCACGCCCAGCTGACGACTCGCTCGAAGATGTTCTGCCGGTGCAGCACCAGCTACAGCGGCAATGAACCGAACACACACGTCTGCCCGGTCTGTATGGGCATGCCAGGCGTGCTGCCGGTGATCAACGCCGCCGCCGTAGAAGCGACGATTAAGACCGGCCTGGCGCTGAACTGCGAGATCCCGCCGCGCGCCAAGTTCGACCGCAAGAACTACCCCTACCCGGACCTGATGAAGGGCTACCAGATCTCCGAGTACGACATGCCGCTCTGCATCAACGGCCATTTGGATGTCGAGGTCGATGGCGTGACGCGGCGCATCCGGATCAACCGCGTTCATCTCGAAGAAGACACTGCCCGTCTGCTACACCGCACGGACGAGACCGGCGAGGGCTTCTCGCTGCTGGACATCAACCGCGCCGGCATGCCGCTGATGGAGATCGTCACGGAGCCGGACGCGCGTTCGCCGGCCGAGGCGGTCGCTTACCTGACCAAGCTGCGTCAGATCCTGCGCTACATCGGCGTCAGCGACGCGGACATGGAGGAGGGCAACTTCCGCTGTGAGCCCAACCTTAGCCTGCGTCCCAGGGGCTCAGAGCCCTTCGGGTCGAAGGTAGAGCTGAAGAACCTCAACAGCTTCCGCGCCGCTCTGCGCGGCATGGAGTTCGAAGTCGTGCGCCAGACGAAGCTGCTCAACGAGGGCAAGAAGGTCGAGAGCGAGACTCGCGGCTGGCGCGAAGAGACGCAAGAAACCGCCAGCCAGCGCTCCAAGGAACAGGCGCACGACTACCGCTACTTCCCGGAGCCGGACCTGCCACCGATCGCGGTCGCGCGCGACTGGGTCGAGGACATCCGCCGCGGCTTGCCGGAGCTGCCGGACGCTCGCCGCGCCCGCTTCGTCTCCCAATACGGACTCGCGGACTACGAAGCGAACCTGCTGACCGAATCGCGTGCCAGGGCCGATTACTACGAAACGACGCTGCGTCTGCTCGAAGGCCTTGAAGACCAAGCGACCGCGAAGACCGTCGCGAACTGGCTGCTGGGCGACCTCTCGCGCCTGCTCAACGACTCCGGCCTCGAGCTGGACAGCGCCGATATGAAGCTGATGGCCGAGGCCTTCGCAAAGCTGCTACGCATGCTGCAGGCCGGCTCGATCACCAACGCCGCGGCCAAGGAAGTGCTGCGCGCCGCCTTCGAAACCGGCGCCGATCCCGAGGCGGTTGTTGCCGAACGCGGCCTCGGCGCCATGGACGACCAGGACGCAATCTTGGAAATCGTCAGGACAGTAATCGCAGATAACGCTAAGATTGTCGCCGAGTACCGAGGCGGCAAGACGGGCGCGATCAATGCCTTGCTGGGTCTGGTCATGAAACAGACCCGTGGTCGCGCCAACGCCGGCAAGGTCCGGGCCCTGCTTCAGGCAGAGCTGGATCTGGCGCCCTGAGCGCCGGAACGAGGAAGGGAATCCCGTAATCTTCGAATTCTTGCGGTCCCAGCGCATAAACCTGGCCAAGTGGTTCTACTTCGGCATGCACATCAAGCGCTGGCTTCTGCTGGTGCTGATCGGCGTGACGATCATGGGCCTCGGGTTCGGGTACATCCTGCGCGAGGTCTACACCAACTACACCTTCCCCGGCTGGGTAGGCGACCTGACGCTGCAGTTCCTGCCGCGTCTCGTCCGCGCAGCCCTGTTCTTGTTTGTAGCCAGCAGCATCATTCTGTTCAGCGTCTGGAAGCTGAACACGTCGCTGCTGGCCGCCTTCCGCCGCACCGACGAAGGCCTCGTGGACGCGATCTTCCGCTATCGCTACCAGGCCCGCGGTCCCAAGGTCGTCGCGATCGGCGGCGGCACCGGCCTGCCGGTGCTGCTGCGCGGCCTCAAGGAGCTGACCAGCAACCTCACTGCCATCGTCACGGTCGGTGACGACGGCGGCTCCTCCGGCGTTTTGAGGCGCGAGCTTGGGGTTCTGCCCCCGGGCGACCTGCGCAACTGCATCGCCGCGCTCGCCGAGGCAGAGCCGCTGATGACACGCCTTTTCCAGTATCGTTTCGATGAAGGCGAAGGCCTGGCGGGCCACAGTTTCGGAAACCTGTTTCTGGCGGCCATGGCGGGCATCACCGGCAACTTCGAAGAGGCTGTTCGAGAGACCAGCCGCGTCCTCGCCGTGCGAGGCCTCATCCTGCCTTCGACGCTGTCGCACGTTACCGTGCACGCCCGCACCGAGGACGAACAGGAGATCTCCGGAGAATCCGCGATCACGATGGAAGGCACCAAGATCAAAGAGGTCTTCCTGGAGCCGGCCAACGTCCAGGCCAATCCGGAGACGATTCGCGCCATTCTCGAAGCCGACCTCGTCGTCGTAGGGCCTGGTAGCCTGCTGACCAGCGTGCTGCCCAACATGCTCGTGGACGGCATCCGCCAGGCGCTGGCGATCACCCAGGCGACCAAGGTCTACGTCTGCAACGTCGCCACGCAGCACGGCGAGACCGATGACTTCTCGGTCAGCGACCACTTCGAGAAGCTGGTGCAGCACGTCGGCCCCAGCCTGTTCGACTACATCCTCGCCAACGACAACGTCCTTGGGCCGCTGCCGGAGGCCTGGCACTCGGAGCCGGTCAAGGTAGACAGCTCGCTGGTCGACGGCGCGCGTGTCATTACCGCCGACGTAATCTCAGAGAAGAACCGCTACTACCACGATTCCGGCAAGCTGGCGACGGCGATTATGCGCATCTACAACGGCCGTAACCAGATCGAGGCAGCGGATGAACTGGCCGCTGCGCGCGCAGCCCGGTAGACTGAACGTCTATGACATTCGAGAACTTCCTCAACATCGGCCAGATCCTGGTCTCGCTCATGCTGATCCTGGTCGTGCTGCTGCAGGCCAAGGGCTCCGGCTTCGGCGAGGGACTCGGCGGCACCACCTCCTCCTTCCGCACCCGCCGCGGCCTGGAAAAGACTCTGTTTCAAGCCACGATCTTCCTGGTGATCATCTTCCTCGCCATGTCAGCCTGGAGCGTGAAGGCGATCTGATCACGGAGCGCCTTTCGCGTCCGGCGAAGTTGCTGTGCACAGCCATCGCGGTCGCTGGCTCTTCCTCGTAGTCCTGCTGGCAGGCGTGCTGGGCTTCATCGGCCTCTGGTACCTCGTGCCATCTGAAACCAGGAACGCTGAGCCGGAATTCGGCGGCATCTACGTTGAGGGTATCGCCGGCACGCCGGCGCGCGTAAACCCGTTTTACGCGGGCGAGAACTCAGTAGATGAGACGCTATCGGCGCTCGTTTTTGCCGGGCTAACCCGCCTCGACGACCGGGGCGTCCCTTTCCCGGACCTGGCCCGCACCTGGACTGTCAGTCCGGACGGCCTCACGTACACGTTTACGCTGCGATCCGGCCTGCTCTGGCACGACGGTGTTCCACTGACATCAGACGACGTGGTCTTTACCTACCAGCTGCTGCAGTCGCCTGAGCTGCGGAACCCGCCGGCGCTTCAGCGTCTGCTCAAGGGCGCCGCCTTCAAGTCTGTAGACGGCCTTACGTTGACCGTTGAGCTGCCGAGGCCGTATGCGCCGCTTCCCGCCTACCTGACGCTGGGCATCCTGCCAGCTCACCTGCTCAGCAGCATCCGGCCGGCGGACCTATACGACTCGGCGTTCAACCAGCAACCCGTTGGCGCCGGCGCATACCGGATGGAAGTGCTCGCTCAAGACCATAGCGATCTTGTGGCGAACCCTTCCTACCATTTCGACCAGCCATTCATCCAGAACCTGGAGCTGCGCTTCTACCGCGACGACGGCTCGCTCTTCGATGCGTTGAATGCCAGGAAGATCGGCAGCGCTCTCTTCTCCTCAGGCATCGGGCCCAGCGACTTCCTCGATATCGAGCGGCGGCACGACCTTCGCGTCTCGCAGCTCGATACCGGTACCATCACCTACGTGTATCTCAACCTCAACCTGCCGATTTTCGTGGACCGGCGCCTGCGGCAGGCCCTGCTCTACGCCGTCGACCGTGATGCGATCATCAACGACGTCCTGCGCGGCCAGGCGACCCGTGCCGATTCACCCATCGCACCATCGAACTGGGCCTACTCGGCCTCACTGACCCGCTACGAGGCAAACACGGAGGTCGCCAACCTGCTGCTTGACGAAGCAGGCTGGAGCAAGGGCGCCGATGGCGTGCGACGCCGCGGCGGCCAGCAACTCGCCTTCACGATCACGACCAGCTCTGACCCGGTGCACAAGCAGGTGGCGGAGAAGGTCGCCGAAGCCTGGAACGCTCTCGGCGCCAGGGTGGGCGTGACACAAGTCGGCCTCACCCCGCTGGTGCGCGACCTGATCGAGCAGCGCAACTACGAGGCCATCCTGTTTGTCGACTCAGGCGAGGCCGACCCGGACCCGTACGACGCCTGGCACAGCACGGAGACCGGCGGCCGCGGCGACAACCTCTCGCTCTGGAGCCACAGCCGCGTCGACGCGTTGCTAGACGAGGCGCGAACGATCGCGTCGCCATCGCGACGCGTCGAGCTCTACCGCGAGTTCCAGGAGATTTTCGCGCAGGAGGTCCCGGCCATCCCGCTCTACGTCTCGACGGCGCTCTACGTCCAGGACGCCACGCTCAGCGGTGTCCGCGTCGGCCGGCTGACCCTGCCGGGAGACCGCTTCTGGCAGGTACAGGAGTGGTTCCTCAAGACCCGCTAGACTCTAGCCCGATGAGGATCGTCTTTTTCGGCTCGCCCGAGTTCGCCCTGCCCAGCCTGGATGCCCTGCTGGAATCACGCCATGAAGTCGTGGCCGTGGTCAGCCAGCCCGATCGTCCTGCCGGGCGCGGTCACGCGGCCACGCCGCCGCCGGTCAAGTCGGCCGCGCTCTCTCATCGCCTCCAGGTGCTGCAGCCGGAGCAGGTCAGCGACCCGGACTCCGTCGAAGCGATCCGTGCCCTGGCGCCGGACGCCTTCGTCGTGGCCGCTTACGGGCAGATCCTGCGACAGCGCCTGCTCGACGTGCCCCCGCGCGGCATCCTCAACGTCCACGCCTCGCTGTTGCCGCGCTGGCGCGGCGCCTCGCCGGTTGCCGCCGCCATCCTCGCGGGCGATGAGTTGACGGGCGTGACCCTGATGCAGATGGTGCGCGCCCTGGACGCCGGCCCGGTGCTCGCGCGCGTTGAGGTACCGATTTCACCGCACGACACGGCCGGGACGCTGGAGCCACGCCTCGCGCAGGCCGGCGCGCGCCTCCTTGGCGAAACGCTGGACGCCTGGCTGTCGGGAGAGCTGCAGGCCGAGCCACAGGACGAATCCCTGGTCACCTACGCGCCGCAGATCAAGCGCGCCGACGCCCTGCTCGACTGGTCGCTGCCTGCGGTCGGCCTGTGGCGGCAGGTGCGCGCCTACAACCCGTGGCCCGTCGCCTTCACGCGCTGGCAGGGCGAAGAGCTTCGCATTCTCGAAGCCTGGCCTGTGGGCCTCGCATCCGGTAAGGCGCCAGGCACCGTCCTGCCTCTCGCGCCGCTGCCGCCCGACGCAGCTAGCGATGAAGAGACGTTCTCAGTCCAGGCAGGACGCGGCGCCCTCGCGATCAGGCGATTGCAGCGGCCCGGCAGGCGTGCCGTCAGCGGAGCCGAGTTCCTGCGCGGTCAGCGCGATCTGGTAGGGTCTCGGCTCGGTGAATGAGAGAGCCCTCTCCTGATGGAGAGGGCTCTTCGTGCTTCGCAGGCCAGGTGGCCGTTAGTTCTCGTGGGAACCGGACGATGCCTCGGCTTCGCCGCCACCGGCAGCTTCCGCACCTGCTTCGGCGCCGGCCGCAACCTCCTCGCCGGCCGCGGCCGCCTCTTCCTCTTCGGCGACGCGCGGAGTTGAGATCTTGACCACCATGACATCGGGGTCAGTCAAGACCGTGACGTTGGCCGGGATCGGCAGGTCACGCACGTGCAACGACTGCTCCAGCTCGACCAACGGAGTGATGTCGACCTCGATACGCGAAGGCAGGTTCAGCGGCAGCGCTTCTACGTGCAGCGACTCGAGCGCCGTCATCAGCACCCCGCTGAACATGCTTACAGCCTCAGACGTGCCCACGACTATCAGCGGCACTTCGGCGCGCATGGTTTCGGTCAGCGACACCTGGTAGAACTCGGCGTGCAGATAGCTGCTATTCAGCGGGTGGCGCTGGATGCGCTGGATCACCACCGGCCGCAAGTCCTTCTCGCCGCCGATCTTGAGGTCGATGACCTCGTTGGCGGAGGCAGCCTTCAGCGTCTTCTCCATCTCTTCAGTCCTGATCTGGATCGAGACCGACGCCAGGCCCCTGCCGTAGACGTTTGCGGGCAGCATTCCCGCGCGCCTTAAAGCCGCGACCTTCTTGCCGGTGACCTCGCGCGTTTCAACCGCAAGCTCTCTGCGAGCCATGTTCCTTACCCCCGATTCCTGGTTAGCGCCCCTGGCGGCCGAACAGCGCCCCGGCAATACGGCGCGCCACGAAGTAACCGGCCCCGAACGCGAATGCAGCCTGCAACGTCACCACCGCGCGCACATTGCCGCTGACGCGCGGCGCCAGCAACAGGAACGTGCTTCCGTCCTCGATCCGGACGTAGTCGCTGGCGATGATCGCGGCGGCGCCGTCCTTCAGCTCGACAGTAGACGCGTTGACCACTCCCATCGCCGAGTTCTGGGCGTGAACAGTCTCCGCCGTGAGGTGCTGGATCGCCGATTGCGCGACGTTGGCAACGGTCGCGTTGAGGCTGCGGACCGCACTGCGGCCCACGTTCACCTGCCCGGACTCGAAGCCGTCGAAGACGTTTTCAGCCATTTCTGTCGCCTGAGAGCGGATTCGAAGGTATCAGAGGCCCCAACCGGGGTCAAGGCGAAACCGCGAGCCCCGGATACAACGCACCTGGCTTCACCCGGAAGATCGTCAGCTCTTCGTTCTGATACGCGACCTCCAGGACGCCGCCAAGACCGCTCTGGAACTTGCGCAGCCCCGCCGCCGGGTAGTACAGCTGCTCGACGCGGCCCAGGATGACGTAGCTGACGCGGTACTTGCGCAGGAAGGTCTGCGCCTCCGCCGTGCTGGACTGGCCGTAGAACTCATCGATATCGTGGGCGCGCTCGCCGACCATGTAGCCATAGGAGCCGCGCTGCTGCACCTGGTGCCAGTCCCAGCCCAGCACGGCCGGCAGCCCTGTGTAGATCGAA
>Ga0209640_10003437_pt1 | contig 13830 bp, 10 predicted proteins | sample RifCSP10_1_FD_184018 | JGI IMG/M metagenome (GOLD analysis project Ga0209640, IMG submission 184018) | Soil microbial communities from Rifle, Colorado - Rifle CSP2_sed 10_1 (SPAdes) (version 2) | ecosystem: Environmental > Terrestrial > Deep subsurface > Rock core/Sediment | place: Rifle...
CCGCTGGGCCAGGGTCTGGCGAATGCGGTCGGCATGGCGCTCGCGGAGAAATTGCTCGCGGCCACATTCAACCGCCCGGGCCACGAGCTCGTGAACCACTACACCTGGGTGTTTCTCGGCGACGGTTGCCTGATGGAGGGAATTTCGCACGAGGCCTGTTCGCTGGCCGGCACCTGGGGACTGGGCAAGCTCATCTGTTTCTACGACGACAACGGCATCTCGATCGACGGCGAAGTCACCGGCTGGTTCACGGATGACACGGTCAGTCGCTTCGAGGCCTACGGCTGGCAGGTGATCCGCGACGTGGACGGCCACGATCCCGAGTCGGTGCGCCGCGCCATCCGCCGCGCCAGGCGCGAGCTGGCCAGGCCGACGCTGATTTGCTGCAAGACTGTCATCGGCTATGGGGCACCGCACAAGCAGGGCAAGGAGGAGTGCCACGGGGCGGCGCTCGGTGCGGAGGAGGTTGCGTACGCGCGCGTGACGCTCAACTGGCCACACGAGCCATTCGTGATCCCGGACGAGATCCGTGCCGCCTGGGATGCGCGTGCCGCCGGGCGTCGCGCCGGCAATCGCTGGAAAAAGCGCTGGCGAGCCTACCAAGCCGCGCATCCGGATCTCGCCGGCGAGTTCGAGCGTCGCATCGAGGGCCGGCTGCCCGCCGGTTTCGAGGGCGGCATCGCGGGCGGCGCGGGCCTGGCCCAGGCCGTCGCGCAGGCCGTCGCGACGCGTCAAAGCTCGCAGGCGGTATTGAACTCGCTCGGTGACCTGCTGCCCGAACTGCTCGGCGGTTCCGCCGACCTGACCGGGTCGAACAACACGCAGATCAAGGGAACAGCGGCCTACACCCGGGCGAATGGCGCAGGCCGCTATATCCACTATGGCGTGCGGGAATTCGGCATGGGCGCGATCATGAACGGCATCGCGCTGCACGGTGGATTCATCCCCTACGGCGGCACCTTCCTCGTGTTTTCCGACTATGCCCGCAGCTCCCTCCGAATGGCCTCGATCATCGGGGCCGGCACCATCTTCGTACTGACGCACGATTCCATCGGGCTCGGCGAGGATGGACCGACTCACCAGCCGGTCGAGCAACTGGCGTCGCTGCGGCTGATTCCGCGCCTGGAAGTCTGGCGGCCCTGCGACACGGCCGAGACCTGGATCGCCTGGGGCGCCGCGATCCGGCGCCGGTCGGTACCTACCGCACTGGTGCTGAGCCGCCAGGCACTGCCGCCCCAGGCGCGGGACGCGGCGCAACTCGACTCGATCCGGCGCGGCGGTTATGTGCTTCGTGATTGGGTGGGCCGGCCGCAGGCCATACTGATCGCCACGGGTTCCGAAGTCGCGCTTGCGGTCGAGGCCGCGGCGATCCTCGCCCGCAGCGGCATCACGGTGCGTGTCGTCTCGATGCCCTGCACGAGCGTATTCGATGCGCAGGACGAATCCTGGCGTGCGGCCGTGCTGCCACCGGAAGTCACCTGCCGCCTTGCGATCGAGGCTGGCGCGACGGAGGGCTGGTGGCGCTACGTCGGCGCGCGCGGTCGCGTGATCGGGATGCAAGGCTTCGGCGCCTCGGGGCCGGGCAAGGATCTGTTCCGGCATTTCGGCTTTAGCGCCGATGCCGTCGTCGAGAACCTGAAGTCGATGCTGAAAACGGGAGACAACTGACCATGGCGATCAAGGTGGGCATCAACGGATATGGCCGCATCGGCCGCAATGTGCTGCGGGCCCTGTATGAATCGAAGCGCAATGGCGAGCTTTCGATCGTCGCGATCAATGATCTCGGCGACGCGCGCACGAATGCGCACCTGACGCGCCACGACACGGCGCACGGCCCGTTCCCCGGCCAGGTCGCGGTCGAGGGCAATCACATGATCGTGAATGGCGACAGGATCCGCGTCCTTGCGGAACGCGACCCGGCGAAATTGCCCTGGGGCGAGTTTGGCATAGAGATCGTGCTCGAGAGCACTGGGCTCTTCGCCAGCAAGGAAAAGGCCTCCAGGCACCTCGCCGGCGGCGCGCAGAAGGTCGTGATTTCGGCGCCGGCCGATGGCGTCGACGCGACCATCGTCTACGGCGTCAATCACGCGATCCTGCGCCGCGACATGACGGTCATCTCGAACGCCTCGTGCACGACCAACTGCCTGGCGCCGCTCGTCAAGCCGCTGCACGAGTCGCTGGGCGTCGTTTCGGGGATCATGACGACGATTCACGCCTACACGAACGACCAGGTGCTGACCGACGTTTACCACAGCGACCTGCGGCGTGCGCGCTCGGCCACGATGTCGATGATCCCGACCAAGACCGGTGCGGCCGCGGCGGTTGGCCTCGTGCTGCCGGAGCTGAAGGGTCGGCTGGACGGTTTTGCGGTGCGTGTGCCGACCATCAACGTCTCACTGGTGGATCTCAGCTTCACCGCGCAGCGCGCGACTACTGTCGAGGAAGTGAATGGCATCCTGCGCGCGGCGGCCGGAGGGTCCCTCAGGGGCATCCTCGATTACACGGAGGAACCGCTGGTGTCCATCGATTTCAACCACAACCCGGCATCGGGAACCGTGGACGCGCAGCTCACCAAGGTGGTCGGCGGCATGCTCGTGAAAGTCTGCGCGTGGTACGACAACGAATGGGGCTTCTCGAACCGGATGCTGGACACGACCATCGCCTGGTCACGGGCGTGAACCTGCTGCGCATGACGGACCTCGACCTGGCTGCCAGGCGCGTGCTGATCCGCGAGGACCTCAACGTGCCGGTGGCCGAAGGGCGGGTCACGAGTGACGCGCGAATCCGCGCCGCGCTGCCGACGCTCAGGCTCGCCATCGAGCGCGGCGCGCGAGTGCTGGTGATGTCGCACCTCGGGCGGCCAAAGGAGGGCGCCCGGGACCCGGCATTGAGCCTCGCACCAGTCGCGGCGCGGCTGTCGGAGCTCTTGGGCCGGCCGGTGCGGCTGGTCGACGACTGGCTGGACGGTGTCGATGTGACACCCGGCGAGGTCGTTTTGCTCGAGAACGTGCGCTTCAACAAGGGCGAGAAGGCCGATGATGAAGCGCTCGCGCGTCGCATCGCGGCGCTTTGCGATGTGTTCGTGATGGACGCATTCGGTACCGCGCATCGCGCGGAAGCCAGCACCCACGGCGTCGCACGTTTCGCGCCGATCGCCTGCGCCGGACCGCTGCTGGTCAGCGAGCTCGAGGCGCTCGAGACCGCGCTCGGCAATCCCGCACGACCGCTGCTCGCCGTAGTCGGCGGCTCGAAGGTCTCGACCAAGCTCTCGGTGCTCGAGAGCCTGATCGACAAGGTTGACCAGCTCGTCGTCGGCGGCGGAATCGCCAACACCTTTCTGGCTGCCGCCGGACTGCCGGTCGGCAAGTCGCTGCACGAACCGGAGATGATCGACGTCGCCCGCAGGCTGCTGGCGAAATCGCGGAAACGCGGTGTGGCGATACCGATCCCGGTGGATGTGGTCGTGGCGAGCGAATTGTCGGCCGCCGCAGAAGCCGACGTGAAGGCGGTGTCCGAAGTCGGCGCCGGCGACATGATCCTCGATCTCGGTCCGGACACGGCCGAGCAGATCGCGAAGATCGTCATGAACGCCGGCACGGTCATCTGGAATGGTCCGCTCGGCGTGTTCGAGTTCGACCAGTTCGGCGAGGGCACGCGCGTGCTCGCCCAGGCCATCGCGCGGAGCAAGGCGTTCTCGATAGCGGGCGGCGGCGATACGCTGGCCGCGATCGATAAGTATGGCGTGGGCGAGGACATTTCCTATATCTCGACGGGTGGCGGCGCATTCCTCGAGTTCGTGGAGGGGCGTACGCTGCCAGCGGTCGCCGTGCTGGAACAGCGGTCGCGCGGCTGATCGCAACGCAAAACGAGACGATGATGCCAAGACGAACCAAGATTGTCGCGACCCTCGGACCGGCGACTGACGCCGACGGCGCGCTTGTTGACTTGATCGCGGCCGGAACGGACCTGGTCCGCGTCAACTTTTCGCATGGCGTATTTGCGGACCACGCGCGACGCATCGAACGGGTGCGCATCGCCGCTGCGCGCTCTGGCCGCGTGATCGGCATCCTCGGTGACCTGCGCGGCCCGAAGGTGCGCATCGAGCGCTTCGCCTCAGGCAGTGCAACGCTCGTCGAAGGCGAGGCGTTCATGCTCGATCCGGCATTTGACCCGGCGGCGGGGACCGACAAGATCGTCGGTGTTGCCTACGAATCGCTGCCACGGGACGTCGGGCCGGGCGACACGCTATTGCTGAACGACGGCCTGATCTCGCTCGAGGTCGTTCGGGTCGAGGGTACACGGGTGCACACGCGGGTCATCTCAGGCGGCGAGTTGACCGACATGAAAGGGCTCAACAAGCTTGGCGGTGGCCTGTCGGCCGGCGCGCTGACCGAAAAGGATCGCGAGGACATCCGCATGGCGGCGGATCTTGGCGTGGACTATCTCGCCGTTTCATTCGTCAGGAACGGAAACGACATCCGCGAAGCCTGGGACCTGATGCGTGCCGCGGGCGGCGAGGGCCGCATTGTCGCCAAGATTGAGCGCCGCGATGCCATCGACAATCTCGAGGAAATCATCGAAAGCAGCGCGGCCGTCATGGTTGCGCGCGGCGATCTCGGTGTCGAGGTTGGCTACGCGGAGCTGACCGGTCTGCAGAAGCGCATCATCAGCCTTGCCCGCGCGCGCAACCGGCTGGTGATAACTGCGACGCAGATGATGGAGTCGATGATTCACGCTCCGGTGCCGACTCGCGCCGAGGTTTCCGACGTCGCCAACGCCGTCATGGACGACACCGACGCGGTGATGCTGTCGGCCGAGACGGCGATCGGCAGGCATCCGGGCAGGGTCGTGCGCGCAATGGCACAGGTGATCGTGGGCGCGGAGAAATGGCAGATTTCGAACCGCCCCGACATGCAGCGCAGCGACGGCCAGCTGAGCCGGACGGACGAGGCCATTGCGGCCGCCGTCATGTACACGGCCAATCACCTGGACGTGAAAGCGATCGTCGCCTTGACCGAGTCGGGTTCGACGGCCTTGTGGATGTCGCGCATCCGTTCCGACATCCCGATCTACGCGTTCACGCGCCACGCGACAACGCAGCGTCGCGTCACGCTGTATCGCGGCGTTTATCCGGTAGCCTTCGACGTCACGCATACCCAGCCCGAAAAACTGTACACGGCGATTTTCGAACGCGTCCTCGGCGAGGGGCTGGCTGCCGAGGGTGACCTGATCATCGTCACGAAAGGCGAATTGTCGGGCGTCGCCGGCGGCACCAATTCGATGAAGATCATCAAGGTTCAGCGCACGCCCGTATGACCACCAGTCTGGAAAAGGGAACGCAACCCTTCGTAAAGGGGACGCAACCCTTTAGCGCCGGCGGTAAAGGGTTGCGTCCCCTTTACCGGCGCGCATTCGGCTGGCTGGTGGGCCTGCTGTTAGTCGCCTTGCTTGGCGGTTGGCTTGCACTTCGCGCGAGCCTGCCGCAGCTCGAAGGGGAGATAACGGTCGCGGGACTCACGGCGCCCGTTTCGATCGAGCGTGATGCCCTCGGCGTGCCGGTGATCCGCGGCGCCACGCGCGAGGATGTCGCGCGCGCGACCGGCTATGTGCACGCGCAGGACCGCTGGTTCCAGATGGACCTCCTACGACGCACTGGTGCGGGCGAGCTCGCGGCGCTTCTGGGGCCTGGGCTGCTCGACACGGACCGGCGCATCCGGATTCATCAGTTCCGTCAGCACGCACTCGATGCACTCGAGGCGCTTGATCCGCGCGCACGCGCGTGGCTCGAGGCCTATGCAGAGGGCGTGAATGCCGCGCTCACGGACGCCGGGTTGCGGCCGTTCGAGTATCTGCTGCTGACGAGCGAGCCCGAGCCCTGGCGCGCGGAAGATTCGCTGCTCGTCGTCTATGCGATGTGGATCGACCTTCAGGGCCTCGAAGCGCGGACCGAGCAACTGCGCGGGCGCCTGGCAGCGGTGTTGCCGGCTTCTCTGTACCGGTTCCTGACGGAGCCGGATCCAACCTGGGAGGCGCCTCTCGACGGCAGCCGGCTGGCAGAGGCGCCGATGCCGACCGTGCAGGAATACGACCTGCGCCGGCTCGACCAGGCGCTGTTCGAGCGCGTGGAGGAGGAGGTGACGAGCAACCGGCGTGCTGCGCTCTTCGACGATGAGCCCGACGTGATGGTCGGCAGCAACAATTGGGCCGTCGCTGGCACGCACGCCGCGAATGGCGGCGCGCTGCTCGCGAACGACATGCATCTCGGGCTCAATGTGCCGAACATCTGGTATCGCGCGCGCTTCGTCGTTGCACCCGAGCAACTCGACGTCACCGGCGTGAGCCTGCCGGGAGTGCCCGCGATCATTGCAGGCAGCAACGGCCAGGTCGCCTGGGGATTCACGAACAGCTACGGCGACTTCCAGGACCTGATCGCACTCGCGCCGGGGCCTGGTGGCAAACAGAGCTACCTGACTGCGGACGGGCCGCGCGCCTTCGAGACCGAGATCGAAGTTCTCAACGTGGCCGGCGGCGAATCCGAAGAGCTGGCCGTGCGCAAGACCATTTGGGGCCCGGTGATCGGCGATGACGGCGCAGGCCGCGAGCTCGCACTCGCCTGGACCGCGCATCGCGCTGGCGCCACCGACATGGCGCTGCTCGCGCTCGAACAAGCGCGCGACCTGGATGAGGCCGCATCCATCATCGGCGGCGCCGGCATGCCCGCGCAGAACGTGTTGATCGCGGATCGCAGCGGCCGCATCGGCTGGGTGCTGTCCGGCCGCCTGCCGCGCCGCCACGGGTTCGACCCGATGCGACCGGCGGCCTGGCACGAGAACGGCGCCGGATGGGACGGCTGGATCCCGCAAGCCGAATCGCCGCGCTTGCTCGATCCGCCGCAGGGGCTCGCCTGGAGCGCGAATGCGCGCGTCGCAGGCGGCGAGCTGTTCACCGTGATCGGAGACGGCGACTACGCGCCCGCTTCGCGCGCGCGGCAGATCCGCGACCGGATCGGGAAACTCCAGCACGCGACGGCCGCAGACCTGCTTGCGATCCAGCTCGACGATCGCGCGGATTACCTGGCGCACTGGCATCCGCTGCTGCTGCGCGCGCTCGAGCACGCAGGTGAAGCGGATGCTGCGGCGCTCGCCGCCGGCTGGAGCGGGCGCGCGGCCGTGGATGATGCGGCTTACCGGTTACTGCGTGAGTTCGATCGGCACGTCGCGGATCGCGCATTCGAGATGCTGACGGTCGAGGCGCGGTCGCGCTGGCCGGACTTCCGCTTGCGCAGGCCACACCGGTTCACGGAGGTCGCGTGGCGGTTGCTGCGCGAGCAGCCACCGCATCTTCTGGATCCGAGGTTTCCGGACTGGGACGCATGGCTCGCCGACGTCGCGAAGGAAACCGTGCACGACCTGCCCGATGAATGCACGGATCTTGCGCGCTGCAACTGGGGCGTGGTGAACCGCGCCCGCATCCAGCATCCGATCAGCGAAGCCGTTCCGTTCCTCGGGCGCTTCCTCGACATGCCCGCCGATTCCCTGCCCGGCGACTGGTCCACGCCGCGCGTGCAGTCGCCGCGGTTCGGCGCCTCCGAGCGATTCGGCGTATCGCCGGGCCACGAAGAGCAGGGTTATTTGCACATGCCGGGCGGGCAGAGCGGACACCCGCTGTCACCGTACTACCGCGCGGGGCACGAGGCTTGGGTGCGCGGGGAGGCGACGGCATTTCTGCCCGGAGCGGCGGAGCATTCCTTGAGGCTGGTGCCGGCAGGCAGCTAGGCGCGTCACCCCGCCCAGCGGCGCATGCTGCAGTTAGATCATGTGGCGGTGGAATCTAATCAAGGGCTTATGATCTGGCAGCTGATTAGCAGGCCGAAATGACGTAAAACAAACAGTCGTTCATGACGTTCAATTGAGCGACGTTGGAAGGTGGCTTGTCGTGACGGCAGTTGAGGCCTTGGCGTTTGTGCGCACACACGGGGTTGTGCTCGAGGCAGCGACCGGACCTGTGCCATCCCTTGCCGGCGCGATCGCGGGCGGTCCCATTGGCGGCAGCTGGTGGGGACATGCGCGAAGTCATGAAATCTTCATTCTGACCCGCGCCATCAGGGACTGCCCTGATGTGCTGGTCTGTCGGCTCGTTGACGGCAAGATTACCTATGTGCATCGACGGCTTTGGCCTGCCTTGGTGCGCGTCGCCGAGCGATTTCCCCGCAAGCACCTTGCGAAAGTTCATGAGAAGCACACCGCTTCCGGCCGACACGTCTGCGAGGAGGTCGCATTTCCCGGTTGGGTCTCTCGAGAACTCGCTGCCCAAGCCGGCGAACTTGACGAACAGAGCGCGCTTGGGGAGATTGGGGCTTGGTATACGAAAAACGGTGACGTTTGGAAGCGGAGGACTTGACAAGAGTATCTACTGCAACACCCGCATCGCCCGATCCAGCCCCTCGAGCGTCAGCGGAAGCATCCGCGCCTCGAACAGCTCACGTGTGATCCGGATGGACGGCGTGAATTCCCAGCGCTCCTGCGGCTCCGGGTTGAGCCAGACGTGGTGCGGATAGCTCGCGAGCAGCCGCCGCATCCAGGCGCTGCCTGGCTCCTCGTTCCAGTGCTCTATGCTGCCGCCCGGCTGCACGATCTCGTAGGGGCTCATCGTCGCGTCGCCGACGACCACGAGCTTGTAGTCGTGGCCGTAGGTGCGCATGACCTCAGTCGTCGACGTGCGCTCGGTGTAGCGGCGGCGATTGTCCTTCCAGACGGACTCATAGACGAAATTGTGGAAGTAGAAGTACTCGAGGTGCTTGAATTCGGTGCGCGCCGCCGAGAACAATTCCTCACAGATGCGGACGTGATCGTCCATCGAGCCGCCGACGTCGAGGAATAGCAGTACCTTCACGGAGTTATGTCGCTCGGGAACCATGCGGATGTCGAGCAGGCCGGCGCGCCGCGCGGTGGATTCTATCGTGCCCTCGAGATCCAGTTGCTCGGCCGCTCCCTGGCGCGCAAAACGGCGCAGCCTCCGCAGTGCCAGCTTCACGTTGCGCCGGCCGAGTTCGGCTGAATCGTCGAGATTGGCGAATTCACGGCGATCCCAGATCTTCACGGCGCGCCGGTTACGCGAATTGTCCTGACCGATCCGCACGCCCTCGGGGTTGTAGCCGTGGGCGCCGAATGGCGAGGTGCCGCCCGTGCCGATCCACTTGCTGCCACCCTCGTGGCGCGACTGCTGCTCGGCGAGCCGCCTGCGCAGTGTTTCCATCAAGGCGTCCCAGCCGCCGAGCGCCTCGATACGGGCCTTCTCCTCGGCGCTCAATTGCAGTTCGAGACTCTTGCGCAGCCAATCCGCAGGAATTGCGGTCGTGAGTAGCGCCTCGAATGCCTGCTCGACGCCCTTGAAGTGCGCCGCGAACACGCGGTCGAAGCGGTCGTAGTGACGCTCGTCCTTGACGAGGATGGTGCGTGTCAGCCAGTAGAACTCGTCGACCGTGAAAAAGGTGAAAAAGGGGACGCAACCCTTTTCCGGATTCTCGGAAAAGGGTTGCGTCCCCTTTTTCAAGGCTTCGAGCAGCGCCAGGAATTCGGTGATGGACACCGGCACGCCGCCGGCGCGAAGCATCAGGAAGAAGCGGATCAGCACAGGCCGCCCGCCACGTCAGCCGGGCCGGCCGGACCGCCGGTTCAGGAACACGAGCTGCTCGAAAAGATGCACGTCCTGCTCGTTCTTCAAGAGCGCGCCGTAGAGCGGCGGTATCGACGCCTTCTGGTCGTCGGCGCGAAGCGCCTCCGGCGGTATGTCCTCGGCCAGCAACAGCTTCAACCAGTCGAGCAACTCGGAGGTCGAAGGCTTCTTCTTGAGGCCGGGCACGTCGCGGATGCGGTAGAATGCCGTGAGCGCCTCGGCTAGTAGTTGCTTCTTGAGGCCGGGAAAATGGACATCGACGATGCGCTCCATCGTCTCGCGGTCCGGGAAGCGGATGTAATGGAAGAAGCAGCGCCGCAGGAACGCGTCGGGCAGTTCCTTCTCGTTGTTGCTGGTGATGAATACGACCGGGCGGTGCCGCGCCTTCACCAGCTGGCGCGTTTCGTAGACATAGAACTCCATGCGGTCGAGCTCGCGCAGTAGGTCATTCGGGAACTCGATGTCGGCCTTGTCGATTTCGTCGATCAGCAGCACCGCCTGCTGGTCGCTTTCGAATGCGCGCCACAGCATGCCAGGGACAATGTAGTTGGCGATATCCTGCACGCGCGCGTCGCCGAGTTGCGAGTCGCGCAGGCGCGAAACGGCGTCGTACTCGTACAGCCCCTGCTGGGCTTTGCTGGTCGACTTGATGTGCCATTCGTAAAGCGGGCAGTCGAGCGTCCGGGCGACTTCCTGTGCGAGCTGGGTCTTGCCCGTGCCAGGCTCGCCCTTGATCAGGAGCGGCCGGCTGAGCGTAACCGCCGCATTGACAGCGAGTGTGAGCTCACCGGTCGCGACATAATTGTCGGACCCCGCAAATCGTGGAGTTGCGGGCTGCTTCAATTGGCCTTGACCGTCGTGGCCTTCGCGGCCAGCTGCCTGAGCTCCGTCAGCACCATTTCGGAATGGCCCTTCGGTTCGACCTTGACAAAGTGTCTGGCCACGCGGCCCTGCGGGTCGATGATGAATGTGTCGCGTCGTGCGAGCTCGACGACGCCAAGGTACTTGGTGAGCGTGCCGTAGGCGGCGGTGACTTTCTTCCCGGAGTCGGCGAGGATCGGGAAGGGCAGATTCTGCTCTTCCGAAAAGGCTCGGTGCGACTCCACGTCATCGACGCTGACGCCGAGGATCACGGCGCCCAGATCGCGGTACGCGAAAATGTTGTCCCTGAATTCACAGGCCTGGGTTGTGCAACCGGGCGTATTGTCCTTCGGATAGAAGTACAGCACGACCCACTTGCCGCGGTAGTCGTCCAGTGCATGCCACTTGCCGGCCTGGTCCTGCAGCCGGAACGCGGGAGCGGCGGCACCGACCGCGGGCGACTCCTGCGCGGCGGCGCTCGTGGCCATGATCAGGGTGACGCAGGCGATGGTGGCGCTCTGCAGGATACGCATCATGATCGGTTCTCCAGTTCGGGCGATCGGGTCGGGCCGCTTCGGGGCAGCTGCGGGGCGCATAGTATCGCGCGCCACAGTCAGATGACCACGGTGCGCTGCAGGGGTTCCCGAAGACCGGGGTTCCGGCATGGCGACGTCCCCCTCAGACCAGGAACAGGGAACCGAGGCCCAGGAGCGCGGCGAAGCCGACGATATCGGTGACCGTCGTCAGTATGACGCCGCCGGCAAGGGCGGGATCGATCCGCATCCGCTTCAGTGCGAGCGGGATCATGACACCTGCGACCGATGCCGCGGCCAGATTGATGATGATTGCCGCAAATATCACTGCCGCAATATCCCAGGTGCCGAACCAGGCCCAGGTGGCGAGCGCGACGACCGCGGCCCAGACGAGGCCGTTCAGCGCCCCGACCGATAATTCCTTGAAGAACAGCCAGCGGGCGTTCGTAGGATGAACCTGGCCGAGGGCAATGCCCCTGATGATCAGCGTGACTGTCTGGGTGCCGGCAATGCCGCCCATGCTGGCGACCACGGGCATCAGGATGGCGAGCGCGACTACTTTTCCGATCGTCGCCTCGAACAGGCCGACGACCCAGGACGCGAGCAGCGCAGTGAGCAGGTTGATTCCGAGCCACAGCGCGCGCCGGCGTGCGCTCTTGCGGATGCCCGCGAACACGTCGTCCTCGTCCTCGAGACCTGCAGCGGCCAGCAACGGGTGTTCCGCCTGTTCCCGGACGACGTCGACGACATCATCGACGGTCACGCGACCGAGCAATTTCCCGTCGCCTGCGACCACCGCGGCTGACAGCAGATCCCGTGACTCGAACAATCGCGCGACCTCGGCTGCGGATGACTCGGGCGCGATCGGCGCCACTTCCGGATCCATCACGGCGCTGGCGGCGAGGCCGGGATCCTCGGTCAGCAGCCGTGTCACGGGCAATGCGCCGAGGTAGTGATCGTGACGATCGACGACGAACAGACAATCGGTCCGTTCGGGAAGCTCTCCGCGCATGCGCAGGTAACGCAGCACGACCTCGAGTGTCACGTCTGGCCGAACTGTCACCGTGTCGGTGTTCATGAGGCCGCCTGCCGTGTCCTCGGGGTAGGCAAGCACGGCCGTCAGCCGCACGCGATCCTGCTGATCCATCGAGCGCAGGACCTGGCGGGTGACGACCTCGGGAAGATCGGTGAGCAGATCGGCCAGGTCATCGAGCGCGAGGCCTTCCGTCGCCGCGACCAAGTCCTCAGGCTTCATCGCGCCGATCAGCCCGTTTCGCGCCTCCTCGGAGAGCTCCACGAGCACATCGCCGTTGAGTTCGGGATCAACGAGCTCCCAGGCGATTTCCCGCTGGGTCGGCGGAAGCGATTCCAGCAGCAGGGCAATCTCGGCCGGATGCAGGGCGTTGACCATGCGGTCCGCACCGCGCAGCTGTCCGCCGGAAATTGCCGCCTGGATCGCGGCAAGCCGCGAGCCGCGGTCGCCCCGCGCTGCTTCCGGTGCCGTCACTTGGGCAGCGCGTTGTGCCGAACCAGCAGTTGCGGGAAGCGTGGCCGGAAATGCGCGGCAAGGCGTTCGACCAGGTAGACCGCGCGGTGCTGGCCGCCGGTGCAACCGATGGCGACGGTCAGGTAACCGCGATTCGCCGCCTCGTAGTCCGGGACGCGGCCCTCGAGGAAACGGATCAGGTCGTCAACCATGCGGTGAACCTGGGGACTCGCTTCGAGAAATGCGACGACCGGCCCGTCACGCCCCGTCAACTGCTGCAGCGACGGTTGCCAGTACGGATTCGGCAATGTGCGGGCATCGAACATGAAGTCGGCGTCGCCTGGCGTCCCATGCTTGAAACCGAAGGACTCGAACAGGATGGACAACCGGCCCGGGCCTTGCGCCTCGACGCGCTGGACAACCAGGTCCCGCAGCTCGTGGATGCTCATGCGTGAGGTGTCGATGACCAGGTCGGCGCTGTCAACCAGTGGGTGCAACAGGCGCCGTTCCTCGGCAATAGCGTCGGCGAGACTCCGGCCGGCGCCCGCCAGCGGATGACGGCGGCGCGTTTCGGCATAACGTCGCAAGAGCACTTCATCCTCGGCGTGCAGGTAGAGGATCTCGCATCGCAGGCCCGCGCGGGTCAGATCCGCGATCAGCGCCGGGATCGTGGCCAGGTCTTCGGGACGATTGCGCGCGTCGAGCCCGACCGCGAGACGGCGATAGATCGGTTCCTCGGTCTGCACCGAGTGTGACACGAGCGCCTGCACGAGGCCCGCAGGAATATTGTCGATGCAATACCAGCCGAGGTCCTCGAGCATGTTGAGCGCGACGCTCTTGCCCGAGCCGGACAGGCCACTGACAACGATGAGACGGATCAAGGCATGTCTCCGGCGGATCTTGCCCGCGTCAGGACGGCCGGCCGCGCTGCACCTCGGCTGCCCGGTGATCCGTCAGTTTTTCCTTGTGCTTGCGCACGCGCCTGTCGAGCTTGTCGGCCAGCGCGTCGATCGCCGCGTACATGTCGCCATCGATCGAGTCCGCGTGGATCACCGCGCCGCTGACCCCCAGTGTCGCCTCGGCCCTGTGTTGCAGCTTTTCGACCGTCAGTACGCAGTGCACGTCGATCACCTGATCGAAATGCCGCACAACGCGGTCCATTTTCTTCTCGACATAGTCCCGCAGGGCCGGAGTGACATCAATATGGTGGCCAGTGAGCGTCAATTGCATGATTCATGCCTCCTTGCACATGTCTCGTCGCGGCGTCTGCTCAAC
>Ga0209640_10003438_pt1 | contig 13829 bp, 5 predicted proteins | sample RifCSP10_1_FD_184018 | JGI IMG/M metagenome (GOLD analysis project Ga0209640, IMG submission 184018) | Soil microbial communities from Rifle, Colorado - Rifle CSP2_sed 10_1 (SPAdes) (version 2) | ecosystem: Environmental > Terrestrial > Deep subsurface > Rock core/Sediment | place: Rifle...
CTCCGCAGAGATGTGGTCTGGGGCAGCGTACGCGAAGAGCGGTTCGAGCTCGTGCGCCAGAAATAGAAAAGGCGGGTCAGCCGACCCGCCTCTCCTTGGTCCGGCTGCCGCCTTCGCGCTTGCGCTTCGGCGCCCAGGGAAGCCGGACACTACGCTTCAGTCCCGAGTCCCGGATCCCCAGTCCCGAGGTCTAGACCACGTCCTTGTGCGTGACCGGCTGGACGTCCTGCTTCTTCTTGGAGCCGACGTTGAGGCCCTGGATCTGGATGGTCGGCTGCTCCTTGAGCACTTCCTGGCGGTAGAGCCGTTCCATGTCCATGTGCTGCCGGATCTCCTCGGGCGACAACTGCGCCTTCTTGCGGGCGGCGAGCTTCTCCTCGCGCGCGTTCTTCGCCACGCCGAGGTCGTCGAGGTCGGTCTGCCGGCCCGCGGCCACGGCTTCGGCGTTGAGCTGCAGCGAGTGCTCCTTGTTTCCGAGCGGCACGTGCTTGTTGCCGGCGAAGATCTCGTGCCGGCCGTGGTCCTCGTACCACTTGGTGAGCGTGGCCGTCATGTGCATCTTCTCGAGGATGTTCCGCCAGCCGATCCCGGTGTTGTAGGCGCAGAAGGAGATCTCACCCTGCTGCGTCCCGTAGGGGATGATGCACATCTCCGTGCGGCGGAAGTCGTAGTTGAAGAGATCCTGGAACCACATCCCGGCGATGAACAGGAAGTTCCACCGATCCGACCGTCGCTTCTCGATGTCGTCCCTCGTGCGGTCGCCGGTCACCTTGCCGTAGTCCTTGCCGGTGGCGCCGAAGGTCTTATCGAACTTCTTCATCAGGTCCATGATGCGGAAGTGCGTCGGCGCCTTGAACGGGTCGTAGTTGCGCATCAAGGCGAGCGCCATGCCGGCCACCGAGAGGAACCTGCCGCGGGCCGCGTCGTTCACCTGCGCCACGTCCTTGGCGAGCTGATCGGCTTTGAGGAACGCCGTCACCGGCACGGCCTCCTTGGTTTCCTTGTCGATCATCAGGGCCATGCCGATGCCGCAGTTCGGGTGGCATCCACACGTCAACTGGCCCCACTCGCGGTCCGGTCCGTGCACGACGTCGGCCCAGTCGGTGAAGGTGGACATGAACGAGATCGGGAACCAGTCGCGGACGGGTTCGCCGATGCCGGTCTGGTTCTTCACGTCGTGCGCCAGGTGCGACAGCGTGTAGCGCTGCGCGGCGCGCCGCTCCGGCGTGATCTCCTCGTCCCGGCCGGTGAAGGAGACCGGCTGGAACGAGAGGAAGTTGATCCGCTTCGGGTTGTCGAGGGCGAATTCGATGACGCGGCCGACCTGCTCGTTGTTCACGCCGTTGACGATCGTAATGACCGGCACGATGTCGACGCCGGCGTTATACAGGTTCTCGATGGCGCGCAGCTTGACGTCGAAGAGATTCCCGACGCGGCGGTGCGAGTTGGCGGCGTTGCCGATGCCGTCGAATTGCAGGTACGCGTAGCGCAGGCCCGCTTCGGCCGCGGCCTTCGCGAAGTCGGCGCTCTTGGCGAACTCGATGCCGTTGGTGGCCGCCTGCACGCTGTTGTAGCCGACCTTCCTCGAGTAGCGGATCGCGTCGAGGAAGTAGGGCGACATCGTCGGCTCGCCGCCCGAGAACTGCACCGACATCTGCCGACGCGGCTTGATGGTGATGGCGTTGTCGAGGATCTGCTTGATGTCGTTCCAGGTCAGCTCGTGGACGAACCCGACCTGGTTGGCGTCCATGAAGCAGGGGTCGCACATCATGTTGCAGCGGTTCGTCAGGTCGACCGTCAGCACCGAGCCGCGGCCGTGGAGCACCGTCGAGGAGCCGTGGTTGTGCAGCTTCTCGTCGTTGTGCGCGCGGATGTCGCGCCCCGGGAACACGTCCTCGAGGTGCTTGAAGAACGCCGTGTCGATCGCCATCACGTCCTCGAAGTGGCCGTGAATGGGGCAGTCCTTCACCATGACGATCTTGCCGTCCTTCTCGACGATGGTCGCCTTGATTTCGCCGACCTTCTCGTTGAGGAGGACCGAGACGTCGCGCTTGCCGTCGAGGATTTCCTGTCGCGCTTCACGCACGCAGTTGGGGCAGAGGGAATCGGTGTGACGAGGCCAGCCCAGCGTTGGCTTGGTCTTCTCGTACGACTTGAGCAGCGGCCTGTCCGACCAGCGCGGGATGAACGAAGGGTTCTGCTTGATCCGGTTGGCTGTCGAAAACACCTGCCAGATGCCGTTGGCGGTGATCGACAGACCCTTCTCCACGTACTTCATCGGCGCATGCATGCGGCTGCTCCTCAAATAAGGCTCTCGGCTTCGGGCTCTGGGCTCTGGGCTCTGGCTCACTGTGAGCCGCAGCGTGGCCCGGACATCGGGTCATGATACGAGAAAGGATGCGGATTCAGGCCGTTTTTCAGCGGATTGGCAAATCCAGGCAGCGGGCGGGCGGGACAGTCAGTCGGATGGCATATCAGACCTATTAGGTCTTATATGTTGCGATCAGATTGAATCTTCCAGATCATTGTATTTCCCTTATGCAGCGAACCCCGTGCACAATGTGCCAACCATGAACAAGCCGGAACCCAGTACCGCGCCTCCGGCTCAGGGCCTGTACGACCCCAGCGCCGAGCACGATGCGTGCGGCGTGGGCTTCGTCGTGCACATCAAGGGGCGGCGGTCGCACGACATCGTCCAGAAGGCGCTGCAGGTGCTGGTCAATCTGGAGCACCGCGGGGCCTGCGGGTGCGAGGAAAACACCGGTGACGGCGCCGGCATTCTGATGCAGATGCCGGATGCCTTTCTGCGCACGGTCGCGCACGTGAGACTGCCGGCGGCCGGCGAGTACGGCGCCGGCCTCGTGTTCCTGCCGCACGAGGAAGCCAGCCGTGAACGCATCAAGGATCTGATCGGCCGTATCACGGAGGAAGAAGGGCAGACGCTTCTCGGCTGGCGGGACGTGCCGACCGACAACCGGCTGGTGGGTCCAAGCGCGCGGGCGACCCAGCCGGTCTTCGAGCAGGTGTTCATCGCCGCGCGCGGCGCCGCGAAGGGCGATCGCGCGATCTTCGAGCGGAAGCTGTACGTCATCCGGAAGCGCATCGAGCACGCCGTCGACTCGCTCAAGATCAACGCGCTCTCGCGCCGCTTCTTCTTCATCGTCAGCCTCTCCTGCAACACGCTCACCTACAAGGGCATGCTGACGGCCAGGCAGCTCGAGCCGATGTTCCCGGATCTATCGAACCCGGACCTGGCGAGCTCGCTCGCGCTGGTGCACCAGCGGTTCAGCACCAACACGTTCCCGTCGTGGCCGTTGGCCCACCCGTACCGGTTCATCGCACACAACGGCGAGATCAACACGCTGCGCGGCAACATCAACTGGATGCGGGCCCGTCAAGGTCTGCTCGAGAGCGATCTCTTCGGCGACGACCTGAAGAAGCTGCTGCCTGTCATCCGCGAAGGCGGCAGCGACACGGCCACCTTCGACAACGTGCTCGAGTTCCTCGTGCGTGCCGGCCGGTCTCTCCCACACGCGATCCTGATGATGATCCCGGAGCCGTGGAGCGGGAACGAGGAGATGGATCCGGACCGAAAGGCGTTCTACGAGTACCACGCCTCGCTGATGGAGCCGTGGGACGGCCCGGCGTCGATCGCCTTCACGGACGGCACGATGATCGGGGCCGTGCTCGATCGCAACGGGCTGCGTCCGTCGCGGTACTACGTCACCAAGGACGACCTGGTCATCATGGCCTCGGAAGTGGGCGTGCTCGACGTGCCGCCCGAGAACGTGCTGGTCAAGGAGCGCCTGCATCCCGGCCGCATCTTCCTGGTCGACACGTCCAAGGGGCGCATCGTCGACGACGAGGAGATCAAGCGGGAGCTGGCGGCGGAGTACCCGTACCGCCAGTGGCTCGACGAGCACCTCGTCGACATCGAGGATCTCCCGCCGGCCCGTGCGGTCGAGCCGGACCACGAGACCGTCCTCAAACGGCAACTGGCGTTCGGCTACACGCAGGAGGATCTGCGCATCCTCATCGGCCCGATGGCCATGGCCGGCGAGGAGCCGGTGGGATCGATGGGCACCGACACGTCGCTCGCCGTCCTGTCGGACCGGCCGCGCGTGCTGTTCGACTACTTCAAGCAGCTCTTCGCGCAGGTCACCAACCCGCCGCTCGACGCCATCCGCGAGGAGCTGGTGACGTCGATGGGCTCGACGATCGGCCCCGAGCGCAATCTGCTGAAGCCCGAGCCGGAGTCGTGCCAGCAGATCACGATCACGTACCCGATCATCCACAACGAGCACCTGGCGAAGCTGCGGCACCTGGCGCCGGACTCGCCGTTCCGCTCGATCACGCTGTCGATGCTGTTCGATCCGGAGAAGGGCGGCGCGGGCCTCGAGCAGGCGATGGACGAGTTGTGCCGCCAGGCCAGCGAGGCGGTGGCCGCCGGCTACAACATCCTGATCCTGTCGGACCGGGGCCACGGGCCCAGACGCGCGCCGATCCCGAGCCTGATGGCGACGGCCGGCGTGCATCACCACCTGGTCCGCGAGGGCACGCGCACGCGCTGCGCGCTCGTGGTCGAGTGCGGCGAGGCCCGCGAAGTGCACCATGTGTCGCTGCTCATGGGCTACGGGGCGGGGGTGGTGAATCCGTACCTGGCCTTCGAGACGATCGACGACATGATCCAGCACGGCCTGCTGACCGGCACCACGCGGGACGAGGCCGTTGCGCGCTACATCAAGGCGCTCAACAAGGGCATCCTCAAGGTGATGTCGAAGATGGGGATCTCGACGCTCGCCAGCTACTGCGGCGCGCAGATCTTCGAGGCCATCGGCCTCAGCCAGGAGTTCATCGACAAGTACTTCACGCACACGACCTCGCGAGTCGGCGGCGTCGGGATCCACGTGATTGCGGAGGAAGTGCGCATCCGGCACGAGCGCGCCTACGGGCGCCGGCCTGCCGGCGTGGCGGAGCTCGACGCCGGGGGCGAGTACCAGTGGCGCCGCGACGGCGAATACCACCTGTTCAACCCGGACACGGTGTTCAAGCTGCAGCACGCCACGCGAAGCGGGCAGTACCGCGTTTTCAAGGACTACACCCGGGCGGTGAACGACCAGCACGAGCGCCGCGCCACACTGAGGGGCCTGTTCCGTCTGAAGCCGGCCGGTCCTCCGGTGCCGATCGAGGACGTCGAGCCGGTCGAGTCGATCGTCCGGCGCTTTGCCACCGGGGCGATGTCCTACGGGTCGATCAGCCAGGAGGCGCACGAGACGCTGGCGATTGCCATGAACCGGCTGGGCGGCAAGTCGAACACCGGCGAGGGCGGGGAGTCGCCTGAGCGGTTCGTCCCGCTGGCCAACGGCGATTCCAAGCGAAGCAAGATCAAGCAGGTCGCCTCGGCCCGCTTCGGCGTGACGAGCGAGTACCTCGTGAGCGCCGACGAGCTGCAGATCAAGATGGCGCAGGGCGCCAAGCCCGGCGAGGGCGGACAGCTTCCCGGGCCCAAGGTCTACCCGTGGATTGCCAAGGTGCGGCACTCGACGCCGGGCGTCGCTCTGATCTCGCCGCCGCCGCACCACGACATCTACTCGATCGAGGACCTGGCGCAGCTCATCTTCGACCTGAAGAACTCGAATCCGCGCGCGCGCATCTCGGTGAAGCTCGTGGCCGAAGGCGGCGTGGGGACGGTGGCCGCGGGCGTGGCGAAGGCGCACTCCGATGTCGTGCTCATCTCGGGGCACGACGGCGGCACCGGCGCCTCGCCGCTCACCAGCCTCAAGCACGCGGGGCTGCCGTGGGAGCTGGGACTCGCCGAGACGCAGCAGGTGCTCGTGCTCAACAAGCTGCGCGACCGGATCGTCGTGCAGGTCGACGGTCAGATGAAGACCGGACGCGACGTCGTGATCGGCGCCCTGCTCGGGGCCGAGGAGTACGGCTTCGCGACGGCGCCGCTCGTGGTCATGGGCTGCATCATGATGCGCGTCTGCCACCTGAACACGTGCCCGGTCGGCATCGCGACGCAGGATCCCGAGCTGCGCAAGAAGTTCACCGGCACGCCCGAGATGGTCCAGAGCTTCTTCCGCTTTCTCGCGCAGGACGTGCGCGAACTGATGGCGGAGCTGGGCTTCCGGACGATCGACGAGATGATCGGCCGTGCCGATTGCCTCGACGTCGATCGGGCCGTGCATCACTGGAAGGCGAAGGGGCTGGATCTGACGCCGCTCCTGCACCGGCCCGATCTGCCGGCGTCGGTGGCCAGGCGGCGCGTTCGCGCCCAGGATCACGGGCTGGAGGTCACACTCGACAACGACCTGATCCGGGCGGCGATGCCGGCGCTCGAGCACAAGACGCCGGTGGACCTGACGGCCTACATCCGTAATGCGGATCGGACGGTCGGCACGATGCTCGGGTCGGAGGTCACGCGCCGGCACGGCGGCTGCGGCCTGCCCCCCGACACGCTCCGAATCACCTTCACCGGCTCGGCTGGCCAGAGCTTCGGGGCGTTCGTGCCTGCCGGCATGACGTTGAGGCTCGTCGGCGACGCCAACGATGGCTTCGGCAAGGGGCTCTCCGGCGGGCGTCTGATCGCGTATCCTCCGGCGCTGTCGGCCTTCAAGTCGCAGGACAACATCATCATCGGCAACGTCGCGTTCTACGGCGCCACGAGCGGCGAAGGGTACGTGCGCGGCGTAGCGGGTGAGCGTTTCTGCGTGCGCAACAGCGGCGCCACAGTCGTCGTCGAAGGTGTGGGCGACCACGCGTGCGAGTACATGACCGGCGGCCGCGTCGTCGTGCTGGGCCGCACGGGACGCAACTTCGCCGCGGGCATGAGTGGCGGGATGGCGTACGTGCTGGACGTCGATGGCCGGTTCGAGCGGCGCTGCAATCGCGACATGGTCGATCTGGAGCCGCTCGTCGATTCCGAGGACGTCGATTTCCTTCGGGCGGCGATCGTGAAGCACGTGACCCTGACCGGCAGCCGGTACGCCGACGGGCTGCTGTCGGACTTCGCGACCCTGCGAAAGCGCGTGGTCAAGGTGATGCCGCGCGAGTACAAGCGCGCGCTGGCCGAGCAGGCCACACGCGAGGACGAGGAGCGCAGGTCGATCGTCGAGCGCCTGACCGTCGTGGGTGTGGTCGCCTCTGCCGCGTCCGGGGCGGAGACGTCGGTCCATGGGTAAGCCCACAGGGTTCATCGAAATCCGACGCAAGAAGCAGCCGTCGCGTCCCGTCGAGGATCGGATCCACGACTGGCACGAGGTGTATCTGCCGTACCCGACAGGCGAGCTCGAGATGCAGGGCGCGCGGTGCATGGACTGCGGCATCCCGTTCTGCCATCAGGGGTGCCCGCTCGGGAACCTGATTCCGGACTGGAACGATCTGATCTATCGCGACCGCTGGCACTCGGCGATCGATCGCCTGCACGCGACGAACAACTTCCCGGAGTTCACCGGCAAGCTGTGCCCGGCGCCGTGCGAGGGCGCGTGCGTGCTCGGCATCAACGAGGATCCGGTCACGATCAAGTCGATCGAGGCGGCCATCATCGATCGGGCATGGGACGAGGGATGGGTCACGCCCAGAACCCCGGGCCAGGCGACGTTCAAGCGTGTGGCGATCGTAGGCTCGGGCCCGGCGGGGCTGGCCGCGGCCGACCAGCTCAATTGCGCGGGTCACTCGGTGACGGTGTTCGAGAAGGCCGACCGCATCGGAGGCCTGCTGCGGTACGGGATCCCGGAGTTCAAGATGGAGAAGCGCTTCCTCGACCGCCGCCTGGCGGTGATGGAAGCCGAGGGCGTCGTGTTCAGGACCGGCGTCCACATCGGCGTCGACGTGCCGGCGAGCCGGCTGGTGTCCGACTACGATGCCGTGCTGCTGGCGGGAGGCTCGGAGAAGCCGCGCGACCTCCCGGTGCCCGGGCGCGAGCTCACAGGCATCCACTTCGCGATGGAGTACCTGACCCTGCAGAATCGCCGCTGCGAGGGCGATCGGATTCCGGACGAGCAGTTCATCAGCGCGAAGGGTCGGCACGTCGTCATCATCGGCGGCGGCGACACGGGCGCCGATTGCCTCGGCACGGTCCATCGGCAGGGCGCGCGGGCGGTCTATCAGCTCGAGCTGCTGCCGAGGCCGCCCGAGACGCGCGCCGAGGACAACCCCTGGCCGCAGTGGCCGCAGATCTTCCGGGTCTCCACGGCGCACGACGAAGGCGGCGAGCGGCTCTACGCCGTGTCGACCCAGCGCTTCTCGGGAGACGCGAGCGGCCGCGTCCGCACGCTGCATGCCGTGAAGGTCGACCTCGTCCGGCAGGACGGCCCCTCGACTGCGCTCGGGGCAGGCCGCATGCAGGTCCTGCCCATCGCAGGAAGCGAGTTCGAGATCCCGGCCGACCTCGTGCTGCTGGCGATGGGATTCGTCGGGCCCGAGCGGGGCGGCCTTCTGGAGAGCCTCGGCGTCACGCTGACCGACCGCGGCAACGTGGCGCGCGACGAGCGCTGGATGACGAACGTGCCGGGCGTGTTCACGGCCGGCGACATGCAGCGCGGGCAGTCGCTCATCGTGTGGGCGATCGCGGAAGGCCGCAGCGCCGCGCGCGCGATCGATCAGTACCTGATGGGCGAGTCGCAGCTGCCAGCGCCGCTCGCCTGAACGAAGGGCCCTCATCATCGTGTCCGCTCCGCGATCTGGCGGGCGATGGGCAGCGCCTCAGCCACCGGGAGCCCTCATCGGCTCGGGGCGCTCGACGCCGCGCCTCGAACCTGGCTCGACGAGGGAGGCCCGGAGCCTGAAGCCGCCACCGAAACCGGCTCATCCTACACCGGAGATCGCGTGCGGCACTCGACTTCGGCGTGGCCACAGCCGCGTCCAAGGCCGGCGTGACACGCACTATCGCGGGCACTCTGGCGTACCCGTGCCGGCCAACGCACGAGTCTGGAGCGGCCGCGTTCCGGTTGACAGGTCGACCGCGCGGCGATACAAGGAGTCGGGCGTGCGCGTCGCTCGCGCTCTGAAGGAGGCCATCCATGACCCGAAGATTCCTGCGCCTGCGAATTGCGGCCGTTGCCATCGTAGTGGGAGTGGCTGCGGCGATGGGCGGTGTGGGTGCCGGCCAGGTCGCGACCAGAGCTGTTGCGATTGACGACGATGACATCGGGGGTGTCGTCACCGGCCCGCGCGGACCCGAAGCGGGCGTGTGGGTCGTGGCCGAGACCTCGGATCTGCCGACGCGCCTGATCAAGAGCGTCGTCACCGACGACCAGGGTCGCTACGTGCTGCCGGACTTGCCACGGGCGAGCTTCGACGTGTGGGTTCGCGGCTACGGTCTGGTGGACTCACCGAAGGTGAAGGCAGCGCCGGGACGACGGGTGTCCCTGACCGCGGTACCCGCCCCGGGTCCGCGGGTGGCCGCCGAGTACTACCCGGCGCAGTACTGGCTGTCGCTGCTGCAGGTACCGCCCAAGAGCGACTTCCCGGGCACGGGTCCATCGGGCAACGGGATTTCGCCCAACGTCCGCAGCCAGGGCGAATGGATTCGCAACATCGTCAACACGGACGGCTGCACGGGCTGTCATCAGATGGGAAACAAGGCCACGCGGGAGATTCCGGAGGAACTGGGACGGTTCGAGTCATCCACGGCCGCGTGGGATCGGCGCGTCCAGTCCGGGCAGGCCGGCGGTGGCATGAGCCAGCGGTTCACGCAGGTCGGCCGCCAGCGTGCGCTGGCCATGTGGGCGGACTGGACCGATCGCATTGCCGGTGGCGAGTTGCCCGCCACCGCGCCGTCGCGGCCCCGGGGACGGGAACGCAACGTCGTGGTGACGATGTGGGACTGGTCCGATCCGAAGGCGTACCTCCACGACGAGATCGCAAGCGACAAGCGGAATCCCACGGTGAACGCGAACGGGCCGATCTACGGCGCGCTCGAGGCGAGCGCCGACTACATGCCCGTGGTGGATCCGGTCCGCCACACAGCGACCCAGGTGAAGCTGATGGTCCGCGATCCGAACACGCCCAGCGAGGCCCGGACGCCGCCCGCACAGCCATCGCCGTACTGGGGACCTGAGGCGATCTGGACGTCTCAGGCCAACGCGCACAGCTTCGCCATGGATCGACAGTCCCGCGTGTGGATTGCCGCCCGCATCCGCCCGAACCAGACCGCCGACTTCTGCAAGCAGGGGTCCTCACATCCTTCGGCCGCGGCGTTTCCGATCAATCAGAGCGGCCGGCAGATGCAGATGTACGACCCGAAGACGAAGACCGTCACGACGATCGACACCTGCTTCGGCACGCACCACCTGAACTTCGATGACAACGACGTGCTGTGGTTCACCGGCGGCGGCCCGGTCGAGGGGTGGTTCGACACTCGCATCTACGACAAGACGAAGGATGAAGCAAAGGCGCAGGGCTGGACGGCCTTCATCCTCGACACCAACGGCAACGGGAGGCGCGACACGTACGTCGAGCCGGACCAGCCGGTCGATCCGACGAAGGACAAGCGGGTCAACGCGCCGTTCTATGGCGTGGCTCCAAGTCCGGTGGACGGCTCGGTCTGGGGATCGGTGCTTGGCATGCCGGGAATGCTCGTCCGTCTCGTGCTCGGATCGAACCCGCCGGCCACGGCGCTGTCCGAGGTCTACGAGGTGCCGTGGAACAACCCGAAGGCGTCGGCTCAGGGCTTCGCCCCGCGCGGCATGGACGTGGACAGCAACGGCGTGGTGTGGACCGTGCTCTCGAGCGGGCAGCTTGCCAGCTTCGACCGGCGCAGGTGCAAGGGTCCCCTCAACGGACCGACCGCAACCGGCCAGCACTGCCCCGAAGGGTGGTCGCTGTACGCGCTGCCGGGCCCGAACTACAAGGGCGCGGCCGATTCAGCGAGCGCCGACACGGCCTACTACAACTTCGTGGACCGGTTCGACATGCTCGGCGTGGGGAAGAACGTCCCGCTCGCAACCGGCAACGGATCGGAGGGGCTGCTCGCCCTCGTGGATGGCACGTTCCTGACCTTCCGTGTTCCCTATCCGATGGGCTTCTATGCGAAGGGTCTGGATGGCCGGATCGACGATGCCCGCGCGGGGTGGAAGGGGAAGGGGATCTGGACGACCTACGCGACGCGGGCGCCGTTCCATGCAGAAGGTGGCAAGGGGACGACGAGCAAGCTGGTGAAGTTCCAGGTGCGAGGGAGCCCGCTGGACAAATAGACGTTGACCGTGCGGTGCTGGTGCGACCAGACCAGTCAGGCGCGCGCGAAGACCGCTCCGAATCCCTGTACTCGGGGACTGACGCCGAGGAGCCGGACGCCGTTCATCAGGCCGTGTGGAGTCGAGGAGACGACAGGGACCTTGATCCGATCCTCGAGCGGCACGATGAGATCGAGCGTCCTCAGAGCGCCGCACGACATGACGAGCGCGTCGGCCTTGCGAGAGTTCGCGTAGGCCTCCGCGCCGAGGTCGAACAGGATCTCCTGAGTGGCCGCTCCCTCGGGGATGCGCTCGAAGCCGAGTCCCTTCGCGGCCGTCACCTCGAAGCCGTGTTCCTCCAGGAACGCCTTCAGCCGCCCGGTCACGATGTCGGTGTAGGCGGTGGCCACGGCCACCCGCTTCGCATTGACCGTGCGCAAGCCGTCGACGAGGCCGTTGCTCTGTGTCGTGGCCGGTAGACCCGTGGCCTTCGTCACCTTCTGCGTCAGTTCCTCGTTGAACCGGGCCCCCTTGTAGAACGTCAGGGACGACCCGAACACCGAGATGACCTTCGCGCCCCGTTTGGCCAGCGCCTGCGCGACGGGCACCACGCGGGGGATCGCCTCGTCGTAGCCCGCGAGCGTCATGCCGCCCGGCAGGCCCACGCCGTCGCCGAGGAACTCCACGCCCGTTGGATAGAGTCGCTTCGCGTCCGGCGGAATCGGATAGTCCAAGGGCGGGAAGATCAGCCCGAGCGCGGGCTCGTTCGCCAGGCTGAACGCGGGCGCCGAGAACGCGGTGCAGGCGGCCGCCGCGCCGGCGATTCTGACGAAGTCACGACGGGAAGTGGACATGCAGCCTCTCGATGATGACAAGTCTGGGCTGACTATACACCTCCACGGCCGTCACGCTCACCCCGCCAGGCCCAGCAGCGCGCGTCCGCCGGCGCGGACGAATTCCTCGACGACGAGCCGGTGTTTCGGCGTCAGGCGCTCCATCGACGAGTGCCACGGTTCGGTCCCTCGGAGAGGCGCCAGATAGACGTCGCGTTCGAACGCCGGGAGGCACAGGAAGCCGGCATCGATGGCACGCGTCAACGCCGCGTACGCCTTGTCCGGATATCCAGCCTTCGCATACGTGCCGGCCACGTAGAAGAAGGCCTCCCCATCCGTGGAACCAATCGTCTCGAACGGCTGCAGGGCCGCCACGGCCTCTTCACTGCGGCCCTCGATGGCGGCCCGGAGTCCGTCAGCGAAGGCGTGCAGCACCGACGAGGCGGCAAACCGTGACCCTTCCCGGCGTGCGACCCGCACCGCCTCGGCCTCGCGACCCATGGCCCACAAGACGCGCACCTCGACGGGGTCGTTGCTGTGGTGGGCCTCGTCGAGCGCACGAGCAAAGTCGCCCTGCATGTAATAGGTGTGATGGACGCTCGTCGAGACGGTTGGATCCAGACGCCGCGCCTGGTGGTGAGCCGCCACCGATTCCTCGAGCAGGCCAGCATATCGGCAGGCGTGGACGAGCGCGGCGTACACATGAGGCTCGGCCCGACGCTGGCGGACCCGTTCCAGCAGCCTCGCCAACGCGTCGCGAAGACGACCGACGTCGATTTCGAGCTGCGCGTAGTAGTACTGCGCCGCTCCGTTGTCGGGATCGAGCCCGAGTGCGTGCAGCAGCGTCGATTCGGCCGCCGCGTACTGCGCGGGGTCCTCGTACTTGCCTATGAGCCGCTCGAGGCGGCCCCGCTCGGCCCAGGCGGGTGCGAAGAGCGGATCGAGACCCAGGCACTGCTCGAAGAACGAGTGCGCCAGCCGCCAGCCGCTCGCTTCGCTTCGGAGTTGCATACCGCGAAGGTACAGGTCGAACGCCTTCGCGCTCGCCGCTCGCACGTGCGGCTTGGCGCGATCTCGGGCAGTCAGCGGCAACGACGCTACGACTCGCCGAGCCAGATCATCGTGAAGATCGAGCACCGCGTCCACGGGAACGTGCGTGGTCTGGGACCACCAGACATCACCCGCCGGAACCGAGACGAGCTCCGCGCTGACGCGCATGCGATCCGTCGTTCGAAGAATGGATCCCGTCAACACGACATCCACGGCCAGGTCGAGCGCCAGCGCGTTCAAGTCGGGCACGGTGTTGGCGTATCGTGCAGACTTGAGGCTCGACCGGACGACCAGTGACTCGAGGCCAAGAAGCGAACTCGCGAGCGCGTCCGCAAGGCTCAACCCGAGATAGCTCGTCTCAGGATCAGGTTTCAATTGACGAAATGGAAGGACCGCCAAACGGAGGATCGGCCGCGCTTCCGCGAGGGTACCCGTGTCGAGAAGCGGCAGTACTGCCTTCAGCTCGACCCCGAAGGCTTCGGCCGTCTGGTGCCGCTCCTCGGGGTTCTTCGACAGGACCCGATGCAGAACGCGATCGATCGCAGCGATTGCCGGTGAGCCGGTGAGCACGGGTGGCGTGTCGTACAGCACTGCATGAACGAGCGCTCCGAAGTTCGCACCTGAAAAGGGCGGTCGTCCGGCGAGCATTTCGTACAGCACGACGCCCGCCGAGAACAGATCGGCGCGGGCGTCGGACGTGGCGCCCGACAGCTGCTCAGGGGCGGCGTACTGAGGCGTACCAAGAATCGTGCCCGCGTGCGTGAGGGCG
>Ga0209640_10003439_pt1 | contig 13824 bp, 17 predicted proteins | sample RifCSP10_1_FD_184018 | JGI IMG/M metagenome (GOLD analysis project Ga0209640, IMG submission 184018) | Soil microbial communities from Rifle, Colorado - Rifle CSP2_sed 10_1 (SPAdes) (version 2) | ecosystem: Environmental > Terrestrial > Deep subsurface > Rock core/Sediment | place: Rifle...
AACATCGGCAAGGACGTGACGGGTGTGGCTGAAGACTTCAAGAAGCGCAAGATTCTTGTGGGCCGAAAGTTCCCGCCGATGAACAACTGGCTGCGGGTGTCGATTGGAACCGAGCCGGAGATGGCACGATTCATGGCCGCGTTCAAAGAGATGTTTCCGGCGGGCGGTATCAAGACGAATAAGAAGGAAGCGACGCAAGCGGGCGCCTGACTTCGTTGCAAATGAACAGCAGAAGCGGTCAGAGGATTACTTGGAACTCCTGGCCTCCCGCAGCGATCGTTTCTTTGTCGTTGGCGGCGGGAACACTTTTTCCTCGATTAAAGATTGTCGCAGGTTGACGCGATGGGGCAGATTGATTTCAAGGACGGCGATAGTCGCGCGACCGGTCGGGGTGAGGCCTTCGAGAAAAGGGCCGTCCCAGAGAAAATGTTGCCGCCACCTATTGCGGCGCGGATTGAAAAGCGGAACAATGCGTTCCGTTAGAGGATCGCGACCTGCGATGTTAGGCCCTTTGTGATTGTTGCAGGGGAAGCAGGCTAGCGCGAGGTTATGGGCTGTGGTCAGCCCGCCGTGCTTGCGCGCGAGGATGTGGTCAATCTCAAACTGAAGGTCGTCGTATTGCTGCGGCATCCTGCAGTACTCACAGATGTGTTGAGCGCGCCGCCAGACGAGACGTTCGAGTCGAAGGTTCATAGCAGTGCTTTAGTTGGCGCTGCGGACCTTCTTGAGCGCCTTACGGGCTCTCGACTTCATGAGGGACAGCACATGACCTACGTGCTCGTAGTTGTCCAACTCGATATGTTCTTTGAGCGTCAGCGTACCATCCCGAGCCTTCTCCGCTAGCTCCCGCATACGGCCGATGTCAGCTTGCGGGAAGCTGAGCGTGAGTATGTAGCGGGCCACGTCAGGAGAAAGCTTAGGGCTGGCTGGATCAAGTAACCGCCCCCAGAGAGCTGTCTCGCTTGAATTGATAGGGGACACTTCTTGCATAGTTGACTCGTATCAGCGATTATCTGGGCGCTTGCATAAGCCGGATTGTACGCCCGAAGGCTTAAGAGTGGAAGAGGCTTTTTGGTAGGAGCGAGCGACGGAATGAGCACCTTGGCAGTCAACGTTGAGCCTCTTGCAGAGGATGTCAGTTGTACAGATGACACTCTGCGAGTTGTCTTGGCAGACGGGCGTGAGATAGCTGTGCCGCTGGTGTGGTTTCCACGACTTCAACATGCGACGCCGGATCAACGAAAAGAGTGGCGATTGATAGGGCAAGGGATCGGAATTCACTGGGAGTCAATAGACGAAGATATCTCTGTGGAGAGTCTGCTTGCGACTACGTAGACGGCGGGTGCGGGATAACAGAATGGATCATACAAATGAGATGGCAAACATCCCCAACACCGACTCCATTGAAGAACTGGCGCGGTTCTGGGATACGCACGACCTTGCGCATTTCGAAGACGAGTTGGAAGAGGTCACTGAGCCAGTCTTTGAACACGAAGCTATAGTTCCAGGCTGAAAGGAAACAAAAATGAGTATTGAGGTTGATCTGCCGGAAGAGTTGGAGAATGAGCTTATGGCGGAGGCAGCTCAGTTGGGTTTATCTGTGCCTGAATATGTCCTGCGCGTACTCTCAACAGGCGTTGTTATCGGCAAGAGACCCAAGACCGGCGCAGAGTTGGTTGAGTACTGGCAAAACGAGGGACTGATAGGAACGCGGGCGGACATTACTGATAGCCAAGCACACGCGCGGAAGATACGTAGCCAGGCCGAGCAGCGACCACGGACGTAAACAGATGTTCTTGCTGGATACCGATATTCTGATAGACGTTCAGCGCGGACATCCTCCGGCGCTTTCATGGTTCAATAACCTCGGCGAATTGCCGTCTATTCCAGGACTGGTAGCAATGGAATTGATTCAAGACGCCCAGAACTCACATCAGGTTCGAAAGGCTTTGAAGCTTGTTGCGTCGTTGCCAATAGTTTGGCCGACAGAAGCGGATTGCGATCACGCGCTTTCCAATTTTACGGCTTATCACCTATCTCACAATCTGGGCCTGATTGATTCACTGATCGGCGCTTGCGCTGTCGGGTTGTCGGCGACGCTTTGCACGTTCAATGTAAAGCACTATAAGGTCGTGCCTGGGCTTTCGATGGAGCAACCATACGCGCGATGAATCAGAGTCCGGGATAGACGCCTAAGTCAGGGTTTCGCATGAATGGAGTCATCCGCTCGCTGCAGGAAATAGTCCCGCGGTTCCATCGCTTCCTTGAAACGGAGGGTAGGAGGTGGATTGCCGAGCGTAAAGAGAAGGACGCTTTCTTTGAGAAGTATTTCTCTGAAATAGAAATTGACAACCTTGAAGAAGGCAGTTTGCGTGAGCTTATCCATATTCTTTGGGCATTCAATGGCTGGACGAACAAGGATTGGCTTCTCGAGGAAATGCTTCGCTCCGGCCTCCCCACAATCAGAAGCGAGTTCAAGCAACTGCTCTATGGCACTGACTCCTTAGCGAAACGTTTCGATCTCGTGAGAAGGAATGTTCGAATGATGGGTGCCGCATCTATCTCAGAAATCCTGGCACACCACGAGCATCAAGAATATCCGATCTGGAACAGTAGAAGCCGGGAAGGCCTTGTCGCGCTCGGCATCGGCGAATCACAGTTACCGAGGTCCGCTCAGATCAGCGGCGCGCGGTATGCTTCTTTCTGCGAGCTTGTGCGTGACGTTCGTGGTCAGGTCGCGGCCCAATATCCAGAATCTGCCGATCTCTTCCAGTTGGATTTCCTTCTATACTTCATTTCACTTCAGAACGAACCTACGCCGCCCGCTCCCGGCGCAACTGAAGTGGAAGACTTCGACCACGCCGCAATCATCGACCAAGTCCTCGAACTCGGAGATGGACTGGGCTTTGAGGTACAAAAGGAGTTTAGCGTGATGCGAGGGTGCCGGATCGATGCCATATGGCGAAGCCGTGTGGCGAACCTAGGGACTATCGCCTACGCCTTCGAAGTGCATCGAAGAGGAAGTCGCGATTCGGCCATCTTGAATCTGCAGCGTGTCAGGCGTGATTCAGCAATACAGAAAGTCATCGTTGTGTCAGCAAGAGACGAGCTAGAGAAGTTCAAAGGCGAGATAGAATCCCTGGATGAGAGCTTTAGGAACGCCGTCGGTTATTTTGAGGTCCAAGACTTACAACGGGCCTTGGATCATTTGCAAGAACTAAAAGACATCTTGAAGACGTTGGGCCTTCTGAGTTCCGAGGGGTTCTTGGATCGTATTCCTTAGAACCCCAATTGTCTAATCAGGCGCGCTCGACGACGGCGATGAGCCGCGACTGATACCGCGGGGTTGGTGGTTGAACAGAGTGAATATGACGTGCGAGTTTTGCAACGGTCAGACGGTCAAGGAAAAGGTCAAGAGGCAGCATTGGCTTCATGGCAAGTTATACATTGTTGAAAACGTGGAGGCTGAAGTTTGTCCAGAGTGTGGGGAGAGATATTTTCACGCCACTACTCTCGATGAGATCGATCGGGTGCTCGGGACCAAACACGAAGTAAAGGACGAAATGACGGGGGAAGTAGTCAGCCTCTGATAATTTGACTCAATAGCAAAAACGGAGGGGAACGATGTCGCGACCAAAATTTCGATACGTCTCAGTGTTCGTCCTGCTCGTCGTCGGGCTCGCGTGGATACCGACGGGTGTGCTGGGCCAGTCTGCTACCAAGACCCGAATGCCGAGTCGTTCAACTAGGAACAGGACGGCAGCCGTTTCACACAAGGACAGCGCTCCTGTTCCTTCAACCAAGACCGGCGAGTGGCCTCACTACACCGGCGATCTTGTCGGCACAAGATACTCGCCGCTCGACCAGATCAACGCGGACAACTTCAACAAGCTCGAAGTCGCCTGGCGATTCAAGACCGACAACCTCGGCACGCGGCCAGAATTCAAGCTCGAAGGCACGCCGCTCATGGTCAACGGCATGATCTACGCCACAGCCGGAACGCGCAGGTCGGTCGTCGCGCTCAGGGCCGACACCGGTGAACTGGTCTGGGTCCACGCCGAGTTCGAGGGCACGCGTGCCATCCACGCCCCACGCCAGTTGTCAGGCCGCGGGCTGTCCTACTGGTCCGACGGAAAAGGTGACGACCGTATCCTCTACGTCACCACCGGCTATCGACTGATCGCGCTCGATGCCAAGACGGGCGCCCGGATACCCGGCTTCGGCAAGGACGGCGTCATCGACCTCAAAGTCGGCGTCGTGCACGGCGCCGGTCAGCAGATCGATTTGGAGAAAGGCGATGCCGGCTTGCACTCGACGCCGACCGTCGTCAACGACGTGGTCATCGTAGGAATGGCGATGAAAGAAGGCATGACCGTCGTCACTCACGACAACGCCAAGGGACAGGTTCGCGCATTCGACGTTCGGACGGGCAAACAGCTTTGGGCCTTCCACACGATCCCGAGACCGGGCGAGTTCGGCAACGACACGTGGCTGAACAACTCGTGGGCCGCCAACGGCAACACCGGCGTCTGGACTCAGATAACCGTTGATCCGGATCTCGGACTCGTATATCTGGCAGTCGAGTCGCCGACATCGGACTTCTATGGCGGCCATCGTCCGGGCAACAACCTGTTCGGTGAGAGTCTGGTCTGCGTCGATCTGAAAACCGGTATGCGGAAATGGCACTACCAGATCGTCCATCATCCGATTTGGGATTACGATCTTTCTTCTGCGCCGATCCTCGCCGACATCAACGTGAACGGTAAAGCGATCAAAGCCGTTGCGTTGCCAAGCAAGGAGGGTTTCCTGTACGTCTTCGACAGAGTAACAGGCCAGCCGGTCTGGCCCATCGAGGAACGGCCCGTCCCGAAGGGCGACGTCCCGGGCGAGTGGTATGCCCCGACTCAACCATTTCCGACCAGGCCGCCCGCTTATGGTCGGCAAGCCGTCACTGTCGACGACTTGATCGACTTCACGCCCGAGATGCGCGCCCAGGCGCTCAAGAACCTCGAGTCATTCAAGAACGGGCCGATGTTCAATCCGCCGGTCGTCAGCAAGGCAGAAGGCCCGCTCGCGGCGCTCACGATTGGAACGCTCAATGGCGGAACGAACTGGCCCGGCGCAGGCTACGACCCTGAAACGCACACGGTCTTCGCGCCGGCGTCGAATGCCAGCGTCGCGCCGATCGGACTCATCGAGCCGCCGCAGACCGAAGCGTTCTCATCGGACATTAGGTACGTCTCGGGCCGTGCGGGGCAGCCCTTCCGGGTTAGCGAAGGCCCAGGCTTTGGCAGCGCGGCTGATTTCCCACGCGAGCCAAGACGTCCGGCTACCCCCCCGGCGCGGACCGCTTCAACCACACCCGCACCGGCGGCAACCCCGCCGGCAGGTGGCGGTGGCGGAGGGTTGCTCGTCCAGGGCCTGTCAATCGTCAAGCCACCCTACGGCACACTGTCGGCGATCAATCTCGATAAAGGTGAGATCACCTGGCAAGTCCCGCATGGCGACACGCCCGACGCGGTCCGCAATCATGCCGCGCTAAAAGGGATGAACATCCCGAAGACCGGCCAGAGCGGTGCGGTCGGGCTCGTCATAACAAAGACGCTCGTGATCATGGGCGACCCTCAAGTCACGACGACGCCCGACCACCCGCGGGGCGCGATGCTGCGTGCGTATGACAAAGCGACTGGTAAGCAAGTTGGGGCGGTCTACCTTCCAGCGCCGCAGAGCGGATCACCGATGACTTACACGGTCAACGGGAAACAGTACATCGTCGTCGCGGTCAGCGGCGGCGCTTACTCGGGTGAGTACATAGCGTTCGCGCTGCCGTCGACCAACTGAGCGTGCGCGAACGCGGGTCACTGCAACGACGCTGAGCCGTCCAGCGCAACCGCTGCGTTCTCTGCGCCTCTGCGGTGAGGAACCTTCGTTATGAAGATCAGAATCGCGACTGCGGTGTTCGTTGGTCTGTCGGCGATTGGAGCGCTGTACGCCGGTCCCCGTGCGCAAGAAACGGCGCCGGCTTCGCGTTCGGTTTGGGACGGCGTCTACACGGAAGAGCAAGCGAATCGCGGCCAGGTGGTGTATGCCCGCGAATGCTCGAGGTGTCATGCGGTCGATCTGTCGGGGGTAGACGAAGCTCCGGCCCTGTCGGGCGGGGCGTTTCTGGCGAATTGGGATGGGCTGACCGTCGGCGACCTGTCGGAGAGGGTTCGAATATCAATGCCGCCAAACGCCAAAGGGAAGCTGAGCCGGCAACAGATCGTCGACGTTTTAGGACACCTGCTGAGCGTCAATGGATTCCCGGCCGGCAAATCGGAACTCGATCCAAAAACCGAAGTGCTAAAGCTGATTCGGATCGAAGCAACTAAACCAAAGGCGAATACGCCATCAAACTGAGCTTGAGGTCCGATGCTGGCCGGAAGTTGATGGCGCAATTGTATTGACTGCGTATCGCGCTCGCTACGAGCCGCCAACTGAAGCCGGCGGCGCCGAACGATGGGCTGGGCACGTGACGATGGAGCAACCAGATCCGAAACGTGAGATGCTGAGGCATATTGTCGCCACCCTCGCGTACCGCGGTGGAAAGGCGGTGCGTGACGCGCCTGAATCGTTCGCAACTTTTCGAGCCTCGGAGACCACGCGCACGCCGGCTGAGATTCTCGCCCATGTTGGAGACCTGCTCGATTGGGCGCTTTCGATGGCAAGAGGCGCGGAGGCATGGCGTCCCGTAGCTCCGCAAGGGTGGGCTCAGGATGTCGAACGATTCCATTCCAGCCTTGCCCGGTTCGACGAGTACCTCGCGTCTTGTGACGAGTTGGATTGCTCCTGCGAACGCCTGTTCCAGGGGGCGCTCGCGGACTCACTGACGCACGTCGGACAGATCACGATGCTGCGGCGGATCGCAGGGGCGCCGGTGCGCGGCGAGAATTATGCGAAAGCAGACATTCAGGCGGGACGAGTTGGAAGTGACCAAGCCGCGCCTCGGCATGAGTTTGATTGATCGGTTCCCGCGATCACGCCCGCCTCTTCGATTCAGTCCCGGAGGCCGGATATCTTTTCGAACGGAGGCAGGTCGTGCCGAATCGTCGCGCATTTCTGAAGTTCCTCGCGGGCAGTCCGCTGCTGGCAGGCGTCATCCCTCTCAAAGAAGCGCTCAGACAAATCTCGGACGGGGTGATCTCAAGTCCCGCCGAAGCGATCAACGTTCTCGAGTTCGAGGCCGCCGCGCGAAAAGCGCTTCCGCCGGCCCACTTCGGCTACATGGCAACGGGCGTTGACAGCGACGCAACGCTCAAAGCCAATCGCGAAGGCTTCTCCCATTACCAGCTTCGTCCGCGGCGTCTCGTCGATGTGAGCCGAATCGACATGTCCGCCGAACTCTTCGGAACCAGATGGGACACACCCATCGTCATCGCGCCGGTAGGCAGCCAGAAAGCGTTCCATCCCGAAGGCGAAATCGCCGTAGCTCGGGCGGCTCAAACTAAGAAGACCCTTCAGATCCTCTCCACCGTCACGACATCTTCAGTTGAAGACGTCTCCAATGCGCGCGGCGGCCCAATCTGGTATCAGCTTTATCCTACGAACAGATGGGAAGCCACACAGAAGATGATCAAGCGAGCGGAAGCGGCGGGCTGCCCGGTGCTGGTCTTTACCGTCGATCAGTTCGGCGGACGGAACACCGAAACGCAGCAAGTTCTCCGCAGATCGGACGCGCGACAATGTTCGACTTGCCATGGCTCCGCGTCCGGACCTGATCCGACCAACCTCGCTTACTATCGCCGCAAGCCGATGTTCGATGGCCTCGCTCTGACCGGACTTACTCGCAGCACTCCGGAGATGACGTGGGAATTTGTTAAAAAGCTCAAGGACGCCACGCCGATGAAGCTTGTGTTGAAGGGAATCGTGACCGGCGAAGACGCGGCGCTGTGTCTGGAGAACGGAGTCGACGGCATCATCGTCTCGAACCACGGCGGGCGCGCGGAAGAAAGCGGCCGCGCGACGATCGACTGCCTGCAGGAAGTGATTCAAGTTGTCGGCGGCCGAATTCCGGTGTTGATAGACGGAGGCTTCCGCCGCGGAACAGACATCTTCAAAGCGCTGGCGCTGGGCGCGCGAGCGATCTCCATCGGGCGTCCTTACGTGTGGGGGTTGGCCGCCTTCGGGCAACCCGGGGTCGAGCGGGTACTCGACATTCTGCGGCGCGAGTTGGAAATAGTGATGCGTCAGTGTGGCACGCGGTCACTGAAGGAAATCGGCCCTGCGTTCATCGTCGATAGCCCGAGGAGAGGATAAGCTTGCCGATGAGAGAGTGACGATGGGCGGATCACCGTGCCCACTTGGTAATAGTCGTTGAACCCACTCACGCCTCGTCGTGGATCAACGGTGGTATCATCCGTCGCTCCGCATTCCGCATCTACGTTCAGCCGGGCTCCCGCTACGACTATGTCGGGTTTCGAGTTGTGGTTGTTTCGAGGACTCCTTAGCACTTTGCACTTTTGCTCTCCGCCTTTTTGCGCGCGCGAAGCCCGTAGCGAGTTTGATCAGTAGATTCTAAGCAACCGATTCGACGCCGCCGAGATGGGTTGCACCGATCAACTGAACAAAGTAGAGGTTGGGAAGAGGGATTTATCCCCGCTCTTGCAGTAGCTGCCGAACACAGAGCGATCAGAACGATCAGCAACTCAAACCCAGTGTTATTCTCACACCGTGACAAAGAAGTGGACCAACAAGAACCTCCCGGGCGCACTGCACTCGTCACTGGCAACTGCCACAACCGGGCCAAGACCTTCGAGGATGAGCGGCACTGTCTGCTCTTTCTACAGTCAATTCGGGGGCTGAAGGAAGCGCGGCCGTTCAAGTTGATAACCTATGTCTTGATGCCTGAAGATTGGTGGTGGCCTGAAGACGTCAAGAAGCTGTCGATTGCAATGGCCGAGTGGGGTAACGAGATTCTCGAGGAGACCCGACGAGCCGGAAGAAAGCGGCAGGCTAAATGCCAGCGGGGATAAATCCCTCTTCCCAACCTCTACTTTATTCAGTTGAGCGGCCACGGCCATTTTGGGCGGTCGCCCAATCGGTAGCTCAGAACGATCAAACCCCAGAACATTGACCAATGCTTCGACGGCTGGATTCTTCTCCCGAAATGATCCGCACTCCGAAGAAGCCATACGGCAGGGCCGAGAATACGACGAGTCGCTGCGTCCCAAGACGAACGAGAACCCGGCCCGCAAGACAGCGAGGGAATCTGCGGGGCAGGGATGTCCTGGATACGCGACCACCCCCGCTATGCCGTCTTGCCGTCGAGCACCTGACCTCGTATACTCGCCGGACTGGTTCGCCACATTTTGAAGCTAGGTGGCGATGCCGGCTCCTTGGCCATATGCCTGGTAGTCAATCGCTCTAAACTACAGTGGAATTACCCGAGGTCCCTACTTACGGAGGAGATAATGAAAAAGTCGTTGATGACTGTCACTCTGCTGTTGCTTGCTTCCGGATCGACATCCGCACAGGATTCCGGCGCTCACCATCAGCATCTTGAACCTCTCTCTTTTGCCGCGCCCGGCCAGGATTGGGCCAAACAAAAGGTCGACAAATCACCGCGCCATCAGGAATGGGTGAAGGTCAAGAACGGGAGCCGGGACGTCAATTCCTTCATCGTGTATCCCGAGGTCAAAAACAAAGCGACCGCCGTGATCGTCATCCACGAGATCATGGGCCTGACCGATTGGGTCCGCAGCGTCGCCGATCAACTCGCTGAAGCCGGCTACATCGCAATCGCTCCCGACCTGTTGTCGGGTATGGCGCCCGGCGGCGGCGGGTCGAGCGCGTTCGCTGACCGCACCGGTGTCGGTCAGGCCATCCGCGACCTGCCCCCGGATCAGGTAACCGGCGACTTGAACGCCGTCGCCGATTACGTGTCGAAGCTCCCGGCCTGCAACGGCAAAGTCGCAGTATCAGGGTTCTGCTATGGCGGCGGCCAGTCATTTCGCTTCGCGACAAATCGCCCGAAGCTCGCGGCCGCGTTTGTCTTCTACGGGACGGGACCGGACAACAAAGAAGCGGTCGCGAAGATCATGTGTCCGGTCTACGGGTTCTACGGCGGCAACGATGCGCGGGTGAACGCGACGATACCCAAAAGCCAGGAGCTGATGAAGGAAGCCAGCAAAACTTATGAGCCGGTCACTTACGAAGGGGCTGGACACGGCTTCATGCGAGCCGGCGAAGACCCGGCGAATACGAACGAGGCGAACACGAAGGCTCGCGACGAAGCGTGGGCTCGGTGGAAGGCGCTGCTCAAGAAACTCTGACCCTTTTGGAGCAGCACTCCGAAGGAGACACAATGAAGAAACTGACGCTTGTTCTGGCGGGGCTGACACTGCTGGCCGTCGCCGCAATGGCCCGGCCGCCGAGACCGAACACTCTCGCTACGCCAAAGGCCGAAGATGACTTCCAACTCGTCAAAGTCGCGGAAGGCGTGTACGCAGCGATAGCCAAACCGGGAGGCCTGGCGACGGGCAATGCCGGCTTCATAGTTGGAGACGGCGGCGTGCTGGTTGTCGATACGTTCTTTACTCCCATCGCCGTCGAAGAACTGATCGGCGAGATTGGGAAGGTGACGGCGCAGCCAATCAGGTATGCCGTCAACACCCACTACCACCTCGATCATTCGGGCGGCAATCAAGTCCTGGCGGCGCGCGGCGTACCGATCATCGCGCACGATAACGTCGTCGGGTGGCAGACGACCAAGAATCGGCGCTTTCTCCCTTTGCCTGAAGAGCTGAATAAGCGAAGATCGGACGCTGCGAAGCAACTCAGCGAGACTCCCGAAGACCAGAAGGACAAACGCGCTCAGTTGGAGCGACAGCTTCGGCGGCTCGATGCGATGCTGCAAATCAAGTTGACGCCTCCGACGATGACGTTCGCGTCCGGTACGCTGCACTTATATCTGGGCAAGCGCGAGATTGTGTTGGTGACGATGCCGGGGCATACCGGAGGGGATACGCTCGTCTACGTTCCCGATGCGAACGTCGTCTTCACCGGAGATATGGGGTGGGCGAAGACGCTGCCGAACCTCGTTGATGCCACCGTGAATGACTGGGTCCCGTCGCTCGATTTCGTTCTTAGCCATCACTCCGACGCGAAGTTCGTCCCCGGCCACGGCGAGGTTGCGGGCGCGGCCGAGATGCGTGAGTTCAGGGACTATCTCGACGACTTGCGCAATCGAGTGAAGCATGCGATTGCTGACGGGCTGACGATCGAGCAGGCGAAGCAGCAGTTGAAGCTTCCCGATAAGTACAAGGGCTTCGCGTTTCAAAACTTCGCGCAGCCGAACATCGAGGATATGTACAAGGAGTTGAATGGCACGAAGCAGACCCGATAGCCTTCGCGCAACCGATAGGAGGAATTCATGAATCTGGCAGACGAAAAGACGCGCCGCAGCTTCCTTCGCGTGGCAACCGGACTAGGGGCCGGGCTTGTCCTCAATGGTTGTAGCGGCGTCGGAAAACCTGATGAGCAGAAGCTAGCTCCGTCGAAAAATGGCGACGCCGAAAAAGGCGTAGAGGTCACGGCAACCGAAGACTTGATGCGCGAGCACGGCGTCTTACGCCGGGCTTTGCTCGTTTACTCGGAAGCGGCGGCAAGACTGCGCGTCAACCCCTCGTCGGTTGCGCCCAATGCGCTTCATAGGACGACGAAGCTGTTTCGAGCTTTCGGCGAAGAGTACCACGAGAAAAAGCTCGAAGAGGTCTACATCTTCCCGGCGGTCAAGAAGGCGGGCGGTCCGGCGGCCGTTCATCCCGATATTCTCGTTGCCCAGCACCATCGCGGGCACGAAATCACCGACTACGTCCTCGCCGTCACCCAAGGCGCAAAACTCGGCGCCATTAGCGCCGACGAACTGGCGCGAGCGCTTGATTCGCTTGCGCGGATGTATCGAGCGCATGCCGCGAGAGAGGACACGATAGTATTCCCGGCCTGGAAGCAGACGCTGACGGCGCAACAACTCGACGAGATGAGCGAGAAGTTCGAGGACATCGAACACGAGCAGTTCGGCGAGGAGGGTTTCGAGGACGCGGTGCGACAGATCGCCGATATCGAAGCGGCCCTCGGCCTGGCCGACCTCGCGCAATTCACCGCGCCGCCGCCTCCCGGGCGGTGAACCCGCGGGACCTGGGGAGTTGTCGCCGCGTGCTGCACGGATTAGTAATGAAACTTCTTCAAAAAGCCCTGGCCACCGACGCCCCGGCCGCTGTGATTCTCATCCGCGTGGCCGTCGGCGGCGTCTTCTTTTCTGAGGGCATCCAGAAATTCCTCTTCCAGGACGAACTCGGAGCGGGTCGCTTCACGAGGATCGGAATTCCGGCGCCGCAGGTGACGGCGCCGCTTGTGGGCGTGTTTGAGATCGCGTGCGGCGCGCTGATCCTCCTCGGGCTGCTGACGCGCGTGGCGGCGATTCCGATGATCGTCGATATGCTGGTCGCCATCGCGACGACGAAGGTCCCGACCCTTCTCAAGAACGGCTTTTGGAGCATGGCTCATGAAGCTCGAACGGACTGGGCGATGTTGCTTGGGTCGATCCTACTGTTAGTCATCGGCGCGGGTGGATGGTCCCTCGACGCGCGACTCTCTTCTCCACCAGTGAGGCGGAATGGCAAGGTCGAATAGTGCCGGCTTGCCAGAGACGGGCAAGGCTCGAAAAGAGGGGCGGCTATGGGAACTGGCACTCTTATTCTTGAAGCTTGGTATGACCGCTTATGGCGGGCCGGCTGCCCACGTCGCGATGATGGAGGACGAAGTGGTCCGGCGTCGCGGCTGGCTGTCGCGTGACGAGTTCCTCGACTTACTCGGCGCAACCAATCTGATTCCCGGCCCGAACTCGACGGAATTGGCGATCCACATAGGCCACCGCCGGGCCGGTTGGGCAGGGTCGCTGGTTGCCGGGAACTGCTTCATCCTTCCGGCGGCGGCCGTAGTCGGGACATTGGCGTGGGCATACGTCAGGTACGGTTCGCTCCCGCAATCAAACGCCGTTCTCTACGGCGTCAAGCCGGTCATCATCGCGGTCGTTGCGCAGGCTTTGTGGGGCCTGGGGCGCGCGGCGCTCAAGACGAAATCACTCGCGCTTGTGGGCGCGGCGGGAATCGTCCTGAGCCTTCTGGGGGTGAACGAGCTGGTCATTCTGTTCGGCGCCGGTGCAGCAACATGCCTGGCTCGCTGGCTCGTGGACTGGAAAGGAAAAGCTCGGAGCTTTTTCTCGTTCGCTCACAGCGCCCCTCTAACGTTCTTCGCGCAAGCGGGGGTTGTGGCAGCGCCGGCATCGTTCGGGTTGTGGCCGCTCTTTCTCTTCTTCCTGAAGGTCGGCTCGGTGCTCTTCGGCAGCGGCTACGTGCTGCTGGCTTTCTTGCGCGCCGACCTGGTTGAGCGCTGGCACTGGCTGACTGAATCGCAGCTCCTTGACGCCATTGCCGTCGGCCAGATTACGCCCGGCCCGGTCTTCACCACGGCCACGTTTATCGGATACGTGCTCGGAGGATATCGGGGAGCTGTCGTGGCCACCGTGGGGATATTCCTTCCTGCGTTCGTTTTTGTGGCAGTGAGCGGTCCGCTCGTGCCGCGAATCCGGCGCTCGATTGTAGCGGGCGCATTCCTCGATGGCGTTAACTCTGCGTCGTTGTCGCTGATGGCGGTCGTTACCTGCTACCTAGGGCGTGCGGCATTGATTGACCCGGTTACGATCGCATTGATGGTCGCGAGTATGATTCTGCTAATGCGTTATCGTGTGAACTCTGCCTGGTTGGTGCTGGGCGGCGCGCTGGCCGG
>Ga0209640_10003440_pt1 | contig 13824 bp, 14 predicted proteins | sample RifCSP10_1_FD_184018 | JGI IMG/M metagenome (GOLD analysis project Ga0209640, IMG submission 184018) | Soil microbial communities from Rifle, Colorado - Rifle CSP2_sed 10_1 (SPAdes) (version 2) | ecosystem: Environmental > Terrestrial > Deep subsurface > Rock core/Sediment | place: Rifle...
TCTCCGTCGACCCACGTTACCCCGGTGACGAAGCGGTTGGACTCGATCGTGCGAAGAATCGCCCCGGTCTGGGGATCGACTTGATGGATCTTCCGGTCACGATGCTGCCCCACCCAGAGCGATCCTTCGGCCCACGCGAGCCCTGAATCACAGCCGTGGCCGGGCGACGGGATCGTGGCGAGCACACGGCCGGTCTCCGGATCGATCTTCTGGATGCGATCCGCGGCGAGCTGAAACAGGTGCTTCCCGTCAAAGGCGGTTCCCGCATCCGCGGCAACAGCGATCGAGCGCAGCATCTTCCCGTTCGCAGGATCCACGGCGTTCAGTTTGTCACCGGACGCGAACCAGACCTGCTGACCGTCATACGTGACGCCATGCACGGCGTCGGCACCCGGAAAGGGCCCGAATTCACGGACGATCCTGGCGGTCGATTGACTCATGGCCGGATTCTAGTCAATCGGCAGAGGCGCGGGGAGTAACAAGGTCGTCGTGATTCCCGGCAGCGGCGGGGTCATCCAGCGGCGAGCCCGGCCGCGGCCGAACGACTGCACCTTGCCCGCTGCCGCCATCGAGTCGAGCGCCCGCTGGACGGTGCGCGGGCTCGTTCCAAGCGCAAGCGCCAGGGCCGAGCTCGACCAGGATTCACCGTCGGCGAGGAACGCGAGCACCGCCGCATGCTTCTCTTCGACGGGCCGCGCCAGCACGACGACCTTGCGCGCGCGGCGCGGCGCCAGCGCAAAGCCCCGCTTCGTCGCGTTCACGCCGGCCAGCGTCCGGAGCACCGCGCGAAGCCGCCCGATTTCGACGCGCAATCGTGCGCGAAGCGATTCGTCGGCGAGCTTCAATCCGAATGCGCGCGCGACGAGCGTGTCCCGCGGTACGTCTCCCGGCCACGCTTCGCCCAGCGCGCGGGCCAGCGCGAACAACACCGGACGTCGGGCGAGCGAGACCACTGTGCGTCCGTCACGCACCACGTGACGGCACGCATCGACGATGAGCGCCTTCGATGCCAGCAGCGTCTCAACGTCCTCGAGCAGGAGGAGCCGCACTTTGCCACGCGCGATCAGACGCGCCGCCGGCGTGTTCAGCACCAGGGACGCGCTTTCGACCTCCGCCGTGAGCGCAGCGATACCGGCGTTACGCGCAGCGCGCCCGGCCCGGGCAAGCGCATCGCGCGCAGTCCTCGTCCGGAGGCGTCGCATTGCAATCCCCGCGACCACCAGTTCGTGGGCGGTCCTCAGCGCGGGAGGGAAGGGCGCGGGATCGAGCGCGGCGAGCGTACGCTCGGCATCGTCGAGGCGTCCGATCAGGAGGAGGCGCCGGACTTCGAGGTGCCGCGCGTGCGCGGCGTTCACCCGATCGCCGTGCTCTTCGAGCGTCGCCCGTGCCGCGTCGAGCGTCTTCGCAGGCCAACCCAAGTCGCGGGAGACCAGCGCGATCTCGGCCTCGGCAACGACGCACCTCGCGCGGGCCACGGCCTCCTTCGGACCGAAGATATGCGCGGCACTTCGCAGCAGCGCCTTGGCCCGAGCGAGATCGCCAAGCTGCGCCATTGCAATGCCCCGGAGCGCCAGTGCCGGCGCGTCGTCGCGCAGGGCGACCAGTTTCAAGGCGCCGAGGGGGTCGCCCGCGGCGAGGGCACGCGCCGCGGCAGTGATCAGCGAGTCCATCGGAATCCCGTCACACTTGTCACTCCCGCCATTCGACCCCCGGCGCTAATCTATCTCAGGACCCACGACCATCGGAGATACGAGCGATGACGAAGCACAAGACCGGCACACGGAAGGAGTGGCTCGCCGCGCGGCTCGAGCTGCTGGAGACGGAGAAGGACCTCACACGGCGCAGTGACGAGCTGGCCCGGCGGCGGCAGGAACTGCCGTGGGTCCGGATCGACAAGGCGTATCGATTCGAGACGGACGAGGGGAGCGCCACGCTGACGGAGCTGTTCCGGGGCCGCTCTCAGCTCCTCGTCTACCACTTCATGTTCGGGCCGGATTACAAGGCGGGCTGCCCGTCCTGCTCCGCGGTCGCCGACGGGTTCGGCGGCTTCATCGTGCACCTCGAGAACCATGACGTGGCGATGACCGCGATTTCGCGGGCGCCTCTCGCGAAACTGCAGGCGTACAAGCGGCGGATGGGATGGAGCTTCCCCTGGGCCTCATCCTTCGGCGGCGACTTCAACTTCGACTTCAATGTCTCGCTGACCGAGCAGCAGCAGCGCGAGGGCACCGTCGAATACAACTACCGGCGCGAGGCGGCGTTGACGGAGAGCGGGATCGGCGACGCACTGACCCGGCAGGGCGAGGGACCTGTCGCCGAGATCGCGGCCGGGACCGGAACCGACGTCGCCACGTACACGCGCGAAAGGCCGGGCATGAGCGCGTTCGTACTCGAGGACGGCGTCGTCTATCACACGTATTCCACCTACGCGCGCGGACTGGACGGCCTCTGGGGCATGTACCCGTGGCTCGACCGTGCCCCCAGGGGGCGCAACGAAAATGGCGTCTGGTGGCGCCGTCACGACGAGTACGAAGCCGGATCCGGCGCCGGAAAGGCCTGAGCCATGTGCCCGGCATGCCTGTTGTCGACAGCGCTGGTCGTGGGCAGCGCGACGACTGCCGGCGGCGCCACGGCGCTGTTCGTGCGCAGCCTCTGGGCCCGCAAACGCAAGCTGCCGCCGAAACCTTTGCAACCCCGCTGAAGGTGGCAGGTCTTCGCAGCGCGTGAGCAGCAACCCGGCTACTGTGAAATCAGCTTGTAGTCCGCCGGCGGCTGGAACAGACCGTCGGCTAGGGGGGCCGTTTCGATCGACTCGGTGGTGCTGGTCGTCGACATGCCGCCGATGCGCGCCATCAGGCCGCCCATCATGCCTTCGCCCTGGGCCTTGATGTCCATCTGCGATTCGTAGGGTACGCCGCCCAGCTTCGCGAACGCCGTGTACATCTCCGCCATCGCCTTGGCCTGTCCCGGCGATCCCTTGGCCGCGCGCGGGTCGCTGAAGATCCACCCCTTTTCGGCGGCCCCCTTGTAGAAGGCCGAATACTCCGCCGTGCCGGGCGCCCCCTTCACGATCCACGTCACTCCGTTCAGCACCATCGTCATCTGCATGCCGTCGGCGCCGCCCACGGTGGCGGGCACGATGATCTCCATGTCATACCCTTCCGCGTTGTGGCCGGCGATCGACTTCGTCTGGCCGTTGGGCTTCATGGAAGTCCGCATGCCTTCGACCGAGACCGCCTTCGACAGCTCCTGTGAAAAGGCGCCCATGTCCCACACGTCGGCCTCCATCCGTTTTGCGTCGAGGACGTACATCTTCTGGTTCGCGACGTCGAAGATCGTCGTGCTGGTCTTCTTGCCCGCGACGCTGTCGATGCGCATCTTCAGGCCCTTGATGTAGGTGGTGCTCGTCGTGGTGCCCGACAGGCCGAGCCCCTTGCCGGTGCCGGTGGATTTGATCGTGACGTCCGCGTGCGCGGGCGCCCACATCACGAACGCGAGAACCGCGGCCAGCATCGTGCGCATTGCAGTACTCCTAGCCCTGGTAGGGCGTCGCCATTTCCTCGCCGCAACCGCGGAAAGTCCGGCCGTTCAGAGTGACGGACACGGTCGCGGGGAACGATCTGCCGCTCATGGAGTCGGTGCACGCCACGGGCACGATCACGACGCGAAGATCGTTCGCCTCGGTCGCGGCGCGGTAGGTCAGGGTGCCGCTACCCGAATCGACCTGCGCTCGCGATGCCGGCGTCACGGCCATGCCCCGGCCGTAATCGTAGATGAAGCGCATCTCCGCGCCTTTCCGGATCTCAAGCTGCCAGCCGGGCTCCTGGCCGAGCGCCCGGAAATCGCGATCGCGGGCCAGCTCGAAGAAGACGCCATCCCACGGCGCGAGCGCGCGATCCGCGTCGATCTCGAGGAGCCGTGCGCCAAAGGCGGTCCAGGCTGCGCCGCCGCAGGAGACTTCCATCAGGTGGATCTGACCGCGCGCGGCCAGCGGTTTCAGGCTTCCGGGCGTGAGCTTGAACTCGCTCGCAAGCCAGGGCTGCGCCTCCACGCGGCGCATTGCGTATCTTGGCTCGCCGCAGCGATTTCCCGGCGAAGTCGCGGCGCTCGCGGTCAGCCGCACGGTCTCTCCGTAACGCGCCCTTGCCTCGTCGTCGCTCAGTGCGCTGGCACCGGGCAGGTGATGCCCCACGACGGTCCAGATGCCGGTCAGGGCCGGCGTTTCCGTCGCAGCCACGCGTTCGATCGGTTTCACCGGCTGTTCCGCCGTGGCCTGAGTGGCGGAGAAGCGCAGCGGCTCCGGCCGGCCGGCGGCATGAATCAACAGCGCCTCTCCCTCGACCTCGAAGCGCTCGGCGTCGCGCAGCGCCGCGAAGTACGTGTCTTCCTGCCGCATCACGGCCTCCGCGCAGGCCTTGCGTGTCGCCGCGAGGCCGCCGAACCGGATTGTGCGACCCTCGACGGTCACGACGCCGTTGAAGCGATTGCAGGAACCATCGCCGCTCGCGCGGCCATCCGACGGGAATTCGAGTGTCGCCGGCGCGCGATCCAGCACGGCGGCGCCCGCGAGGCTCTCGAGCCGCCAGGCCGTTCCCCATAGGGCGACGGCTTCAGGCTCGACGCCGAACTGTTTCGCGACCACGGGCGGTTTGGCGTCCGGAATCGCGTCCATCGCCAGCGGCTCGGCCGGCTTGAACTGGATCTCGACTGGTTCGCCGGGGCTGTGCATCCGTATCCGGAACGCGCTTTCGCTCAAGGCGAGAATGTCGGTGGGGTATTCCTGGCCTTCCTCGACGATGGTCAGGCGGCCGTCGGCGTAGCGCCAGGCGCCGAATGCCGGCGTCGCCTGCGGCGCGGTCATCACGAGCGTGCCGTCCGGGAGGAAGACGCGTAGCGAGCCCGGGGCCACCTGTTCCGACTCGGCGACCTGCCAGACCTTGTTGACGAAAGAGGGACTTGTCTCCGCGGCGGCCCGGCTCGCGGCCGGCGCCGGCTCCGCAGCCGGGGTCGAGGCGGGCTGCGACTTGTCCGACCGGTCGCACGCGACGACCGCCAGCAGTGAAACGACGACCACTGTGAGAGTTCGAGCGTCCATGTGGACTCCCTGAAGGTGTCGGTCCCGCGACTGGCCTATTCTAGCCGCGAGATAAGAGATATAGGGCTGCGCGATGCCGGCCCGATGCAAACCCGTGATAATTTACCGATGCAGCCCGCGCTTCACCGATACACCGCGTTCGCGACCGACCCGAAAGGCGGCAATCCCGCCGGCGTCTGGATCGGCGATGCGTTGCCGGATGCCTCCGAAATGCAGCGCGTTGCCGCCGAAGTCGGCTACTCGGAAACCGCTTTTGTGGCGCCGGCGCGAGGACTCCGCCGCACCGTGCGGTATTACAGCCCGGAGGCGGAAATCGCCTTCTGCGGCCATGCCACGATCGCGACGGGCGTGATCATCGGCAAGGACTGCGGCGCAGGCACGTACCGGCTTTCGACAAGGGTGGGGGAAGTGCCCGTCGCCGTGCGCCAGCGTGAAGGTCAGTGGGAAGCGGCGTTGACTTCCGTCGAGCCCAGGCACGAGCCCGCACCCCCTGCGCTTGTCGCCGGTGCGATCGGCACACTCGGCTGGAGCGCACGCGATCTCGATCCCGCAATACCGCCGGTGCGTGCGTACGCCGGCGTCTGGCATCTGGTGCTTGCGGTCACGACGTTCGAGCGGCTTGCGGCGCTCGACTACGATTTCGCGCGGCTGAAGGCGCTGATGCTGGCAGACGGCCTGGCCACTCTCCAGCTCATCTGGCGCGAGCGGTGGGATCTCTTCCACTCACGCAATCCGTTTCCGGTGGGCGGCGTGGTGGAAGACCCGGCGACCGGTGCCGGCGCCGCAGCGCTCGGCGGATACCTGCGCGATGCGAATTTGCTCACGCCACCCGCAACGATCGTCATCCGACAGGGCGAGGCCATGGGTCGGCCGAGCCGGCTCGTCGTGGACATTCCGGTTTCGGGCGGAATCGTCGTGAGCGGCAATGCGGTGCCGATGGAGGAGTGAGAGGGGAAGCCCGCAGTACCGGGATCGTCGGGATCTTTGAACTACCCGACCCCGACCTGGCTCTTCTTCCCACCGTTCTCCCGCCGCTGTTCCTGCTCGCGCTTCCTTCCGTACATCGCGAGATCCGCGCGCGACAGCAGCACGTCGATCGAGCTTTCCGCCGCGGCCGGCAGTTCTTCGATGCCGAAGCTCATGGAGAGCTGGTACGTCCGCCCCGCGTGACGGTTGAACTCGTCGATCTTCTCCTGCAGGCGCTGGCTGCGGGCATCGACTTTCTCCGACTGGTCGATCACCTCGAGCACCGCAAACTCGTCGCCGCCGATGCGCCCGACTACGTCGGTTTCCCGGAACACGCCATTCAGCACCATGGCCGCATCGATCAGCAGCGCATCGCCCACCTGGTGGCCCTGCGTGTCGTTCACGTGCTTGACGCCGTCCAGGTCGATGAACAGCAGCCGGCATTGCACCTGCGTGCGCCGCGCGAGCCGCCACGCCTGGTTCGCGAGCAGCAGGAACCCGCGCCGGTTGCGCAGGCCGGTCAGCTCGTCGGTCAGCGCCATCTGCTCCAGTTCCGCGCTGAGCCTGCGGAGCGACATGGCCGCGGACTTGTGCCCGGTGACCGCGGCTGCAAGCGTCAGCGCCATCAGCGTCGTGATGCCGGTGTAGGTCTGAAGCAACAGCAGCGATTCATTGGAGACTTCTCGCGCGAAGGGTCCGCTGCCGCTGCTGGTAGCGATGATCGCGATCGCGGAGAAGACAATCGTCGCCAGCGCCACGCCACCGGGACTGGTGCGGCAGGCGATCCAGACGAGGAAGGGCAGCGGCAGGAATGTGAGCGGATACGCCACTTCGCTGAGTGGCGCGCGGTAGGAGAAGGCGATCGTCGTCACCGCCGCGAGCAGCGTGAGCGATCCGATGGATTCGATCGGGCGCCAGGGATTGCCGTTGAACGGTAGCAGATGCCTCCAGTTGAGCAGCGCCGGGGTGAGTACGAGCACGCCGATCACGTCGCCGAGCCACCACGTCTGCCAGGTCTCGAGGAAGGCCGCAAAATCCACGACGTCCGTGAGCTGCAGCGTCGTGACGCCCCAGGTGGCCGCCACGGCGCAGGACGCCGCGACGATCGCCGCGAAGCCGAGTGTCGATGGGCCGGACGTGAAGAGCCTGCCGGCACCGATCCATCGCTGCAGCAGATGGGCCGTCAGCAGGGCCTGCAGCGTGGAACCGAGGCCGATGCTGGCCGCAACCGCAAATCCCGTGAATCCCGGGATCGCATTCGTCGCCGTGTATGCGGCCCAGACGTTGACGAGGAACGAACCGAGCCAGATGCCGGGCCAGACGCGCGGGCCCCACAACAGGATTCCCGCGAGGGCGATGCCGGAAGCCGGCCAGACCGGCGATGCATAACCGGGCGGAACGGCGAGCAGCAGCCCGAGAATGCCGGTACCGAAATAACCGATGGCGAGCGCGCCGATCCGGCGCAGGTGGCGGAACGACCAGCGTTTCCTGCGCTTTTCGAGCCGCTGCGTGTCGCCGGCAAACGGCTGGGAGGCTACGAGATCGTCAGGCATGGGCCATCACGCATTCGGGTCTGGCGCCGGACAGGTTCAGGCGAATCCAGCCTGCCACAGAGGGTCCGAAACAGCAGCGATCGCTTGCAGGAAAGGTTAAATACGCCCGTACGCTATGGGCGTCGTGTGAACTCCATCACCCAATTGGTCTCCCAGTTGACACCCGCGTCGGTGGAAAAGGCCTGTTCCCAGCGCGGCATGTCGGGCTTCGGCAGGGTCCAGAGAAAGCGCACACGTATCGGCCGCCCGGCCAGCGTGTCGTTCGCATAGAACGTTCCGACGCCGTTCTCGAAGCTCCCGACCATCGGCGGGTCGAGCGCGCCCGGATAGCGGCCATCCAGCCACCAGATCGACCATTGCCCTGTTTCGGGGTTGTAAGAACGCAGCGTAATCGCACGATATGCGCCGCCCGGCAGGTCCAGGAAGTTGTCGTCCATGTTGCCGAGGCCGCCGAGGATTTTCTGCGTGACGGTGGTCCCGACAAACCCGACCCAATCATTGCAACCGGCAAGGCGCTCCTTGAGGCGGCGATGCGCGACGTCCCAGTGGCCGATGAAGAAATTGAAGGCGGCGGCGCCATTCGGGTTTGGCTGTGCGCTCATGAGACTCCGTTGTTTTCGCGTGACATGGGGTGTTCCTGCCGGGAACCGGGTTTGAGGCGACCATTTGCGGAAAGTTCGCCCAGGCGGTTACTCTGTTGCCAATCGGAGGCATTCGCTCTGTCCACGCGTCGTTTCAGGCTGATCGCCCGCGTCCTGTCGCTGGCATTTCTCATCGGGCAGATGGGTGCCGCGGCGCACGCCTATTCCCACGTGGCGGACGATCCGCATGGCCTGCCGGATACCGCCCAGGGTTGCCGCACCTGCCATTCCTTCGCGCCGCTCCTGAGCGCGGTCGGCGGTTCGCAGTCCGTGCTGCTGGTGGCCCCGTGCGCCACTGAAGCTTTCGTTCCCGTCAACGTGACGCTGGTTCCCGCCAGCCCGCACCACCCGGCATTCCGCTCCCGCGCACCGCCCGTCTTCCTCTAATCAGTGCGATGACCGCACGGCCGCGCGCAAGCGCGATCGTGTCCGTTGACGTTAGAGGAGGAATTTCCGATGACGAGTTTCAAGCACGCTGCGGCGTCCATGGCGCTGGCTTGCGGCCTGTTGCCGGCGATCAGCCAAGCCGACGACGATGTGGCGGCGCTCCGCGCCGAATTGCAGGCTCTGAAGAATGATTACGCGGCGCGCGTCGGCGCGCTCGAAGCCAGGATCGAGGAACTGAGCGCGGCGGCGGCCGCGCCGCCGCCGGATGCGGTGCAAACCGCAGCGCTCCCGGCGGCCGCCGGCTCGTCCACTGCGGCATCGGCATTCAATCCGGCGATCTCGCTGATTCTGGCGGGCAACTACACGAACCTGTCGGAAGACCCGGAGGGCTGGCGCATCGCGGGCTTCATGCCGAGTGGGGGCGAAGTCGGACCAGGAGAACGAAGCTTCAATCTCGGTGAATCCGAACTGGTGCTCAGCTCGAACGTCGATCCGTACTTCTCGGCATTCCTGATTGCGGCCATTACGGGCGAGGACGAGATCGAGGTCGAGGAGGCGTTCTTCCAGACACTGGCCTTGCCCTCGGGCTTCACTGCCAAAGGCGGGCGGTTCTTCTCGGGTTTCGGCTATCTGAACGAAGTGCACGCCCACTTCTGGGACTTCGTCGACCAGCCGCTCGTGTACCAAGCGCTGTTCGCCAACCAGATGGCCCAGGACGGCCTGCAGGTCAAATGGCTCGCGCCGACGGATCTCTTCATCGAGCTGGGCGCCGAGTCGGGCAACGGAGAGGCATTCCCCGGGACGCGCCGCGATCGCAACAGCCTGAACGGCACGACGCTTTTTGCCCACGTCGGCGGGGACCTGGGCGAATCCACGAGCTGGCGCGCCGGCGGCTCCTGGCTCGACCTGGACGCCGAAGATCGCGGCTATGAGGATGTCAACGCGTTCGACGAGCCGGTCGTCAATTCCTTTGCCGGCAGTTCGCGCACCTGGGCCGTGGATGCCGTGCTGAAGTGGTCGCCCTACGGCAGTGTCACGCGCCGGCAACTCAAGCTGCAGGGCGAGTACTTCCATCGCGAGGAAAAAGGCCGGCTCGCGTTCGACACGGAAGGGCTGGGCCTCAGCGACACGTATCGCAGCGAGCAGTCGGGCTGGTATCTGCAGGGCGTGTACCAGTTCCGGCCGCGCTGGCGCGCCGGGCTGCGCTATGACTCGCTCGATTCGGGCACACCGCGCATCGGGCTGGTCGACACGGGCCCGCTGTCGCCGGAATCCTTCCCCGCGCTCCTGGCCGGGAATCCGGAGCGGGTCAGCCTGATGCTGGACTGGAGCCCGAGCGAGTTCTCGCGGTTGCGCGCGCAGTACGCCTGGGACGAGGCACGAGACGACGGCGAGCGCGATCGTCAGTTCCGCCTGCAATACATCTACGGCATCGGTGCGCACAGCGCCCACAAGTATTAGGAGCGGCAGTCATGAACGTTTTCATTCGCAGCGCGACGATGCTGCTGATCCTCGGCGTCGCGGCTCCCGCACAGGCCGCACTCAAGATTCTGGCCACCACGGCTGATTGGGGTGCGCTCGCAACCGAACTGGGCGGCGATCGTGTCAACGTCTATACGGCAACCGGCGCACTCCAGGACGTGCACCGCGTGGATGCCAAGCCGAGCCTCGTGGCGCGCGCGCGCACGGCGGATCTGGTCGTTTCGAACGGCGCGGAACTCGAGATCGGCTGGCTGCCGGTGCTCGTGCGCGAGTCCGGCAACAAGCGCATTCAACCCGGCAGTCCGGGCTATTTCGAGGCGGCGGCGCAGGTTGGGCTGCTCGAGAAACCGGCGCAACTCGATCGTTCGCTCGGGGACATTCACCCGCAGGGCAATCCGCACCTGCAGCTCGACCCGCGCAATGTCGCGGCCGTCGCGAAGGCGCTCACCGCGCGGCTCGCTTCGCTGGATGCCGCCAATGCGGCGTACTATCAGGCGCGCGGCGCGGATTTCAGCGCGCGCTGGGCGGATGCGATGGCGCGCTGGGACAGCAAGGCGGCGCCGCTCAAGGGGTTGCCCGTCGTCGTCATGCATCGCGACCAGGTGTATCTCGGTCACTGGCTCGGCCTGAAGGAACTTGCGGCGATCGAGCCCAAACCCGGCGTGCCGCCGAGCGCAGGGCATCTCAGCCAGCTCGTGTCGAAACTCACCGAGACGCCAGCCCGCGCGATCCTGCGCAATGCCTACAACGATCCGAAGGCGGCAAACTGGCTGTCGGAGCGCGTCAGGGCGCCGGTGGTGTTGCTGCCGTTTTCGGTCGGCGGAACGCCTGAAGCGAAGGATCTTTTCGGCCTGTTCGACGACACGTTGAACCGGTTGCTGGCAGCCGTTCAATGAGCCTCTTCAGCACGGACCTCAGCATCCTGTGGCCGGCGCTCATCGCCGGCGTCCTGGTCGCGATATCCCACGTGCCGCTCGGCCAGCAGGTACTGGCGCGCGGCATCGTGTTCATCGACCTCGCGATCGCGCAGGTCGCGGGTCTCGGCGTCATCGCGGCCAGCAGCTTCGGCTTGCCGATCGAAGGCTGGGGCGCGCAGGCGGCCGCGGGCGCTGCGGCGCTCGCAGGTGCGCTGCTGTTGACGTGGACCGAGCGCAAGCGGCCGGAGATCCAGGAGGCGCTGATCGGCATCCTGTTCATCCTGGCGTCCACGGCGCAGATCCTCGTGCTCGCGAACGATCCGCATGGCGGCGAGAACCTGAAGGACCTGCTCGCGGGGCAGATACTTTGGGTATCCGACGATCAGCTCATCCGTACCGCAGTATTGACCGCGATTTTTGCCGCGGTGTGGTTTCTGTGGCGCGAACGGATCGGCCGCATCGGCTTCTACGTGTTGTTCGCGGTCGTCGTCACCGCATCGGTGCAACTCGTCGGCGTGTATCTCGTGTTCACGACGCTGATCGTGCCGGCGGTCGCGACCTACCGGTACACGGCCAATCGGCAATTGAGCCTGGGTTATGCGCTGGCGATCGGAAGCTATCTCGTCGGGCTTGCGGCGTCGGTCGTCACGGACCTGCCATCGAGCGCAGTGATCGTCTGGGTGATGGCGGTGCTTGGGTTACTCGTGCACCTGAGCGGAGGTTCTAGGGGGCAATCTTCGATATCTGGACGCTGACGACCCTCCATTCGCCATTGCGCCGGACGTAGACGTCGATGTACCGATAGTGGCTTGAAAACGGCTTGCCGGCGTGCCGCCCCGTCATGCTGGTGTGCCCGCTGAGCAGCGCGACGTCGCCGTAGACGCGCACCTCGAAATCCTCGACGGTGTACGGATCGATTTCAAGCTCGGGAAACATCAGGCCCTCGACAAAAGAGGACTTGGTTTCGACGTTTCCGCTGCCGTCGATCTGGCGGAAATCATCCGCCATGTTCGCCTCGATCGCCGCCCGGTCCTTGCGGATGATCGCCTGGTCCCAGAGATCCGCCTGGCGCTTCAGTTCGTCGACCTGCGGGTGCGTGACGCGCCCGATCCCCACCTCCTCACGAATGGCCTCCACGTCGAGGTCGCGAATCCAGCCCGGCAGGTTGGCCCAGACGCGGTGAAATCCGAAGTCCTCGCTCGACATCTCCCGCACCGCTTCTTCCTTCGACCAGCCCTGCACGACGATGCGATAGGCGGCGGTCATGGCACCGGTGCGGTCCGATCCGTGCTGGCAATGCACCAGGACCGGTGTGCGCTTCGGGTCGATGACGATCTGGAGGAAGCGGACGACTTCCTTGCGCTCCGGGTGCCAGGCCTTCATGTAGATGTGCTCGTAGGCGAGCCCGGTGCTGCCGATCTCCTTGCGGTCCGAATTGAACGACCGCAGGTTGACGACGGTGGCGATGCCCAGGTCCTTCAGGCTGCGGAACCCTTCCGCCGAGGGCTGCGCGCTGCGATAGAGCGAGTCGCTCACCTTGTAGAAGTTCGAGGCGCCTTTCGCCTTGAGGGGTTGGGCCCAGGAGGCTGGCCGCGGCTCGGGCGTTTCGGCGGAAAATGCGGAACCGGCCAGCGCGATCGCAAGGAATGCAGCGCCGGCGACGACCCGCATCACGTCCTTGTGCCCCACGTCCTTCATTCGCTGAACTCCTCATGCTGAGGCAGCTGATCGGTGATCGTGTACCAGGGAGCCTTCGAGCCGACGAAGATGTGCGCGGAAGGGCGGATCGAGGGCGTGTCCAGTAGCGTTCCGAGCGTGACGTGGACGAATGCGCCATCGCGCACGACGGAATAGAGCAATGAGCCACACACTCGGCAGCGGGCATCGTGCGCGGCATTCTCGCCGAAAAGCAGCAGCGACTCGCTCCCGGCGGTGATCGCGAACTTGCCGCGCTCGATGCCGGCGAACGGCTTGCATGCCGAACCGGTCGCACGGCGGCATTGCGAGCAGTGGCAGTTGAGCGCATACCTGAACGCGTCGTGCACGGAATACCGGACCGCGCCGCACAGGCAGCTCCCGGCGAGGCTGCGGCGATCAGTCATGCGGTGGGATCCGCGCAGAGCGGCGCGCGCCGCATCATTGTTTGCCTTCCTCGCCCGGTCCCTTGCGTGTGATCCAGGCGGGGTGGGCGGGATGGCTGGCTGTTGGCCGCGGAAGGCACGACGATCTCATCCGTCAGCGTGACGGTTCCGCTTCCTTTGTCTACCGCGACGGTCGATTGCTCGCGATCCCCGGTGACCTTGAATGGAACGGTTGCGCCGCGCAGCAAGGGTGTTCCCGGCGCCGGTTCGGCCGACACCAAGTCGATGCTGTAGCCCTCGGCCCGTGGCGCATTGAATGCCCACGGCGGACTCTCACTCGCGGCAGCCGGGATCCCGGCAAGAAGCAATATCCCCGCGCAGGAAACTGCGACGAACCGTAATCTGGCACTGCGCATGGCCGCGGTCTAACGCCTGGGCGCAGTGGCGGGCGGCCTGCGGAGGATCTTTCGCCCGGTGAACATCGCGGAGATGATGTTGCCGCCTTCCTTGACTTCGGTGACGACGACCGCGACCACGTGCACGACGACGGCGACTGCCAGCGCGTAGAAGCTGTAGAGGTGCATGAGCGCAATCGGCTCGCGGATCGCGCGCATCTGCTTGTAGGCAGCCGCGTCGTACATCTCGGGCGAGTAGGGCATGAGCGACGCCGGAGTGACGCCCGGCGCAGCCACCCACTGCGCG
>Ga0209640_10003441_pt1 | contig 13822 bp, 13 predicted proteins | sample RifCSP10_1_FD_184018 | JGI IMG/M metagenome (GOLD analysis project Ga0209640, IMG submission 184018) | Soil microbial communities from Rifle, Colorado - Rifle CSP2_sed 10_1 (SPAdes) (version 2) | ecosystem: Environmental > Terrestrial > Deep subsurface > Rock core/Sediment | place: Rifle...
ACGCCGTTCTGTCGGGCGACATCCTGGCGATTTCGGTCCAGCCGGTCGGGTTCAGCGACCAGCAACTGGCCTCGAGGTATCTCTTCACGATGACGATGAGGGTGGCGTTCACCGACGCGCGCACCAGCATGGTCCTCTGGTCGAATGATGCGCTGACCTTCCGCGGGGAATACGACCTGTCGACGCGCGGGAACACGGTAATCGAAGGCGCAGGCTTTCTCGACCAGGAGCGCGGCGCCTTCGACCGCATCGCCGGCGATGTCGCGCGGACCGTCGTGACGTCGATTCTCGAAGCGTTCTGATGCCGGTCCTGACCGCGGCCTCTCTTCGCGAACAATTAGCGTCTGCGGCTGGCGATACCGGACCGCTCTACGCGCTCCAGGGCGCGGACGAAGTCGAGAAGGCAGCCATCGCGGCCGAGTTCACCCAGACTGTGGACGAGGGGCTCCGAGCGTTCAACGTGGAGCGCTTCTACGGCGGTGAGATGACGGTGGACGACCTGGTCAACGCGGCCAGCACGCTGCCGATGATGGCGCCCCGCCGCGTGGTGATCGTGCTCGAGGCGGAGAAGCTGTTCGTTCCAAAGCGCGAGAGCAAGGCGGCCGAGCAGGAGCTGGAGCGGCTCGAGGCGTTTCTGGACCGGGCGCCCGGTCACGCGACCGTGGTGTTTGTCTGCGGCGCGCTCGACGCGCGCCGGCGTGTCGTAAAGCAGCTCCTGAAGCAGGCCCAGGTCGTCGACTGCGGCACGATCGACAACGCGGCCGACGCCGAACGATGGGTCAAGGCGAAGGCCGCTCGCGACGGTGTGACGATCACCGCGGCGGCGGCGCGCGTGCTCGTCGAGCGGACGGGGTTGAACATCGGTCACCTCCGCGCCGGCCTCGAGCGCGTGGGGCTGTACGCCACGGGACTCGAGTCGGTCGGTCCCGACGAGGTGCGACAGGCCGTGCCCGCCAGGCAGGAAACGCAAGCCGACTTCGGGATCGCCAAGGCGATCTGGCGCAACGACGTGCGTGTCGCGCTCAAGGAACTGGGACTTGCCCTCGACGCCGGCGCGCCACCATTCCTGGTCCTGGGGCAACTGCGAGCGGCGGCCGAGAAGCTGCCGGGGCCGAGACTGAAGACGGCGATCGACGCCGTCTTCCGCACCGACCTCGCCCTGAAGTCGTCAGGAGGCGAGGGCCGGATTCTGCTCGAGCGGTTGGTCGTGGAACTCTGCGTCTAGGCGCTGGCTTTGACGAGGCGCGCCGACAGGCGTGACTTGTAGCGGCCCGCGGTATTGCGATGGACGATGCCCTTGTTGGCCATCTTGTCCACGAGCGACACGGTCTTGCTGAGCGCCGCACGCGCGCCCGTCACGTCCTTCGCATCGAGTGATGCGCGGATGGCCTTGAGGGCCGTGCGCAGCTTGGAGCGCAGGGCCCGGTTGTGCTCACGGCGCTTGATGTTCTGTCGATTCGCCTTCAGGGCGGACTTTGTGCGCTTGGCCACGTGTCTGGCGTCCTCTCTACCTGGAAAAACCCCTCGATGACAAAGGGCTCATTGTACCACGGTCCGCGGGGCTTCCTGAGGCTGCAGGACGTCGAGCGCCACCTTCCACTGCCCGTTCTGCTCCCTGACCCAGACGCGCACGTAGAAGCCACGCTGCGCGGCCGGACCCCGTCCCCGGGTGGTGTAGCCGCCCCAGGTGTACCCGAGATCGCCTGAGAGCGCTGCTTCCGCGTAGCGAGCGTCGGCGCTCGAAAACGACGTTTGTGTGGCGAGCCACTGGAGGATCCGGCGCTCGCCGACCAGCGGTTGAAGATTCGGGCGGTGGAACCTGGCGGAGGGGGCCAGGTGCAGCCGATAGGCCCGCGCCTGGTTCGTGCGCAGCCCGGCGTTGAGCAGGTTGTCGGCGGCGCCAAGCGGGGGCGTCGTGTCGTCGTAGTCACCCGTGAACCGCTTCTCCTGCGGTGCGCGCGTGAAACCCGGGGCAAACGACACGGGCCCAGGCGTCGGGATGCCAACGTCCATCACCACCTTGAACGTCCCGTCGCGCTGGCGTTTCCAGATGCTCGTGTAGCTGGAGTGCTGAGGGCGGCCGCCATCGCGCGAGGGGAGGACAGTCCGCGAGGGCCCGGTTAGGTAGCCGAGGTCACCGCTTCCGGCTGAATCGCCGGACCGCGGCTCCCAGATGAGTTGCAGGTCCTTGGGGGGATCGGGTCGGCCTCGGATCTGATCTCGAGCCAGACCGACCTGCCCGTTCTCGAAGCCGACGGCGTCTGGTGCGAAGTACTCGAGGAAGGCTTCCTTCCATCCGACCACGAGCGCTCGCGCGGCAAACGCCCGCTCAGTGTCAAGCATCTGCTCGAGCGCGTGCGGTAAGGGTTGGGGTGCCTGGCCGGCAGCCGTGAGTGTTGCCTCCAGCAGAAGGACCGCGAGAAGCCACGGAGCCACGGGGCCAACTATAGCAGGATGGTTGGTGGTTAGTGGTTGGTGGTTACCCGCCGAGGATCTCGTAGGTCGCGTCTTTCGGGCGGACGCTGGAATAGCGAGGGACGGCACGGCCGTCGATGAGTTCGATGGTCTTGTAGATGGCGGGCTTCGGCGGGAGTGTCGCCTCCGTCTGGCCGGCCACCGAGCTCACCTTGCGGACGTAGTCCCGTGTCTCTCGATAGGGCGGGATTCGCCCGCCATACCGGGCCACGGCGCCGGAACCGGCGTTGTAGGCAGCCAGCGCGAGCTGCTCGTTGCCGTCGTACTGGTCGAGCAGCTGGCGCAAGTATTTCGTCCCGCCGCGAATGTTCTGCGACGGATCCCAGGGGTTGTTGACGCCGAGCCACCGGGCCGTAGCGGGCATGAGCTGCATCAACCCCATCGCGCCCTTGGCCGACTGCGCGCGCGGGTTGAATCCGGACTCGATCTGAATGACCGCGCGAACCAGCTCCGGCCGAAGCGACTGGCTCTGTGCGTGCTCTTGAATCAGGGGCTCGTACTCCGCGTGGGCGGTTGAGGGTTGCGCTGGCCGGGTCGTCACGTAGGAGGGGGCCCGGTCAACCGTGTACACCTCGGTCGGTTTGTCGATGGGCCGGTCCGACAGGACGAGCGTGCCGTGCGCGTCCCGCCACGCGTAGATCTGTGCATCGGCCTGGGAGGGCCACATCGAGCAGGCTAGCGCCGCGAGGAGAAGTGCACGAAATCGCATAGTTGATCGCCGGTTCGGGCGGTCTGAACTGCTTATCGGCAGGAGAAGAGGCAAATCTTAGGAATGTGGTGTACAACTCACGGGCGGCGCCACCCGGGGCGCGAGGTGAAGGGGGAGGAGTGACGGTCTGGCAACGGTGGCTGCGGCAACCACAGCGAGTCTGGCTTCGGCGGGCGATGTTCCAGATCCATCTCTGGATTGGGCTCGCCATCGGCCTCTATATCGTCGTGCTCAGCATCACGGGTAGTGCGCTCGTGTACCGCAACGAGCTCGATCGGTACTTTGCGGCGCCGCGTCCTCGATACGATCCCGATGCCACGGTGATCTCGAGCGACCGATTGCGCGAGATCGTCCAGGGCCTGTACCCCGGCTACACGGTGACACGCCTCGGCGACACCATCTCTCGCCGCAACCCCACGCTGGAGGTGTGGCTCGAGCGTGGCGACGACAAGAAGGAGCGGCTCTTCAATCCCTACACCGGCGAGGAGCTGGGCGCCTCGTTCACGACGGGTGAGCAATTCGTCCTGTGGCTGGTGCGCCTGCACGACGAGCTGCTGTTTGACCGGGAAGGCCGGTTCTGGAACGGGGTCCTGAGCGCGGTGGCCACCGTGCTGTTTCTATCCGGGATCGTGGTCTGGTGGCCGGGGGCCGGCCGGTGGCGGAGGAGCCTCGGCGTCAAGCGGGGAGTCGGCTGGAAGCGCTTCAACTGGGACTTGCACAGCGCGCTGGGCTTCTGGCTGTTCTTGTTCATGCTGATGTGGGGCGTGTCGGGGTTCTACCTCGGCGTGCCGGAGCCGTTTTCGGCCGTCGTCGACAGAATCTCGGATCCAGATGCCTACCTCGGTGATCGCCCCGGTGACATCGTCCTGGCCTGGCTGGCGCGGCTGCACTTCGGTCGGTGGCGGAACATGCCGTGGCTGAAGGCGTTCTGGGCCCTCGTCGGTCTTGTGCCCGCGCTGATGTTTTTCACCGGCGTGGTGATGTGGTGGAATCGGGTGCTGCGGCGTCGGCCGATTCGCGAGGCTGAGGAAGCTGCGTAGGGACTCAGGGATCGGGGATCAGATATGCGTGTTTGGGTCTTGCCGGCTGGGTGTCAGAGTGTTGATGAGTTGCGGCTCACCGGTCGTCCCGACCCGACGCCGGGACCGGGCGAGGTGGTCGTGCGTGTCCGCGCGACGTCGCTGAACTATCGCGATCACCTGGTGGCGTCGGGCCATTACTTTGGCGGTGCAGTGGCCCGCGATACGGTGCCGCTGTCTGACGGCGCTGGTGAGGTTGTGGCCATCGGGCCTGGGGCGTCTCGCTTCAAGCCGGGCGACCGCGTGGCGGCCACCTTCTTTCAGCCCACCGTTCCGGGTGCGCCTCCCGCGGCGCTCGGCGCCCCGCTCGACGGAATGCTGGCAGAGCAGGTCGTTGGGCATCAGGACGGCCTCGTCCAGGTTCCAGACAGCCTGAACTACGAGCAGGCTGCGTGCCTGCCCTGTGCGGGTGTGACCGCCTGGCACGCGCTCGTTCGCGCCGGCCGCCCGGTCAAGGCGGGCGACACGGTTCTCGTGCTCGGCACCGGCGGTGTGTCGATCGCAGCGCTGCAGTTCGCGCACGCGGCGGGCGCGCGCGTGATCGCGACCTCGTCGAGCGACGGGAAGGTCGAGGCGGTCAAGGCCCTCGGCGCCTCCGACGTGATCAACTACCGTCGGACCGTGGCGTGGGAGCAGGAGGTGAGGCGACTCACCGGCGGTCGCGGTGTGGACTGCGTCGTGGAGGTGGGTGGCGCCGGCACGTTGGCCCGGTCGATCCAGTCGCTGGCCCGCGGCGGCAAGATCGGGTTGATCGGGTTTCTGGCCGGCCGCGAGGGGGATACGAGCCCGTATCCGCTGATGCTGACAGGGGGAAGCCTGCACGGTATCTTCGTGGGCGACCGGGACATGTTCGAAGAGATGAACCGGGCGATCGAGGTCAATCGCATCACGCCGGTTGTCGATCGCGTGTTTCCGTTCGATGAAGCGCTGGCGGCGTTCCGGTATCATGCCTCCGGCGCGTTCATCGGGAAGGTCGTGATCTCGCTGGACTCGGCGAAAGGAGCATGAGGTATGTACTCGAATCGACGTGAATTCATCCTGCGGTCCTCGTTGGCCGTGGCAGCCGGCGCGTTTGGCTCCGCGCGACTCCTGGCACAACAGCCGGCGGCTGCACCTGCACCACCGACGGTGCCCTTGTTTGCTTCCCTTCGCCGCAACGTGGGCACGTTCACGGCCCGCGGCGGAACGATGGGGTGGCTGGTGGCTCCGGATGCGGTCGTGGTCGTGGATAGCCAGTTTGCGGATACATCGAAGACGTTTCTGGATGGGTTCACACCGATGATCGGAGGCCGGAAGATCGACCTGCTCATCAACACCCATCACCATCCGGATCACACTGGCGGCAACAAGACGCTCCAGCCGGCGGTCGTGAAGATCGTGGCCCACGAGAACGCCCCGGGACTCCAGCGGAAGCAGGCGGCCGCCAACAAGAGCGAGGACGCACAGGCCTACGCGGGGACCACGTTCAAGACGGACTGGAAGGTCGAGCTCGGCAGCGAGGTCGTGTCGGCTCGCTACTACGGCCCTGGCCACACGAGCGGCGACGCCGTCATCGTCTTCGAGCGCGCCAACATCGTCCACATGGGCGACTTGATGTCGCATCTGCGGCATCCCCGCGTCGACCGCCCGGCGGGCGCCTCGATCCGTAACTGGCTCGTGTCGCTCGAGCGGGTCGTCAAGGACCACAACGCCGACTCGATGTACATCTTCGGGCATTCGAGGGTCGGGGCACCGGTGACCGGGTCGGGGAAGGACTTGCTGGCGCTGCGGGACTACTTGACCGCCATGCTCGAGCACGTGCGGCGGGGAATCGCGGCGGGCCGCTCCGCCGACGAGATCATCAAGAGCGGGCTGCCGGCGTTCTCGTCCCACGAAGGCGCACCAGCGCTTCAAGTGGCGTACGATGAGCTGACCGCGAAGGCCTGACGGCTGCGCGGCGCTACGAGAGCATCCTTTCGATCACCTCACGGCTGGCGGCAAGGAGTTCGGCAATCTTCGAGGCATCCTTGCCGCCGGCTTCCGCGAAGTCCGGCCGGCCCCCGCCTCTGCCTCCGACGATCGGCGCGAGCTGCTTGACGAGCTGACCCGCCGAGATCGTCTTCGTCAAGTCCGGCGTCACACCCACGACAACGGCGACCTTGTCCTCGGAGGGCGAGGCGATGACGACGACCCCGCTCTTGATCTGCTCGCGGTGCTGGTCGACGAGCGCACGCAAACCGTCTTTGTCGAGTCCGCGTACTTCGCGGGCCACCAGCTTGACGCCGGCCACCTCGATTGCTTCGTCCTGCGGGCTGCCCGCGCCGGCCGGGGAGAGCGCCGCCTTCATCTTCGCCTGCTGCAGCTCGCGCGCGAGCCGCTTATGGTCGTCCTGCAGCGCGGCAATCCGTGCGGTCAGATCGCCCGGCCTGCTGCTGAGCGCAGCGGACACAGCGGCCAACTCCTCACGCTGGCGCTGAAAGCCGGCAACCGAGTCGAGGCCGGTGATGGCGTCAATCCGGCGAACGCCCGCGGCCACGCCGCTCTCGCCGACGATGGCGAAGAGGCCGATGTCGCCGGTGGCGCGCACGTGGGTGCCGCCACACAGTTCCTCGCTGAAGCCCGGAACCGAGACCACGCGGACCCGGTCGCCATACTTCTCGCCGAAGAGCGCCATGGCGCCAGCCGCGATCGCCTCCTGGGTGTCCTTGACGTCGGTGTGCACCGGAGTGTTTCGGAGGATCTGCTGGTTGACGATCTGCTCGATCTCGAGCTGCTGGTCTCGGGTGACCGCGCTGACGTGCATAAAATCGAACCGGAGTCGGTCGGGTGCCACAAGCGATCCCGCCTGCTTCACATGCGTGCCAAGGACCTGGCGCAGGGCCGCGTGGAGCAGATGGGTCGCCGTGTGGTTCCGGCGTGTGGCATCGCGTACAGGTGCAGCCACGGCTGCGGTCATCAGGTCGCGCCGCGCCAGTTCGCCCTTCGTCACGTGCACCTCATGGAGACGCGGCCAGGACCCTGCGCGCACGACGGATGTGACCCGAGCTTCGCCTCGCGGACCGGCGATGGTGCCGACGTCCGACACCTGACCGCCAGCTTCAAGGTAGAAAGGCGTTTCCGCCAGCACCACGAAGCCTTCTCGTCCCGCCGCGAGAGACGGCACCTCCTGCCGCTTCTCGTCGAAGACGGCGAGCGCCTGCGTGTTCACCTCCGTCGTGTCGTAGCCGCGGAAGCCCCGATCGCCGACTGACTCGAGTTCCAGGCGGAGGTCGTCACCGATGCTCCACGCGGCTTCCTTCGCGTCGGCGCCCTTGAATGCACTCCCGGCTCTCGCCCGCACGCGCTGACCCTCCATGGCGCGCTCGAAGCCCTCCCGGTCGAACCGCAGCTTCCGGTCCTCGATCATGTCTTCGATGAAATCGCGCGGCAGCCCGTAGGTGTCGTACAGCTTGAATGCGGCATCGCCAGAGACCACGCCCGTGTCTGCGGCGGCACGGTCGAGTACGTCTTCCAGGCGGGGCAATCCTTCGGTGAGCACCGCGTCGAAGCGCTCTTCCTCGCTGCGGATGACCTGGATGACGGTGTCCCGGCCGGACTTCAGTTCGGGGTAGGCGTCACCGAACTCGCTGACGAGCGTGTTGACCAGCGTATGGAGGAACGGCTCGTGCATCCCGAGGTGTTTCCCGTGGCGCATCGCGCGCCGCATGATCTTGCGCAGGACGTAGCCACGCCATTCATTGGAGGGCACCACGCCGTCCGCAATGAGGAAGGTCATGGCCCGCAGGTGGTCGGCGACCACGCGCATCGAGACGTCCGACGGCTCCGTGGTGCCCTGATGCGTCGTCCCCCCTCGCTCGCCGATGGCGTTGAGGAGGGGCGTGAACAGATCCGTGTCGTAGTTTGAAAGATGCCCCTGCAAGACGGCGGTGACACGTTCGAGTCCCATCCCGGTGTCGATGGACGGCGCGGGCAACGGGTTGAGCGTGCCGTTGGCCTGCCGGTCGAACTCCATGAAGACGTTGTTCCAGATCTCCACGTAGCGGTCGCAGCTGCACTCGACACCCCGACAGCCCCTGCCTGCCTGCTCCTCGGCGCAGGGGAGCGTCGTCCCGCGGAAGTAATAGATTTCCGAGCAGCGGCCGCAGGGGCCGGTGTCGCCCATCTGCCAGAAGTTGTCGGCTGCGCCAAGTTCGCCGATGCGTTCGGCTGGCAGCAGCCCACGCCAGATGCCATAGGCCTCCTCGTCGCGAGGCACGGCGGAGTCGCCGGCGAACACCGTCGCCAAGAGGCGATCCTTCGGAATCTGCCAGGTGTCTGTCAGCAGGCTCCAGGCAAACGGGATGGCGTCCTGCTTGAAGTAGTCGCCGAAGGAGAAGTTGCCGAGCATCTCGAAGAACGTGTGGTGGCGGAACGAGGGACCGACGTTGTCGAGGTCGTTGTGCTTGCCGCTGACGCGCATGCATTTCTGCGCGGTGGTGGCACGGCGGTACGCGCGGGTCTCTCTCCCGAGAAACGTGTCTTTGAACTGGTTCATCCCGGCGTTGGTGAAGAGCAGCGTCGGGTCCTCGTGCGGCACGAGTGGAGAACTCGGCACGACGCGGTGGCCGCGTTGTTCGAAAAACGCGAGGAATGAGGCGCGAATCTCCCGGGAGGTCATGGGATCCTATTGTAGGTCCGGCCGCGCCAAAGCATGCCGTCACGCCGCACATGCGGCGGCGGGAAGCCGAACACTACGCCAGTCTGTGTTTTCGGAGGATGGCGAGGACGCGGTCCGGTTCGAAGCCCTGTGTGACCAGGGCGCGATACAGCCGTCGAAACTCGCGTTCGTCGACCGGCTTCGTGCGGCCGCGTCGGCGCCGCGCAAGAGCCGTGGCCAGCAGGGCTTCCGGGTCGATCGTGGCGAAGGTCTCATCGACCACGCGCCGGGCGATGGAAGGAGCGATGCCGGCCGATTCGATGGAGCGCGTGACCCGAAGTCGTCCACGCTTCTTGAGGTTGGTCTCCGAGCGCGCTATTGCCCCAGCGACACGCTCATCGTCGAGGCTGCGGTCGGCCTTGAGGCGGATGATGGCCGCGTCGATGTCGTTCGGATCGTGCTGACGGCGGGTCAGGCGCTCGCGCACCTGCGCTTCAGACAGTTCCCGCCGGGCGAGCATTGTGAGAGCGGCAAGGTAGGTGTCAGGGGGCACATACTCAGTCTATGTAATTCAAAATGCCAAATTATGCCAAATTCAAAATGCAAAACAATGCAAGACGGAAAATGGATGTCGTCAGTAGGCTCTTCGACGATGTCTTCTGTATGCCATTTTGCATTTTGCATTCTGCATTACAGGCGTTAGCCCCATTACGTTCCGAAGCGAGTGATCTTTGCCGCCGGTGTGTCGCGCGTCTGGCCGGCGCGCGACATCTGGTCGAGGGCGATGCCCGTGGTCGTCTGAATGCCCTGGACCTTGAGTTTGAACTCGTCGACGTTGGTGGCCCAGCGAAGCGCGGCTTCGTAACTCACCAGGCCTTGCTGATGCAGGCTGAGAATGGACTGATCAAACGTCTGCATGCCGTACTGCGACGTGCCCTGCGCGATCGCTCCCTTGATGAGATGCGTCTTCCCCTTGTCCACGATGCAGTCTCGAATGAGCGCCGTAGGGAGGAGCACTTCAACGGCGGGTACACGGCCCAGCCCGTCGATCCGCGGGATGAGTCGCTGCGACACAATCGCCTTGAGGATGCTCGCAAGCTCGATGCGGACTTGCTCCTGCTGGTACGGCGGAAAGACCGCGATGATGCGGTTGATCGTCTCGGTGGCGTCCAGGGTGTGCAAGGTCGAGAGCACCAGGTGGCCCGTTTCGGCCGCGACCAGCGCGGTCTGGATGGTCTCGAGGTCGCGCATCTCGCCGACCAGGATCACGTCCGGGTCCTGCCGGAGGGCGCTCCGGAGCGCCGCGGCAAACGACCGAGTGTCCAAGCCGACTTCCCGCTGATTGATGACCGATCGGTTGTCCCGGTGCAGGTATTCAATGGGATCCTCGATCGTGATGACGTGGGCCGTCCTGCTCGAGTTGATTTCGTCGATGAGGGCGGCGAGTGTGGTGCTCTTGCCGCTCCCGGTTGTTCCGGTGACGAGCACGAGTCCCCGTTCCTCCTGGGCGATCTTGTGGAGCACCGGCGGCAGCAAGAGCTGCTCGAGTGTCGCGGCGTGCATCGGGATGATGCGCAAGGTCATGCCGACGGTGCCGCGCTGCTGGAAGACGTTGCAGCGGAACCGGCCGAGCCCGGCTACGCTGTAGGCCAGGTCGACCTCGTGTTCCTCCTGAAACCTCTCCCGATGGCTGGCCGGAAGCACGGCCGCCGCCATCGCGACAATGTCTTCGTGATCGGGCCGCCATTCTTCGGTCGCCGGGACGAGCGCGCCCAGGACCCGCAACATCGGGTAGTTCCCGACCTTCAGGTGCAGATCCGACGCACCCCGCTTAATGGCGATCTTCAGCAGGTCGTTGATGTGCATACCACCAGACAAGAGGTCGGCGCTCGCGTGCACCGAACTGCTCTTGGGCCTCCTCCAGCGGTTATCGGCTCTGGTGGGCTCCTGTAGTAGCCTCCTCCCGGGCGGTCACCGGCCGGAGCCACCCGTGGGTGTCGGGGGCCGCTCCCTTGACGATCTGGAAGAAACGCTCCTGAATGGCTGAGGTGATCGGTCCCCGCCGGCCTCGGCCGACCTTGATTCGGTCAACCGACCGGATTGGCGTGACCTCCACGGCCGTCCCGGCGAAGAACACCTCATCGGCGATGTACAACGTCTCGCGGGGGAGCGTCTGCTCGCGGACCTCGAATCCCAGGTCGCGCGCGATGGTGATGACCGAGTCGCGCGTGATCCCCCACAGCACGGAGTTGCCGATCGGCGGGGTGTAGATAACGCCCTCGCGGACGATGAAGAGATTCTGGCCGCTGCCTTCGCTGAGGTTGCCCTGTGTGTCGAGGGCGATGCCCTCGGCATACCCATCGGCAATCGCCTCCATCTTGATCAGTTGGGCGTTGGCGTAATTCGCCACGCACTTCGCCATGGCCGGCGTGGTGTTCGGAGCGTTGCGCGCCCAGGTCGAAATCTTGACGTCGAGGCCTTCTTCAATGGCTTCCTTCGTGAAGTAGGCGCCCCATTCCCACAGCATGATGGCGACATCGATCGGGCAGGGGGACGGGTTGACGCCGAGCGAGTCGTACCCGCGATACACGATCGGGCGGATGTAGCACGACTTGAACCGATTGACATGAATCAGGTTCATCGCCGCGTCGACCAGCGCTTGCTGGTCGTACGCCGGCTCCATCCGGTAGATCCGCGCAGAGTCGATCAACCGGCGCATGTGCGCGTCCAGGCGGAAGCAGGCGGGCCCTTGGAGGGTCTCGTAGCACCGTGCCCCTTCGAACACCGCGCTCCCGTAGTGCACGACGTGGGAGGCGACGTGAATCTTCGCGTCCGCCCAGTCGACGAGCTTGCCGTTCATCCAGATCGTGCCGGTTCCCGGGAATGCCATCACCTGCTCCCTTCGGACTCAAGTCCCAAAATGGGACCCAACTCCCACGGCCTCGCGGCCCAACGCCACAAAAGGGCCGAATTCCCAACTCCCAAGCGGCCCAACTCCCAAAAAGCACCCAACGCCCAACACCCAATTGGGAGTTGGGCGTTGGGTGTTGGAGGTTGGGAGTCGACTTGACTTGATCGTAACCCGCTGTCAGGGAAATGCCCAACTCCTACTGATTCTCTCCGCAGAAGGGGCACCGGTCGGTCCGGGCGTGGAGCGGCTTGCGGCAATGCCAGCAGAAGCGAGCCGGCGCGGCCTCACGGGCCTTGACGCGCGAGTGGATGTCGGCCACGGCCGCCTCAGTGGCGCTCGCGCCGCGTCTGACCGCTCTGCGCAGCGAGGGCTCCCTGGCGGCCAGCAGGTCGTTCAGCAGATCCGACCCGCGCTGGTAGCGCGACGACGTGTCCGGCGCGAGCGCGCGAAGCACGATGTCGTTGATGGCCTTGGGAATCTTGGCGTTCTTGAGCCTGGGCGCGGACAGAAACTCGCCGCGCGAGAGCCTCGCGATATCGGCCGGCCCCGGCGTGTCATAGGGCAGCGAGCCGGTCAGCATCTGATACATCGTCACGCCCACCGAGTAGATGTCGCTGGCAAACACCGCCTTGCCCTGGAACTGCTCGGGCGCCATGTAGGGCGGACTGCCGACGACCGTTGTGCCGTGCGCGGCGATCTCCAGGAACCGCGACGTCCCGAAGTCGGTCACTTTCAGGAGCCCGGTCTCCGAGACGAGCATGTTACCCGGGCGCAGGTCGCGATGGAGGATGCCGGCCCGGTGTGCGTGGTCCACGGCGTTGCAGATCTGGCAGCTGAAGTCGAGCGCGCGCGACAGATCCAGCGCGCCTTCACGGATGATCACGTGCTCCAGTGTCTCGCCCGGCACGTACTCCATCACGATGAAGAACACATCGTCCTGCTTCTCGGCCGTCAGGACCGTGACGATGTTCGGATGGCTCATCGAGGCGAGCAGGCGTGGTTCCTTGAGCAACTCGCTGAAGTCGATGTTCTGCTTGTGCGGAACCTTGAGGGCCACCTTCTTGTCGATCCAGGTGTCCTCTGCGAGGTAGACGGCGCCGAAGCCGCCACTGCCCAGGGAAGAGATGATGCGGTACTTACCGATGGTCTGCCCACGGAAGAACATGGAGGGTGAAGGGAGTATAGCAGGAGGAAGACGAGAGAGCCGCGTCGTTCACCCTGCTCGGTTCTCATTTCTCCCGCCTGCGCCACGGCTGCGGCGAGGCTCGCCGTAGCGCAAAGCGCGAAGGCGGCGGTTCGCGTTCAGGTTCACGTTCGGGCTAATCGCTGCGAAGTGCGATCATCGGATCGACGGCGGCCGCTCGCCTCGCGGGCACGAGGGCGGCCACCCCGGCAACCAGCGTGAGCAACGCGGGCGCGGCGATGAACGTGACGGGATCGAGAGCGGTGATACCGAATAGCATGGCTTCCATGTAGCGCGTCACCGCCGCGGCGATGGCGAGGCCCACCACCACGCCGGCTGCGGTCATCAGGATCGTGTGACGAAGCGCGAGGCCGATGACGTCCCGTCGTTGGGCGCCAAGCGCGATACGGATCCCGATCTCGGTCCGTCGGTGGGCCACCGCGTACGACGTAACGCCGTACAGGCCGATGGCGGCCATCAGGAGGGCCAGCGCTCCAAAGAACCCCGACAGCCATGCGACGAGTCGTTCCTGATGACGGGCAGCATCGACTTGTTCCGCAAGCGACTGGAAACTGAAGGTAAGGTTCCGGTCGAACGAGGTCAGCGTTGCCGCGACACTGCGAGCCAACTGCGCGGGTGAGCCGGTTGCCGCGCGGGCTGACGTGCGCGCTGAGCGCCTGCGCGGCGGCGACGAGTTGCCCGATGGTGTTGACGCGCACGACGCCCGCGCGGCGCACCGCGGCATCGAACACGTCGTCGGCTCCGACCAGCGCGCCGGTATGCGAACGCGCCGCGCGGGATCCGACGGCATGCCGGCCCACCTTGAGCAGTATCACCGGCTTCACGCGCG
>Ga0209640_10003443_pt1 | contig 13821 bp, 9 predicted proteins | sample RifCSP10_1_FD_184018 | JGI IMG/M metagenome (GOLD analysis project Ga0209640, IMG submission 184018) | Soil microbial communities from Rifle, Colorado - Rifle CSP2_sed 10_1 (SPAdes) (version 2) | ecosystem: Environmental > Terrestrial > Deep subsurface > Rock core/Sediment | place: Rifle...
TACAAGACGGGGCCCAATCAATACACGGAGAAGGGGTTCACCCCCGAGCATCGCGAGATGACGCAGTCGCTCAACCGCGACATGTACGAGCAGCTCGTCAAGGGGATCGCCGAGAGCCGGAAGAAGACGGAGGCCGAGGTGCGCGACCTGCTCGACCGGGGGCCGCTCGTCGCCGCGGAGGCGCTCGAGGCGGGGCTGGTGGACGAGCTGGCCTACGAAGACCAGCTCGACGACCGGGTCCCCGACCTTGCCGAGGATGGGGCGTCGCGCATCGAGGGGCGGGAGTACCAGCGCGTCAGCCCGGAGTCGATCGGCGTCCGCCCGAGGTCGCGCATCGCCGTTCTGTACGCCGTCGGAACGATTGTGTCCGGCAGGAGCAGTTTCGACCTGCTGAATGGATCGCTCGTCGGCTCGGACACGATTGTGGAGCAGCTCCGCAAGATCCGGGACGACGACCAGGTCAAGGCGATCGTGCTCCGGATCGACAGCCCGGGCGGATCGTCGGTCGCCTCCGACGTCATCTGGCGCGAGCTGATGATCACTCGCGAGGAGAAGCCGTCCAGGCCGCTCGTCACGTCGATGTCCGATCTGGCGGCCTCGGGCGGGTACTACATCGCGATCCCGGGAGAGGCCATCGTCGCGCAGCCGGCGACGCTGACCGGATCGATAGGCGTGTATGCGGGCAAGATCGTGATCGGCGGCTCGCTCGACAAGATCGGCGCGGCGGGGGAGGCGGTCACCTCGGGTGCCAACGCCGACATCTATTCACCCTTCGCGCCCTTCACGCCGGGCCAGCGGGCCAAGATCGGAATGTACATGCAGGGCTTCTACGACGACTTCGTCGCGAAGGTGGCCCAGTCGCGGAAGGCCACGCCGGACCAGATCCGCGCTGTGGCCCGTGGGCGCGTGTGGACGGGACGGCAGGCCCTCGAGCACGGGTTGGTGGACGCGCTCGGCGGACTCGACACTGCGGTGGCCATTGCGAAGGAACGGGCGCACATCCCTGCAGACGAAGACGTCCAGCTGGTGGTCTATCCGGCCCGGCGGAGCCTGTACGATGTCCTCTCCCAGGAGTTTGGCGGGGCGAGCGGCGTCGGCCTCTGGAACATCCTGGCCGGCGGCACGGAGCGCCGTGCGGTGGCCGCGCTATCGGCGCCGGTGCGGCTGTTTCGACGTGGAGAGCCGCTGGCGCTCATGCCCTTTACGTTTGTGAGATGACGGGATCGGGGATCAGGGATCGGGGATCGGGGATCCCGGATCCCGAGTCCCGGATCCCGAGTCCCGAGTTAGAGCCGATACGCGGCCAGCAGCCGCTCGAGCACCTCGTTGTTCACTTCAATCGTCATCCGCTCCTTCGCCTTCCCCATGTAGGCTGAAAAGAAGCGGCCTCGTCGCTCGGCCAGCAGCTCGGCTCGAAACGCCTCCCGCGCCTTGTGAAATTCATCCGGGGTGACCTCGTCCCGCTCGGTGACGCGGACGATGACCGTGGCGTCGCTCGTCTGGATCGGTTCGCTGACGCCGCCGACCGGGAGGCTGTACGCCACGCGGTCGACCTCGGGGCTGACCCCGATGTCGGGCAGGGCCGACCCTCGCGGGATGAGGTCGGTCGGCTTGGCTTCCACGCCTTGTGCCGTGGCGGCCGCGTCGAAATCACGGGCGGCCTTCAGCGCGGCTGTGACCGCCGCCGCTCGCTGGCGGCTCAGCTCCGTCGCCCGCGTGCGAATCAGATCCTCACGCACGCGGTCCTTGACCTCGTCGAGCATCGGCACATACGGGTCGCGACGCTCGGACACGGCGATGAACACCGGGCCGCGCGCCGAGCCGAGGGCCTCGCTTGCCGTCGTCCCGTTCAGTGTGAAGGCGGTGGCTGCCACCTGCGGTGCGGCACCCAGGCCGGGCACCGGATCCTCACGCTGGAAGAACCCTGACTCCTGCACGGTCGACTGAAGCTCGCGCGCCGCGCCTTCCAGGTCGGACAGGTCCTTGATGCGAGACGCGAACTTCGTGGCCTGATCGGTGATCCGCTGATCGGCGATCTGCAGCGCGAGCTGTTGCTGAATCTGTGCCCGGACTTCGTCCAGCGTCCGCGTGAGGCCGGGCCTTCTGTCGACGATTTTGATGATGTGAAGCCCGAACTGTGACTTCACGACATCGCTCACCTGGCCCGGCTGGAGCGCGAAGGCCGCCGTCTCGAACTCCGGCACCATGCGGCCGCGCCCGAAGTAGTCGAGGTCGCCCCCGTTGGCCTTCGAGCCTTCGTCCTCTGAGACCTTCCTGGCCAGTTCCGCGAAGTCCGCGCCGCTCTTCACCTGCTGCAGAATCGCCTCGGCCTGCTTGCGGACGACGGCCTCGTCTTTGCCTTCCGTCTTCAGCAGGATGTGGCTCGCCCGCAACTGCTCCGGCGTCTGGTACTGCTGGAGGTTGTCGTTGTAGTAGCGCTGAACATCGGTGGCGGGCACGGCCACCTTCAGGCGCGCCTGGTCGCGATCGAGCAGGAGGTACTTGATCTTGCGCTGTTCGCCGATCCGGTACTCCGACTTGTGCGCGTCGAAGTGCGCCGCGACGTCCGCGTCGGTCACCGTCACGCCGGCGCGAAACCGGTCGGCCGTGAGTGCCACGACCTGCAGCTTGACCTTTTCGTTGCGCTGGTGGTACTCGCGCTGGACGTCATCATCCGACAGCGCCATCCAGTCCGTCAACGCCGCACGCAGCTTGTCGAGGACCATGCTCCGTCGCAGGCCTTCCTCGAACTGCCCCTTCGTCATCGGAGGGACCTGGCTCAGGAGCAACTGCTCGTAGCGCTGCTCGCCGATGAAACGCCCGTTCTCCTGCAGCCCCGGAATCGAGAAGATCTGCTGCGCCAATTCGTCATCGCTCACCGAGATCCCATTCCGCTCGGCCTCGATCAGCGCGACCTGCTCGTCGATCATCTGCGAGAGGATCTGCCGGTCGATCCCGAGCTGCCGCAGCAGCTGATCGCTGGCGTTGCCGCCCAGCTGCGCGCGATAGGACTGCAGCTGCGTCAGATAGCGCTGCTGGAAGTCACCCGCCGTCAGTGAGCGTCCGCCGACTTCTGCGATCACCTCGCGCGGCCCGGCGCCCGTACCGGTTGGGGTCGTCTGGACGAAGTCGGGGATGTACAGGAGCACGAAGGTCAGCACCACGGCGGCCAGGGTCCACTTGAGCCAGTTCTTGTGGCGCCGCATGCGGTCGAGCATGGTCATAGGAGAAAAGCCCTCGAAACGCCCATCGTACGTCAGGAAGTGACACGACGGCAATCATTTACCGCCGCTCCTCCCTTCGAGGACGGGGCGAGGCCGACGGCGAGTCTCTGCCCAAAGCCCGACGCCTGCACGTGATGAGAGATCCTACAGTTTGAGGGGCCCGGAACCGATGGACACTAGAGACCTCATCGCCGGGCGGCCGAGGAGGTCATGATATTATTTATTACATTTACAAGGACTTAGGGCTCGCCAGCCGCCCCTGACACACGCCAATGCCCGCCTCCCCTCAGCGAGCCGTGAGACCGGTCTCGAGCAAACGTGACCGCGCGCTGCGCGCGGCCCGTAGCGCTCGCCGGCCAGACCTGGCCGGGCGCCTCAGAATCCGTACACGAGCCCTCCGCGGACGCATCGAACGACGCGAGGCGTTCATCGAAGCCGTCCGGGAGGCCAACGTCACCCTGGATCCCCGCAGGGTGGCCGAGTGGATGGTGAGGCAGGCGCAGGGCTGGCTTCCAGCTCCGTGCTGGGTCGTCATCGCCTACGACGTCAACGGTCATCCGAACGTGCTTGCCGACGCAGGGCTCGTACCCGCGCTCGGCCCATCCCTGTGGTCGGCCGCCAACTGGTCGATGCGCCACAGCACGGAGTTCTTCTCGGGAGATCTCTCGAAGGACTCTCGCGGCGGCGCAGGCGCTCTTGGATCGGCCATCGCGCTGCCGTTGACGTCGCGCAATCGAAGCATCGGTGCGCTCGTGTGTCTCGACCAGACACCCTCGAGATCGACGCCCTCGATGGGCCCGTCCCTCGTGCTGGCGCTGCGCACCCTTCTCGAGCCCTCGGCGATTGCCCTCGACAACGCGCTCGAGCTGCAGAAGGCCGAGGCACTCTCGGTCACCGACGACCTGACGCGGCTGTCCAATTCCCGCTTTCTGAACCGTGAGCTGCGCCGGGAATTCAAACGGGCCGAGCGCACCGGCAGCCCGCTGTCGGTGCTGTTCCTCGACCTCGACACCTTCAAGCAGGTGAACGACCAGCACGGCCACATGGCCGGCAGCAAAGTGCTCATGGAAGCGGCGGCCGTCATCAAGAGCTGCGCCCGTGAAACGGACGTCGTGGCCAGGTTCGGCGGCGACGAATTCTCGCTCGTGCTTCCCGACACCGACACCGAAGGCGCGATTTCGGTCGCCGAGCGCATCCGGGATCGGCTGCGTGCATCGCGGTTCCTGACATCCGACGGACTGTCGGTGCATCAGACGGTGTCCATCGGCGTGGCCACACTCCAACCCGACAATCCCAAGTCGGCCGAGGACCTGATCAAGGCGGCCGACGCGGCGATGTACCGCGTCAAGGCTGCCGGCAAAGACGGTATCCTCGTTGCCCAGGAGGATTCCTAGCGTTGCCCCTTGGCTCGTTCTTCTCCCTGTTCTCGAGTGATCTGGCTATCGACCTCGGCACCGCCAATACCTGCGTCTACGCCCGTGGCAAGGGGATCGTCGTCAACGAACCGTCCATCGTGGCCATCAACAAGGTCAATGGACGCGTCGAGGCGGTCGGCAAGGACGCCAAGGAGATGCTGGGCCGCACGCCCGGGAACATCGTCGCGATCAAGCCGATGAAGGACGGAGTCATCGCCGACTTCGAGGTCACCGAGAAGATGCTGACCTACTTCATCAAGAAGGCCCACAATCGCAACGTCTGGGTACGGCCGCGCATCGTCATCGGCGTGCCGTCGGAGATCACGCAGGTGGAGAAGCGCGCCGTGAAGGACAGCGCGTACCGCGCCAAGGCGAGCGAGGTCCACCTTGTCGAGGAGGCGATGGCTGCGGCGATCGGCGCGGGCATGCCGATCACGGAGCCGTCCGGCAACATGATCGTGGACATCGGCGGCGGCACCACGGATATCGCCGTGATCTCCCTCGCCGGCATCGTCTACAGCAAGGCCGTACGCGTCGCTGGGAACGAGATGGACGAGGCCATCATCCAGTACATCAAGAAGGCGTACAACCTGCTCATCGGCGAGCGAACCGCCGAGCAGATCAAGATGGAGATCGGGTCGGCCTTCCCCCTCGAAGAGAAGATGACGATGGAGATCAAGGGGCGGCACTTGATCGAGGGCGTCCCGAAGACGATCACCATCAGCGACGAGGAGATTCGGGAAGCGCTGACCGAGACGGTGAACGTCATCGTCGACGCCGTCCGTGTGGCGCTCGAGCGTACGCCGCCGGAGCTGTCGGCCGACATCGTCGATCGGGGCATCGTGCTCACGGGCGGCGGGTCCCTCCTGAAGAACCTCGACAAGCGGCTCCGCGAGGAGACCGGCCTGCCGCTGGCGATGGCCGAGGATCCGTTGTCGTCGGTGGTGCTGGGGGCGGGGAAGATGCTCTCGGACTTCAACCTGCTTCGGAAGATCTCGATTGACTAGCAGTTGGCAGCCGGCAGTGGGCAGTAGGCAGGAAGTTCCTGGTTCCACTGCCTACCGCCTACTGCCGACTGCCTACTGAGATGGCAGTCCTCGACATCCGACAGCGCACCGGCTGGCTCTTCATGGCGGTCATCGTCGGACACATCCTGCTGATCTCGGCGCAGGTGAACACGCGGCGCGGTGTCCCCATGCTCGCGGAGATCACGTTCGGTACCTTCGCGGAAGTCCAGCGCGCCGCCGCCTCGGCGATCGCGACCGTACGTGACAACTGGATCAATTACGTGGCGCTCCAGGACGTCCGTGCCGAGAACGCACGTCTCAAGGAAGAAGCCGCCTCGCTGCGGATTGGCCTGCAGCAGGAGCGGGCACTGGCGCAGGAGTCACGGACGCTGCAGGGGCTGCTCGACATGAAGTCGGCCGTTCAGTTGTCCACCAAGGCGGCCTCTGTCATCGCCGGTGGCGCAAGCCCTGAGTTTCGGACGATAAGCATCGACAAGGGGACCGGAGACGGACTGGTCTCCGATATGGCTGTACTCGCGCCCGCAGGTGTCGTGGGCCGGATCGTCATGCCGACGGCACGAGCCTCCAAGGTTCAGCTGCTCATCGACAGAGACGCCGCGGCCGGAGCGATTGTCGAGCGATCGCGTGCTCAGGGTGTGGTGGTGGGCACAGGGACGGACCGGTTTCGACTGGACCACCTCCCAGGAGCCGCCGACATTCAGATCGGAGATCGGGTCGTGACCTCGGGTATCGAAGGGATTTATCCGAAGGGTTTCGTAATCGGTCAGATAGAATCGGTCGAGCGGCAGGCAGGGGAGTTCACCGACGTCGTGGTCCGCCCTGCAGTGGAGTTTTCAGCGCTCGAGGCAGTCCTCGTCGTGTTGACTCCGCCTGCCAGCGAGGCCCCGTGAGAGCCGCCGGCGTACTGATCGCCGTCGCGCTGGCACTGGCCTTACAGACCACGCTGGCGAGACTGCTCGTCGGCGGGACTGCGGCCATCGACTTGGTGCTCGTCGCCGTGGTGGCGGTCGCCCTGACGACCGGACCGGTGAGCGGCATGTTGGCGGGCAGCGTCGCCGGACTCATTCAGGATTCGTTGTCGACCGGCGTGCTTGGCATCGGCGGGTTGGCCAAGTCGGTCATCGGGTTCGTCGCGGGCGCGATCAGCCAGCAGTTCATCCTGACGTCCGCGCTGCCACGGTTCGTGATGTTCGTCGGAGCGACGGTCGCGCATTCGGCACTCTTCATGGGGTTGAACGTGGGGCTCGGGCTTCGAACGTTTCCGTCGCCGTGGAAGGCCGTGGCGAGCCAGGCGATCGGCAACGCCGTCGTGGGCGTCATGTCGTTCACGATCGTCGAGGCGATTCCCGGCATCCTCGAGCGCCGTCGCGCCGGACGACGTCCGAGGCGCTAGGGAGAAGCAGGACAGGCATGCAGGTGACTCAGGGTGAGAACCGCAAGCGGATCGACGAGCGACTCGTCGCCCTTCAGGTCGCCGTCATCGTCGTGTTTGCCGCGTTGGGGATCTGCTTCTGGGTCCTGCAGATTGTTCAGCACACCAAATACGATGAGATGGCGGAGAACAACCATCAGCGGACGCTCGCCTTGCGCGCGCCCCGCGGGATGCTTTTCGACCGGAACGGCAGGCTCCTGGTCGAGAACCGGCACTCGTTCACGATCTCGATCCTCCGGGAGCATTCGCAGGATCTGACGCGCACGGCGAGGATGCTCTCGCGGGTCGCGGGTCTGGACGAGAAGCAGGTCCTGCAGGCGATCGAGCGCCATCGTGGAGAGCCGTCCTACCGCCCGATCGTGGTCGTGGAAGATGCCACGCTGGCGCAGGTGGCCGCCATCACGGCGCGGCGCCTGGACTTCGAGCTGCCGGACGTGCGCGTGGAGCAGGTGCCGACCCGCAAGTATCCGACTGATGCGCTCGCGGCCCATCTGTTCGGCTATGTCAGTCAGGCCAACGAGTCCCAGGTCGGTGACGGCGTCGCGCTGGGATCCATCGTCGGGCAGCAGGGCATCGAGCGCGTCTACAACACGCTGCTCATGGGTCAGGACGGGGCCAGGCGTGTCGTGGTCAACAGCGTCGGGCGGGAGATCAGCACCTTGGAGGAGATCCCGCCCGTCCAGGGGCGCCGCGTGCAGTTGACCATCGACTACGACCTGCAGAAGGCCGCCGAGGACGCCTTCCGGCACGCCGGGTTCAACGGGGCGGCGCTCATCATGGATCCCCGCAACGGCGAGGTGCTCACCTACACGAGCCTGCCCTCGTACGACCCCAACGACTTTGCGGCGGGAATCAACCGTGCCACGTGGGCGGCGCTCAACACCGACAAGCTGCGTCCGCTGCAGAACCGCGTGATTCAGGGTCGTTACTCACCCGGTTCGATCTTCAAGATCGTGATCGCGACGGCGGCGCTGGAGGAAGGTATCGCCACTCCCGACTTTCGCGTTACCTGCAACGGTGGTGCGACCTTCTTTGGCCGCTACTACAAGTGTCACCTCAAGGGCGGCCACGGCTCGGTGGACATGCGCCACGCCATCGAGAAATCGTGCAACGTGTACTTCTACACGCTCGGCAACATGCTCGGCGTGGACAGGATCTACAAGTGGGCGGAGAAGCTCGGCCTCGCCGGCAAAACCGGCATCGATCTGCCGAACGAGCAGGAGAGCCTCGTGCCGAACACCGAGTGGAAGCTCAAACGCACCGGCGAGAAGTGGTACGCAGGGGAAACCATCTCCGTGTCGATCGGCCAGGGTCAGGTCTCGGTCACGCCGGCCTCGCTCGCCGTGATGATCTCGACCGTCGCCAACGGCGGCACGCGTGTGACACCTCACGTCATCAAGGCCGTCGACGAGGGCCGCGGATGGACGGAGATGCCGACACCGGCGGTGGCCGACCCCGTGGCGTTCAAGCCAACCACGCTGTCAGCGCTTCGCGATGGTCTCTGGATGGTCGTCAACGCCGCGGGCACCGGCGGGCGTGCGCGAATCCCGGGTCGCGACGTGGCCGGAAAGACCGGCACTGCGCAGGTGATCTCCATCGAAGGGCGCGCACGGGCCAGGGGCAGTGGCCTCGACTTGCGCGATCACGGGTGGTTCGTGTTCTTCGCGCCACGTGACAATCCGGAGATTGCCGGCGTGATCTTCGGGGAGCACAACGAGCACGGCTATCTGGGCGCGCCGATCGCCAAGCACGTCATCGAGACGTACTTCGCCAAGAAGGACGGCGCGCCGCTGCCCGCATTACCCGACCAGGCTCCGCCGGCGCGGCCTGACGAGGATCCGGACTCACCGCCGGCGCTTCCTCCCATCGCCGTCGCGGACAATCAGTTGGCAGTAGGCAGTCGGCAGTAGGCAGCGGATGTTTGAACGCCGCCTCTTCTATCACGTCGACTGGGCCATGTTGGGAGCCATCCTGGCGCTCTGCCTGATCGGCCTCGTCCAGATCTACAGCGCGACCGGCGGGTCTGGCCTCTACCTCACGCAGCTGTACGGGATCGCGCTGGGGCTCGTCGCGCTCCTGGCGTGCCTGACCATCGATTACCGCTCCCTTGCCGACAAGTCCCACTTCATCTACCTGGGGATCGTCGGCCTCCTGGTGTTCGTGCTCTTCTTCGGCGTCGTCCGCGGCGGCTCACGACGCTGGATCGACTTCGGGGCTCTGAACCTTCAGCCCTCGGAATTCGCCAAGGCCGCCGTGGCCCTCGTGCTGGCCAAGTTCTTCGGTGACAGTCGTCGCGCTGCCGTGACCTCCAGCGATCTGCTCGTGGCCGGGGCGCTCACGGCGGTGCCGTTTCTCGTGATTGCGCGCCAGCCAGACCTCGGAACGGCAGCCACGCTGCTGCCGGTGCTCTTCATCGTGGCGTTCGTGGCCGGTATGCCGATGCGGATCTTCGGCATCCTGGCGATCGTGGCCGTGCTGGCGGCTCCTCTTGCCTGGACGTTCGCGCTCCAGGACTACCAGAAGGAGCGCGTATCGGCCTTTCTCGACCCCGAGGCGGACGCCCGGGGCGCCGGGTACCAACAGCTTCAAGCCCGCATCACGACCGGCTCGGGCGGGCCGTGGGGAAAGGGATTTCAGAAGGGCACGCAGGGCCAGTTGCGTTTCCTTCCAGTGGCACATAATGACTTCATCTTCTCGGTACTGGCCGAGGAGCATGGATTTGCCGGCGTCATCGCGGCGCTGGGACTGTATCTGTTCGTGATTTACCGAGCGATCGGGGCGGCCCGTCTGGCGAAGGACCGGCTCGGCGCGTACCTGGTGCTGGGAGTGCTGGCCAGCTTCACGTTCCAGGTGATTTACAACATCGCGATGTCGGCCGGCCTTGCGCCGGTCAAGGGACTGACGCTTCCGCTCATGAGCTACGGCGGCTCCTCCATGATTGCCACATTGGCGGGGTTCGGCCTCATCCTCAACGTGCGGATGCGTCGCTTTACCAACTGATGGATCTCCGTTCTTCGGTCGTCGGTCGTCGGTCTCCGGTCTTCGGTGGTTCACGTCCCGACACACGGACTGAGTACCGGAGACTGGAGACTGGAGACCGAAGACTGACGACCGACGACCGGAGACCGACGACTTACATCGGGTCCGTTTCGCCATCCAACGTGGCTTTCCTCCTGCGCCTGATAGCGATGTTCGGAATCCCTCCGACCGTCGCGGCGCCGGATGCAGGCCACGTGGAACCTCGGTACAGCGGACCCGTCCGGAGTGACGGGCATGAGCAAGGAGATGATCATCTCCTCGAGCGCCCACGAAACACGGGTTGCCATTCTCGAGGACGATCAGGTCGCGGAAGTCTTCATCGAGCGAGAGCGGCAGCGCGGCGTCGTGGGCAACGTCTACAAGGGCCGGGTGTCCAAGGTGCTCCCCGGCATGCAGTCGGCCTTCGTCGACCTGGGGCTGGAGCGTGACGGCTTCCTGTACGTAACCGACGTCGTCGCCGCGTTCGAGGAGTTCGATCGCCTTGACACCGACGACGACGAGCCTCCTTCGCCCGGGGTGTCGGCGAGCCCGGGCCTGGCGACGGGGCCCGGTGGCGGCAATGGGCCTTCTGGCGGCGCACTACGCCGCGACAAGGCGTCCTTCCAGGGGGGGCGCCGCGATTACGCCGGGTCGTCGCGCGCGTTGTCGAGGGGCGACAAGGGTCCCGAGCCCAAGATTGAAGAGCTGCTCAAAGAGGGGCAGGAAATCATCGTCCAGGTGGGCAAAGAGCCGCTGGGGACGAAGGGCGCGCGCCTGACGTGTCATGCCACGATGCCCGGGCGCTTCCTGGTGTTCATGCCGACGGTGGATCACGTCGGCGTGTCGCGCAAGATCGATTCGCGGGAGGAACGGTCTCGCCTGCGGGGGATCGTCCGCGAGTTCCGCGAGCAGACCGGCTTCACCGGCGGCCTGATCATCAGGACGGCTGCCTCGGGCCGGCCCAAGGAAGACATCGTCTCCGACCTGAGCTACTTTCACCGCGTGTGGACCGAAGTCCGCCAGAGGTCCGAGACGTCGCGCGCTCCCGCCGTCCTGTACCAGGAGCAGAGTCTCGTGGCCAAGCTCCTGCGCGACCTGCTCAGCGACGACTACTCGGCGATTCGCATCGACAGCGACGTCGAGTACCGGCGGGTGCTCGAGCTCATCGAGCGCATCATGCCGTCGCTCGCGTCCAAGGTGAAGCTGTACGAGAAGGAGTACCCCATCTTCGAGGAGTACGGCGTGCAGGCCGAGATCGACCGCGCCCTGCGGAGCAAGGTGTGGCTCAAGTCCGGCGGGTCGATTGTCATCAATCAGACCGAGGCGCTCGTGGCGATCGATGTGAACACCGGGCGCTACGTCGGCAAGAAGACGGCCGGGCGCCTCGAGGACACGATCCTCAAGACCAACCTCGAAGCGGTGAAGGAGATCGTCCGCCAGATTCGGCTGCGCGACCTCGGCGGCATCATCGTGCTCGACTTCATCGACATGGAGGAGAAGAAGAACCGCCAGAAGGTCTTCCAGGCGGTGGAGCAGGAGCTGCGGAAGGACCGCTCGCCCTCCAAGGCGCTGCAGGTCTCCGACTTCGGGCTGGTGATCATCACCCGCAAACGGGTCAAGCAGAGCCTCGAGCGGGTCCTGACGGAGCCGTGTCCGTACTGCGCCGGGAGCGCGGTGATCAAATCGGCCTCGACGATCTGCTACGAGATTCTGTCGGAGGTCAAGAAGATCGCAGGCGATCTCAACGGACAGAGCCTCGTGCTGCGCGTCAACCCCGACATCGCACGTGCGCTGCGTGACGAGGAGCGTGCCGTGTTCAAGGACCTGAGGCAGGCGCTCGACCGGGAGATTGCCCTCCGGCCCGACGCGCAGCTCCACCACGAGCAGTTCGACTTGATGGCAATTGGCTAGGGAGTGGGTCGCTGGGTGGCCCACTCGCCCTACCCGACCCTTTCGCCCCACTCGCCCTGATGTATAAAGAGTGCCAGTCGGAGGGTGAGCATGAATCGAACCACTGTCGTCCTTCTCGCGTCCTTGTCGGTTGCACCGGTCGCGTCCGCGCATCATGGCGGGGGCACCTTCGATGGCAGCAAGGAGATCCGGCTCACGGGTACGTTCACCCGCCTGGATCTCGTCAACCCGCATTCCTGGATCTACTTCGACGTCACCGGCTCGGACGGAAAGGTCAGCCACTATCGCTGTGAAATGCGTTCGGCCACCGTGCTCCGGCGCTCGGGCTGGCGGCCGGAGATGTTCCGGAAAGGCGAGCGGCTCAGCTTCGAGGGATCGCCCGACCGGAACGATCCGAACTCGTGCTACCTGAACACAATCGTGTTCGAGGACGGCAAGCGTGTCGATCGCTACGGCCAGCTCACGAAGAGGCCGGTAACGGCGGCGAAACGCGCGCCTAGACGTCCGACCGGCGAGCCGAACATCTCGGGCGACTGGGCGCCGGAGCAGCTCGTCATGACCGACCCGCGCGGCCGGCGCGGCGCGCTCGTCCCGCTGAGCACCGTGAGTCAGTTCACACCGGGCGAGGGGAGGATCGGCGGTCCGAGAGGGGGAGGCGGCAGGGGCGGGCCACGGGTGGTCCAGGGCGCCGAGCTGACCGAGGCTGGAGAGAAGGGCGCCGAGCGGTTCGCCGTCCTGTTCTCCAAGGAGAACCCTCGCATGCGTTGCGAGACGACCAGCATCATCTTCGACTGGAACTTCGATGGCCCGGTGAACCGGATCACGCAGAACCGGAACACCCTCGTGCTGCAGTACGGCCAACTCGGGTTCACGCGGACGATTCACATGAACATGGCCGCCCATCCGGCCGCGATCACGCCGAGCCGTGCCGGTCACTCGATTGGACGCTGGGAGAACGACGTGCTCATCGTCGACACCGCCGGCTTCGAGCCGGGCGTGCTGTCGCCGCCGGTGTTGAACAGCGACAGGCTGCACGTCGTCGAGCGATTCTCCCTCGACGCCGACAAGATGGTGCTGACCCGCAGCTACGTGGCGGAGGATCCGGTGTATTTCAAGGGGCAGTTCACCGGGTCGGACACAATCCAGGTGGCGGACCTGCCGTACTCGCCGGATCCGTGTAAGGAACTCGGCTTCGTCGACTACTCGAAGGAAAGCCCGCAAGGCACGAAGAAGCCCTAGCGGGTGGAGGCTTCGAGGTGCAGCAGCCGCCGCTTGCGCCAGAGGCCGCCTCCGTAGCCGCCGAGGGCGCCGCTCTTGTTCACCACGCGGTGGCACGGAACGACGATCGCGACGGCGTTCATGCCATTGGCGCGGCCGACCGCGCGCACCGCGGCCGGGCTGCCCACGCGGCGCGCCACGTCGGCGTAGGAGCGCGTCTCGCCGTACGGAATCTCCCTGAGCGCGTTCCACACGCGCGTCTCGAACGCCGTTCCTCGCGTGTCGATCGGCACGCTGAAGGACTGGCGGGCGCCGGCGAAATACTCCGTGAGCTCCTTCTCGAGCGTCGTCAAGTGCCGATGCCGTGACGGAACGAGGGCTGACGTGAAGCGCCGGCGGAGTGAGGCCAGCTGCCGCTCGAGCATGCGTCGATCGGTGAACTCGAGCAGGCAGACGCCGCTAGCCGTCGCGCCGGCGATCATCGGTCCCAGCGGCGTGTCCAGCCAGGTGAGACGGATGCAGCCGGCCCTGGCCGAGCGGCCTGGAGGCTGACCGAAGACTTTCTGAAACGCCTC
>Ga0209640_10003444_pt1 | contig 13818 bp, 8 predicted proteins | sample RifCSP10_1_FD_184018 | JGI IMG/M metagenome (GOLD analysis project Ga0209640, IMG submission 184018) | Soil microbial communities from Rifle, Colorado - Rifle CSP2_sed 10_1 (SPAdes) (version 2) | ecosystem: Environmental > Terrestrial > Deep subsurface > Rock core/Sediment | place: Rifle...
CGGCGCGCTCGGCGTCATCGGCGGGGTTGCGGGATATGGCGTCGGGCTCGGACTCGCTCAGTTGATAAGTCGCAGCCTCTTCGACTCCGTCGTAACGCCGCACGCGGCGGTGTTCGCGGTGGTCGTACTGTTGACGCTAACAATAGCCTTGCTTTCGGGTGTGGTGCCGATTAAAAAGATCAGAGAGGTTGAGCCGGCGGTGATGTTGAGGGGAGAGTGAAAGGGAATTCCGGATTGCGGATTTGGATTTTGGATTCGCGCGACTGCAAGCGTAAGGCAGTCTCGGGGAATCATCTATCCAAAACCCGGAATGCAGAATCCAAAATACGATAATGAGCCTGATAGAGACAGTTAAACTGACGAAGAAGTACGGCGACTCGCTGTTCGCGCTGAAGGACGTCAACCTGACCGTGCGGCGAGGCGATTGGATCGCTGTGATGGGGCCCTCCGGGTCAGGGAAGACGACGCTGATGAACATCATCGGCTGCATGGACCGGCCCAGCTCCGGCCAGATCCTGATCGACGGAACCGATGTCGGGACGTTGTCTCAGGGCGAGCTGACTCAGTTTCGACGCGAGCGGGTAGGACTCATATTTCAGCAGTTTCACCTCATCCCCTATCTGACCGCGCTGGAAAACGTCATGCTGGCGCAGTATTACCACTCGATGACGGACGAGTCCGAGGCCCGTGAGTCGCTCTTTCGCGTGGGTCTGGGTGATCGTTTGACGCACTTGCCCTCGGAACTTTCGGGTGGCGAACAACAACGCGTCTGCATCGCCCGCGCGCTGATCAATCACCCGGAGATCATTCTGGCTGACGAGCCCACCGGTAATCTGGACGAAGATAACGAAGAGAAGGTCATGCGGCTGATCCGCGAGTTGCACCGGGAAGGGCATACCATAGTCATGGTGACCCACGATCACGCTATTGGGCGCATGGCCGACCGCCGCGTACAACTTCATCACGGCGTGCTGATCGACTTGAGCCTCACGACACATGAAGCGAACGAGGTCTTCGACGAGATACTCGAACAGATATGGATCTTCAATGAGGACCAGGTCGAACCGTTCGAGCGGCGGCTGGCGGTCCCCGACGTTGTTGACAATCGCAGCGTGCTGAACCTGATGGCCGAACTCGGGCTGATCGCGCTGGCGGAATCCGACGGGCGGGCGCCGAGCGTGCGATTTACGCCGAAAGGACGCGTCCGTGCGCGCGGCATCATCCGCCGGCACCGGCTGGCCGAGAAGCTCTTCTTCGAGAAGTTCGACATGAACGAAGAGCAGGCCGAGTCGAACGCATGTGAACTCGAGCACATCCTGAGCGAAGAAGTCACCGATTCCGTTTGTGCGTTTCTCGGCCACCCGACCGCATGCCCACACGACAAGCCCATCCCGCGCGGCGACTGCTGCCCTGAAATCCGCCCGCCTTCGGGCAGCGAAGGATGGGCGGCTCAATCGATCTCCTGATCGCGGATACCTGCGCGCATATAGACCAATCGCTCCGTGGCTTGATCCATCCTCGCTGACTCACTGGCGGCTCTTTGACACCGAATCTATGCCGGACTAAGATGGGCTCCGTTATACTGAGATTGCTTGATACTTTTTCGCTGATGAGTGGGAACCACGCGATGTCAGCGTACAACCTTCACTACCGTACGCCGGGGAATCGCGCGCCGATCGGGGCAGGTCGAGGACCCGGACCTTCGCGGCCTCACGGGCATTACTCGCAATGAGTGCGGCTGTCCCTTACGCCGCACGCTTCCGCAGGAGTGCGTGACGCCGGTGGTCAAAAGGGGGGAGGGGAACCATGAAAGCTCGGATAAAGTGGCTGTTGGTGGGGCTCGGATTCACGTTCGGGCTCCAGATTCTGATCTCGCTGATCTTCATCGCCATTGCATACACCGCAAAGTCCAGCGAGGCGGGCGTGCAGGAAGGCCCGATTCTTCTGGTGTTGTTTGGGCTGACGATAGGCGCATTTCTGATAGGCGGACTCGTCGTTGGGTGGATGAACGACCGGCCGCGTTTATTGGACGCGCTTGCGGTTGCAATCATAACTCTGCTCTTGAACTGGCTGATCCTCTGGAGGCTGCCGGATGCTAATAAGGGCCAATTCGTAGCGGCAAGTTGGCTGAGCGAGGCAAACACGCCGCAAGCGGTGCTGTTCGTCGCGCTGGCACTGATCGCGACGGTAGCGGGCGCTCATATCGGCGGCTACTTCACCGTGCCGACTGAAGGCGTGCTCGATCGAGTGTTGCTGTTATTGGGACTCGTAGGCGCGGTCGTTCTGCCGTTCGTGATGCTGGCAGTCGGCGGGCGAGACCCTAGCAGACCCGACCAGCCGAACCTCCCGTGGTACTTTCTGGTGATCGTGCTTCTGTTGGTGCTGGGAATCATCGGGGTCGGCTTTTATTGGTTCACACACGAATCGCACGACCCGGATGAGATATCGATCAGCCCGGAGCACCATAAGGAAGGATGAGGGAGTGATGCTCACACCCCTTCCCCGATCCTCGCCAAATCCCGCAACACTTCGTTTGTTGTTTGATACCGCTCCTCTGGCGGCTTCTTGAGCATTCGCGCAATAACCTCGACCAGCAGCTCCGGCGCGTCCTTGCGATGGCGCTTGATGGGTGACGGCGTTCGCCGCGTTATCGCGTTGATGATCTGATAGTAGGTCTCACCCTCAAACGGAAGCCGCCCGGTTGTCGCCTCGTAGAACACGACCCCTAACGAGAAGATATCCGACAGATGCGTTACGTCGGCGGATCCCGACGCCTGCTCCGGCGACATGTAGTTGACCGTCCCCAGCAACACCCCCGATTCCGTCAGCTTGCTCTTGCTCACCTTGCGATTGCTCAGGGGAAGCGGTTTAGCGAGACCGAAGTCGAGTATCTTGACCTTGCCGCGATCGGTGATCATGACGTTCGAGGACTTGATGTCGCGATGTATAACGCCCTCCGTATGCGCCTCGCTGATCGCTTCCGCCGTTTGCTTGAAAATGTCGATGAGCGTCCTTAACTCAATCGGGCCCTCGGCGATTCTATCCGACAGCGTCTCTCCCTCGACGTACTCCATCACGATGTAAGGATTGCCCGCCGCCAAGCCGATCTCATAGATCGTCGCGATGTTCGGATGGTTCAACTGCGAAGCCATGCGCGCTTCCCTGAAAAACCGCTGCTTCATCGTTTCGTCTTCGACGTGTTTGGACGAAAGCACCTTGATCGCAACTTGCCGCTGAAGCTCGGTGTCGTAGGCCTCGAAGATTTCGCCCATCCCTCCGGCGCCGAGCGAGCCGCGAATGTCGAACCGCCCGATGTGGCCCTCCGGTTCAATGAGCGGAGGCGTTGCGACCTTTTCGGTCTTGCCGTCATGAACCGCCATCGCCGCGCGGTCGGTCTCGCGCAACTCGGTCGTGATGACTCGCGGCCGCGAGATCACCGACGCAAAAAGCGAAGAGAAGACGCGCGGGCCGCGGTCGTCCTCGATGAAGTAGCCCGCGCGCTTGAGGTCTTGATAGACGTGCTCTTGCTCCTTTTCGACCTCGCCTTTCTGAACGAAGTCTCGAATGGCGCGGCGCTGGCCTTCGCTCATGTGGTCCCATATAAAACGGAACTGACCTTTGGCTTCGTCAAGGAAGACCGCTTCGACTTCGTCGCGGTCGAGCCGGCCGTCGTTTTCCGAAAGGTGATCGAAGTATGCCGAGCAGGCGATCTGCAAGAAATATGGGAAGTGGCCGGCGGTCTCGGTGATGCGCCGCGCGTAGCCTTCGAGCGGCAAGCCGGCTTCGGCCGAGGGCTTCGTTATCAGGTCCAGGGCGTCCTTGCGCGAAAAGCTGCGCAAGAAGACGTTGGTGAAGATGTTGAAGAAGGGCGAATCGGCAATGAGCTGAGTGTGACAAAGTTCCTGGAGGTCGCGCGCCGAGCTTGTCACGTAGGCGACGTCGTAGTTGTTTGCGATGGACCGAAGGAACGAATAGAACTCCAGGTCGAAGGCGCGATTCGTCGTGATCGCGTCGAATTCATCGAACAGGATTACGAGCTTGCGCCCTTCGCGCTGGAAGCCTTCGAGTAAGGCGCGGACCGAATCAAACCCGGGATCGAGTTCCTTGAGCGCGTCGTCGCCGACTTCTTTGCCGAGCAGCGAGAACAGCTCCCCGAAAAACTCCGGTATCTGAAGCCGGCGTTTTTGTTGAAGGTCGATGAAAGCGAAGGCGTATGAGTCATGCCCGTCGAGATACCGCGCGCGAACTTCGGGATGATTGATGAAGTGAAGCAGGGAGGATTTCCCGATCCGGCGTTCGCCTACAACGGAGATGGACTGAGGACGTGACGCCCCGATCCGCGAAAATATCTTGTTGAGCTCCCGCGTCCGTCCGAAGAACTGGCTCGGGTCCTTGATGGCGACTCGATTTAGGTACGGGTTACGCGGCATACCCCCTACATTGTCGCACCAGGAGCAAGCGGGCGCGCACAGTCTTGAACGCATCGACGACTCGAGTAACGGCTTGTTTTCGGTCGGGGTCAGACGAGTGGTTACTTGGAACTAGACGGGATGGCGCTTTGCTCATGGAAATCTCTGCCTGGCGAGCCTTAGAGCGTCCGCCCACGGTAACAGGAGCATGACAGTGATTGTCGACGTCGCGACGAGTGCGTAGAACTTGGCGACTGGCATCATATTGAGTGAAAACCCGCGGACTGGTTGAGGGTGTGCTTCAAGTGAGCTATCCGGCGCGGCGCCTCCTCGCCTTCGCCGGAGCCGAAGCGCGAATTACCTCGGCCATTGCGCGTAGTGCCCGGTTGACCGTTTCAGCATTGGGAAACAGATCTCTAACGTCAGGTGCTATCAACACGACGTTGCTACTCTCAGCGTAACGCTTGGCGTACCTTCCACGCTCCGCCTTGCTCCAGTCGAGAAAGCTGTAGTCATCCAGCATCTCATCGTTCAGGTCGCCGCTCGCCTTACCCGGCTCGGCTTCAGCCTTCGACGATTTCAACCGCTTGACTGACCTAGTTCTCACCTTCTTCATAAACCTCTATTTCGCGCCTTGTCGCGGGGCGCGCACTAATGATGCGTACATTGTCGCCCTGTTCACAATAGACGACAAGTAGAACGCGCGGCTCTATGGATTGCCCAATGATGAGGAACCTATTCTCATCGAGCGAATGGGTCGTGTCCGCTGTGCTCGCCGCTAACGGGTCTCCGAATACCGTCGCCGCTTCGTCAAAGGAGACACCATGTTTTTTCAGATTATCAGCGGCTTTCTTATCATCCCACTCGACGCTGAGATCCATTAGCCCCCTCTCCGAACATGGGCGCGAATTCCTCTGTCCGCGTCGTCATATCGTTCGTGACTACAATGTCCGAACTTCTTTCACCACCTGCCATATCGAATGCGACCGGCGAATCCACAACCTAAACAAGTCCATCTTGAAACTGAATCCCTCGCCGGAATCCTTGTCCAGTAATTCGCGCCGGAACATCTCTTCGAGCGTCAGCCTGATCGTGTTCTCCGACAGATTAACCGGGTACTCGTTCGCTCTCACCGTCGTCCGAAGCTCGTGCGCCGTCGAATGCGCCACGCCGTCCGGTAGTATTTCAGCCAGCAGCGACAGCACCAGCTTCTCGTCGTCCGACAACGCGTCCCACGTGTAGATCATCTGCGGCAACGGATTGTCCACGATGTCCGCGATAACTTTTTCCAGATCGGCTCGCGTGACCCAGTTCTGCTTGTGCTCGTTCATCGCATCCACGATGTTCTGGCAGATGACCTGAGTGTAAAACGGCTGGCCGGCGGTCAGGCGATAGACCGCGTCCACGACGCCGCGCCCGAAGACGGCGCGGCCTTCGAGGGGTTCCGTGATGAGGCGCACGGCGTCCTTTTGAGACAGGAAGCCCACCTTGCGAAACAGCGACCGCCTCAACAGCTCGCGCCAGTACTTCTTGTCCCGCTCTTCGAGCCGCCGCGAGCCGGTGAAGATCAACGCGAGCCGCTCCTTGTTGTCCATCAGCCCCGCAAGAAACGTGAAGAACTCAGTGGAGAGCTTCCCGCCATCCACCTTCGACTCCATCAACTCGTATTCGTCCATCAGAATCAGCAGCGTGCGGTCGCCAATCTCCTTGAGCACTTCGTCGAGGAAGTCCAAAAAGACCGGATACGGATTGCGGCCGTCGAACTGGGGCACACTTACTACAGGCGCAAGAGCCGGTACTTCCGCGCGGCTTCGCGCGGTGTGTGAGTCCGCACGTCCCGCCAGACCAATCCCGGTCGTTGTCGCCTCGACTGCGCTCACAGGGTCCGATGAAGGTCCGAGCGCACGCGTTACCGCATCGCCGATCAGCCGCGAGGTTCGCGCGAAGAACTCCGAGTCTGAACTTATCACCATCTCTTGCATATCGACGAACACCGGAATGAAGCGCTCGCCCAATCGTCCGTTGAGGACCTGATAGAGGATGGAACTCTTGCCGACGCGTCGCTCTCCGCAGAAGACGATCACGACCCCCTGGCTCGCGCCTTCGAGTTTCGTTCGCACGTATCGGAAGTCGTCCTCGCGGCCGAAGAACATCCGCTCGGTCCGAATGGGATTGCCGACGATGTACGGGTTAGGCTCGATTGGAACGTAGCTGCGCAGCTCCCTCGGCAGCACGAACTCGCGAGCCCGCCTCCGCCTGACGACAAACGCGACAGCCCCGCCCAGCCCCGCCAGCGTTGCGACGAGCGCGTAGAACCACCAGCGCTTCCAGAACGGCGCGCCGACCCTGAGTGCGAATGCTGCGGCCGGCGCGTCGCCTCCATACAGGTCGCGGTTCAGCGCGATGACTTCAAACGTGCGGGCGCCCTCGTCGAGCTCGAACACCGACACATCTCGTTCGGCTCCGAGTTGAACGGGTAGCATCTGCCACGGCTCGGCGCCGCTCTCGCCTTTGATTCTATGGAAGTAACGCACCTGACCGCTTTGAGTCGCGGCTGCGAAATGAAACGTCAGATTGCGACGGCCATAAGGCACGTCGCGGGCGTCGGCAGTTGGCCCGGCTTCAACTCCGGCCGCCAACTCGATCCATACTCGGGCCGGCGGTCCCCGTCGCAACGGAATGTGCCGAACCGCTCCCTTATCGGTTGCAATCCAGATGCGGCCTTGCTTGTCTTCAGAGATCGAGTTGATTCGATTCGTCGTCAGTCCGAAAGCCTCGCCCGCATAGACGACCGACACCAGGTGGCCCGCGACCACACCGAACTTCTTCACCTGGCCGTCGTCGGTGCCGATCCACAAGAAGCGGTCGCGGTCGGCAAACAGCGTGCTGGCCGGTTGCCCGTCGAGAGCCGAAAACGGGGACGAGGTCGCGGCTTCGTCGTAAACCTGGACGCCTGCCCTGGTCGCGACGATCAGCCTTGAGTTGAATCGCGCGATCCAGCGCACGTCGTTGTCGGCAAGCCCGCGGGCGGTGTCAACCAAATCCGCCTTTCCGCTCCGCGGGTCGAAGGTCACGATGCCGCGCGAGGTCGAAAACCACAGGCGGCCATCCTCGCCCTCGAATACGTGCCGGATGTCGTAGCCCGCCAGCGCGCCGATCTGCCGAACCTCCCCGCCGCGAAACAGGCTCGCTCCGCGTGTTGAAGCAAAGAGCACCTCCGAGCCGCCGGAGATTGCCGCTACCCAGTTGATGCTATTGGAGGGCAGCCCATTCCCTTCGTTGAGCTGGGTAAGTGTGCGGCCGCTCAACTCGAAGACGCCCTGGTCGGTCGCGAGCCACGCCGCGCCCGTACGGTCGAATGCCGCGGCTCGCACGTCGAAGTTCGCCCGGAACCGCTCGACTGGCACGAACCTCTCGTTCTCCATTATCGAGACGCCTGCGGCGGTCACAAACCACAAGCCGGCGTCGCCGGGCGCTTCGACGACCGCGCGCACGTCGTTATCCGCCAGACCGCGGCCCGCAGTGAAATTGACGAAACTGTAAAGCTCGCTCCGAACCGCGCCGTTGTCGGTTGCGAACCACATCATCCCCTCGCCGCCGGCAACGACGCCCAGTACGCGATCTCGGTCGAGATAGCCGACACGTTGCGACTCGTCGCGGGCCGGGTCATAGATGACCGCGCCGCCCGACTCGAGCCCGAACCACATGCGGCCGCTCTCGTCTTCGGTTATCCCCGCGACGCTGGAAATGGCGCTGGGAGCCGCGCTCGTGTTGCTCAGCGCGCCGACCGTCACGCTCGTCAGCCGGTCATCCTTGAAAACGAGCACGCCCTTGCCCGTCGCGAACCAGACCGACCCTGAGCGATCGACGAAGACTGCGCGCGCGTCGGTCACTCTTGAGTCCGGTGCGTTCGGACGGGCCGGGGTGTGCGACGGCGAACGCTGGCGGGAAACGGTCGCTTGAGGCGCAGCAAAAGCCGGCTGGATTCGCCGATCGAACGGCGTGATAACGTCGTGGTCGAACACGGCGACGCCTCGCGCCGAAGCAATCCAGATTCTGCCGCTCTTATCCTCCGCCGTTGCCTTCACGTCATCGGATTGAAGCCCGTGCGACCGATTGAATGCTCCGTATTTGCCGCCGTCAAACATGAACAAACCGGTCGAGGTCGCGATCCAAACCAGTCCGCGCGAATCGACCTGAATGTGCCGCGCGTCGACGCCCTCGATCACGCTGCCTCTGTCATCGCCGTATTTGCCGATGCGGCGAACGCCCCGAGGGGTCGCAAACCAGATCGTGCCGCCGTGATCTTCCGCGATTGAGCGGACGTCCTCGCCGCCGAGCTTTTCATAGGGCGAGCCGCTGGTGGCTGAGGATTTGAACTCCGCGCCGTTGAACCTGGCGATTCCTTTGTCGGTGCCGAACCACATCCAGCCTTCGCTGTCCTGAAAGATCGCTTGCACGTTCTTTGAAGGGAGGTTCGGGACGTTGAAGCGCGCGGCGGATTTCTCATTGATCGGGATCACCGGCGCGACCAGAAGCTGCAACGGCAGATCGGTCGTCGTATCGGGCGAGATGTAAACCGGGCTGCGGTACTCCTCGTACCCGCGAAGCGAGGCCGTCAGTTGATAGAAGCCCGGGGCGAGCTTACCGAAGTACGCGTCGCCGCTTTCATCGGTCACGGTCCGCGCCGCCACCGACGCCGTCGCGCCGCGGCTCTGCGAGAACAAGCTGATTGAAACGCCGCCAAGCGGCTGGTTCGTCGCGTCAAAGGCGGTCAGGCGAAGCGACGCTCGCACAAGTTTGATCACCTGGGTCTGTGTTTCATCCGCTCGCGCAAGGGTAACGGTCAATCGCTCTTTCCGGAACCGGGCGGCGACGGCGGTTATCGCGTATTCCCCAGGCTTGAGTCTGCGGAACTCGAACCTGCCGTCTGCCTGCGTGAGCATCGATGATGAGAAGTCGGCGGTCGAGATCGTCACCTTGACGTCGGCGACAGGCGCGCCGCTGTCATCCTGCACAACTCCGGCGATCGTACCGCCTTCGGTCTGAGTAGCCGTCGTCATGCCGCGGTGCGGCGCGGCTGCCCAGATCATAATTGCGAATAGTGAGGCGACACCGAATCGCGACATGAGCCGGCGCGTGCCGACCGCGAAGTGGTCTCCGAACCTGGTTGGGGTGACGATAGACACTGAAAACAAAGGCTCAGTCGATACGTGCGGGTTTCCTACGACGCGAGTATACACGCGGCCGGATTGACGCATCAAGAAACGCCGCCCGTCGCGTGCCCGATTTCAAATTGCGCCAGGGTGGAGAGATGAACGGAAGATCACGCCCGGGAGCGAGGGCTCAACCGACTTCCAGCCGCTCGCGTTCCTTACGAGCCTGCTTCCGCGCATACATGGCGCTGTCGGCTTCCTCAATCGCCTTCTCAAGCTGCGCCATTGTTGAAAACGCGGCCACGCCGTACGAGACGATGACCGACATCGGTTCGGTGGACCCAGGAAGGGCTGTTCGGTCGAGCGCGCGATTGAGATCGTTGACTCGCTGATGCGCGTGCTGCTCCGGAATGTTGAAGAGAAGGATGAGGAACTCGTCGCCGCCCCAGCGAAACAGCAGATCGTCGGCGCGAATAACCGAACGAATGGCCTTCGCCACCTCGCGTATCGCAACGTCGCCCGCCGTATGCCCGAGCGAATCATTGATCGGCTTGAGGTTGTCAATGTCGACAACAACCACGCACCCCGATCCTGACTCGATAGGCTCGGTCCCCCGGCTGTCGATCAACGAGTAGAACGCGTGACGGTTGAGGGCCTCGGTCAGCGGGTCGATGCGGGCGAGAATCTCCAGCCTGTCGTGGGCGGCGATCAACTCGCGATTAGCGGCTTCAACTTCCTGGCGAACGTCGTCCATGACCAGCATCACCGTGCCGAAACCGAGGAGCATTTCGAGAATCAAGTCATATATCGAGGTGTACCTGAGGTAGGGAAACCCGACGCCCGGATTCAGCTTAACGTAAGCGAACACCGGGACGTAATGCAGGAAGTCGAGCGCCAGCAACAGCAGAGCTACGGACATGACGCGCCGCCCGTTGGCCGGCTGCCCTCGCCGCCGTGCGGGATACAGTGCGAAATAAGCGGCAACGAAGAGGCCTGCAATGATGCCCGCATGAAAAATGAACATCGAGTTGAAATCAGGAGGAATGCGCGACAATACAACGGCTACGACGATGCCCGCCGCCAGTATCCGCAGGTCCCCGGTTGACAGCCTGGTTCCTCTAACGTAGTTCCTGCAACCGGCATAGAACAAGAAGACGAACGCGTACTCGCCGAAGAAATAGAGTGGGAAGAGCAGCCATTGCAGTGCACCGATCCAGAATGTCACGACCAACGACGTGAGCGCGACGCTCAGCGCGAGCCACGCGACGGTCCAATAGTCGAGGAAGGTCCGCCGGATCGTCCGCGTCATGAAGAAGGACAAGATCGTCACCAGATAAATGCCGGCTCCCTGGATCGTCACTCCGATGATGCTTTGGAAATCGACCGAATTCACCTTTATTCACCTCTGATCCCGCGACGGGTGAGTCGCCCGGACCGCGAACCCGTCGGCTAGCCTTCTGTCCAAGTGAGGTACGTAGTCAAACTCGCTACAGATTATCAGCAATGCAAACGGGGAGGACCAATGTCAGCGCGCATAGGACAGAACAGAGGGGCAACAAGTGATGCGACTTTAAGATACTCAAGCGGCTATCGCCATGTCAACAGTTGTTTCAATCTGCCGGCTGCGGAAAATCCCGTCAGCAAAGACTTTGCGGTTCACCCGCCTTCAATGTACGGACGAGACTGGACGATGTAGAGGACCCCTCGACGGTAGACCCACTCGATGTCCTGATCCCGTCCGCCGAAGACCCGCCTTATTCGACGCGCCGCCCGAGCCAGCCTCCGCACCATCGAGTCGTCGAGCACCGCTCGCTGTTGTTCAATCCGTAGTTCCTTCACGCCGCCGCGTTCGTCAAAGGCCAGCATCGTGTCTTCGCCCGACCGCGTCAGCACCTGAACCGATCCCGCTCGTGCGCGGTAGAGCACCTGCTCCGCGACCTTCGCTCCTTCGACGACCTTGATCCCAAGCCCCCGCTTCGCGTTGATGTAGACAGCATCGGGGTTGAGTCGGTCGAAAGGATCGGTGGTGATCACGACTCCGGCGCTTTCGGCGTCGATCCCTTCTTGAATCAACACCGCCGGATACACACTCAGGTGGTTTATGCCGAAACTTTCACGCGCCTCGTACGCTTCGTAGTTCCACACCGACGCCCAGACGGTCTTGATTGCTTCTAAGAGCTGCTCGTCGGTGCGCACGTTCGGGACGGTGGTGTAGAGCCCGGCGCCGCTGAAATTTGGAAGGTCCTCCGAGTTGGTCGAGCTTCGCACGAACAGCCCTTTTCCCAGGTATTCACGGCGCACCTTGCCGAGCACGGTCCTTACGAAGGCTTCGTCGTGGTGGCCCTCTTGAATCCAGCGCCGGACTTCAGCGAGCCGCGCTTTGCGGAACGTTGGGTCGTGGACGAAACGGTCTTCCTCCACTGCCGCCGCTATGCGCTCCTCTAAGCCGTTGCTTCGGACGAATTCCTGATAGTGGTGAAACGGAATCGTGAACGCGCGAGGCACGATCACGCCCGGCAGCCGCGCGCGGATGATCTCGCCGAGGTTGGCAGACTTCGCGCCGAACCTCCGGGAATCCTGACGCCGCTGATCTTTCAGGTCCGTAAGCGGCGCGTACTTCAAATCGGCGCGCGGAGTGAGCAGGTCGCCGCGCTTAATCCAAGTGCGCTGGCGTTCCTCGACCTCGCGCACGTCCGCGGGAGCAAGCGAGTAGCCGTTCTCTCGCACTTCGAAGCGAACGTACTTGCCTTCGAGCTGCTTGAAGAGCTTGTCGGCGTTCTTGATCTGAGCGTTCGGGATGGCCCATGACTTCGCGAGCATGTTCACGTGCGAGAGCGGCGACGCCGGTTCGGTCACGATCATCCCCGAGAGCGGCGTGAGGTGCACGGGCGTCTCTTTGAAGATGACGATCTGGTTGGGGTCGATCACGGTATCGAACGTGAGATGGTCGAGTATTCTGAGTTGGCCAATCCCCGCGCCGAGGTTAAGCGGCTGATAGTCCCGATCGCGAGCAAGCTCCTGCGCGGTGAGGACCATCGCGCTGAAGGAGGACTTCCGATCAGGCGACGCGGCATCCAGCTCGCGGGCGGCTTCTTCGTGAGCGAGCGAGTTAGGCTTGAAGTAGAGCGGCGCGAAGAAACTCGACATGAGCGCAGTGAACGCTTCGTCGAGCAGCTTCGGGGTGAGGAGGTCGCCCTCCCAGAACTCGAAGGTGAACTTGTCATTGGCCGTCTGGAAGGCGATGGTGCCCAGCAAAAAACGCCGGTCGCTCTTCAGGTAGTTGTTCTCATAAAACGCGCGGCCGCGTTCGAGTGACAGGTACGTCGCGTTGGCGAAGTCCTTGTGAAACCTGAACAGGTTCGAGTTGATGTAGTAGACCCGGCCTTGCGCACGGCGGTCGATCAAGAACATCACGTGCGGGAGGGCGTTGAACCTTCCTTCGTAGTGTACGCGTGCGAGGCGATCGAAGTCACTGCGTGAATCCATTCGATCGAGCCAGCGAACATTCTCACGAGTCTGCGGCGCCCGGTGATCGCCTTGCGGCATCGCCGATGCGCTCACGGCCAGCGCAATCCACAGACAAAGAGCGGAAGCAAGTCGCGGAATCGACATCGCTCTACCCTAACACGAACTTGGCGACTCGGCCGATTGTAGCACGTGGCCTGACGAGGGCGGCGAGAAGAACGAATCAAAGGGTCATCACGGGAGGTGGATATCAGCAGGCCTCTCGGCGCGAAAGCAGATTTAATCGCGGGGGGGAATGCGCAACGAGGGGCGATCACCGGTTGACCGCCCCTCGCCCGTCGCGTTCGGGGGCCTCTAAGCGTCGAAGTACATCGTGAACTCGATCGGGTGCGGGCGCATCCGAACCGGGTTGATCTCGTGGCCGCGCTTGTAGTCGATCCACCTCTCAACCAGCGCTTCGCTGAACACGTCGTTGCGCAACAGGAACTCGTGATCGTCCTCGAGCGCGCGCAAGCTCTCATCGAGCGAACCGGGCATCGAGGGAACGTCCTTCAACTCATCCGGGGACAGGTCGTAGATGTCCTTGTCGAGCGGCTCGCCCGGATGAATCCTATTCTGAATCCCATCAAGCCCCGCCATCAGCATAGCCGAGAAAGCCAGGTACGGATTGCACGACGGATCCGGCGGGCGGAACTCCAACCGCTTGGCCTTCGGGCTCTGAGAGTACATCGGGATGCGCACGGCGGCCGAGCGATTGCGGCTCGAGTAGGCCAGATTCACCGGCGCTT
>Ga0209640_10003445_pt1 | contig 13817 bp, 13 predicted proteins | sample RifCSP10_1_FD_184018 | JGI IMG/M metagenome (GOLD analysis project Ga0209640, IMG submission 184018) | Soil microbial communities from Rifle, Colorado - Rifle CSP2_sed 10_1 (SPAdes) (version 2) | ecosystem: Environmental > Terrestrial > Deep subsurface > Rock core/Sediment | place: Rifle...
AAGGTGAGGCCTTTCTGGACCACACGCATATTTTCCACCCTTCGCAAAAAACGTATTATACGCATGCACCCGTCAACGGTAAACGGATTCGTGCGTTAAGTCATTGACCGCTCAGCGTAAACAAGTTAAGTTGCGTGGGATCGTCGCGACCTGCACTGTGCGCGCCGCACGGCAAGAGAGGATTTGGTGAAAGCGGCCATTGCGTTCTTGATATTGCTCGCCCCGCTTGCAGCGCACGGCCAGCTTGTCAAGTGCATAGACAAGGACGGCCGGGTCGAGTACACCACCTCGTGTCCGCCCGACACCCGGGAGGTGCCGACGGGAATCCGGAGCTCCCGTGGGGGCCCGTCATCCAGTGGCGCCGCGTCGCCGCAGCAGAAATCGATCGCAGAGCAGGAGGCGGCATTCCGCAAGCGCCAGATGGAAAGCACCGACGCCCAGAAGAAAGAGGAGGCAAAGGCCTCCGAACTGGCCCAGAATCGCGAGAATTGCGAGAGAGCGCGGATCTATCTGAGGAGCTTGCAGGAGGGTCAGCGCATTTCCCAGATCGACCCCAGGACCGGCGAGCGCGTATATCTTGAAGACCCCGCCCGCCCCGCCGAGATCGCCAAGGCACAACAGGCCGTCGATTCTAACTGCAGGTGACGATCGTCCCTGAGACGATCGTCATCCTCGCGAAGCCTGCCCTCGAGTGACCTTGTCGGGGGGCGGGTATCCCCTTTCCCCGCTCGGGGGGAAGGTAGGATTGGGGGGACTAGATTCCCGCCCCCGCGGGAATGACCCAATGGAGCCTTCGTTACCTGGGCCGAGACCGGGCCGGCGCCCGTTGCGCGCGCTGGCGCCGCGCGTCCTTGGGGTCCGTGAGGAGCGGGCGATAGATCTCCACCCGGTCCCCGTCCCGGAGCCGTGCATCGGGCGCTACGATCTTGCCGAAGATACCCAGGGTGGCGCGAGCAAGGTCGATCTGCGGAAAACGCTGGAGGATGCCCGAGCGCTCGACAGCCCCTCGCGCGGTCGCGCCATCCTCCATCTCCAGGCGCAACAGCACCTGCTCACCGCGCATAGCGTACGCCACCTCCACCTGAATCCTGCGATTTTTCCGGTCACCGCTCACTGGCCTGTCCTGAGCGACGTCGAAGGGTCACCGGTGACGGTTTTGCTGCCATAGACCTGCCGCGCGCGCTTTACGAAAGCATCCACCAGCGTGCTGGCGATGTGGTGGAATACCGGGCTGATAAGCCGATCGAGCAGCCGGCCCGCAAACTCGTAATGGAGCCTGAATTCGATCTTGCAGCCGCGGCCTCCCAGGCGGGTGAAGTGCCAGCTGCCGTCGAGTTTGCGGAACGGGCCCTCGATCAGCCGGATCCGCATTGACACCGGCTCGTGCTTGAGGTTTTCAGTGGTAAAGCTTCTCCGTATGCCGCGATAGTTGATCGATATCGTCGCCCGTGTCGTGGCCGTGTCGCGATGGATCAGTTCCGTGCCGCCGCACCACGGCAGGAACGTGGGATAGTCCTCTACCGCGTCGACAAGGGTGAACATCTGCTCGGGCGCAAATTCGACCAGCACCGACTGATTGACCTCAGGCACGGCTGTCACGCTCCATGATCTGCCGCGGCCGGGCACGACCAGCGGCGGGCGGCTGCTAGAATAGGCCCGCCTCCCGTGCTTCCTCCGCCATGAGCATTGTCCAGAACAAGAAGGCCTTTCACGACTATTTCATCGAGGAGCGATTCGAGGCCGGGATCGCGCTCGAAGGCTGGGAAGTCAAAGCCATACGGGCCGGCCGCGTGCAGATCAAGGAAGCGTACGTGGTCGTGAGCCAGGGCGAGCTTTTCCTGATCGGCAGTCATATCAGCCCTCTGCCCGCCGCCTCCACTCACTTCACGCAGGACCCGACGCGCACGCGCAAGCTCCTGCTGCATGCCGCGGAAATCAGCCGGCTCGTCGGCAGCGTGGAGCGGTCGGGCTATACCCTGCTGCCCCTCGACATGCACTACAAGAACGGCCGGGTGAAGATAGAGATCGGCCTCGCCAAGGGCAAACGCCAGTATGACAAGCGTCAGGATGAAAAGGAGAAAGCCTGGCGCCGGGAACAGCAGCGCTTGCTGCGAATCAAGATCTAGCGGCGCCGCCCCGATTCGTTACACGCTTCATAGCCCCCCGGAACCGCAGCGATTAGAGCACGATTGGGAAGGCGGGGCCAAGCCGCGGGAAGGAATGGGGTGGCTGATGGGACTCGAACCCACAACACCTGGAATCACAATCCAGTACTCTACCTTTGAGCTACAGCCACCACAGGAAACCCATGTTGAGTGTTGAATCTTGAGTGCTGAGGGGCCCTGATCGCCGAAAACATCGAACTCAACATTCAACACTTAGCACTCAATGTTCGCCCGGATGGGCGGATATGGTGCGCCCGGCGGGAATCGAACCCACAACCCCCGGCTTAGAAGGCCGGTGCTCTCTCCGTTGAGCTACGGGCGCCCTCTGGCAAGTCTGCCGTGCCCGGTCATGAGTCGCAAAACTAAAATGCGCTTGGCGTGCCAAGCGGCGCCCCGGGACCGCTCGCAATATACTCCCGGAACCCCCTGATAGTCAACGAGAAATCAGCGTTTCGCCGTCAAAACTTATTAACTTGCTAGGCGTCCGGATTTCATATATAAAGCGTCTTTTTTCGATGGGAATCCGGCGCATGCCGAGCGAACTTCACAAGTCCTATCCTCCCTATAAGCCCAAGGGCAAGGAGGATTACATGAACCCGCGGCAACTCGGGCATTTCCGCAAGATGCTCGAGGAGATGAAGCGCGAGCTGTCTCAGGACATCGACCGCACCGTGCACACGATGCAGGACGAGGCGACGATCTTTGCAGACCCCAACGACCGCGCCAGCCAGGAATCGGATATGTCGCTCGAGCTGCGCAACCGGGACCGCGAGCGCAAGCTCATCAAGAAGATCGATGAGACGATCTCGCGCATCGACCTGGGCGAATACGGATATTGCGAGTCGTGCGGCGTCGAAATCGGGCTGAAACGGCTGGAAGCGCGTCCCACCGCGACGCTTTGCATTGACTGCAAGACACTCGACGAGATGCGCGAAAAGCAAGTCGCGAAGTAACGCTCCGCAGCCAGCAGAGGCATTTCAACGGAAGCAATAAAGGGGCGGTTATCCGCCCCTTTCTACTGGCACTTCCTGCGTCGAGAGCCCGGCGCTGCCGCGCGCGCCGGGAATTCCCCCGGGCTACTGCGTGGTCTGGATCTCGACCGACACCGCCTTCATCGACAGGCGCAGCCTGCCCTTGTCATCCGCCTCGAGCACCTTGACGCGGACCTGTTGCCCTTCCTTGAGGTAATCCCCGACGTTGTTCACGCGCTCGTTGGCGATCTGCGAGATGTGCAGCAATCCGTCTTTGCCCGGCAGCACGCTCACGATTGCCCCGAAATCCAGCAGCTTCAGCACGGTGCCATCGTAGATACGGCCCACTTCCACGTCCGCCGTGATGGCTTCGATCCTTTTCTTCGCCGCTTCGCCCGCCTCGGGTGATACACAGGCGATGGTGACGGTGCCGTCATCCTGAATATCGATGGTGGTGCCGGTCTCCTCGGTCAGCGCTCGGATCACGGCGCCGCCCTTCCCGATGACGTCGCGGATCTTCTCGGGCTTGATCTTCATGGTGATCATCCGCGGCGCCCATGCGGAGAGCTCGGCGCGCGGCGCATCCAGTGTCTGCTTCATCGTCTCCAGGATGTGGATGCGCCCCTCGCGCGCCTGGACGAGCGCCGCGTGCATGATTTCCTTGGTGATGCCGGTGATCTTGATGTCCATTTGCAGCGCCGTCACGCCGGTCTCCGTGCCCGCGACCTTGAAGTCCATGTCGCCCAGATGATCCTCGTCGCCGAGGATGTCGGAGAGCACGGCGAAGCGATTGCCTTCCTTGATGAGGCCCATGGCGATGCCGGCCACGTGCGCCTTGAGAGGAACGCCAGCGTCCATGAGAGCAAGGCAGCCTCCGCACACGCTCGCCATCGAGCTCGAGCCGTTGGATTCGGTGATCTCGGAGACCACGCGCAGCGAATAAGCGAATTCCTCCGGGCCCGGCAGCATCGCCAGAAGCGCGCGCTTCGCCAGCCGCCCATGCCCGATTTCACGGCGCTTGGGCGAGCCCGCCCGCCCCGTCTCGCCGGTCGCATAGGGTGGCATGTTGTAATGCATCATGAAGCGATCGCGATATACACCCTGAAGCGCATCGACGATCTGCTCGTCGCGCGACGTGCCAAGCGTCGCAGTGACCAGCGCCTGGGTCTCGCCACGGGTAAACAGCGCCGAGCCATGAGCGCGCGGCAACAATCCGGTGCGAATCGAGATCGGGCGCACGGTGCGCGTGTTCCGACCGTCGATACGCGGCTCGCCGCCGAGGATCTGGCCGCGGACGATCTTCGATTCCAGGGCGAAGCAGATTTCCTTGACTGCATTGGCCTCCGGACCCCCGTCCGTGCCGACTCCGATTTCGCCAAATACGCGCTTCCAGATCTCGTCGATCGCCTCGGAGCGGGCGTGCTTCTGCTTGAGCCGAAACGCGGCCCGCAGGTCCTCTTCGGCGAGTTCCGCGATGCGCGCAACCAAAGACTCATTCTGTGCCGGTGGCGACCATTCCCACGGGGTAGCGCCCGCTTCATCCACCATTTCGTTGATTGCCTGGATCACGGTCTGCATCTGCTGGTGGCCGAACACGACGGCGCCCAGCATGACGTCCTCCGGCAGCTCCTTCGCTTCCGACTCCACCATCAACACCGCCTGTTCGGTACCGGCCACCACCAGGTCAAGCTGGGACGACTTCAGTTCGGTGGCGGTCGGGTTGAGAACATACTGCCCGCTCACGTAGCCGACCCGCGCCGCCCCGATCGGGCCGTTGAACGGAATGCCGGAGAGGGCGAGCGCGGCGGAAGCGCCGATCATGGCCGGGATGTCGGAATCGACCTCGTTGTTCGAGGATACGACGGTCGCAACCAGTTGCACTTCGTTAAAGTAGCCGTCGGGAAACAGCGGACGGATGGGGCGGTCAATGAGCCGGCACGTCAGGATTTCCTTTTCAGAGGGACGGCCTTCGCGCCTGAAGAACCCGCCAGGAATCTTTCCCGCCGCGTACGTCCGTTCCTGGTAGTCCACGGTCAGCGGGAGGAAATCCTTTCCCGCCGTGGCCTGCCGGGCACCGACCACGGTGACCAGCACGACGGTGTCTTCCATGTTGACCACTACCGCGCCGGTCGCCTGGCGCGCGATTTCTCCGGTTTCGAGGATCAGCCGGTGCCGTCCCCAGATCAATGATTTCTTGGTGTGATTCAAGGTAGTGCCTCTCGGGAAATAAAAAAGACCGCGTGCGCGGTCTCAGGTTAACCAGCGATCTGCCGCCGCGCGAGACGCGGAGCCCGATAGTTCGATTGCGCAGGCACCCATGAGGGTGTCATTACTTACGCAATCCGAGGCGATCGATCAACTGGCGATATTTGTCGGCGTTTGCCCGCTTGAGATAATCAAGAAGCTTGCGCCGGCGGCTCACCATGCGCAGCAGACCGCGCCGCGAATGGTGGTCCTTGACGTGGGTCTTGAAATGCTCGGTGAGGTCCGTGATGCGCGCTGTAAGCAGCGCTATCTGAACTTCGGGTGATCCTGTGTCGCCCTTGCCACGCTGATATTGCTGCATCAGCTGGGCCTTCTGGTTGCTATTCACCGCCATCGCAATCTCCGCCTGTCAGCCGCGCGTATTTTACTCTCTAACCCACGGTTTCTCAACCGATACTTGGCCTGGCGGCCGCTGTAGCGCCGGCCCCCGACACCAGACGCCGCGGCACGATCCGGCCCTGGGCCCTGACCTCGGCGACGCCCAAGAAAATTCCGGTAGGTCCGTAGATGCGCGCGAGTCCTTCATCATGGACCGCGCTGTGCGCCACGGACTGGCCGTGGCTCAGACGCAATGCCGCTTCGGGGTCGAGATCCAGTCGCGGCAGCGAGGAAACAAGGGCATCCGCCGGCAGCAGCAGCGCGTCGCGCTCGCCCGGCGCCGTCTGCTCGATCTGGTCCAGACTGACAGCACCCAGCGACAATCGAAAATTGCCGACACCTTCCCGCCTCAGGCCGGAAAGGCAGGCCCCGCAGCCCAGTGCACGCCCGAGGTCTTCTGCGAGAACGCGCACGTAGGTGCCCTTGCTGCAGCTCACGAACAGGCTCACCTCGTCGCCCTCGACCCCGAGCAAGTCCAGCTTGCGGATGACGATGCTGCGCGGCGCACGGGGTACATCGCGTCCGGCGCGGGCGAGCTGGTAGAGCCGCTGGCCATCATGCTTGAGCGCACTGTACATCGGCGGGGTCTGCAAAATTTCGCCGGTGAATCCTTCGAGCGCATGCCTGATGTCCTCTGGCGTCGCCTGGACCGCGTGCCGCGCCGTGGTCTCGCCGTCGAGATCGCCAGTGGTCGTTGTCATCCCCAGGCGAACCGTTGCGGCGTACGCCTTGTCCGCCTCGAGCAGAAGATGGGAAAACTTGGTCGCCTCGCCCAGGCAGATGGGCAGCAAACCCGATGCCATGGGATCGAGCGTTCCGGTATGTCCGGCCTTCTGCGCCCGGAACAAGCGGCGCACGCTCTGCACCGCAGCGTTCGACGTGATGCCGGCGGGCTTGTCGAGCAGCAGCACGCCGTTCACGGGACGCCCGCCCCTGGTGCGCCCCGCACTGCGGTGAACAGGCTGACTCATTTTTTTCGCCTTCTGCGCCGCGCGTCGTCCGCAACCGCCGTTTCAATCAGCTTGTACAGGCGGATGCCGCGCTCGACGGACGCATCGTATTCGAAATGCAGATGAGGCACGATCCGAATCTTGAGGCGATGCGCAAGCTCCCTGCGCAAATACCCCACGGCATGTTGCAACCCCGCCTGCGCTTCCTCGATGCGTGATGCATCCCCAAGCAACGTGAAGTAGATCCGGGCATGGGCGTTATCCTGAGTCATCTCGACGTCAGTGAGGGTGATCATCCCGATGCGCGGATCCTTCAACTCCAGCTGGATGATGTCGGACAGCTCGCGCTGGACCTGCTCGGCGATGCGGCGGCTGCGGGGGAAATCCTTGGGCATCGCCAGTTTCGAGTTACGAGTTTCCAGTTTCTAGTTCCGCATGCGGGTGGCTAACTCGAAACTCGCAACCGGAAACTCGAAACTAGAGCGTGCGAGCGACCTCGACGACCTCGTACACCTCGATCTGGTCGCCGATCCTGAGATCGTCGAAGTTCTTGATCGAAAGTCCGCATTCAAATCCGGCCTTGACCTCGCGCGCGTCGTCCTTGAAGCGCTTGAGGGAATCGAGCTCCCCGTCGTGTATCACGACGTTGTCGCGCAGCACACGGACCTTTGCCCCGCTGCGCCGCACCAGCCCTTCGGACACGTAGCAACCGGCAACGGTCCCGACCTTCGAGATCTTGAATATCTGCCGCACCTCCACCAGGCCGAGCACGCTTTCCTTCTTCTCCGGAGCCAGCAGGCCGGACAGCGCCGCTTTCACGTCGTCCACCGCCTCGTAGATCACGTTGTAGTAGCGGATATCCACTCCGCCATGCTCGGCGAGCTTGCGCGCCGCCGCATCGGCCCGGGCATTGAAGCCGATAATCACGGCCTTGGAGGCGAGCGCCAGGTTGACGTCCGATTCGGTGATGCCGCCCACCGCGGCATGCACGATGTTGACCCTGACCTCGCCCGTGGAGAGCCCGGAGAGCGCGTGCGCCAGCCCCTCGTACGATCCCTGGACATCGGCCTTGATGATGAGCGACAGCGTCTTCGCCTGCCCCTCGCCCATCTGCTCGAAGATATTCTCGAGCTTGGCCGACTGCTGCCTCGCAAGCTTGACGTCGCGGAATCTTCCTTGCCGGAACAGCGCGATTTCGCGCGCTTTGCGCTCATCCCCGAGCACCAGAACCTCGGAGCCCGCCGCGGGTACGTCCGAAAGCCCGAGGATCTCAACCGGGATCGACGGCCCGGCGGTGTCCAGGTTCCCGCCGTTCTCATCCAGCATCGCCCGCACGCGACCGAATACCGCGCCTGCCAGCACCACGTCGCCGCGCTTGAGCGTTCCCGACTGGATCAGGACGGTTGCAACCGGACCGCGCCCCTTGTCGAGCCTGGATTCGACCACCACGCCTTTCGCGGGCGCATCGCGGGGCGCTTTCAGCTCGAGCACCTCCGCCTGCAACAGTATTCGCTCCAGGAGTGCGTCTATTCCCTTTCCAGTCTTGGCCGAAACCTCGACGAACATGGTATCGCCGCCCCATTCTTCGGGCACGACTTCCTTGGTCGCGAGATCCTGCTTGACCCGATCGGGGTTCGCCTCGGGCTTGTCGATCTTGTTGAGCGCCACGACGATCGGCACCTTCGCCGCCTTGGCGTGATTGATGGCCTCAATCGTCTGGGGCATTACGCCGTCATCGGCCGCTACCACCAGCACCACGGCGTCCGTCACCTTGGCGCCGCGCGCGCGCATTGCCGTGAACGCTTCGTGGCCGGGCGTATCGAGAAACGTGACCATGCCTCGCGGCGTATCCACGTGATACGCGCCGATGTGCTGTGTGATGCCGCCTGCTTCGCCGCTCGCCACCCGCGTGCGGCGGATGGCATCGAGCAACGAGGTCTTGCCGTGATCGACATGACCCATCACGGTGACGACCGGGGCGCGCGGCTCGAGCTTCACTTCGGCGGCGGAGTCCTGCTGCTCGGCAAGGAAGGCATCGGGCTCGTCGAGCTTGGCGCGCGTCGCAACATGCCCCAGTTCCTCGACCACGATCATCGCTGTCTCCTGGTCGAGCACCTGATTGATGGTCGCCATAGTGCCGAGTTTCATCAATACCTTGATGACCTCGGCAGCCTTCAGCGACATCTTGTGGGCGAGGTCGGCGACCGTGATGGTCTCGGGCACCGTGATGTCTCTCACCACCGGCTCGGTGGGCGCGGAGAATGCGTGCGCCTGATCGGCTTCCTCCTTGTGGGCGGCATGGCGCGCCTTGCGCTCGCGCCAGCCCAGACCGCCCGACATGTCGCCGCGGGTCTTGATGCTACGCCGCTTGACCGTTTCATCCTTCCAGATGACCTCCTTGACCTGCTTCTTGGCCTTTTTTTCCGCCTTTTGTGCCTTTTCCTCGGGCTTGACCGTGGGCTTGTGCAAGGTGCCTTCCACGCGTGCCGTCGCGGCGACCCCCGCGGCCGTGGCTTCCTCCGGCGCCTTGGCTTCCGCGACCGCCTCGGCCTCCTTCTTGCGCCTTTTCTTCTCCGCGTCCTCCGCCTGCCGTGCCGCGAGCTCGGCCTGCTGTCTGGCTTCAGCCTCACGCAGTGCGATCTGTTCGGCATCGAGCACGGGCTTGGCGGGCTCGGCCGCGGTTTCGGGCTCAGCGTCGCGCTTCACCAGTACCCGCTTCTTGCGCACTTCGATATGGATAGTGCGCGACTTGCCCATGCTGTCGGATTTCTTGATTTCCGTGGTCTGCCGCCGTGTCAGCGTAATCTTCTGCTTTGACTCTCCCGCGCCATGAGACTTGCGCAGGTGCTCCAGCAACTGGGTCTTGTCCCTCTCGGTCAGCGGCGTGTCCTCCCGCAGCGCCTTGTTCACGCCGGCGGCCTGCAGCTGCTCGATCAGCAGCGCTGTCGGCAGCCCCAGTTGCTGGGCGAATTGTGTGACGTTGATCTGCGCCATCGTAGTAGCGTGGTCAGGATCCGGCTTCGGCAAACCAGGGAGCGCGCGCCGCCATGATGAGCTGCTTGGCGCGCTCATTGTCCAGACCCGTCAGCTCGGTCAGGTCATCAGTCGCAAAATCAGCTAGCGCCTCCTGGGTACCCACACCTTTTGCTGCAAGCAGGCGCGCGGTCTCGTTGTCCATGCCCTCGACTTTCATCAGATCCTCGATGTCGTGCTCGACCTGCTCTTCGCTTGCGATCGCCTGCGTGAGCAACGCGTTGCGGGAACGGCTCCGCAGCTCGGTGATGGTAGCCTCGTCGAACGACTCGATCTCCTGCATCTCGCTGATCGGGACGTAGGCAACTTCCTCGAGAGTGTTGAATCCCTCCTGGACCAGGATTTCCGCAACCTCCTCATCGACGTCGAGTTTCTCCATGAACATCGTCTTCACGCGTGCCGCTTCTTCCTCGCTCTTCTTCTGGGACTCTTCCAGGGTCATGAGGTTGAGCTCCCAGCCCGTGAGCTCGCTGGCCAGTCGCACGTTCTGGCCGGTGCGGCCGATCGCCTGGGCCAGGTTTTCCTCGTCCACCACGATGTCCATGCTGTGCGAATCCTCGTCCACCTTGATCTTGCTGACTTCGGCGGGTGCCAGCGCATTGATCACGAACTGGGCTGGATCCTCGGCCCACAGAATGATGTCAACCCGCTCGCCGGCAAGCTCCGAGGTCACGGCCTGCACGCGCGAACCGCGCATGCCGACGCAGGTGCCGATCGGGTCAATGCGCCGGTCTTTCGAGTGCACGGCGATCTTTGCCCGCGAGCCGGGGTCGCGGGCCGCGGCCTTGATCTCGAGCAGGCCGTCCTCGAGTTCGGGCACTTCGAGCTCGAACAGCTTCACCAGGAATTCAGGCGACGTGCGCGACAGTATGAGCTGCGGCCCGCGGCTCGCGCGGTCGGTTTTCCAGACGTAGGCCCGCACCCGGTCCCCCATGCGCAGGTTCTCTTTCGGGATCATCTGGTCACGCGGCAGCATGGCTTCCAGCCGCCCTGACTCGATAATCGCGTTACCGCGCTCCATGCGCTTGATCACCCCCGTTACGAGGGCCTCCTTCCGGGCCAGGAAATCGTTCAGGATCTGCTCACGCTCCGCGTCACGAATCTTCTGCAGGATCACTTGTTTTGCCGTCTGGGCGCCGATGCGTCCAACCTCCAGCCCGCCCAGAGGCTGCTCGACGAATTCGCCCGGCTGGATTGCGGGATTCTGCTTTTTCGCGTCGCTTACCGAAATCTGACGTGAGGCCTCTTCGACCTCGCCGTCGTTCATCACCTGCCAGCGGCGGAAAAACGAGAACTCGCCCGTGGTGCGGTCAACCGAAGCACGCACGTCGATGTCCTCATGAAACCGCTTCTTGGTGGCCGACGCGAGGGCAAGCTCGAGCGCGCCGAATACGATTTCCTTGTCGACGTTTTTCTCCCGTCCCAAGGCGTCCACCAGCAGCAATATTTCCCGACTCATCCGCGTGCTCCCGCTATAGGCTCGGTACCAGGCGCGCCGACTCCACGTTGCCAAGCTCAAGCGACAATACTCTGCCGTCGACCTCCAGCTGGAGCCGCCCGGAGCCGGCCTCGCGCACCACCCCGACGAAATTCCGCTGCCCGTCGACGGGCATGCGCATTCTTACGCGCGCCCGCTGTCCGGCGAACCGCGCAAAATCCCGCTCGCCCTTCAGCAGGCGGTCCAATCCCGGCGATGAAACTTCCAGGCGTTCGTAATTCACACGCTCCACTGCCAGCAGCCGGGTGAGGTGGTGGCTCACCGTGGCGCAATCGTCTACCGTCACGCCCCCGGGCCTGTCGATGTAGACACGCAGCAGCCCGCCTCTGGCGGGACGCTCGACGCCAGCCAGTTCATAACCCATGCCGGTGACAGTACTCTCCAGTAACCCGTTCAAATCCATGGCGAATCCGCCGCACAAACAAAAAATGGGCGGACCGCCCATCTTCTGTATCCCCAGGAATCGGGGGTGCAAAGTGTAACAAAAATCACGCTCAAATCCAACAGGTTGGAGAACGCTTTTGGGGTCGGCCTGCTCGCCAGGTGCGCTTCGCGCCCGGCAGTCAACCCGTTGTTTTGGGATTCTATTTGCAAGGCGCACCGGTCGCCCCGGCGGCGGCGCTGGCAATGCCCCGCTTTGGGTCGAAATAATCCGGCGCAGCATGAACGCTGGTTTCTTCTTCCGCCCGGCCCTTTGCTCCCGCGTCGAGCTCTACGATGTCCTGCGTTGACGCTGCGTGCTGCCGCGTGGCTTTCTGCTCGCGCAATGCACTAGGCATCGTGGGTGCTGTGCAATCCGGTGATGCGGGAAATATAGGAGGTCTCTACTAGATGATCTTCAATTGTTTAGCATCAACGGAAAAAAATGGTATACGCTTCGAGATTGTCGCTGACACCCACTCGTCACAACAAAAAGGGCCAGTCAGCCAGGGAGCGCAATGACTAACCTACACAATCCGGGAAACGGATCACCGAGCGGGGACGCCACCCCCGAGCGTCGGATTGCGCAGCAGCCCCAGCAACTCGCGGACGCAATGGCACTGCTGAAGCATGAAGTCCGGGAGCGAAAGCAGGTTGAGGAGCGCCTGCGCCAATCGAACGAGGAGCTGATGCTCCGCCTCGATGAGCTGGAGCAACGCGACCGTGACCACCTCACGCTCGGCAAGCTGAGCAATTACCTGAAGTCCTGCGTTTCCTCGGACGAAGCCTATGCGGTCATAGCGGCCTTCGGCCCCCAAATCATCCCGTCCGACATCGGGACGCTGTACCGCATCAACTCCCCCGGAGGTTATCTGGAACGGGTCGCGGGATGGGGAGATACCACGCCGGAAGAAAAGCTGTTCACGGTGCAGGACTGCTGGGCGTTGCGACGGGGGCAGTTGCACTGGACCCATGGCGCGCAGACCGGCTTGCTGTGCCAGCATATCTCGGGGCCCGCAGAATCGATATTTCCTTACCTGTGCATACCACTCGTTGCGCACGGCGAGACGGTGGGACTCCTCTATCTGCAGCGACTTGGACCCGCGGCAAAGGCGCCAGGCGGCAGCATTGCGCCCGAGTCGAAGCTGCAGCTTGCCTCGGCCCTGGGCGAGGAAGTCAGTCTGGCGCTCGCCAATCTCAAGCTGCGAGACACGTTGCGCCAGCAGTCCCTGCGCGACCCCTTGACCGGTCTGTACAACCGGCGTTTCCTCGAGGAGTATCTCGTTCACGAGCGGGTACGCGCGAGCCGCAAGAATCGCCCCCTTTCGGTCATCATGCTGGACATCGATCACTTCAAGCGCGTCAACGACACGTTTGGCCACGACGCCGGCGACGCCGTTTTGCGTCGCATGGGTCTCGTGCTGCAGGGTCATGTCCGCGGAAGCGACATTGCGTGCCGCATAGGGGGGGAGGAGTTCGCGCTATTGCTTCCCGAAGCATCATTGGTGACCGCCTACCAGCGGGCCGAACGCATACTCGACACCGTGCGTCACATGCAAATCAAGCACCGTGGCCAGGTCCTCGGGGCGATCACCGTTTCACTGGGTGTGGCGGCGTTCCCGAAACACGGCGAGACGCCCGAGGCGCTCATCCGGGCCGCCGACCAGGCCTTGTATCAAGCCAAGCAGGGCGGACGCAACAAGCTGGCGTCGGCGTAGTAGATTCGCAGACGCCGCCAAACGAAAAAGCCCGACCTCACCGAGGCCGGGCTTTTCCGTTTCATGGGTGCCTGACGATGTCCTACTTTCGCACGGAATACACCGCACTATCATCGGCGCTGAGGCGTTTCACGGCCCTGTTCGGAATGGGAAGGGGTGGGACCACCTCGCTATGGTCGTCAGACATAGCTCTGGGCTCTTGGCATTCAGCCATCAGCTTTCAGCCAAAAACCGCGATTCGAAAGAAGTAAAGTCGGGCGATTGTATCTGGCAACACGAGCCATACCTGAGCCGCGGCCGACAGCCGATGGCTGACAGCCGAATGCTCAAAGTTATAGGATCAAGCCGCACGGGCAATTAGTACCGGTTAGCTCAAAGGATTACTCCTCTTACACATCCGGCCTATCAACGCGGTGGTC
>Ga0209640_10003447_pt1 | contig 13814 bp, 15 predicted proteins | sample RifCSP10_1_FD_184018 | JGI IMG/M metagenome (GOLD analysis project Ga0209640, IMG submission 184018) | Soil microbial communities from Rifle, Colorado - Rifle CSP2_sed 10_1 (SPAdes) (version 2) | ecosystem: Environmental > Terrestrial > Deep subsurface > Rock core/Sediment | place: Rifle...
TCGCCCTTGATTTTGACGCTGGTGGCGGAGTTAATCAGCACGGGCCCGCGCGGGTTGGTCTCGACGACGCGGAACTCGCGGTAGATGCCGCCCATGAAGGTCGAGCGCACCTTGTCACCCATCGAAACGGGTAGGCCTTCGAGGACGCTTGTCATGTGCCGCTGGTCTGAGCCGATGCCGCCGCCTTCGCCTAGCGGCGCGATCACCACGCTGCGCGCGATGGGGCAGACGATTTTCTGCATCTGCACGCGGTCGCCGAGGCCGGCCTGGGCGTTTTCGCGCAGGATGCCGTCCATCTGAACCTGGCCCTGGCCGCGATCCTCCGCGTACGCCGGTAGCGCCTTGGCTACAGTTGAGCGCTTGCCGGTGACCTGGACGGTCTCGCCGGTCTGGAGGCCCATCGTCGCCATGTCGGTGGGGTCGAGGCGCACGAGGCCGCGGCCGACGTCTCGCGTCAGAGCCTCGGAGACTCTCAGGGCGACAGATTCCATCTCAACGTCAAGTATAGCGCCGTATCGAAGCGGAAAACGGGCCGACGCCTAGTGCGCCGCCGGTGATGTGTCGACGATCTCGCCGTCGTCCTTGTAGGGCTGCCACCAGATGCGGTCGATGGCCGATGAAGCCTTGTCGAGCTCGCCCTCCATCTGCCAGTCGAGCGCCAGGGCGAGGTAGGCGATGTTTAGCTGGGCCAGGCGCAGCGTCTCGGACGTCTTGCGCTCCTGAAGGTGCCGCCGGCACCAGAGGATGGCCTGAGTGGCGTCGTCTATGCCACGGGTGATCTCGGCTGTGAGCTGTTCGGGAGTCTCTCCGGCTCCTCGGCGGTTACGGCTGACCATGGCTGCTCCTACATTTCGAATCCGGGGGAACGCCGGACCCCGCCGAAGGGCTTCGCGAAGCGTTGACTCAGGCCGGTCGACGCAGCCCTGCAGCGGTCAACTGCAGTTCTTGCGTCCATTATCGCCGAAAGCGGCCCTCGTCGAGTCAAAGCTGTTCTCCGGTGCGGGCCTTAAGAGCCGAGGGGCCGATATAATGCCGCCATGGGCGCGCCGGAAGAAAGACGCGTGCCCCCGTCAGAGCCGGGGGTTTACCGAGCACCTCCTCTCGCGACACCGCCGGCCGACAGCTCGATTCGAGTCGGCATTCCGAGCCCGGGCCCGAGCTTCAGGGGCGCGCTCGCTTCGCGAGACTTCTTGCTGCTCTGGATGGGGCAGTTCGGGTCCGAGGCGGGAAACGGCCTCGTCCAGCTGGCGCTGCCGTTCCTTGTGCTGGAGATCACAGGATCTGCCTTCCAGCTCGCGGGAGCGTACGTTGTCCAGTTCCTGCCGTGGCTGCTGTTTGGGCTGGTGGGTGGCGTGCTCGTCGACCGCTGGGACCGTCGTGTCACGATCGTTGTCGTTGAGGTCGTGCGCGCGGCCGCTTTTCTCGGCGTCGGCACAGCGTTCGCACTCGACAAAGGCCTCCTCTCGGTCGAGTTCATTTACGCGCTGATTTTCCTCGAGTCCTCGTTGCAGAACTTCTTCAACCCGGCGCGGCTGGCTTTGATGCCGAACCTGGTCAAGGAAGACGACCTGCGGGCGGCGAACTCGCTGATGGAGGTCTCCCGCCATATCGGCTTCCTCGTGGCGCCTTCGGCCGGTTTGGTTTTGGCCGACTTCCTGGGGTCCAGCACGATTATCGTGGCCGACGGGGTGACGTTCTTGATTTCCGGAATCACGGTGTCCCTGATCAGATGGCGTCAGCCAAAGCGGGAAGCCGCCCGCGTGGATGGCTGGCGTCGCCAGCTGCGACTGGTCCTGCAAGAGACCAAGGAGGGTATCGCGGTCATCCGCGCGGTGCGCTTGCTGCAAATCACGCTGCTCCTGGGTTTTAGCCTCAACCTGGTGGTGGCGCCGATTCAGACGTTGCTGCCTCTGTTCGTGATCGAGATCAAGCATCAGACGCAGGCCTATCTCGGACTGCTGGCAGCCGGCTTCATAAGCGGCCTGCTTGTCGGATCGCTGGTTGCGCCGGCTGTTTCGAGGCGCGTCGGCCTTGGCCGCATGACCATTGCTTCGGTGCTGGTGCTGGGCACGACGATTGCCGTGGCGGCCTACCTGCCCACGTTGTGGGTGCCGGTGGTCGCCCTCGTAATCGCCGGTGTGGCCATCGGGTCACTGAACGTGGGGCAGATCAACATGCTGCAGACGTCCACGACCGATGACGAGCGAGGCCGAGTGTCTGCCGCGTACTACTCCGCGACGCTGGGCGTGCGCACTCTGGGGTATTTCTCCGCGGGCGCGCTGGTTGCGCCTGCGGGCGTGCAACCGCTGTTTGTGGCTTTTGGAGTCGTGGTGCTATGCGTTGGTGCCTTCCTGACTCGCATCCCGGAGGTGCGAGAGCACCGCTGATCTTTGGGCTGAATCACCCTTGACATAGCCGGATATAGGCAATAATCTGCCGCTGAGTTAGTATATGCTAATCATGTAGTGGCGCATCCACTTAAGGTGCTGCTACATCTGGGGGTCAGGGTGCTCTACTCGTTCCTCATCGTCTTGCGCGAGGGCTTCGAGATTGCCCTGGTCCTGGCGATCGTCCTCGGGTATCTGGTGCGCACAGGCAACAGGGAGCACTTCCGCGAGATTTGGCTGGGAGCGGTTGTAGCGGCCGCAATCTGCATCGCGGCTGCTGTGATCCTCGAGCTAACGTCCGCGAGCCTCTCCGGTGCCGCCCAGGAAGCCTTCGAGGGCTTCACGATGCTGTTCGCGGTCTGCGTCTTGACCTGGATGGTGTTCTGGATGCGCCGCCAGGCCATATCGATCGGCCGTGACCTGCGTCAGCAGGTGGACTTGGCGCTTGAGAAAGGCTCGTTGACCGCGCTAACCGCCCTGGCTTTCGTGGCAGTTCTACGAGAAGGTCTGGAGACCGCGCTGCTTCTGTTTGCCGGCGCTTCTGCCGGGCGCGGCGACTCAGCCTCCACCTTCCTGGGAGGGGCCCTGGCCGGGGGAATAGTGGCGGCGCTGCTTGGGTATCTGGTCTACAGGGGCTCTCACCTGATCCCGTTGAGGCAGTTCTTCACAGTCACCGGGATCGTGGTTCTCGTCATCGCCGCCGGGCTGGTGTCCACGGGAATTGCTGAGTTGCAGGAGTCGGGCGTCATCGGCAACCTCGGCTCCCGCCCGTGGGATACGGACGCCATGCTTTCGCAGACGACTACGCTTGGCAAGTTCCTGCACACGCTGATTGGCTACGATTCGGCGCCGACGTGGGGCCAGATTGTCCTCTACTGGAGCTACCTGCTCGGCGGCCTCTCCGCGTTCGTTTTCGGCATAGGACTTCCAGGGACGTCAAGACCGGCGGCAGACCGGTCCGGTTCGACGATTCAGGCGCGGAACTAATGGTGATGTGGGCGGACGCGTGATAACCAGCCTGAGGCTTGGCTTGCTCGTGACAGCGGCCGCCTTTCTGCTGGTCGCGTGCTCGAGTGGGGGCGGCCGCGAAATCGAAATCGTTGCCAGCAACGAGGGCTGCACGCCGGTTCGGCTGGCGGCGGCCACGAATGAAAAGCTGACGTTCGTGGTGAAGAACCAGGCCAGCGGCGACCGCGAGCTGGAAGGCGTGGAAGGCACGAAACTGGAAGAGGTCCTGATCCCAGCCGGCAGGACCCGCAAGATTAACCACACGACGCCCAAACAGGCCACGACCGAGAAGCTGAAGTGCTACATCCCGGGCGGGCCCTCGACAATCATCGACCTGGAAATCAGCGCACCGTAGCCGGGGAATGGACGCCCGTCGCGGCAAAAGTGTGCGATCCAAGTGTTAGTACCAACTAAGGATGGATTTAAGTAGGTACGAAAAGGGTGAAGTGATATGCGAGGCTTGTTGATTCTGCTCCTGCCACTAGCGAGCGCCGCTGCGGTTGCTGCCTGTGGCGGTGACTCGGCGCCCAAGACCACGGTTAATGTCACACTCCAGGAATGGCAGGTCAGCCCATCTGCCAAGACTGTTGAGTCCGGAAAGGTCAAGTTCCTGGTGACGAACAGCGGGACGATGACCCACGAGCTCGCCGTTGTCCAGGTCGACGCCGACGGCAACAAGCGCGAGGTGGCGGAGGTTGAGGACGTGGGGGCCGGCACCAAGGCAGAGTTCACGGCCGATCTTAAGGCCGGACGTTATGAGCTCGCCTGCCTGCTGGTACCCGGCGAGGCCGGAGCCACGGTCGATCACTATCAGCAGGGCATGCACACCGAGTTCATCGTCCAGTAGCTCTCGGCCGACCTCTGGACTAACCGCGGAGGCGCGCGCAAAATTGGCGCGCCGAAGCCGTATGTCTACGACGCTAAGAGGAGCCCGGTGAGCCCAGGAGATCGTCTAGCCTCAAGCCCGTCGCAGCGCTCGCGCCTGGCGGAAAGCACGCGCATGTTCAGTGCGCTACGACACGCCCAGTTTCGCCGCTTTTGGTTTGGCAACCTCGCGGCCGTAGGCGGCCAGCAGATTATGTGGGTCGCTCAGGGTTGGCTGGTCTACGATCTCACCAAAGAAGCGGTGTATCTGGGCTATGTGGGCCTCGCGGCCGCGGCGCCGGCCATCCTGCTCAACCTTGCCGGTGGCGTGGTTGCCGACCGATTCGACCAGCGCCGAGTCATCTTCGTTACGCAGGCCGTCTCGGCAGCAGTGGTCGGCGTTATCGCAGCGCTGACAGCCCTCGATGCGATCGAGGTGTGGCACATAATCGTCGGAGCCTTTGTCTCCGGCAGTATGCAGGCCTTCAACAATCCGGCGCGGCAGTCGATCTTCCCGCAGCTCGTGGACCGTAAGGACCTCATGAACGCCGTGGCCCTCAATTCGATGGTCTGGCAAGGGACGCGAATCGTCGCTCCCGCGATTGGCGGCGTCGTGTTGGCGGCGTTTGGTGCTGCCTCAGCCTTCGCGCTGTGTTGTGCCGGGTTCTTCGTGCTGGGTCTCGCGGTCATCGGCCTTCAGACTGAGGCGCCGAGCAGGGCCCGGGCATCCGCATTCGCGGACCTTAAGGAGGGGCTGAGCTTTATCAGCGCCAACTTCGTGTTTGCCTTTCTCATCGTCATGAGCTTCTTCAATAGCTTCTTCGGATTCTCGATCCAGCAGCTCATGCCGGTGTTCACGGAGGATATTCTGCACGTAGGGCCCGAGTGGCTGGGGGTCCTGTTTAGCGTCAGCGGCGTCGGCTCGATTCTCGGCATTGCTGCCCTCGGATTCGCCGGAGACACCGATCGCAAAGGGCTGCTGATTATCGGCGGCGCGACGGCGTTCGGCGCGCTAATAATCCTGTTCGCACTTTCAACCTACTTCCCTCTGTCCCTGGTCCTTGTGTTCTTCATGGGCGCGTTCGGCTCCATCTACATGATTACCGTCCAGACCACGCTGCAGCTGCGTGTGCCAGACGAGCTGCGGGGGCGCGTGATGGGTATCTACGGCGTGACGTACAACGTGGGGCCGTTGGGCGCCCTGCAGGCCGGCATCCTAGCTGATTCGTTCTCGCCCCCCACGGCATTGGTCGTAGGTGGAGCCGCGATCATGCTGTTCGCGATCGGAGTGGCGTATTCGAACAGCGAGGTGCGGATGCTCCAGAGCGCGCCCCGAGCCCTGTCCTAGCATCGAGGCTTAAGGATCGGCCGCTGATATACTCGATCTGTAGAATCTAGGAACGGCTCTTATCGGGGCCGCAGGGCAAGGAGTACGAGGAATGGCAACGAAGGACCCGCGCGAGCCGTTTACGCGTCTTTCGGTGGCCGAGGCCAAAGAAAAAATCGACAGCGACAACGTTCAGATTGTCGACGCTCGGACGCCCGGAGAGTATGCCGGCGGGCATGTGCCGGGCGCGATCAACATCCCGCATATGTCCGTCGTCTCGCGCAAGGATGAGATTGCGAGCGACAGGCAGCTAGTCTTCATCTGCCAGGTGGGGCAGCGCAGCGCCCTGGCCTGCGAGTTCGCCGCCGCCATAGGCTTCAAAGACCTGTACAACGTCGAGGGTGGGACGGAAGCCTGGATCAAGGCCGGTTACCCTGTCGAGTAATCACCAGGCGCGGCGGCCGGAGGTGATCACAGCCCGATGACCGCCCGATTCAAAGACCGCCGTCTCTACCTGTTCGACATAGACGGGACGTTGCTGAGCACCGGAGGCTCCGGCCGCGCCGCGATGGCGAGCGCCTTCGAGGCCGTGTTCGGGGTCAAGGACGCCTTTCGCGAAGTCGAGTTCACGGGACGCAGCGACCTCGCCATTGCGCACGACGCTCTGAGGGCTGCCGCGTTGGCGAACGGCGACGTGACGGCGCTGGTTTCGCGCTTCAAACGAGCTTACGTTCGCCACTTGCCGCGTCTGCTCCACGACTCCTCGGGAAGTCTGCTGCCCGGCGTCGTGGAGATCTTGGCACGTTTGAATGCAGATCAGGCAGCAACGGTGAGCCTGGGCACGGGCAACTTTCGCGCTTCGGCAACGATCAAGCTGCGCCATTACGGGATTAACCAGCACTTCCGCTACGGCGGTTTCGGCGACCGCACGACGGTTCGAGCGGGGATCATCGAGCAAGGCATTCGATCGGCAAATCGGGCTGCAGGCAAGCACGGCACGGTCTTCGTCATCGGCGACACGGTGTACGACATCGCCGCGGCGAAGGCAAACGGGGCGGTAGCGGTCGGTGTTGCTACCGGCCTGCCGTCGCGAGAGGAGCTAGAGACGGCGCGGCCAGACATACTGCTTGACACGTTAGAAGAGGCAGCGAAGGCGTTTGGACTGGCGTAGCGCGTTGCCGGCGCTGCTATACTTAGGGGCGCGGTCGATCCTGTGGGACGGCCAGCGAACCGGAACCGAATACATGACTGCTCGGATCGCAACTGACCGAGACAGCCCATAGAACAGTCGAAGCGCGACGCTCTATGCCCTTTCGGTTCTCGGAAGGGCTTTTTGGTGGGAGGCGTGGCGATGCCGAGAATCACAGTCGCTGAAGTACAAGGCATGAAGCAGCGGGGCGAGAAGGTCGTGATGCTGACCGCATACGATTACCCGTCGGCACGCATCGCGGACGCCTCCGGCATCGACGTGATTCTGGTCGGCGATAGCCTGGGCATGGTAGTGCTCGGCTACGAAGACACGATCGCGGTGACCATGGACGACATGCTGCACCACACGCGGGCCGTGGTCCGGGGCAGCGAGCGCGCCATGGTGGTCACAGACCTGCCGTTCATGACCTACCAGGTGTCCGCCGAGGAGGCAATGCGTAACGCCGGGCGTCTGTTGCAAGAGGGTGGTTGCCAGGCGGTCAAGCTCGAGGGCGGCGTACACATGGCCGAGACCGTGCGACGTATCGTCCAGATCGGCATACCGGTTGTCGGGCACATCGGACTCACGCCTCAGTCAATCAACCAGCTGAGCGGCTACAGGGTGCAGGGGCGTACACCGGAGGCCGCACAACGTCTGCTGGAGGACGCGATCGCGCTGCAGCAGGCGGGTGCTTTCTGCGTCGTGCTGGAAACGATTCCGGCGCCGCTGGCTGAGATGATCAGCAAGCGGCTGACGATTCCGACTATCGGTATCGGCGCGGGGGCGGGCTGCGACGGGCAGGTGCTCGTCTGGCACGACTTGCTCTCGTACAACACCTCCTTCCTGCCGCGCCACATCCCGCGCCACGTCAAGCAGTACGCGAACGTCGGCGAGGACATGGGCAAAGCGATCAAGGAGTACGCGGCCGAAGTGCGTGCCGGCACGTTTCCAACGCTGAAAGAGAGCTTCCAGATGGACCCGGAGTCGCTGGCGGAGCTCTCGAAGTCGAAGACCTAGCGCGCCGAATCGTATGCAGGTACTGACCAGCGTTGCGGAGGTACGCGCGGCGCGCGGCGCTGTGACGGGAAGCGTTGGCCTGGTGGCGACTATGGGCGCGCTGCACGAAGGCCACCTGACGCTGGTGCGCCGGGCGCGCGAGGCCAACGACTGCGTCTTCGTGAGCATCTTCGTCAACCCGAGGCAGTTCGGCCCGAACGAGGACTTCGCAGCCTACCCACGCGACACGCAGCGCGACCTCGAACTGCTGCAGGCCGAGGGCGTCGAGTATGTCTTCATGCCTTCGGTCGAGGCGGTCTATCCGGAGGGATTCGGGACGTCGGTCGACGTCGGCCCGATTGCGGAACCGCTGGAAGGGACGCACCGTCCGGGGCACTTCTTCGGCGTAGCGACGGTGGTGCTGAAGCTGCTCAACATCGTCCAGCCAACGCGCGCCTACTTCGGACGCAAAGACGCGCAGCAGCTGGCCGTGATCCGCGGCATGGTTCGGGACCTGGATGTCAACGTAGAGATCGTGCCGGTGGACACGGTGAGGGAGCCGGGCGGCCTGGCGATGAGCAGTCGCAACGCCTACCTGAGCCCAGCGGAGCGCAAGGCGGCGCTCGGGCTGTGGAACGCCCTGTCGCTGGCGCGCGAGATGTGGACGCGCGGCGCCCGCGACGCCGAGGCGTTTCGCAGGCGCATGCGTGAGCTGATCGAGGAAGAAGAGCTGGCGCGCGTCGATTACGTGTCCGTCGCGGACCCGGTGACGCTGCGGGAGGTCGAGCGCATCCAGGGGCCGGTTTTGGTCTCGCTGGCGGTGCGCATCGGGCGGACACGTCTCATAGACAACGTCACGCTGGGCGAGTAGTACAGAGTACAGAGTGCAGAGTGCAGAGTGCAGAGACTCCCAAGCGTAGACAGCGACGCCGCAGTGTCTGTGCTATGACTCTGCGCTGTGCCCTATTTCGGCCAGCCTGGTTTGCTAGAATGCGACTCGAGTAGAGCTACCAGGAGAGCAAGCACCCGTCTATGGCTGGACATTCCAAGTGGAAGCAGATCAAGCGCCAGAAGGCCGTCGTCGACCAGAAGCGCGGTGCCATATTTACCAAGCTCGGCCGTGACATAACCATGGCAGCGAAAGCGGGTGGCGCCGACCCTGCAGGCAACGCCAGCCTGCGTCTCGCGCTGCTCAAGGCGAGGGACAACAACATGCCCGCCGACATCGTCGAGCGGGCGATCAACAAGGCGGTCGGCGATGCGGACTCGAGTCGATTAGCCGAGATCGTCTACGAAGGCTACGGCCCCGGCGGCACCGCCGTGATGGTCGAGACGGTTACCGACAACCGGAACCGGACTGTGGCCGAGATTCGCAACGTCTTTACGCGTGGCGGCGGTAATCTCGGTGATTCCGGCTCAGTGGCCTGGCAGTTCAACACTCGCGGCGAGATCACACTGAACCTGGCGAAGGGCGAGGACGGCGAGGAGCTGGCGCTGCTGGCGATCGATGCGGGAGCGGAGGACTTCGTGGTCGACACGGACAGCGTCTCGGTCTACACGAAGCCCGAGGACCTCGAAGCTGTGCGCCAGGCGCTGGTCGAATCAGGTCACGAACCCGATTCTGCAGAGATCGCGCGGGTCCCTACGGTCACGGTGGCTCTCGAGGAAAAGGCCGCGCTGCAGGCGCTGCGGCTGCTGGACCGCCTGGAGGATCTCGACGACGTGCAGCGCGTCTACTCCAACGCCGACTTCCCGGACGAAGTGCTCGCTTCGTACGCGGGCTGATGTGAATACAAGGCCTGGTCAAGGATCGCGTGGTTCGACAAGCTCACCACGAACGGGGTTCCGAGACCTTCGTCCTGAGCCTGTCGAAGGACGAGCAGTGGTAGAGGCGTCTCCATGATGAGTCAGGTCTGATGCAGCACGACCCCGCCACTGGCGAACCCATCGTCCTGGGCATCGACCCCGGTATGCGCGTCTGCGGTTGGGGCGTCGTCCGCGGCGGGTCGCAGGGCGGCTACGTCGCCTGCGGTGCCATCAAGCCGCGGATCAAGGACACGTTTGCGCAGCGGCTACTCGTGCTGCACCAGGGAATCGAGAAGCTGATCGAGGACTATGCACCGACCGAGGTCGCGATCGAGGACCCGTTCGTGGGCGCGCTGCAGCCAGCTTCGGCGCTGGCGATCGGGCAGGCGCGGGCGGCGGCAGTGATCGCGGCGGCGGCGGCGGGCCTGGAGGTCGAGTTCTACGCGCCGGCCGCGGTTAAGGCGGCTGTTTCCGGCTACGGCCAGGGCGACAAACGCCAGGTGCAGGCGATGGTGCGCATGCTGCTGGCGCTGGAGGCGCTGCCGGAGCCGCTGGACGCCGCGGACGCACTGGCGGTCGCGATCTGCCACCTGAACTCGAGGCGGGCGCGGGCGCTGGAGAGGGCGGCCCGGAGGTGATCGTCGAACCGTACAACCCGGAATGGCCGCGCTGGTTCCTCAGGCTGCAGACCTTCCTGTATCGCAATCTGGTCGGGACGTACTACGCCATAGAGCACGTGGGCAGCACGTCGGTGCCGGGCCTGACCGCGAAGCCGATCATCGACGTCGACGTGGTGCTGCGGGAGGGCAAGTTCGAGAACGCCAGGGGCCGCCTGATCGCGGCGGGGTACGAGTACGAGGGCGACAAGGGCGTGCCGGGCCGCGAGGCCTTCAGGCTGAAGGACGCTGGTCTGCGCGCTGCGCTGCCAGAGCACCACCTTTACGTCTGCGAGGCCGGCAGCGAGGAGTTGAGGCGGCAGCGCGCGTTCCGCGACTTCCTGCGGGCGCATCCGGAGTGGGTCGCGAAGTTGAGCGCCCACAAGCTCGAGGTTGCGGCCCGGGTTGGCGACGACCGGGAGGCGTACCAGGAGGCGAAGGCGGCGATGGTCGATGAGATCCTGGCGCTGGCTCTGAAGCAGGTCCTGAGCCCCGTCGACGGACCTGTCCTGAGCCCCGTCGAAGGAGAGGCACCGGCGTGATCTCGCACCTGAGGGGGCGGCTGGCGCGCAAGAACGAGCTGGCGTCGTCGGTGGAGATAGACGTGGGCGGCGTCTGGTACGAGGTGGAGCTGCCGGCCTTCGTCTGGCGGGCGCTGGAGGAGCGCGAGGTGGGCGAAGAGGTGGAGCTGGAGACGTTCTACTTCCTGACCCAGAACGCGCCGATCCCACGGCTAATCGGCTTCTTGCGCGAGGTCGAGCGGGGGTTCTTCGAAAAGCTGGTGACGGTGCCCAACGTGGGGCCGACGACGGCGACGAAGGCGCTGGTGTTCAGCGTCTCGACCATCGCGAGGTGGATTGAGGACGGGGACACGGCGGCGCTGGGGCGGCTGCCGGCGATCGGCAAGCGTAGCGCGGAGACAATCGTGGCGCAGCTGCGGGGCAAGGTGATCGAGGAGGCGCTGCTGGCTGACGAGGGCTTCGACAAGCCCGAGCCGAGGCGCGAGACGGGACCGAGCGAGGTGGCGCGGGACGCGACGGACGCGCTGGTTGCGCTGGGCTACAGCCGCAGCGAGGCGGAGCGCCTGGTGCAGCAAGTGGATGCGGAGTCGGCGCCGGAGACGGTGGAGGACACGATCCGGGCGGTGTTCAGGCGGCTGAACCCGGGGTAGCAAGAAGGCTAGCCACAGGCTTGACCCGGCATCGCGGGACCCGGAATCGTCGCACCAATAGCGGCCGGGAGTCAGTATATGTTGACACAACTCCTGGGCGTCAATATATACTGACTGAGTGGAGCTGTGGGAGGCGCCGATCTGGCCGAGCGCTCGCCGGCACGGTATCCCAGACGATGGCATCAGGCACGCGCTGCGCAACTTCGTTGCTCACGCTGTCGATCCCGAGGACGACTCCGTCGAGCTATTTCTCGGCCCGGATTACGCCGGCAATCTAATCGAAGTTGGTGTGTTGGACACTGGCGAGGAGTTGGTGATCATCCATGCCATGCCAGGGCGCATGCGACGCTTCTATTCGCCAGAAAGAAGGTAGAGACAATGGCAAGAACACATCTTGATAGGCTGGCTGCCGCTGACGCCATCGCTGAACGCTTGGCGAATCGCGATCAGGATGAGACCTTCTGGCTGGACGCTGAGCCGCTGCGGCAGGTGGCTGAGGCCTTCCGTGAACAGGTGGCGGCGGAAGCCAGAGTCACCGAGGCGGTCAAGGCTGCACGTAAGGCGGGCTGCTCCTGGCTCTCGATCGGCATGATGCTTGGAGTCTCGAAGCAGACGGCTCAGCACCGCTTTGGCAAAGTCGGGATTGAGGACGTGGCGTGATGCCACAACCGCAGCCAGGCGGAGCGCCTGGTGACGCAGGTGGACGCTGAGTCGGCGCCGGAGACGGTTGAGGACACGATCCGGGCGGTGTTCCGAAGGCTGAACCCGGGGTAGCTGTCAGCTATCAGCAGTCAGCCATCAGCTTGATCGTTTGATTGTTTGATTGCTTTTCTCGCGAATATTCGCGTTTAACGGTGGGGTGAGCCTGCACGGGGCGACGAGACTCGGTGCTGCGGTGGTTGTCCATGGTGTGAGTATGGCTGTTGGCGGGCCGAGGGCTAAGGGGTTGGGGACACGCTGACGTGGCGTAGGGGTTAGGCGCGGGACCGGCCGCGTTGGTGGGAGTCGCTGGATTCCTCGTGGCTTACGCATCGCGTCGCAGGCTCCGCGAGACGTCAACAAAAGAGATTTCTGAGGGGACACCCCTCAGGCTCCCCGCGCAGGGGCTGCGCCCCTACGGACCCCGCTTTGTTGGTGGCGAGGCGTTACTAGCCCGCGTTTGGCCGTCGTCAGAAGGAGGGGCCGCTGACCGAGGTTGCTTTGCCTCGCTGTGGCGATGGCTCGCAATGGCGGACGGACGCGGGCGGGCTAAATCGCCGGTTTGTTGCGGCGGGCCCAGGCTACGGTTTCGCGGATGGAGTCTCGGAGGATGGAGACGATCTGGTCTATCTGGTCGGGCGTGGTGACGAGGGGCGGCGCCAGCAGGTAGTTGTCGGCGAGGTTGCGGCTGATCAGGCCTTTGTCACGGCAGGCGGCGACGAGGCGGCCGCCGACGTTGAGGTCGATGTGGAAGGGCTTCATCTTTTCCTTGTCCTCGACGATCTGGACGCCGGCGATGAAGCCGAGGCCGCGCACGTCGCCGACACCGTCCTCGCTGGCCAGGGTGCGCAGGCCGGCGTGGAGGTGCTCGCCGAGCGAGGCGGCGGCCTCGACCAGGTTCTCGTCGTCGAAGATCTGCAGATTGCGCAGACCGACGGCGCAGGCGGCCGGGTGGGCCGAGTTGGTGAAACCGTGCATGAAGCGGTCGCCCTCGGAGGCGAGGATGCCTTCGTGGATCTCCTTGGAGACGATGGCGCCGGAGAGCGGGATGTAGGCGCTGGTCACGGCCTTGGCGAAGGTGACGATGTCCGGCTGGACGTTCCAGTGTCGCAGGGCGAACCAGCGTCCGGTACGGCCGAAGCCGGTGATCACCTCATCGGCGATGAGCAGGACGTTGTGCTTGTCGCAGACCTCGCGCAGCTTGGGGAAGTAGTCGGCGCCGGGCGGGATCACGCCGCCGGCGCCCTGCACGGGCTCGGCGATGACGGCCGCGACCGTGTCGGCGCCTTCGCGCAGGATCGTCTCTTCGATGCCGAGGGCGCACTCGGCGGTGCAGGAGGTGAAGGGGTGGATATCGGAGGCGCGGATGAAGGTGGGGTCGAGCGGGCCGAAGCAGCGCCAGAAGGCGGGCAAGCCGGTGGCGGCGGTGGTCGCGAGGGTACCGCCGTGGTAGGCCTGGCGACGCGAGATGATCTTGACCTTGTCCATCTTGCCCTTGAGGAACCAGTGGAAGCGCGCCAGCTTGAAGGCGACCTCGTTGGCCTCCGAGCCGGAGTTGGCGAAGAAGACGGCGTCCATGTTGGAGTAGCTGAGCTTGACGAGGCGCTCCGCCAGCTCGATGGCCGGTACGTTGGAGTAGCCGGTGTAGCCGTTGGCGAAGGCGAGCTGGCTCATCTGCTTTGCGGCTACTTCGGCGAGCTCCTTGCGGCCG
>Ga0209640_10003448_pt1 | contig 13813 bp, 11 predicted proteins | sample RifCSP10_1_FD_184018 | JGI IMG/M metagenome (GOLD analysis project Ga0209640, IMG submission 184018) | Soil microbial communities from Rifle, Colorado - Rifle CSP2_sed 10_1 (SPAdes) (version 2) | ecosystem: Environmental > Terrestrial > Deep subsurface > Rock core/Sediment | place: Rifle...
GAGGCGAACCGGCTCGGCGCCGAGCGGTGCGCCGGTGAGGAAGGCCAGCAGGACGGCGGCTCGGCGGGGGCTCGCGGGCATCGCTCGGCCGGCATCCTACGGCTGCCGGCGAAAGGCCGGTGGCGAGAGCTTGTGGTCTTGATTTCGTAGTGATATCGTATCGATACCAAAGGGAGGGACCCGAAACATGACCAAGGAACGCCCCGCCGTGTCGCTACCGGGTATCCCGGTGTTGCTCTTGCTGCTCGCCGGCTTCATCTTCGGAATCTTTCGACTGATCCACCACCTCCGGGCTGACGAGCTCGTGGGGGTTCTGCTCTCGCTGCTCGGCATGGCGACGGCCATCCTCCTGCTCGTCGGCCTGTTCATGGTCGAGCCGAACCAGGCCCGCGTGCTCACGCTCTTCGGCGCCTATCGCGGCAGCGAGCGCCGGACCGGTCTCCGCTGGGCCAACCCGTTCTACGCCAAGAGGCAGATCTCGCTGCGCGTGCGAAACTTCGAGACCGAGCACCTGAAGGTCAACGACCTCGACGGCAATCCGATCGAGATCGCCTCGGTGGTCGTCTGGCGCGTGGTCGACAGCTTCGAGGCGGTCTTCCACGTCGACAACTACGAGAACTTCGTTCACGTCCAGAGCGAGTCGGCGCTGCGGAACCTCACCACCCACTTCTCCTACGACGCCCACACCGACGACGTGAAGTCGCTGCGCGGCTCGACCGCCGAGATCGCCGAGCAGCTCCGCACCGAGATCCGCGACCGGCTGGAGCAGGCCGGCGTCGACGTGCTCGAAGCGCGCATCAGCCATCTGGCCTACGCGCCCGAGATCGCCCACGCGATGCTGCAGCGCCAGCAGGCTTCGGCGATCATCGCCGCCCGGCAGAAGATCGTCGACGGCGCGGTGGGCATGGTCGAGATGGCGCTCGACCACCTCGAGAAGAAGAACATCGTCCACCTCGACCCCGAGCGGCGGGCGGCGATGGTCTCGAACCTGCTCGTCGTGCTCTGCAGCGACCGCGCCGTGACGCCGGTCGTCAACACCGGCACGCTCTACTGAGGAGGCGGTTTGGCCGAACGCAAGGCGTTCCTGCTCCGGCTCGACCCGGCCGTCCACGCCGCGCTCGAGCGGTGGGCAGCCGACGAGCTGCGCAGCGTCAACGGCCAGATCGAGTTCGTGCTGCGCCGTGCGTTGGCCGCCGCCGGCCGCCTGAGAGTCGACCGCTTCGAGCCGTCCGAGGACGAGAGACGATGAGATCCGAACGCTGTCCCAAGTGCAGCTCCGAGATGGTCGAAGGGTTCCTGATCGACCGCGACAAGGCCGACCGCGTGCAGACCTGGTACGAGGGCGCAGTCGCGAAGTACTGGTTCGGCGCGCTCAGGCTGCGCGGCCGGCCGCACTACGACGTGCTCACCCGGCGCTGCCGCCGCTGCGGCTTCCTGGAGTCGTTCGCGCCCGAGCCGGCGGGCTGAGCCGGCGGCCCGGGAGCGAGCCGCGTTTCGTCCACGGCGGCGAACGGCTCCGAGCACCGTGCTTTGGGCAGAGCGGTGAGCGCTTCCGAGGTCGTTTCGTCGCCAGCCGACTCGCGCTAGCATGGCGGTGAATCACGGCAATCCTTCGTTCTCCCAGTGCTCCCGAGGAGACTCCGACTTCGTGACGGCCACGCCATGATCGGAACCATCGTCTCGCGCTACCGGATCGTCTCCAAGCTGGGCGGCGGCGGAATGGGTGTCGTCTACGAGGCGGAGGATACCGAGCTGGGGCGGCACGTGGCGATCAAGTTCCTGCCCGAGCAGACGGCGAAGAGCCCGGATGCCCTCGAGCGCTTCAAGCGCGAGGCGCGGGCGGCGTCGGCCCTGAACCACCCGCACATCTGCACGGTCCACGACGTCGGCGTGCACGACGGCCAGCCGTACCTGGTGATGGAGCGGCTGTCGGGGCAGACGCTGCGCCACGCGATCGGCGAGCGCGGCATGGCGGTCGATCGCGTGATCGCGCTCGGCGAGCAGATCGCCGATGCGCTCGCCACGGCGCACCGCGCGGGGATCGTCCATCGAGACCTCAAGCCGGCCAACCTGTTCGTCACCGAGCGCGGCGACGCCAAGGTGCTCGACTTCGGGCTGGCGAAGATGAGCTCGCCGCAGACGAGCGGCCCGGTGACGGGGGACGCACCCACCGTCGCCGGCGACTTCCTGACCGAAGCCGGTACGACGCTCGGCACGGTGGCGTACATGTCGCCGGAGCAGGCGCGCGGACGGGAGGTCGACGAGCGCAGCGACCTCTTCTCGCTCGGCGTCGTGCTCTACGAGATGGCGACCGGGCGGCTGCCGTTCGAGGGCGGCAACACGGCCGAGCTCTTCGCGTCGATCCTCCGAACCGACCCGGTGCCGCCGACACGCTGGAATCCCGAGGTGGCGGCGCCGCTCGAGGCGATCGTCCTCAAGGCTCTGGAGAAGGACCCGGCGCTGCGGTACCAGTCGGCTGCCGAGCTGCGCGGCGACCTGCGGCGGCTGATCCGCGACGCGAGCCGCGAGCATCCGGCGAGCCCGCGCGACGAGGGCGGCATCGCGTCGAAGCCGCCGCCGACTCCTTCGACACCGCTGCTCGGCCGCCAGGCGAGCCTCGACCTCGCAGCCGCCCGCCTCCGCGGCGGTGCGTGCGTGCTGACCGTCACCGGCTACGGCGGCACCGGCAAGACGCGCTTCGCGAGCGAGCTCTTCAACCGCCTCGCGCCGGAGTATCCCGGCGGTGCGGCTTTCGTCTCGCTCGCTTCCGTCACCGCGGCGGCCGAAGTGCTGCCCACCGTGGCCACCGCGCTCGAGATCGCCGAGGCGCACGGCCGCTCGGCGCTCGACGCGCTGGCCACGGTGGTCGGCGACCGCCGCGTCCTGCTGCTGCTCGACAACCTCGAGCAGGTCCTCGACGCGGCCACCGACCTCGCCGAGCTCGTCGCGCGCTGCCCTTCGCTGCAGCTCATCACCACTAGCCGCGCGCCGCTCAAGATCGGCGCCGAGTCGGAGTTCGCCCTGCCCCCGCTCGAGCTTCCGGCCTCGGAGACGACCTCGCTCGACGCCCTGCGCGCCTGCCCGTCGGTCGCGCTCTTCGTCCAGCGCGCCGAGAAGGTGAAGAGCGACTTCGCGCTCGGCGCCGAGAACGCGATGGCGATCGCCGCGATCTGCCGCCGCCTCGACGGCCTGCCGCTGGCGCTCGAGCTCGCCGCCGCGCGCGTCCGCATCCTCGAGCCGGCGGCGCTCCTCCAGCGACTCGACCACGCGCTCGATCTCCTGACCTCCGGCGACCGCGACCTGCCGCTGCGCCAGCGCACGCTGCGCGCCGCGATCAGCTGGAGCTACTCGCTGCTCGACGCGGCGGAGCAGCGACTTCTGCAGCGCGCCTCGGTCTTCCACGAGGGTTGGACCCTCGAGGCGATGGAGCGCGTCTGCTACGGCGAGGAGGCGCGGTACGCCGCGCTCGACGAGCTCGCGTCGCTGGCCGAGAAGGGGCTGGTGCGTGTCGCCGGCGAGGGCGAGCGCTACGCGCTGCTCGAGACGATCCGCGCCTTCGCCGCCGAGCAGCTCCACGCCAGCGGCGAGGTCGAGGCGACGCGCCAGGCCCATGCCGATTACTTCCTGGCGTTCGCGGCGGAGGCGGCGGCGGAGCTGCGCCGGCCGGGGCAGCTCGCGGCGATGGCGCGTGCCCGTGCCGACAACGCGAACCTCCAGGCGGCGATCCAGTGGCTCACCGCCCGCGCCCGTCGGGGCGATACGGAGGCGCTCGAGAAGGCGCTCCTGATCGCCGGCCACCTCGACTGGGTCTGGCACATCAGCGGCCAGCACCTGACCGCGCGCGTCACGCTCGACACGCTCCTGGCGCTGGCGGCGGAGCGGCCGCCGAGCCGCGGGCGCGGCCTGGCGCAGCTCGCCGCCGGCATGGTCTCGACCGCCACCGGCGAGTGGGAGCGCTCGCTCGCCGAATGGTCGGCCGGCTTCGCGGAGGGCGAGGCGATCGGCGACGCCCGGATCGCCGCCGAGGGGATGATGGGTGTCGGCTACTGCAACTTGAGCCTCGGCCGGATGGAAGCGGCGCGCGCCGCGCTCGACGAGGCGATCGCGCGCAGTGCAGCGGCCGGGGACGAGTTCCTGCACGCGCTCTCGATGACGGTCGAAGGGATGCTGCTCTTCGCGACCGGCGAGCTCGACGCCGGCATCGCGCTCGTCGAGAGGGCGCGCCGGATCCAGGAGCGGATCGCCGACCACGAGGGCGGCGGCGTGGCGCTGAGCTTCCTGGCGCAGTTCAGCTTCGCCAAGGGGGACGCGGCGCGGGCGCTCGCGCTCTATCGCGAGGCGCTCGCCCTGCTCGAGGCGGTGGGCGACCATCCGGAGATCGCGCGCGTGCACTGCGAGATGGGCTGGACGGCGCTCGCCGTAAGCGAGCCGCGCGCCGCGCAGGACGCCTTCCGGCGGGCCGTGAACGCCTACGAGGGGGTCGGCAGCCCGCGCGGTACTGGGCTCGCGCTGCTCGGGCTCGCCGCGGTCGAGGCGGCGGAGGGCCGCCCCGAGCGCGCCGTGACAATTGCGGCGGCGGCGCAAGCGCTCTCGGAGCGCGCCGGCGTCGTCGTCGATCACCCGATGGACCCGGGCGTCGCCGCCCGCATCGAGGCACTCAAGTCCTCGATCCCGCGATCGCGGCTCGACGGTCTCGTGGCCGAGGCGAGCGCGCTCTCGCCCGCGGCCATCCTGGCGATGATCGCCGAGTAGCGGACACCGATCGACGCCGTCGCGGGTGGAGGCTGGCAATGGCGGCGGAGGCGGAGGTCGCGGCTCCGGGGCCGGGTGCCCGTTCCTCGGCGGCGCTCAGCCGGCGAGCGGTACCAGCCGCACCGGCAGCCGCTCGATCCGAGCCGTGATGGTCGCCGTACCGAGCTCGACCGCGTCGGCGTAGCGGCGGAGCGGAACCCGGCGCACGTCGAGCGCGAAGCGGGTGGCACCTGCCCACGGAAAGGGCGAGACGCGCAGCTCGACGAACGGCGCGCGCTCCGCGACCGCGCAGCTCCAGCCCGGCGTGCCGAGGAGCGCCGGCTCGAGCGTCGTCGCGACGAGCGAGAGCTCGTCGCCGAGGCGCAGCCAGCGGTCGTCGGCGCGCGCTTCGTCCTCGCTCCGGCCCGCCGCCGCGAGCAGCTCGAGGCGGCGCGCCTGCTCGGCCTCGGCGTAGACGCGCCAGTCCGGATCCGCGCTCCAGCTCGCGAGGAGGCGCAGGAAGTGACCGGCGACGAGCGCGGCGACGTACGGCTCGCGCGCCGCGTAGCGCTCGACGCCGCGGCTCCAGATCGCACGCTTGACCGGGCCGGGCAGGGCGCGGAAATCGAGCGGCCCGCCCGAGCCGGGGTCGAGCCGCGGCGCCGCGTCCTCCTCCCACCAGCCGTTGTCGTGCTCGGCGACCGCGCGCAGGACCTCCTTCCGCCGGGAGGAATCGACCAGCTCCGGCACCCGCGCGAGGGCGATCAGCTCGCCGGCCAGCCGGGCGTGGTCCGCCTGGGCGACGACGATCCACGACGTCTCCGTGCGACGGGCGATCATCGCCGTCGAGGATAGCCGAGCCCTCGCGCGGAGCGTCGTTCGGTAGGTCGACCCGCCGCCCCCGCGGGCGGTTTGCGCCACCGAGCGCGACGGTACACTCGTCGCGCCATGGCCAGGATCACTCGTGAAGAAGCGCTCGAATACCACTTCCGCGAGCCGCGCGGGAAGATCGAAGTCGTCCCCACCAAGCCGACCGCTACCCAGCGCGACCTCTCGCTCGCCTACACGCCGGGCGTCGCCGATCCCTGTCTCGAGATCGCCGCCGATCCGATGAAGGCTTACGACTACACGGCCAAGGGGAACCTGGTCGCGGTGGTCTCGAACGGCACCGCCGTGCTCGGGCTCGGCAACATCGGCGCCCTCGCCGGCAAGCCGGTGATGGAAGGCAAGGGTGTCCTCTTCAAGCGCTTCGCCGGCATCGACGTCTTCGACATCGAGCTCGCGACCGAGGATCCCGAGGAGCTGATGCGCGCGGTGCGGCTCCTCGAGCCGACCTTCGGCGGCATCAATCTCGAGGACATCAAGGCGCCCGAGTGCTTCGAGATCGAGCAGCGGCTGAAGCGCGAGATGGCGATCCCGGTCTTCCACGACGACCAGCACGGCACGGCGATCATCTCGGGCGCCGCCCTGGTCAACGCCTGTGCGGTCGCGGGCAAGAAGATCGAAGAGGTGAAGATCGTCTTCGCCGGCGCCGGCGCCGCGGCGTTCGGCTGCGTCTGGCTCTACCTCGCGCTCGGCGCGCGAAAAGAGAACTTGATCCTCTGCGATCGCAAGGGGGTCATCTACGCGGGGCGGCCCGGCGACAAGGACCGCTACAAGCTCGAGTACGCCGCCCGCACCGAGGCCCGCACGATCGCCGAGGCGCTCGCCGGCGCCGACGTGCTCATCGGCCTCTCGGGCCCCGGCGTCGTCACCGCCGACGATCTGCGCGCGATGGCGCCCGACCCGATCGTCTTCGCGATGGCCAACCCGACGCCCGAGATCGGCTACGAGGAGGCGCTCGCCGCGCGCCCCGACGCCATCATGGCCACCGGCCGCAGCGACTATCCGAACCAGGTCAACAACGTCCTCGGCTTTCCGTCCATCTTCCGCGGCGCCCTCGACGTCCGCGCCACCGACATCAACGACGCCATGAAGCTCGCCGCCGCGCACGCCCTGGCCGACCTCGCGCGCGAGGATGTGCCGGATTCGGTGCTCAAGGCCTACGGCATCGAGTCGCTGCGCTTCGGGCGCCAGTACCTGATCCCGAAACCGTTCGACTATCGCGTGCTGCTCCACGTCGCGCCGGCGGTGGCCCAGGCCGCCGTCGACTCGGGCGTCGCGCGGCTGCAGCTCGGCGACCGCGACGCTTACGTGCGCCGGCTCGAGCACCTGATCTCGCGCCGCATGGAGCTGATGCAAGGGCTCCAGGATCGCGCCAAGCGGGCGCCGAAGCGGATCGTCTTTCCGGAGGGGGAGAACGACAAGATCCTGCGCGCGGCGAAGATCCTGGTCGACCAGGGGATCGCGCACCCGATCCTGCTCGCGCGGCCCGAGCGCGTCGCCGAGAAGCTCGCCGAGCTGGGGCTCGACCCGGAGGAGGTGACGCTCGTCCATCACGAGGTCTCGCCGCGCCTGCCCGAGTACCAGAAGCGGCTCCACGAGCTGCGCCGCCGCGAAGGAGTGTCGCTCGAAGAGGCGGCGCGGCTCCTGCGCGGCCGCAACTGGTTCGCCACCATGATGCTGGCGACGGGCGACGCCGACGGGCTGATCTCGGGGGTCACCTGGCAATACCCCGACACCATCCGGCCGGCGTTGCAGGTGATCGGCACCCGTGCCGGCGTACGGAAGGTCGCCGGCGCCTACATCCTGATCCTCAAGGACCGGCTCTTCTTCCTCGCCGACACCACCGTCAACATCGAGCCTGACGCCGAGACCCTGGCCGAGATCGCGCTCGCCACCGCCGAGCTGGCCCGCCGCTTCGGCGTCACTCCGCGGGTGGCGATGCTCTCGTTCTCGAACTTCGGCTCGAACAACCATCCCTCCGCCCGCAAGGTGCGGCGGGCGGTCGAGATCGCGCGCCAGAAGAGCCCGGAGCTGATGATCGACGGCGAGATGCAGGCCGACACGGCGGTGCTGCCGGCGCTCCTCGAGGAGCACTACCCCTGGAGCGAGCTCAAGGGGCCGGCCAACGTCCTCGTCTTCCCCGAGCTCCAGTCGGCCAACACCGCCTACAAGCTGATCTGGCGGCTGGCCGGCGCCGAAGCGATCGGTCCGATCCTGCTCGGCATGGCCCGGCCGGTCCACGTGCTCCAGCCCGGGGTCGAGGTCACCGACGTCGTCAACATGGCGACGATCTGCGTCGTGGACGCGCAAGAGCTCGGCTAGGGACGCGCGCCAGAGGCTCCGAAACCGCGGCACCTTCGTTTTTCACAGGCTGTCCGGCCGATCCTGCCCTAGAATGCGTCTCCGACCAGGAAGGAGAGTCTTCATGATGCGCAGGATCATTCAGGTAGGGCTCGCGGGCCTCGTGCTCGCGGTCTCGATCGCCGCCGTCGCCGGCGCGGCGGCGAGCGACAAGCCGCGGATCGCGGTGCTCGAGTTCAAGAACAAGGCCGACAACCAGTGGTGGTGGCACGGCGGCGCCGCGGCGGCGCAGGACGTCTTCGTCACCGAGCTCGTAAAGAGCGGCAAGTTTCGCGTCATCGATCGCGAGCAGCTCGCGGCGCTGATGCAGGAGAAGAACCTGTCGCTCGGCGGCGACATCGACCCGGCGACCGCGGTCCAGGCCGGCAAGCTCCTCGGCTGTCAGTACTTCCTGACCGGCGCGGTGACCGAGTACGGCGCCCAGGGAACGAGTGCGCACGCACCGAGCGTCGGCGGCCTGCCCGGCTTCTCGGGCGGCAAGAAGACCTTCGTGGCCGCGATGAACGCCCGCATCATCGACACGACCACGGGCGAGATCGTCTGGGCCGACGAGGGCCGCGCCGAGGATTCGCACATGAAGCTGTCGATCGGCGGCTTCGGCGGCGGCGTCGACAACGACGAGCGGATGTTCGACAAGGTGATGAAGCCGATCATCCAGCAGCTGGCCGCGTCGATCAAAGCCGCGGACATCTGAGTCGGCGGTAAGCGTCGAGCCGAGGAACGGGGGGCCGATCGACGGCCCCCCTTTTCTCGTTGGCGCCCGAAATCCGGCGGGCGCGCGGGATCAGCCGCCGCCGAGCGTGAACGAGACCTTGAGGTCGTACCACATCTTGACCTTGATCCCGTTCTTCTTCGCCGGCTCGAACAGACAGCCGCGGGCGTATTCGACCGCCGCCTCGTCGAGCCCGAAGCCGGCCTTGGCGCCGGCGGGCTGGACTTCGGCGGGCCGGCCGGTCTCGTCGACCAGCACGCGCACGGTGACGGTCGCCTCGCGCTTCATGCGCTTGGCGAGCGCCGGATAGGCGAGCCCGGGCTTGCGCACGACGCGCGGCGGCACGACCCCGACGCCCGGCTTGATCAGGTCGCCTTGACGCACGCCGCCCGACTCCGGAGTCTTCGCCGCCGGCGCGGGTGACTGCTGTGCCGGCGCCGACTGCGCGGGAGTCGGTTGGGTGGGCGTCGTGGTCGCAGGCGCCGGCCGCTCTTCCGGCTTGGGCGCGGCCGGCTGGGGTGCCGGTGCGGCCGCCTGGGGCACCGGTGCCTGCGCGGCTTGCTGAGAGCGCGAGGTCGCCGATTCGTCGGCCAGCGACTCGATCCGCGCCGCCGTCGGCTGGACGGGGGCGGGTGGCGCCGAGCGCATGCGCTGCGCTTCGGCGAGCTGGGACTGCAAAGCCTTCAGCTGCTCGTCCGACTGCGCCTTGAGTCCCGCTTCGAGCTGCTTCTTCTGCTGGTTGAGCGCCTGATCGATCAGCGCCTGGATCTGCTCCGGCGTCATGCCGGTCGGCGCGGGCGCAGCGGCGGGGACGGGCGCCGTCTCGGCCGCGACCGGCGCGGCCGCCTCGGCGGGAGCCTCCGCCGGGCTCTCCTCGCCGCCGCGGCCGAGCACGAACCAGCCGACGACGCCGAGGATCGCGAGCGCGCCGACGCCGCCGGCGACGAGGACGCCGGTATTGCCGCCCTTCTTCGACGGGATCCCGTACGCCTCGCGCAGGACCGAGGTGTCTTCGCGCACCGGTCCCGACTCGCGGATCGGGCTGGCCGCCGCCGCCGCGGGCGCCGGTTCCGCCGCGCGCGCGGGAGCGGCGGCGGCGAGGATGGCGGTGGCCTGCGTCTTCTCGCTCTCGAGCTCGCGGCCCTCGCGGTCGATCTCGTCGCGGAACAGGTTGTGCAGGAAGAAGGCGAGGTTGAACGTCGTCGCCGCGAAGCCGCCGTCGCTCATCGTCTTGGCGAGCGTCTTGTGCCAGGTGACGATGTCGGGGATGCGTTGATCGCGCGGGCAGAGCGTGCGCCGGAGCAACGCGGCGACCTCCGGGTGGAGCGGCCCGCCCTCGGCGGCGACTGTCGCCGAGTCGAGTGCCGTACCGAGCCCGCTCGCCGGCATCAGCGGTACCTGTTGTCCGGTCACCATCTCGAACAGCAAAGCTCCGACCGAGTAGACGTCGTCGGCGCGCGAGGCCGGCTGCCCGGCCACGGTCTCGGGCGCGAGGTAGCGGCCGACCGCCTGCTTGACGATCGGGTGCGCCGCCGACTCGCGCAACCCCGGCGAAGCCTCGAAGCCGAGCAGCTTGAGCTCGCCCTCGTTGGTCACGTGGACGAAGGACGGAGTGACGAAACCGTGCTGGACGCGCTCCTCGCCCAAACGGGTCTCCATGGCGACCGCCAGCGCGAGCGCGACGCGCTCGGCGACGAGCAGCGCGTGGTCGAGCGGTAACGGCGAGTTGCGCCGCGCCGCCTGCTCGAGCAGTTGGCCGAGCGTGCGCCCCGAAGCGTAGTCGTAGGCGAGGTACGGCACGCCGCGCACCTGGCCGACGTCGACGGCGTGAGCGATGTTCGGGCTCTTGAGCGCCTGGGCGAGACCGGCCCGCGCCTGCAGCGCGCGCGCGATCCGCTCGGGATCGAAGCCCTGGCCGTTCAGCACGCGCAGGAGGACGACGCGCTCGAGCGTCTGGCGGCCGACGCGGCCGGCGCGGTACGTCTCGCCGAGGGCGTCCTCGCCGAGACGCTTGAGCAGCAGGTAGTTGCCGAATTGGTCGCGCGTGTTCATCTCGCCTCCAGCCACGCCCGGAGCCCAGGTCCGGCGGCAGCCGTCCCGGTCTCGGCGCAGATCTCGTGGATCCGCGTGGAAGATTCCACTATGCCGATACGCCTGTCAATTCCGGCGTTTCCGAAAGTACTGCTTCTGCCAGACGTCGACGTTTCGGTTGTGCTCGCCGAGGCTCGCCGAGAAGACGTGACTGCCGTCGTTCTTGCTCACGAAGTAGAGATAGTCGACCGCCGCCGGCCGGGCGGCCGCGGCGAGGCTCGCCGCGCCCGGCGAGCAGATCGGGCCGGGCGGCAGCCCGGCGCGCCGATAGCTGTTCCAGGGCGAGTCCTCCTCGAGGTCGCTCCGGCGCAGGTTGCCGTCCCACCGGCCGGCGAGCTTCAGCCCGTAGATGATCGTCGGATCGGCGTAGAGGCCCATGCCCCGGCGCAGCCGGTTGGCGTAGACCGCGGCCACAAGCGGGCGCTCCTCCGGCCGGCGGGCCTCCTTCTCGACCAGGCTCGCGAGGATGACGAGCTCGCGCGGACCGCGCGCGTCGCCGGCGTCGCGCCGGGTCGCGACGTCGCGCTCCCAGGCGAGGCGAAAGCGCGCTACGAGGGCCTCGGTGACCGCCGCGGGCGGAGTCCGCCGCGGGAAGCGGTAGGTGTCGGGGAAGAGGTAGCCCTCGAGATTCGCGGCCGCGGAGTCGAGCGCGGCGATCGGCCGCGGATCGCCGAAGGCGGCGGCGAACGAGGCCCGCGAGCCGAAGCCGGCGCGCTCGAGCGCCTCGGCGGTCTCGAGCAGGGTCAAGCCCTCGACGATCGTCACCGGATGGGTGACGACCTCGCCGGCGCGCAGGACGCGCACGATCTCGACGGTCGAAACCGGCGAGACGAAACGGTACTCGCCGGCCTGGAGCGGTGGATCGCCGAGCACGCGCGAGAGGTAGACCCGGCCGAGGAGCGCGGACTCGAGCAGGCCCTCGCGCTCGAGCCGCTCGAGGATCGTCCGGCTGGACTCGCCCGGCTCGGCGACGAAGGTCCGGGCAGCGCCCGGCGCCGCGAACGCGCGCGGCGTCTCGAGCCGGCGCTGGAGCCAGACTGCCGCGCCGCCCAGGGCGACGGCGACCAGCACGACGAGCAGCAGGAGACGGCGCAGGAACCGCTTCAGGTCGCCTCCCTGCGGCGGCGGCGGTCGAGCGCCTCCTGGAGGACGATCTGCGCCGCGATCTCGTCGCGCAGCGCGTCGCGCCGGGCGGGACGGACGCCCGCCGCGCGCAATCGCTCCTCCGCCTCGCGCGAGGTGAGCGACTCGTCGACCCATTCGACCGGCAGCCCGGTCGCGCTGGCCAGGCGCGCGCCGAAGGCGCGCACGCGCGCTGTCGCCGCCGTCGCGGCGCCGTCGGCGGGACGGCGCGGCTCGCCGAGGACGAGCGCCGCCACCTCTTCGCTGCGCGCGATCTCGGCGATCTCGGCGATCGCCGCGCGATCGTTAGCGCGCTCGAGCGTCCGGTAGGGCAGCGCGAAGCGGCCCGCCGGATCGGAGAGCGCGAGCCCGATCCGACGCTCTCCGAAGTCGATGCCGAGCGTTCTCATTCTCCCTGCGGGCGCGAGAGCGTGTGCTAAAGTTTTTTCGCGTTTTCGCGGCCCGTCGACGTCCATTCTCCCGAGCGCATCGAGCGGCCGCAAGTCCCGGAGGAGCAAAGATGTCCGAGGTCGTCATTCTGAGCGCCGCACGGACTCCGATCGGCGCTTTCCAGGGCGTCCTGCGCGACCTGTCCGCACCCCAGCTGGGGGCGCGGGCGATCGCCGGCGCCTGCGAGCGCGCCGGCATCGCGCCGGCCGAGCTCGAACAGGTCTACATGGGCTGCGTGCTCACCGCCGGCATCGGCCAGGCGCCGGCGCGGCAAGCCGCGCTCGGCGCCGGAGCCACCCCGGCGACCGGCGCCATCACCTTGAACAAGGTCTGCGGCTCGGCGATGCGTGCCGTGATGTCGGCGGCCAACGATCTGCGCGCCGGGGACTTCGCTCTCGTCGCCGCCGGCGGCATGGAGTCGATGAGCCGCGCGCCCTACCTGGCGCTCGGCGCCCGCGACGGCCTCCGGCTCGGTCACGGCAAGTTCGTCGACTCGATGATCCACGACGGGCTCTGGGATCCCTATGGCGACCAACACATGGGCAACTGCGCCGAGCTCTGCGTGCGGAAATATGCCTTCACCCGCGAGGAGCAGGACGCCTTCGCCGCGACCAGCTACGAGCGCGCTCGCCGGGCGACCGAGAGCGGCCTCTCGGCGCGCGAGATCGTCGCCGTCGAGGTGCCGGGCCGGAAGGGGCCGACCCTGGTCGAGCGCGACGAGGAGCCGTTCAAGTCCGACCTCGCCAAGATGCCGGGCTTGAAACCCGCGTTCGAGAAGGAGGGCACGGTCACCGCGGCGAACGCCTCGAAGATCAACGACGGAGCGGCGGCGCTGGTGCTCGCGACCGCGGCGGAGGCGGAGCGGCGCGGCCTGCGGCCGCTGGCGCGTCTGGTTTCGCAGGCGACCTTCTCGCAGGAGCCCGAGTGGTTCACGACCGCCCCCGTCGAGGCGATCCGCCGGGCGCTCGATCGCGCCGGCCTCGGCGTCGGCGACGTCGATCTCTTCGAGATCAACGAGGCTTTCGCGGTCGTCGCTCTCGCTTGCGCGCGCGAGCTCGCGATCACGTCGGAGAAGCTCAACGTGCGCGGCGGGGCGGTCGCCCTCGGGCATCCGATCGGCGCCTCGGGCGCCCGCATCCTGGTCACGCTCCTCGACGCTCTCGCGGAGCGCGGCGGCCGCTACGGCTGCGCCGGCATCTGCATCGGCGGCGGCGAGGCGACCGCGGTCGTCGTCGAGCGGCTCGCCGGATGAAGCGGCGCGCGGGGCTCGCCCTCCTCGCGGGCGCTCTCGTGGCCGCCGCCGGCGTGCCCGGGGACGGAGCCTGGGCGGCGGGCTCCTGCGGAGTCGGGGCGGGAGCGGGCGCCGCCTGGGCGCCGGCCGCGGCGGCCACGAGAGCGCCCGCGAGGAGGGCGAGCCCCGCGCGCCGCTTCATCCGGCGAGCCGCTCGACGACGACCGCGG
>Ga0209640_10003449_pt1 | contig 13809 bp, 11 predicted proteins | sample RifCSP10_1_FD_184018 | JGI IMG/M metagenome (GOLD analysis project Ga0209640, IMG submission 184018) | Soil microbial communities from Rifle, Colorado - Rifle CSP2_sed 10_1 (SPAdes) (version 2) | ecosystem: Environmental > Terrestrial > Deep subsurface > Rock core/Sediment | place: Rifle...
CTCGCTCGCCCGGGGGGCGCCCGCGGCGCCACCCGTCCGGTCTCGGTCGAGCCCGTTCATGAATAGTCCCGGCTAGAAGCCGCCCGCCCCCACCGCTCGTCCGTCCGGCAGGCCTTCCGGATCGCCGGATGCGCTGTCGATTCGGGACACTCCCGGACGACTATCCGGTGTCGACGGAGGGAGAGCACCCATGCTGGCAAAGATTTTCATAGGCCTCGCCGTGATCGTGGTCGTATCCGTCGTGGTCGTCGCCCTGCGGCCGTCCGAGTTTCGCGTTGAGCGGGCGGCCACCATATCGGCTCCGCCGCCCGTCGTATTCGCGCAGGTGAACGATCTCCGCAAGTGGGACGCGTGGTCGCCGTACGCCAGGCGCGATCCGGCGATGAAGAAGAGCTTCGAGGGCGCGCCGGCCGGGGTCGGCGCGATCTACAGGTGGTCCGGCAACCACGAGGTGGGAGAAGGCCGCACGACGATCATCGAGAGCCGCCCGCATGACCTGATCCGGGTCAAGCTCGAGTTCGTGCGGCCCTTTGCCGCCACCAATACCGCGGAGTTCACCTTCCGGCCCGAGGGCGAGCGAACCGCGGTGACGTGGAGCCTGGCCGGCCGGAACGATTTCATGGGAAAGGCCGTCGGTCTGTTCATGAACATGGACCGGATGGTCGGCGGCGATTTCGAGAAAGGCCTGGCGCGGATGAAGTCGGTGGTGGAGGCCGCGCCCAGGCCATAGGACGTCCCGAGGAGGCGCAAAGGTGGAAGGAACGAGCGGCAGGGCTGTGTGGGTCGGTCGGGTGATCACGGGGCTGGTGTCACTCCCCTTCCTGTTCAGCGCGGTCATGAAGCTGGTGGGCGGCGCCGATCTGAAGGAGGGGATCGCGCACCTGGGGTTGCCGGAGTCCATGGTCGTCCCGCTCGCGATCCTCGAGATGGCGTGCACGGTGGTCTACCTGATCCCGGCGACGTCGGTCCTGGGGGCGATTCTGCTCGCCGGGTACATCGGGGGTGCGATCTGCACGCACTGGCGGGTCGGCGATCCATTCTTCCTCCAGGTCGTGGTCGGGGCGCTCGTCTGGCTCGGCATCTATCTCCGCGAGCCGCGGCTGAAGGCGCTCGTCCCCCTGCGAAGGCCGCGACCAGCCACGAGGCCGCCTCTCGCGGCTCCGAATCCGAAACCGGAAGGGGCGTCTGATATGCGATTCATGGTGCTGGTGAAGGCAGACAGGAATTCGGAGGCGGGCGTCCTGCCGAGCGGGGAGCTCGTCGCCGCGATGGGGAAGTTCAACGAGGAGATGGTGAAGGCCGGGGTGCTGCTCGCGGGGGAGGGACTGCATCCGAGCGCGAAGGGCGCGCGGATCACGTTCTCCGGATCGAAGCGCACCGTGACCGGCGGGCCCTTCGCCGAGACCAAGGAGCTGGTCGCCGGCTTCTGGCTGATCCAGGTGAAGTCGAAGGAAGAGGCGATCGAATGGATGTCGCGCGCACCCTTCGAGGGCGGCGAGGCGATCGAGATCCGGCAAGTGTTCGAAGCCTCCGACTTCCCGCCCGAGATCCTTCCTCCCGAGGCCGCCGCGCGCAAGCGGGAGCTGCGCGAGCAGGTCGAGAAAAGGAGCAAACGATGAGCCGGGTACGAGTGCTGGTCGGCACGCGCAAGGGCGCGTTCGTGCTCACGTCGGACGGAAAGCGCGAGCGGTGGGAGGTCAGCGGCCCTCACTTCGGGGGGTGGGAGATCTATCATCTCAAGGGATCTCCCGTCGATCCCGACCGGCTGTACGCCTCGCAGTCGAGCGGCTGGTTCGGGCAGGTGATCCAGCGCTCGAGCGACGGGGGCAAGACGTGGGCGGCGATGGGCAACAAGTTCGCCTACGACGGCCCCACCGGCACGCATCAGTGGTACGACGGCACGCCGCACCCGTGGGAGTTCGCACGGGTCTGGCATCTCGAGCCCTCGCTGACCGATCCGGACACGGTCTACGCGGGCGTGGAGGACGCCGCCCTCTTCCGCTCGACCGACGGCGGCCAGACCTGGCGGGAGCTCCCGGGCCTGCGCGGCCACGGCTCGGCGTCCTCCTGGCAGCCGGGTGCGGGCGGCATGTGCCTGCACACGATCCTGCTGGATCCGAGCCGGCCCGGGCGGATGTTCATCGCCATCTCGGCGGCCGGGGCGTTCCGGAGCGATGACGCCGGCAAGACGTGGCGGCCGGCGAACCGCGGCCTCCGGTCGGAAGGCATCCCCGACCCGGCCGCCGAGGTGGGCCACTGCGTGCACCGCATCGCGATGCACCGGTCGCGTCCGGGCGTGCTGTTCATGCAGAAGCACTGGGACGTCATGCGCAGCGACGACGCGGGCGAGTCGTGGCGGGAGGTGAGCGGCAACCTGCCGACCGACTTCGGATTCCCGATCGACGTGCACGCGCACGAGCCGGAGACGATCTACGTCGTCCCGATCAAGAGCGACTCGGAGCACTATCCGCCCGACGGGAAGCTGCGCGTGTACCGGAGCCGCACGGGCGGCAACGAGTGGGAGGCCCTGACGAAGGGCCTGCCCCAGAGCCACTGCTACGTCAACGTGCTGCGGGACGCGATGAGCGTCGACACGCTCGATCCGTGCGGCGTGTACTTCGGCACCACCGGCGGGCAGGTGTACGCCTCGGCCGACGCCGGGGACAACTGGACGCCCATCGTCCGGGATCTCCCGGCGGTGGTATCCGTCGAGGTCCAGACGCTGCCATGATCCGGGTCGTGCTGCCGGCCCATCTGCGGACGCTCGCGCGCGTCGGCGGGGAGGTGAAGGTGGACGTGGAGGGGCCGGTCACCCTGCGCGCGGTGCTCGACGCGCTCGAGGCCGGCTATCCGATGCTGCGCGGGACGATCCGCGACCACGTCACGCACCAGCGCCGGCCCTTCCTGAGGTTCTTCGCCTGCGAGCACGATCTATCCCACGAGCCGCCGGATACCCCGCTGCCTGACGCGGTCGCGACGGGCGCCGAGCCATTCCTGGTGGTCGGGGCGATGGCCGGCGGCTAGGGATCCCCCCGCGGAGCTGGCGTGGGCGCTAGGACGGAGGCCTTCAGCCGCCAGCACGAGCAGAGCGCGCCCAACGGGCGGAACCGCACGGGCTCCTGCGGAAGCCGGTCGAGGAGCTGGCACGCCTTGTCGCAGCGCACGTCTTCCGGGGGTGTGAAGGCCGTGCAGCGCTCCACGTCCAGACGCCGGCCGTCCCACATGGACTCGCGAAAGTCCGCCTCGACGTCCTGTTTCTTGACCGGGCACCGGAACGTGTAACGCCACGTCAGGGTGCCATCGAAGAGGCGAGGGCCGAGGGTACGGACCAGCAGCAGCACGAGGGCAGCGGCGAGGGCGGCGGGAATGATCCACGGAATGACCATGGCTCGTCCTCCTTTTACACCCCCAAGGGTTCACCTGTGCTCCGGCCTCCACATGAGGCACGCGGCTCATTCTCCTGGGATGAGAAGAGCAGCACCACCATGTCCCGTCTTGACTCTCGGGGCGGGGAGGCGCAGAGTTTTCGACGCAGCGCACGGGAGGCCCCGATGCCGACATACATGGTCCAGGCGTCCTATACGAGTGTCGCGTGGAACAAGCTCGTCCAGCGGCCCGAGAACCGGATGGAGGCGCTCAAGCCGGTCGTCGAGAAGCTCGGCGGTCGGGTGCTCTCGTGGTACTACACCTTCGGCGACTACGACGTGGTCGTGCTCTTCGACGTGCCCGGCAACATCAACGCCGCGGCGTTCTCCATGGCCATCGCGGGGAGCGGGGCCGTGAAGGAGTTCAAGACCACCGTCCTCATGTCGCCCGACGAAGGCTTCGACGCCCTGCTGCTGGCGCAGGGGGCCGGATACCGCCCGCCCGGCGGCTGAGACACCGGGAACGGCGGACGAAGCCCGGTCCTCTGGCGAGGGCGGGAGCTGGCCTATTGCCCTATGGAAATGATGTGGCTGCTCCATTGCCGCTCGTCGGCTGGGTGGCTAGCGTGGGGGTATGAGGGGGGTGATCCTAGGCATCTCCTTCAGTGCCGTGAACCTCAACCAGGGAGGCTCGATGGAGGGAACTCCCCCCGACCCGACGAGGCACCGCTGGGCTTGAGGACGCCGACGGTGCCGGGGCAACCGCGAGGTCTCAGCAGTCCATAGATCCCGGCGCACGCTGGGACGCGGCAACCAAGGGTGCCGCATGAGAGCCGCCCGGTGCACGGGGTAAGCGGTCCCCGTGACACCGGGCACTGTTTTGTGGGGCGGAGGGCGCCGCCGCCGTCGACCGACGGCAGGAAGGGGCTAGCATGACCGACGCATGCGATCGACCCGGCGGCGCGCCGCCGTGCGCGGCCGTCGCCCCCGCCGCGCTCCAGGAAGGGTGGGTCATCGCCAACCACATCCTGGTCTCGTTCCACGTCGCCTTCATCTCGTCGGTGCTGGCCCTGCCGCCGACCTCCCTGTTGAAGTGGCAGGTGCTCCGGTTCGTCTTCGCCAGTCCGGAGACGCTGGTCTCGGCGGTCTTCGCGTATCTGAGCTTCCACCTCTGCATCGCCCTGCACGAGATGGGGCATTTCCTCACGGCGGCCCGTCTCGACGCGCTCAACGCGCGGGCGCTCCCCCACGTGAAGGAGCGGCTGCGCCGGCCTCGGCCGTTCCGGTGGCTCTACTACCTCGAGCTCCTGGCGAGGATCCCCGTCGGCCGCGCCTTCGGCGTCACGCGCGAAGGCCTCAACTACTATCCCGACGCGCCATACAACCTGGCGGTGGCCGCGGCGGGGCCCCGCGCGAGCCGGAACACCGCCCTCGTGACGCTGCCGCCGGCGCTGGTGCTGATCACGGCCGGACTGCTCGGTGGACAGGCCTGGCCCATCTACGCCGGGCGCCTGCTCCTGGGCATCGGTGTCGTCGCGCTCCTCGACTTCTGGCTCTCCGATCGGGGCAAGTACGCCGCCTTCCTCGCCCGCGAGCGCGGGGCCCGGGAGCAGGCGAAGTCCGTGGGGGCCGTCTCCGGCTGGCTCGAGGAGGCGCCCGGCCTGAAGCGCCGGATGCTCGGCGAGCGGATGCAGCAGGCCACCCACCATCGCCTGGGACCGGTGACCGCCCCCTGGCAGTTCCGCAACTGCGGCATGGGGGGGCGGCACACCGAGAAGGAATACCCGGAATCCAACGTCAGCATGCAGGAGGCGATGTTCCTCATCCTGGGCACCCGCAGCTATCAGGAAGCCCAGGAGCTGACGGTCCGCCTGCAGACCCGCCTCAAGGAGATCATCGAGAGCGAGGAAGGCTGCCGCGTCATGGGCATCGGCCTCGAGGGCGGCCTCGCCCCCTACATCGAGAAGGGGAGCTACCCGCTGCCCGAGGTGCGCCTCTGGGCCCTGATGAAGCGGGCCATCGCCGAGTGTGGCTGCCGGCCCGGTGTGGACGTCGCCATCGCGCTCGACCCGGCCATGAGCGAGCTCGAGCTCGCCTACCGCGCCGAGTTCAACCTGCCGGACAGCGTGGGAACGTATCTGTTCTGGCGCGACAAGGCCAAGACGGTGCTCGACCGCGACGGGGTGCTGGATCTCTACGCCGCCGCCATCGAGCGCGATCAGATCCCCATCCTGTCCATCGAGGACGGCTTCTCCGAGCACGACCACGAGGGCTGGCGGCTGCTGCGGCAGCGACTGGGGGATCGCATCTTCATCATCGGCGACGACCTGGTCACCACCAATGACCGGAGCATCGAGCACGCGGCCCAGCAGGGCCTGATCAACTGCGTGCTCGTCAAGGCCAACCAGATCGGCTCGCTGTCCGAGACCTTGCTGGCGATGCTGGTCGCCCTCGGCAAGGGCCTCGAGATCGTCGTCTCGCACCGCTCCAAGAGCCCCAACGACGACATGGAAGCGCATGTCGCGCTGGCCGCCAACGCTCTGGGCCTCAAGGCCGGCGGTGGCGCCAACACCGAGCGGCTGGTCAAGTACCAGGCCGTCACGGAGCTGCTGCTCAAGCTCGACGAAGCGCGGGCCGGGGACGGTCTCACCGGGGGCCAGCCGGCGCTCATCCGGAAGATCCGCGCCTATGAGGAGCCCACGAATGCGGGCATCCCCACTGTCGGAGTCACCGCGGAAGTGGCGCTCCCGGCCACCGGGGTGTCCCTCGTGTTCAAGGGCGCGACCCCCTTGGGCACGTCCGCCGGCTCCGGCGAGGCCATCCACCTGGTGGATGCGACCGTCGAGTACGCGGAGTGGAAGGAGCTCGTGGATCGCTTTCCCGCTCTCTTCCGGGACGTCGAGCTGGGTGTCCACGCCTTCCGGACGGGGATCGACGAGGCGAAGGTCCGCGCCGAGGCCGACGACGCGCTGACCGCGCTGTTCCAGCGAGCGCAGCGGTATGGCGGCAAGGGCTGCCTCGGCGCCGTGGACAATGTGCGGCAGATCATCGCGCCCTCCTTCGAGGGGCGGGATGTCGCGGCTCTCACCCTGCTGGACGTCGACCGGGTCCTGCTCCACCTCGAGGCGCGCACGGCGCGGCGACGGGGCAAGCTCGCCGACGCCGCCGGGGAGGAGGAGCGGATCCGAGTGATGCAGCGAAAGCAGAACATCGGCATGAACGCCATGCTGTCGGTTTCGCTCGCCCTCGGCCGGGCCATCGCGGGGATGCACGGTAAGGAGCTCTACGAGGTCATGCGCGAGGAGATGCTGTCCGTGATCGATCGGCTCACCGGGCAGTACGGGGTGGTGCTCCAGGGGAGCCGGGTCTCCGACTACGTCGCCGCGCTCCGCCAGGTGGCCGGGCTGGTCGAGCGCGAGGGCAAGTCCCTGCACGGCGTGCTGCGCGCGGTCACCGGCCTGTATCTCGAGCCGGGGCGCGCGGCGCCACCGCCGCCGCCTCCGGCGGTGGCCGGGACGGGCCTCGTCGAGTGCGCCTCACCGGGACCGGAGCGCCTGGTGGCCGAGGACGAGGAGGTCGTGCTCGCCGACCTGGACCGGGCGCTCTACGCGGCCGTCGTGACCGGCGCCGAGGCGGACATCGCCCAGGCGGTGCGGCTCTACCTGGGAGCAAAGGGGCGGCTCGCCCGTCTCGACCGGCCGGTCGGTCTCGTCAACAACCGTCTCTTCCGCGCGGACGGTCTCCTGATCGCGCCGTACCTGATCGACGGGGTCGTGGACCTGCACCTGGTCCGCGACGGAAGCCCCGCCGCGAGGATCCGGCACCGGCTGCCGCCCGGCTCCATCCTGACCGATGGCCTCATGCTGGGCTTCGCGGGCGCCACCGGCACGCCCCTGGATCTCGAAGGGCCGCTCTACCTCTTCGACCCGGAGCGGACGCCGGCCTACGAGATCGCCCGGATCCGCGACGCCGCCGCCCTGCTCGAGCGGGTCAACCAGACCACGAACCGCAACCAGGCCGTCTTCCTGCTCCGGTGTCTGGCGGCCCGACTCTGCAATCTCTCCGCCAAGGACTTCCTGGGCGCCAAGAACCTGCAGCCCGAGATCCGCGAGCTGACCACCCAGCTCGACCGCTTCCTCAACAGCCCGCTCCGCCGTCGCCTGCTGCTTCTCTCCCGCCTCATCGTGCGAAACCTGTCGACCCTGGTCGGCAAGCCGAACCTCATCGACCGGCTCTGGACCGACACCATCGACCTCGCGGAGCGTTACATCCCCGGAAGCGACATCGTCAACGAGCTCCGCCGCACGAGTCACCACGCCCTCGGCAAGCGGACCCTGCTGATCGCGCAGGCCTACCACGCCTACCTCGCCACCGGGGCCACCGAGGCCCTCGTCAGTCTGGGGCTCGGCGCGCCCGCCAAGGCCGACGTGGCGGCCCGTTCCCGGCGCGGGCTCGTCGAGATCCTCCAGCGCGTGGTGGACGATCTCCAGCGGCTGCTGGGGACGGCCGAGATCATCACCCGGATCGAGGAGTGGAAGGAGGGCTATGTCGACGCGCTGATGCGGTGCGACTTCGGCAGCTCCATCGAGGCCGAGCTCGAACGGATCCTGGCCGAGGGAGTCCGCGGGCGGAACCGCTGGGTCTACTACCACCACCTGCGGATCCTGGCCAGCAAGGCCGACGGCTTCTCGCACCCCGCGGGCGTCGGCGCGGACCTGCGCAGCCGGGTCGAAGCGGCCCTGACCCGGAAGCCCGATGCCGACGGCTTCGACGCCGCCGGGGCCGCGCGCGAGCTCACGGAGGGGGTCACCGCGTTCGTCCAGCGGCTCCGCGAGGAATACCAGGAGCCGGTCTTCGCCGCGCTCGAGGCGGCGATGGTCGCCTTTCGCAGCGAGCGCTTCTTCGAGGCCTTCCGGCGGGCCCGCGAGCTTCGCGGCATGCTCGTCGGGATGATCGACCGTGGCGGCTTCGCCGAGCAGCGCTACCACCTGTGCCAGCTCGAGGGTCTCCTCGAGGAGATGGGATATCTGGCCCTGGGGCACGTGGCGACCCGCTACCAGGAACAGCGCGTGGACATCCAGGAGTGCCTCGCGATCATCCGCCTCTCGGCGCTCAACCTCGGCTACGACGGGCTGGAGTCGCGCGATCTCGGCGATCTGGTGGCCATCCTCGACGATCCCACGAAGACCGACGCCGAGCTCCTGGACGTGCTGCACGGCATCGAGCGCGTCCACCACCGGATCCGCCAGCGGGTCACGATCCCCTACGAGAAGCTGAAGGACCGGCTGGCGCTGCAGCCGGACGACCTGCGCCTCATCCTCGCCAACATGCAGCGGTACCTGCACGACCTGAACAGCATGGTGCAGTTCGCGGACCTCGCCGCCACCGTCCTTCGCGAGGGCGTGGCCCGGGGCACGCCGCACCGACCGACCGCGGATGAGGCGACGCCCAGGGAGGTGGACGATCTCATCCTCCATCTCTCTCATCGCCACGAGATCGCCCGCTGGGTTTCCGAGGAGGGGACGGCCGCGAGCCCGCGCGACCGCTACGGGGCCAAGGGGAGCGGTCTCCTCTATATCAGCTACCTCAACCTCCCGACGCGGGACGGGTTCGTCCTCCCCACCAGCTTCGCGCGAACGGGCATGCACCGGCGCGAGCCCGCCCGCCTGCGAGGCGAGATCGCCCGGCATCTGGAGATCCTGGAGCGCGACATCACCGCGCGGGACGGCGCGCCCAAGCGCTTCGGCGATCGCGACGCCCCGCTCGTCCTGGCGGTCCGGGGTGGATCCGCCCTGTCCATGCCCGGAATTCTCTCGACCGTCGTGTTCGTGGGGATGAACGACGAGATCGCGAAGGCCCTGGCCCAGGACGGGCCCTGGCGGGCCTACGACTCCTACCGTCGGTTCCTCGCGTCCTACGCCGCGGCGGCCTGGGGCGTGGATCTCGAGCCGTACGGCCTGGTCGAGACGGCCAAGCAGCAGCACGGTGTGCGATACAAGCAGGAGCTGCCCTGGGAGGCCATGCGGGAGGTCGCCGAGCAGTCGAAGCACGTCCTCCGCCGCCTCGGCTTCGGCCCGCAGCTGGAGGAGATCCTCACGGATTCCTTCGCCCAGCTCGTCGGCGCGGTGAATGCCGTCATGGACTCCTGGTCGACGGAACGGGCGCGGCGCTTCCGCCACATCAAGGGCATCTCCGACACGTGGAGCTCGGCCGTCATCGTGCAGGAGATGGCCTTCGGCAACCACGTCAACGACGTGGTCGCGCCCGGCATGGACGAGACACGGGCGTCCCTCACCGGCGTCATCACCCGGACCTACGTGACCGACGCGGGCACCCGCGCCTTCGAGGGGGAGATCAAGTTCTCGGCGGCGGGCGACGATCTGGTGGGCGGCATGACGTTCTCCGGCTCCGTCCGGCCCATCCACGAGCTGCCGACGCTCATGCCGATGCTGGCGCGACGCCTGGCCCACACCGTCGCCAAGATCCGCCGATTCATGGGCACGGACCAGGAAGTCGAGTTCACGGTGGACCGCGGGGTCCTCAGCATCCTGCAGACCCGCCGGGCGGAGGCGCGATTCGATCTCAGCACGGAGCGGTTCTTCGAGCCGGGTGAGCCGGCCACGCGCGGGCTCGGGGTCCGGGGCGGAGGCTTCCGGGGTCTGGCCGCCTTCGACGAGGCGGACCTGAGAGAGCTGGCGGCCGTCGATCTGCGCGAGCGCGACGACGTGGACGGTGTGCTCCTCGTCATCGAGAACCCGACACCCGATGACATCCCGCTCATCATCTCCGCCGACGGGCTGCTCACGGCCCGGGGCGGCTCGACGTCGCACGCCGCCGTCGCCATCAACGGGATCGAGGACCGGAAGTACTCGGGCGTCATGAGTGCGGCCCACCTCCGCGTGCACGCGGACCGGCACGAGGCGGTGATCCTCGATCGGGAGCGCGGCGCCGCGTACCGCATCCAGAAAGGTGACATCGTCTCGATCCACGGCACCACCGGAGAGGTCTACCTCGGCTCGCGGCGCCGCCAGCTGACGGAGGCCTAGCGCGTCCCCCGCGGCCGAGCGCCGGCCTTTGACAGTGGGTCTCGCCTCCACCTAGACTCGCGGCAGAAGGCCTACGTCGTGCCCGCCGCCGGGATGACCGTCGCTCCGGTGGAGCTGCTGGACTGGTGCACGCCCCGAATGCCGTACTTCGCGGTGCCCCGCTTCGTGGAGATCGTGGCCGGCGAGCTGGCCAAGACCCCGACCGGCAAGCTGCAGAAGGCGGCGCTGCGCGAGGCCGGCGTTACCGCGGCGACCTGGGACCGCGAGGTGGTCGGTTACGTGGTCCGGCGCTGACGCCGCTCCACCCGCGCACGGTCGCGGGCGCCGGTAGCGTTCGAGCCGCGGTGCTGGTATGAGTGTCACAAGGAGAGCGATGGTGACGATGCGCCGCGTGCTCGCGTCCCTCCTGGCCGCGATCCTCCTTGGGCCGATCGGCGGTTCGTCGGTTGCCCTGGCGAATGGCGCGACCGAGTACATTCGCGCCCGTATCGAGAGGATCTACGATCTCCTCGGCTCCTCCGGGCCCGCCGCGCCAGCCGAACGACAGGCCGCGGCCCGCGGGACTCTCGACGAGATGTTCGACTGGACCGAGATGGGGACGCGGTCGCTCGGCCCGTACTGGCAGGAGCGCACGCCCGCCGAGCGCGCCGAGTTCGTGCAGCTCTTCGCGGCCCTGTTCCAGCGGACATATCTCTCCCGGATCGGGCTGGCCGATCGCGAGCGGTTCCAGTACCTGGGCGAGACGCGGGACGGCGACTCGGCCATCGTCAAGACCGTGGTGGTCACGCGGAAGGGACGCCAGATCCCGGTCGACTATGTCGCCCGGCGGGCGGGCGACCAGTGGCGAGTCCATGACCTCAGCGTCGGCGGGACCAGTCTGGTCAACAACTACCGCGCCCAGTTCACGACTCTCGTGGCTCGCTCGTCGTATGGGGATCTCGTCCGGAAGATGCGGGAGCTGGTTGAGCCCCCGGGGACGTTCCGGGAGACCGACTTCGTGCTCGTCGGAGCGGGCGACATCGCCTCCTGCACCGGTGACGATGACGAGGCCACCGCGAGGCTCCTGGACGCGATCGACGGGGTCGTGGTCACCCTCGGAGACCACGCCTACGAAGCGGGCACGCCCATCGAATTCGAAGCCTGTTACGAGCCGAGCTGGGGCCGGCACAAGTCACGCACTCGTCCCGTGCCCGGCAATCACGACTATCTGACCCCGGCCGCGGCCGGTTACTTCGGCTATTTCGGCGGCCGCGCCGGGGATCCGGGCCAGGGCTACTACAGCTACAACCTCGGCTCGTGGCACATCGTCGCGCTGAACTCCAACTGCTCGGACGCCGGGGGGTGCGGGCCGGGTTCGGCCCAGGAGCGCTGGCTCCGAGCCGACCTCGCGGCGCACCCTTCGCTTTGTACGCTCGCCTACTGGCACCATCCGCGCTTCAGTTCCGGCCCGCACGGGGGCGAGGACGCCGTGGAGGCGTTGTGGCAGGCGCTCTATGAGCACACCGCGGAGGTCGTGCTCGCGGGGCATGACCACGTCTACGAACGGTTCGCGCCCCAGACGCCGGGCGGCGAGGCCGATCCGGCCGCGGGCATCCGGCAGTTCATCGTGGGGGTGGGTGGTGGGAGTCGTCACCGGTTCGACGGTCCGCCCGCTGCGAACAGCGAGGTTCGCAACGACGACACGTTCGGGGTCTTGAAGCTGACGCTGCGGCCGACGAGCTACGAATGGCAGTTCCTCCCCGTCGCCGGAGGGACCTTTGCCGACTCGGGGACCGGGCGCTGTCGCTGACCCTTCCTCGGGGCGGCGACGTGGGTCGGGCCCATGCGGCCATTGTCCCCCCGGGCGAGCGTTGGCGGCAGTCGTCCCCGCGGGGGTCGCCCCAGATGGGGCGGGCGCGCCCCGCACCTCCGGGGCGGCCCGTCGGAATCTCCTGAAAGAGCGAGGGCTTGACCGGAGTCGAGGGCTGGCAACGCGGTTGCATGGTCGAGGGAGCGGGAGGAGCCGATGACTCGAAGAGCGCGGTCGACCGCTCGGCCCGCCGCCGCGCGGCGCCCCGTGCTGTTCCGGCACATCATGGTCCCGGTGGACCTGAGCGACCGCAACGAGCGCGCCCTCCGGACGGCGCTGGACCTGGCGCGCGAGCGCGGCGGTCGGACCACGTTGTTCCACGTGATCGAGCGCGTTCCCGGCATCGCGCCCGGGGAGCTCGGCACCTTCTACCAGCGGCTCGTGGAAAGCTCGGAGCGCCGGCTTCGGCGGACCGCGCGGAAGTTCGCCGAGAGCGGTCTCGACGTGCGCACCGAGGTGCGCGTCGGCGATCCACCGGCCGAGATCGTCCGGGCGACCCTGCGAGAGCGGGTGGATCTGGTGGTCATGGGATCGCACAAGGTGAGGCGAGGCGACCGGCAGCGGGGCTGGGGCACCACCAGCTACAAGGTGGGGATCTTCTGCCAGTGCCCGATCCTGCTCGTCAAGTGAAACCGCTCGGGCGGGGGAGGAATCATCATGGCTTTCAAGCATGTGCTCGTTCCGACGGACCTTTCAGAACCGGGAAACCACGCCGTCCGCTATGCGGTCGAAGAGGCGGCCCTGCACCAGGCCCGAGTGACGCTGCTCCACGTGCTGTCGCCAGCCACCCGGACGGATGTCTACTATGTCACCGGGGCGCCGGCTTCGGGATCACACGGTTTTGATCCGGTCGCGGGGGGGAATCTCGGCGTCCCGTCGTCGGTGCAGCCGACGGTCGTGCGCGATGACGACAGTGAGGCCGCGCTGACGCAGCTCCAAGACCTCATGGCCAATGCTCGGCCCGGCACCTCGGATGTCCAGGTCGCGGTGGGACACCCGGCGGACACGATCGTCCGCGTCGCCCTGGAGCGCAACGCCGATCTCATCGTCATGAGCACCCACGGCCGGACCGGGCTTCAGCACGTGCTCCTGGGCAGCGTGGCCGAGAAAGTGGTGCGGCTCGCTCCGTGCGCCGTCCTGACGGTCAAGTACAAGAGGGACTGATCATCGACGCTCGCGACGTCCTTCCGCCGGCCGACGAATCCGGGGGGCGGCCGGCGGCTCCCCGCCCTGACACCACGCGCCTGCAGCGGCTCGTCCACTCCTACCGCGACGCCGCCGCTCTCATGGCCGCGGTGGAGCTGGGTCTCTTCACCCAGGTGGCGCGGGGCGCCGACACCGAGGCGGCCGTCGCGCGCGCGCTCGCCCTCAGCCCGACCAACGCCGAGCGGCTGGTCACCGCGTGCGTGGCGCTGGGGCTGCTGGTCCGCGACGGCGAGCGCGTCGGCAACGCGCCGGACGTCGCGCGATTTCTCGTCGAGGGCGAGCCGACCTACGCGGGACCGTGGATGCTCTTCAGCAAGCCGGACTGGAACGAGTGGGGACGGCT
>Ga0209640_10003450_pt1 | contig 13803 bp, 14 predicted proteins | sample RifCSP10_1_FD_184018 | JGI IMG/M metagenome (GOLD analysis project Ga0209640, IMG submission 184018) | Soil microbial communities from Rifle, Colorado - Rifle CSP2_sed 10_1 (SPAdes) (version 2) | ecosystem: Environmental > Terrestrial > Deep subsurface > Rock core/Sediment | place: Rifle...
CTTTCGTGTCCTTCGTGTCCTTCGTGCCTTCCGTGGTTTACTCCGTCTCCGCCGGGGCCCCGGCGCGCCGCCGGACGCGCACTTTCGTGATGCGCCGGCGCTCGACTTCGAGCACCTCGACGGCCAGCTCGTCCACATCGAAGGTCTCGCCCACATACGGCATGCGGCCCAGGTGCGACAGCAGGTACCCGCCCAGGGTCTCGAATCCCTCCCGCTCGATCTCCACGCCGAGGCGGTCCTTCACCTCGTCCACGCTGACCTTGCCGCTGAAGACGAACACGCCGTCCTCTTCCTCGGTCACGGTCTCGCTTTCGACGTCGTACTCGTCGCGAATCTCGCCGACGATCTCTTCGAGCAGGTCCTCGACGGTCACGAGGCCGGCGGTGCCGCCGTACTCGTCGACGACAATCGCCATCTGCGCCTGCCGGCGCTGCATCTCCTTGAGCAGGTCGGACACCCGCTTGCTCTCCGGCACCATGTAGGCCGATCGCATCAGCGTCGTCAGCGGCGGCTCCGCGCCCGGCGGAAGGGCCACGAGGTCCTTGACGAAGACAATGCCCACGATGTTGTCGAGATCCTTGCGGTAGACCGGGATGCGCGAGTACTGCTCCTCGCGAAAGAGGCTGCGGAGCTCCTGCAGTGTGGCGTCGGCCTGGATGGCGACGATGTCGGGGCGCGGTGTCATCACCTCGCGCACGATTGTTTCGGTGAAATCCACAATCGACTGGAGCAGCTCGCGCCCCTCCTCTTCCGAGATGGTGCCTTCGGTGCCCTGCTCCTCGGAGACGGCCGCTTTGGTGGAGCCGTCCTCGGGCTCGGCGTCTTCGGCGCCGGCGGCGCGCTCGCCGCCGGCACCGGCGATGTCGATCAGGACGCGCGTCATCGGGCGCATGAGACGCGCCACGGGATCGAAGGCGGGCAGCAGCGCGTCGAGCAGCTGTTCCGGATCGCGCCGCGCGACCAGCATCGGCAGCAGGTGCTCGCACACGACCACGAACGCGGCCAGGGAAAAGAAGAAGGTGGTGATCGACCACGTGCCGTTCACCGTGCTCAGGCGGGCGATCAGCACCCCGGCGAGCACGGTGGCGAACCCAATCAGGATGCGGACGGGGATGAACAGCTGGACGGGATCGTCCAGGTAGCGGCCGAGCCGATCGCTGCGGCCGCCGCGCTCGGCCATCAGCCGCAGCGACAGCCGCATCAGCGCGCTGAAGGCCGCCTGCACCGACCCCAGGAACACGGTGGCGCACGCGAGCAGGAACAGGGCGAGCGGGATCACCGGTGCCTCTCGATCAGGCCCTCGCGCAGACCGCCGCGGCTGCGCAGCCGGGCCTCGACGCGGGCCATCCGGCCCCCGTCCCGCTCGTGATCATAGCCAAGAAGGTGCAGCAGGCCGTGCAGCGCCAGCACGCGCAGCTCGGTCTGGAGCGCATGTCCCGCCTCGCGTGCCTGGCGGCGCGCGAGGCCCGAGGCCATCACGATATCGCCAAGGAATCCGCGTTCCCGGGACGGAAACGACAGCACGTCCGTGACACGATCTTGACGCCGGTACTGGCGGTTGAGGGCGCGGATGCGGCTGTCGGACACAAGAGCAATGGTGACCGAGCCCCGCGCGCGTGCGGGCGCCACCGAGGACAGCCAGCGACCCAGCCCAGGCGCGCGAACGCCGGAGGACGTCACCACCTCGACCTGCAGTCTAGAACGCACCGGTCCGGCCGCCGTCAGCCGCCTCCGCGGGAGCCGTTCGTGAACGCCTCGTAGGCCCTGACGATCTGCTGCACGAGCTTGTGCCGCACCACGTCCCTCTCGTCGAAGTACACGAATCCGATCCCTTCGACGTCCTTGACGATCTTCAACACCTCCACCAGGCCCGACATCCGCGCGGTCGGCAGGTCGATCTGCGTGATGTCGCCGGTGACCACGGCTTTCGAGCCGAAGCCCAGACGCGTGAGGAACATCTTCATCTGCTCGGACGTCGTATTCTGCGCCTCGTCCAGGATGACGAACGCGTCGTTCAGCGTCCGCCCGCGCATGAACGCCAGCGGCGCGACCTCGATGACCCCCCGCTCGATGAGCCGGCCCGCCTTCTCCGAATCCATCATGTCGAACAGCGCGTCGTACAGCGGCCGCAGGTACGGATTGACCTTCTCCTGGAGGTCGCCGGGGAGGAACCCGAGCTTCTCCCCCGCCTCGACCGCCGGACGGGCCAGGATGATCCGGCTCACCTTCTTCGTCACCAGATAGCCGACCGCCTCCGCCATGGCGAGGTACGTCTTGCCCGTCCCGGCGGGGCCGACGCCGAAGACGATGTCGAACCGCTCGATCGCATCCAGATACTTCCGCTGGTTCACGCTCTTCGGGTTGACGCGGCGGCGGGTGGCCTGCTGCGGGCCGCCCTTGACGAAGTAGTCGCGCAGATCGAGGTCGGCGTTCTCGACGAGCAGCTCCGCCGCCGTCTTCACGTCGCCGTTGGCCAGCGTGTAGCCCTCGTCCATGAGGACGCGCAGCTGATCGAAGATGTGCTGCGCCCGCTGTTCATCGCCAGGGTCGCCTTCGACCGTCACCTGGGAGCCGTGCGTGCGAATGTTGACGTTCAGCAGCGATTCGATGTGCTTGAGGTTGGCGTCGTGCGCTCCATAGAGCGTCTCGATGCCTTCTTCGGGCAGGGCTATCTTTCTCATTTCTTCGTCAGCAGGTGCAACTCCCTGAGCTGTTTGGCGTCAACCGGCGACGGCGCGTCGGACATCAGGTCCACGGCGGTCGCCGTCTTCGGGAAGGCAATCACTTCGCGAATGGAGCTCTCCCCCGCCAGGATCGCGCACAGGCGATCGAGCCCGAGGGCAATCCCTCCGTGCGGCGGCGTCCCGTACTCGAGCGCCTCGAGGAAGAACCCGAACCGCAGCTTCGCCTCCTCCGGGCTGATGTTCAACAACGAGAAGATCCGGCTCTGCAGCGTAGCGTCGTGGATGCGGATGCTGCCGCCGCCAATCTCACTGCCGTTCAAGACAAGATCGTACGCCTTGGCGCGGACCGTGGCCGGCTCAATCGTGAGACGGTCGAAGTCCTCGTCATGGGGCGACGTGAACGGGTGGTGCATCGAGACGTAGCGCCGCTCCTCGGCGTCCCACTCCAGCAATGGAAAGTCCACCACCCAGGTGAAAGCATACTCGTTCGGGTTGAGCAGCCCCTTCTGCCGGGCCAGGTTCAGCCTGAGCTGTCCGAGCAGCCTGGACGTGGCGTCGGGCTCGCCGGCCGCCACGAGCAGCAGCTCGCCGTTGGCCACCGCCGCGGCGTCGAGCATCCGGCGGACCCCGTCCTCGCCCAGCGCTTTCATGATGGAGCTGGTGATGGCGCCGTCCTCCGCGCGCCGCGCCCACACCAGTCCCGCCGCGCCCAGCTGCTTGGCCTGATCGACGATGCCGTCGACCTCGCTTCTCGAGTAGGCGCCGGCCTGCCTGATGACGAAGCCGCGCACGGTGCCGCCGCCCGCCACGATCTCGCGGAAGACGCGGAAGGTCGATTCACGAAACACTTCACGGAGATCCTGGATCGGCATGCCGCAGCGCAGATCCGGCTTGTCGGATCCGTACGCGGCGATGGCCTCGGCGTACGGCATCCGCGGAAACGGCGTGCTGATCTCGCGCCCGGTCACGCCGAACACCTCCCGCATCAGCGGCTCGATCACGCCGAAGATCGTCTCGGGCCGCGCGAACGACATCTCGACGTCCACCTGCGTGAACTCCGGCTTGCGGTCGGCGCGCAGATCCTCGTCGCGGAAGCATCGGCAGATCTGCACGTAGCGGTCGACGCCGCCAATCATCAGGATCTGCTTGAAGAGCTGCGGCGACTGCGGCAGCGCGTAGAACTCCCCCGGGTGCACCCGGCTCGGGACGAGATAGTCGCGCGCGCCTTCAGGCGTCGACTTCGTGAGAATAGGTGTCTCGATCTCCCAGAAGCCGTTGGCGTCGAAGAACTGCCGGATCACCTTCGTCACCCGATGCCGCAGGCCGATGCGCTCCTGCAATTGCGGCCGGCGCAGGTCGAGGTACCGGTACTTGAGTCGCACGTCCTCGGACACCGGGCTGTCATCGGCAATCGGAAACGGCGGCGTCTTCGCCTCGTTGAGCAGCGTGAGCCGCCGAACGGCCACCTCCACCTCGCCCGTGGCCAGCTTCGGGTTGATGGTGTCGGCGGAGCGGCGCTGCACGCGTCCCTCCGCGCCGATGACGAACTCCGACCGCAGGCGCTTGGCCTTGGCCATCAGCGCCTCGTCATCTTTGTCGAAGACGATTTGTGTGATGCCGCCCCGATCGCGGATATCGATAAACAGCAGGCCGCCGAGGTCGCGCACGCGGTGTACCCACCCGAGCAGCACGACGTCGGCGCCCACATCGTCCAGCCGCAGCGCGCCGCACGTATGGGTGCGCGTCAGGTCGCCCAGTTGTTCAGCCACGTTGCGTCAATGCCTCGCGAATCCTCATGCCCGCCTCGGACTGCGGCCACGTCTGTTGCGTCTGTGCCGCCAGATCCTTGACCGTCACCGTGCCGGCCTTGATCTCGTCGTCACCGAGCAGCGCCACGAAGGGGATGCCCCGCCCGTCAGCGTACTTGATCTGCTTTCCGATCTTGTCGGGGTCCGGATAGAGCAGCACGCGGAGGCCCGACGCCCGCAACTGGCCGGCCAGACGCATCCCGTCCGCCACGCCGGCCGCGTCGAAGGTGGCCACCATGACGTCGGCGGCGGAGGTGGCCAGTGACGAGGGAAACATCTGGCGCTCGGCCATGACGACGAGGATGCGCTCGAGGCCGAGCGAGAAGCCGCAGGCCGGAATCTGCTGGCCGGAGAACATGCCGACCAGGTTGTCGTACCGGCCGCCGCCGCCGAGGCTGCCGGCCAGATCGGCGACGTTCACTTCCATGATCGCGCCCGTGTAGTACGACAGCCCGCGGGCGAGCGTCGGATCGATACGAACGCGGCCAGCGGCCGACGTCGTCCCCAGGAGCGTCAGAATGTCGCGCAGGTTGGCGATCGCGGCCGTCCCGGCGGCATCGCCGCCGACCAGACCCTCCAGGCGGACGGTGTCGCTCAACGGGCCGACGTTCGGGTCGGTACCCACGTCGACAAACGACAGCATCGCCGCGCGGGATGGCGCGTCGAGGCCGCGCGCCTCGAGCTCGCGCGCCACACCGCCGGCGCCAATCTTGTCGAGCTTGTCGATGGCCACCAGCGCCTCGGCGTGCAGGCTCGCGGCGACGCCGGCGGCGTGCAGCAGCGCGGTCAGCAACTGTCGATGATTGAGCCGGATGGCGAAGTCGGAAAACCCGAGCTCTGTCATCGCATCGGCGACCGCGGCGCACAACTCGGCCTCGACCACCGGCGAGGTCGAACCCAGCGCATCGACGTCGCACTGGTAGAACTCGCGGAACCGGCCGCGCCCCGGCCGATCCGCGCGCCAGACCGGCTGGATCTGGTACCGCTTGAACAGGCGCGGCAGCTTGGCCTGGTACTGCGCCACCACGCGGGCCAGCGGCACCGTCAGGTCGTACCGCAGCGCCAGGTCCGCCTGTCCCGTGGCTTCGTGCTCGCCGCGCCTGAGGATCTTGAAGATGAGCTTTTCCTCGTCGCCGTACTTGCCCAGCAGGGTCTCGAGATTTTCGGCCGCGGGCGTCTCGAGCGGCTCGAAGCCATAGCGCTCGTACACCCGCGTGATGATGCCGATGACGTGCTCGCGGCGCCGGACGTCGTCTGGAAGGAAGTCGCGCATGCCGCTCGGCGGCGCTGTGCCTATTGGCATGAGCTAGGCGGGGGTGTGCTCGGCCTGGAAGTCGAGGCGATAGCGCACGTAACGCTCCGCGTACCGCGTGATGGAGGCGTCTTCTTCCGGCGTCAGCGGCCGCCGCACCTTCCCGGGCACGCCCATCACCATCGAGCCCGGCGGCACGACCATCCCTTCCGGAATCAGCGTGCCGGCGGCGACGATCGATCCCGTGCCGATGCGGCATCCGTTCAGCAGAATCGCCCCCATCCCGATGAGGCAGCGATCTTCAATCGTGCACCCGTGCACCACGGCGCTGTGCCCGACCGTCACCTCGTCGCCAATCACCGTCGGATGGGTGTTGCGCATGACGTGCACGAGCGTGAGGTCCTGGATGTTGGTGCGCGCGCCGATGCGGATCGCGTTCACGTCGCCGCGCGCGACCACGTTCATCCAGATGCTGCTCTCCGCGCCAAGGTGCACGTCGCCGATGACCTGCGCGCTGGCATCCACAAACGCTGACGGGTGTACGGTGGGATAGACCGATCGGAACCGACGTAGCATCTTCGCAATTATATGGGCCCGATCCCCGATCCCCGATCCCTACAGCTTCGGCAGCGTGAGGCCGGCCTGACGCTGGTACTTGCCCTTCTTGTCGGCGTAGGACACCTCGCACGTTTCGTCGCTCTGGAAAAAGAGCACCTGGGCGATGCCTTCGTTCGCGTACACCTTGGCCGGCAGCGGCGTGGTGTTGGAAATTTCCAGCGTGACGAAACCTTCCCACTCGGGCTCGAACGGCGTGACGTTCACGATGAGACCGCACCGGGCGTAGGTCGACTTGCCGACGCACACCGTGAGCACGTCGCGCGGGATGCGGAAGTACTCGAGCGTCCTCGACAGCGCGAAGGAGTTGGGCGGGATGATGCACACATCCGCCTTCACGTCGACGAACGACCGCGGATCGAAATTCTTGGGATCGACCACCGTGCTGTTGATGTTGGTGAACACCTTGAACTCGTCGGTGACGCGGATGTCGTAGCCGTAGGACGAGAGCCCGTACGAGATCACGCCCGCGCGCACCTGCCGGTCCTCGAAGGGCTCGATCATGCGGTGCTCGAGCGCCATCTTCTTGATCCACCTGTCGGCTTTGATTGAGGGCATCGGAGGCGCCTAGCGTCGGAGGAACATCATGACGAGCGTCAGCAGAATACTCGCAATAATCGAGGTCGCAAGCGGAAAGTAAAACGAGACGTTCCCCCGCCTGATCGTGAAGTCACCCGGCAGGCGGCCAATCGGCACGCCCAGATTCACCAGCAGGCCGACGCCCACCAGCACCACGCCGAGGACGATCAGGAGGCGACCCAGTTACGTGAGCTCCATCCCGCGGAAGAAGTACCCGAGCTCGAAGGCCGCCGTATCCGGCGCATCGGACCCGTGTGTGGCGTTCCGTTCGATCGAAGCACCGAACTCCTTGCGCAGCGTGCCGGCGTCGGCCTTGGCCGGATCGGTGGCGCCCATCAGATCGCGCCACTTCTTGATGGCGCCGGGCGCCTCGAGCGCGATGAGCACGCACGGCCCCGACGACATGAAGTCGGTGAGGCTGCCGAAAAACGGGCGCGCGCGGTGCACGGCATAGAACCCTTCGGCCTCCTGCTTCGTGAGGCGCTGCCGCCGCAGCGCGCGGATGGTGAATCCGGCCGCCTCGATGCGCGCGATGATTTGTCCCGTCAGCCGGCGCTCGACGGCGTCGGGCTTGATGATGGCAAGCGTTCGTTCCATGGTCAGCGCCCCAGTACTTCACGCATTTTGGCGCCCATATCGGCCGGGCTCCTGACGACGTGCACGCCGGCCGTGAGGAGCGCGGCCATCTTTTCGGCCGCCGTGCCTTTGCCCCCCGCAATAATCGCACCGGCGTGGCCCATCCGGCGCCCGGGCGGCGCGGTCTGGCCGGCGATGAAGCCGACCACGGGTTTCCTGAATTCGCGCGTGATGAAGTCGGCCGCCTCTTCCTCGGCCGTACCGCCGATCTCCCCAATCATGATCACGGCGTCGGTGTCCGGATCGGCCGCGAACAGGCGCAGCGCGTCGATGAAGCTTGTCCCGATCAGGGGATCCCCGCCGATGCCGATGCACGTCGTCTGGCCCATGCCCTGACACGTGAGCTGGTGGATCGCCTCGTAGGTGAGCGTCCCGCTCTTCGACACGATGCCGATGCGCCCTTCCTTGCAGATGTGTCCCGGAATGATGCCGGCCTTGGCCTTCCCGGCCGAGATCACGCCCGGACAGTTCGGACCGACCAGGCGCAACGACGTGCCTTCCATGAAGGTGAGCGCCTTCAGCATATCGACCACCGGGATGCCCTCGGTGATACAGACCGCAAGCGGGATGCCCGCGTCGGCGGCCTCCATGATCGCGTCGGCGGCAAACGGCGGCGGCACGAAGATCACGGTGGCGTTGGCGCCTGTCTCGCGCATCGCGTCGTGCACGCTGTTGAAGACCGGCCACCCTTCGTGTGTCGTGCCTCCCTTGCCGGGCGTGACGCCGCCCACGACGTTGGTGCCGTACGCAGCCGCCTGCTTCGCGTGGAACGTGCCTTCACGGCCGGTAAGTCCCTGGACGATCAGCCTGGTGTTGGTATCAAGGAGAACCGCCACGTCAGCGCGCTCCGGCGAGGGTGACGGCCTTCTCGGCCGCTTCGCCCATGGAATCGGCCGTCGTGAAGTTCAGCCCGCTGTCCCGCAACATCCGCTTCCCTTCCTCGACGTTGGTCCCCTCCATGCGAATGACGATGGGCACCGGGACGCCGAGCCCCGTGACCGCGGCGATCACACCCTGGGCCAGCACGTCGCAGCGCAGAATGCCGCCGAAGATGTTGATGAGCACCGCTCGAACGTTCTTGTCCGACATCAGGATCTTGAACGCATTCCGGATCTGCTCGGCGTTGGCGCCGCCGCCGACGTCGAGGAAGTTGGCCGGCTCGCCCCCCGCCAGCTTGATGATATCCATCGTCGCCATCGCCAGCCCGGCGCCGTTGACCATGCAGCCGATGTTGCCGTCGAGGCGGATGTAGTTGAGCGAGAATTTCGAGGCCTCGACCTCGAGCGGGTCCTCCTCGGACACATCGCGAAGCTCCCGCAGATCCTGGTGGCGGTAGAGCGCGTTGTCGTCGAAGCTGACCTTGGCGTCGAGCGCCAGCAGATCCCCGCCCTTCGTCAGGACGAGCGGGTTGATCTCGATCATCGACGCGTCGGTCTCGACAAACGCCCGGTAGACGGCGTCAAGGAGCTTGACGAGCTTCTGCGCGGGACCGGCCTCCAGCCCCATCCCGAACGCGAGCTTCCGCGCCTGGAACGCCACGAGGCCGGTGCCGCGATCGACGTATTCCCTGAGAATCTTCTGGGGCTGCTTTGCCGCCACCTCTTCGATGTCCATCCCGCCCGCCGCACTCGCGATCACCACCGGCGAGGCGGCCGCACGGTCGATGAGGACGCTCAGATAGAGCTCGCGATCGATCTGGAGCCCCTCTTCGACGAGCACCCGGCCCACCTTCCTGCCCTCGGGCCCGGTTTGATGGGTGACGAGCGTCATCCCGATCATCTGCCTGGCGATCTGCTCCGCCTCGTCCGGCGACTTGGCCAGCTTGACGCCGCCCCCCTTGCCGCGGCCGCCCGCGTGGATCTGCGCCTTGACGACCACCACGCTTCCGCCGAGACGGCGCGCCACCTCGCCGGCCTCGGCCGCCGAAAACACCACGTCGCCGCGCGGCACGGGCACACCGAACCGCGCCAATACGGCCTTGGCCTGGTATTCGTGAATTTTCACAGGAGGGCGTCGAGGTTGAGAGTAAGCCGGCCCAAACGGTCTTTGATCTTACACGAGCGGGGGGGACGTGCGAAGGGCGTGACCGCCCTTCGCACCGGGGCGGGCTACCGATACCGAAACTCGTGGCCGACGGACAACCCGATTGGGTACCACGCCCTGATCGGCGTCGGTTCTCCTGCCGCCGCCTCACCGAGCGACACGATGTGGTTGCGCGCCATGCTCGCGGGGCGCGAGACCGGGATCGTGAACCCCGTGAAGTACAGCTGCCGGCCGTCGGCGCTCATCACGCGGACGATGTTGGGATCGAGATGGAGCGCGTCCACCTCAAAGGCGTACGTGCCGGGCAGCAGCACGACACCGGGCAGAGCGACCGACCGGCTGAACGTCAGGCGGTTGATTGTGGTCGCCGTCCAGGCGGCCTGGGTGGAAACAGCCGCCAGCAAACCAGCAAGGGCGACGGCGCTGGCGGTCAGAACGAATCGGCGATTGAGCATTGGCGTTGCCTCCTTACTGGATATCAACGCCGGCGGGCGCCCGAGCGAACTCTACTGGAGGGGATTTTCCAGCGTGAGCTGGCGAATCCAGACGCCGCGCACCGTCTCTTCGCCGGCGACGAGCGGCGTGGCGAAGTCGCGAGTCAGCCGCAGCTGCTGACTGGTCTGCACCGGTGTGGAGGTCAGTCCGCCAACTCCGCGCAGCACTCCGACGGCCTCACGCGAAAGCCTCACCGCCTGTACGGGCTTGTCCGGCGTCGGCGGCGGCAGCGTCGCCACCATCTGCTCGAAAGCCTCGGACGGCTCCGGGCTCGCAAAAATGAGGAAGTGCTCCCGCCCGCCGGCGCTCGTCACCTGCCAGGAGAGTGGCCGGCCCTCCTGCACGCCGGGAAGACGGTGTGGCTGCTCGGCGGGCAGCGGATTCGTCAGGGCCTGTCCCGGCAGCGGGAACAGCAGGTATGCCTCACCCTGTTCGTCCTCGTTGACGACATACACGTGTGCCGGTACCGATGCCTGCACGCGGAGCGACAGTTTGTCGCCGGGCGCCACGCGCATGCCGTCCTGCGCGCGAAGGTTGGCTCCGTCGCGCTCGATATACAAGCCGGCCTCGATCTGGTACGTGCCGGCAACCGTCGCGGCGCCGCCGCTGTCCGCTATCTCTGTTCCAGCGGGATTGACGATTCGGTACACCATCGTCGCGCCAAGGCCGACCACGATGAGCACGGCAGCCGCCGCGAGGGCTGGCTTCATCCGACTCAGGATTCGACTCGAGACGGCGGGCGGCGACAGCAGGCGTGCAAGTGCCGTTTCAAACGCGCCGGCGCTCGGGTATCGGTCCTGGGGTTTCTCGGCCAAGGCCTGCTCCACCACCCGGACGAAACCATCTGGCAAATCCGGCCGGGCGTCGCGCAACGGCCTGCGTGACGTCCCCTCGCTGTGGTGACGCCCGATTTCGGTGCCGGTGCGACCGTCCACCGGGTACGACCCGCTCACCAGGTAGTACAGCAGCACACCAAGGCTGTAGATATCGGACGCCTTCGACCGCGCGCGTCCCGCAAACACCTCGGGCGCCAGGTACACGGGCGTCCCGGCAAAGTCGCCCCCCGGCTGCAGTTCCCGCTGCAGGTCCCTGCCTGCCCCGAAGTCCATCAGGACCGTCCGGCCGCCGGCTTCGCGCATGACGTTGCGCGCCTTGATGTCGCCGTGGAGCAAGCCCGCCGCGTGCACCGCCGCCAGCGCGCGGCACAAGTCGAGGCCGACCAGCATCGCCTCGCTGGCGCCGAACGGCGCCCGCTGCTGTACGAGCTCGTCGAGCGTCTGCCCCTTGATGAGCTCCATCGCGATGCCCACTTCGTTCCCGATGCGCTCCGCGCGATAGACGCGGACGACGTTCGGGTGGGTGACCTTCGCGAGCAGCCGTGCCTCCGTGAGTGCGTGATCGAGGTCGAGCTCCTCGCCGGCGACGAGCGGCCGGATCACCTTGAGCGCGACGTCGAGCTGCAGATTGGGATCAACGGCGTGGTACACGCGCCCAAACACGCCGCGCCCGATCTCTGTGGTGATGATAAACGGGCCCCATTCCGCCCGCGTGTCAGTGTTGACGGCGTTGAAGCGTTCGAGTGCTCGCAGCTCGTTGATGACTATCGACTGCTCGCGGGTTGTGGACTGCTCCAGTCCGTTCCAGTCGACGCGAGTGCCGTCGGCGATGGCCTCCGCGACCGACAGCAGGCGGGGATCCTCAGCGCGTCCGCTCATGTGCCATCTCCTCAGCCAGCTTGACCAGTGCGCGGCTCACCGCCATGTGCGCGGCGGCGTCGCTTGGTTTGCCCAGCGCGGCCGCGACATCGGCGTAGGACAGGCCCATCTCAATCCGGGCCACGATGGCCTCTTTCTCTTCGGGCCGCAGCCGCTCGAGCGCCCGGTCGTAGCGCTCGAGCGTCTCGCGGCCCAGCGCCTCTTCGAAGGGTGACGGTTCATAGCCGGGAATGGCGCTGTCGAGCGGATCGGAGGGCCCGCTGCGCTGGTACTTGCGCGCGATGTCCCGGATGCAGTTCCAGAGCGTGGTCCAGACATACGCCTTGAAGGCACCCGGGTGCCGCGGGTCGAACTGGTGAATCCGCTGGAAGACCTTGGTGAGGGTTTCCTGGGTGAGGTCGTGCGTGTCGTGCGCCCCGCGCGCCGCGCGCGGGAGCCGGCCGTGCGCCCAGCGCTGAATGCGGGGGAGGTATCGGGCGAAGAGCTCGTCGAGCGCGGCCTGGTCGCCTGCCCGCACGCGCACGACCAGTTCGAACGACGATTCAACAGCCGAAGGGGGACATAGGGAGTGTGCCGGGACGCCGCTCGTTCGCGTGGTTTCGTCCATGAGAGCAAGGCCGTCTAGACGAAGCTCAAGCGTGCCTATCATAGTCCTCCTGTACGGCCGGCTGACCGAGGCGAAAGCTTGGCGTAGCCCCGGTCCTCAACCCTCATTCCCTGAATGGATAGAACGCTACTCGGCCTGCGATCTAACGGCCGACGGGAAGCCTTGTTCGCCATCGCTACGCTGCACGTTGTATCTCATTGCCGGATCCGGTTGAGCTACCGCCCACAAAGGGCTACACTCCGGCCGGCTCAACCCAAAAGCGTTCGCCGTTCTTCCAGACCGTCATTCGTACCTTCGGGATACGGGAGTAGCGGATGTCCCTCTCCAAACCACGGATCAAGCGTGCCAAGGCTCCACTCCCCGAATGGACCTTCGGCGTGTACATGGTCGGCGGCCCGGAGCTCGGACCGTCGATCAGCCGCGATCTGCTGGAGCTGGAACGCGCGGGATCGAGTCCTGCCGTCAACGTGGTCGTCGGACAGCAACGGCGTCCTGCCTCGCACGCCACGTGGTGGGAGATCCCACCCCGAAACGGCACAGGCCTGGCGAAGCGCAAGAGGATCGGCCCCCGGTCGAAGCCTGCCCCTGCTGCGGGTCCCCCGGTCAATGGTCCGCGCAAACGCTCGCTGGTGGATGTCAACCTGACGCAGTTTCTCGACATGCTCGCCACGGAGTATCAGGCCAAGCGTTATCTGCTCATGCTGTGGGGCCACGCCTCCGGTCTTGGGTTCGGTGGGCTCAAACCGGGCTCGAAAGGGGACCAGACACGTCTGGGCGAGCTGAGGAAAGTGCTCGGCACCTTGAGGAATCGCCGGGATGGCACTCAGAAGCTCGAGATTCTGGGGTTCTGCGCGTGCGCCGTCAACAAGGCCGACTACGCGCTCGAGCTGCGCGACGAAGTTGAATATCTCGTCGCGTCCCAGGTCGGGATTTCCGTGCTCATGACGTGGCCGTTCGATGAGGCGGTCAAGCTGCTGCTCTCGAGCCCGGCGGCGGAGACCGGCTCGGTCGCACACCAGCTCGTGCAGTGTTACGAAGAGGGGTACGAACCGCCGCCGGTCGCCATGACCGCCCTTCACCTGAAAGAGAGCGAGCGGATCGGCGAACAGATCGACAGGCTTTGTGAGGCAATCCTGACAGGGATGCTGGAGCGATCGGCGGACATGAACACGTTGAACAGCCTGCTGATCGCCCAGGCCTTCGATGAGGCGATGGACGCGTATCCCTGGGAGGTCGAGCCTCTCATCGATCTGTTCGACCTGTGCCGGAAGCTGCTGCAGAAGCCGCTCCTGGAAGAGCCGATTCGCGAGCGGGCGCGAGCCGTGGATCCCGCAGGCGAAGATGGACCGGCTCAACTGGTTACGGCGGG
>Ga0209640_10003452_pt1 | contig 13800 bp, 16 predicted proteins | sample RifCSP10_1_FD_184018 | JGI IMG/M metagenome (GOLD analysis project Ga0209640, IMG submission 184018) | Soil microbial communities from Rifle, Colorado - Rifle CSP2_sed 10_1 (SPAdes) (version 2) | ecosystem: Environmental > Terrestrial > Deep subsurface > Rock core/Sediment | place: Rifle...
ATGGCGGCGTCAAAGTGGAAAACGTCGCCGAGATCGCGCGCGCCGGCGCCGACACCTTCGTCGCCGGCTCGGCGATCTTCAGCACCCGGGATTACAAGGCGACGATCAGCGCCATGCGCGCCGAGCTCGCGAAGGTAAAAAGCCATTAACCGCAGAGGCGCCGAGACGCAGAGGTTGTGGTTTTTGGGTTGATCTTATCCGCGTTCATCGGCGTTTTTGTTGTTCTTGTCGCTCGTTTTCTTGGCGTCTTGGCGGTTCGAAATAACGATGACCAGTGACCAATGACCAGTGACCGGTGAACGGGAAAACGCGGATTCAATTCTGGTTTCCCCTTCGTGTCCTTTGTGTCCTTCGTGGTTCAGCTTTTATTTTCGTCTTCCTTGGCGTCCTTTGCGTCCTTGGCGGTGAGAGCTTTCCCTTTCGTTTTTCCTCCGCGCCTCTGCGTCTCTGCGGTTCCATCATGAGTGAGCGCTTCCCGCTGCGCGTCAAGGCGGTCATCATCGACCTCGACGGCACCCTTGCCGACAGCGTTCCGGACCTGGCGGCCGCGGCCAACAGGATGCTGCGCGAGCTCGCGCGCCCGGACCTCCCCGAATCGTTGATCCGCACCTTCGTAGGCAAGGGCATACCGAAGCTCGTCGAGCGCGTGCTGGCCGGCTCGCTCGAGGGCAGCGTCCCGGAGACGGCGCTCAAGGCGGCGCTGCCCGTCTATGAGCGCTGCTACGCGGGGGTGAACGGCAAGCACACCACGCTTTTTCCGGGAGTGACCGAGGGTCTGGAGGCGTTGCGCACGGCGCAGCTGCCGCTCGCCTGCGTCACCAACAAGGCGGAGCGCTTCACGACGCCGCTGCTCGAGCAGCTCGGGATCGCGCCCTATTTCTCGCAGGTGATCGCCGGCGATACGCTGCCGCAGAAAAAGCCGGATCCGGCGCCGCTCCTTTACGCCTGCCGCCGCTTCGGGATCGAGCCGCGCGAGATGCTGATGATCGGCGACTCGATGAACGACGCGCAGGCCGCGCGCACCGCCGGCTGCCCGGTGTTCTGCGTCACTTACGGCTACAACGAGGGGCGGGATGTGCGCGAGCTGGATGTTGATGCTATAGTACCCACGCTCTTCGAAGCCACCCGGTTGATTCAAAAAGCATAGTCATGCACCACATGGAGAACGGAACCGAGCAGCAGGCGATCTTCGCCTGGGGTCCTTGGCGTCCCTGGCGCGGCTAGTTTCAGCGTCGGGGTGCGCCCGGCGCGCCCCTGTTTCTCGACCGTTTTCGTTCTTGTGGAGTGACTGATGACTGAATCGGATTTCGCCCGCCTGGCTCAAGCGGGCTACAACCGGGTACCGGTGGTGCTCGAGACCTTTGCCGATCTCGACACCCCGCTTTCCATCTATCTCAAGCTCGCCAACCGGCCCCATACCTATCTGCTGGAGTCCGTGGTTGGCGGCGAGCGCTTCGGCCGGTATTCATTCATCGGCCTGCCAGCGGAAACACGCATCGAGGTGCGCGGGGACACGTGCACCGAGTTCCGTGGAGCAAAACTTCTGGGCGAGACGCGGACCGCAGACCCGCTCGCCTACGTCAAAGACTATCTCGCCCGCTTCACAGTGGCGCAGGACGCGAGCCTGCCGCGTTTCAGCGGCGGCCTGGTGGGCTATTTCGGCTACGACACGGTGCGCTACATCGAGCGCCGGCTGGCGGCGACGAAGAAGCCCGATCCGCTCGGCACGCCCGACATCCTGCTGGTGGTCTCCGAAGAGATCGCGATCGTGGACAACCTGTCGGGAAAGCTCACGCTGGTGGTCTACGCCGAGCCCGGGAAGTCCGGCGCATTCCAGGCGGCACGCGCGCGGCTCGCGCAGCTGCTCGCAAAGCTGCGCGCGCCGGTCGCGATACCGGCCGATGTCCGGGGATCGTCCGAGCCCGCAGTCTCGGGCTTCGGCGAGGCCGCCTACCACGCCGCGGTGGAGCGCGCGAAGCAGTACGTTTACGAAGGCGACATCATGCAGGTCGTGCCCTCGCAACGGATGACAAAGCCGTTCCGGGCGACGCCCCTCGCGCTCTACCGCGCGCTGCGCACCATCAATCCCTCGCCGTACATGTACTATTTCGACTTCGGCGGCTTTCACGTGGTCGGTGCGTCCCCGGAGATCCTGGTGCGCCTCGAGGGCGACACGGTGACCGTGCGGCCGATCGCCGGCACGCGCCGCCGGGGCGCCACCCCCGCCGAGGATGCAGCCCTCGAGAAGGAACTGTTGGCGGACGAAAAGGAGCGCGCCGAGCACATCATGCTGTTGGACCTCGGAAGGAACGACGTCGGACGCGTCGCCGTCACCGGCAGCGTGAAGGTGACGGAGCGGATGGTGATCGAGCGCTACTCGCACGTGATGCACATCGTGTCCAACGTCGAAGGAAAGCTGAAGCCGGGGTTGAACGCCATCGACGTGCTGCGCGCGACTTTCCCCGCGGGCACGGTCTCGGGCGCGCCCAAGGTGCGGGCGATGGAGATCATCGACGAGCTCGAGCCCGTCAAGCGCGGCATCTACGCCGGCGCGGTCGGCTACCTCGGCTTTCACGGCAACATGGATGTCGCGATCGCGCTCAGGACCGCGGTCGTGAAGGACGGCACGCTGCACGTGCAGGCGGGCGGCGGCATCGTGGCGGACTCCCAGCCCGCCGCCGAGTGGCAGGAAACGCAGAGCAAGGCGAGGGCGCTGTTGCGCGCCGCGGAAATGGCCGAGTCCGGCCTGGACACCCGGTTGGAGTGAACATGCGGATACTCTGGTGCGTCAGCGGGTTGGCTTTGCCACTGGATAGTGCAATGGAGTTCACCGCGAGCTCGATGGCGAGCCATCGTTATCGGGTGGGATATCCCAGCCTGTATCTCGAGCGATTCGGCCACGAGAACGGATTTCTGACGCTTTCGGATGCGCTGCCGGCACGGGGCGTGCTGGAGACTGATTGTGCAGTGTTCAGCAAGATCACCGCGCCGGGACCACATTATTTCGCCGGCGTTCGCAATGCGACAATACGCGCGGCCCGGCAGCTCCATGCGGCGGGTATACCGATCATTGTGGATGTCTGCGATTTTCATTTTTTTCCCGGCGAGCCCCGCGGTGAAACGGTGCGTGAACTCATGGCAGTAGCCGATGTTGTTACCTGCAATTCCCGGGAAATGGCCACGATGGTCAAAGGAGCGGTGCCTGACTGCCCCCGGGTAGTCGTGGTTCCCGATCCCGTAGAGCAGCAGCGCAAGACGCCGTCGTCGCCCCCCGATCTTTCGGCGGTGAAAAAGCTTTCCCGGGCGCGAGATAGGCTGGGACGTCTTGTTGGGCGCGCCCAGGATGCCGTTGTCCGGCTGCTATGGTTCGGACATCCGAGCAATATGGAATACTTGCTGCGACATCTGAAGCCGATCTCCGTGCTGGCTCAACGCGTCAGGTGCCGGTTGACCCTCTGCACCGGCGACCACCCGCAGCTCGCATCGCAGCTTGCAGCGGCCCGCAAAGAGGCTGGCGATGTTCTCGATATCCGGTTTCTCGAATGGACCATGCAAACCATCGGGCAGGCCCTGCTCGACGCGGATATTGTCGTCATCCCGGGGGACCCATCCGACCCCGTAAAGCGCGCGGCGGGAAACAACCGCCTTATCGAGGCAATATGGGCAGGCCGGTTTGTCGTTGCCAACGAGCTTCCGAGTTACCGGGAATTCTCGGACCTCGCTTGGATCGGCAGTGATTTGCAGGAAGGCATCACCTGGGCGCTGAATTTCCCGGAAGAGGCGCGAAAACGTATCGAAGCCGGCCAGCGGAAGATCGAGCAAGAATATACGCAGGACAGAATTGGCCAACGTTGGCTGACCGTGCTTTCGGAGGCGATCGCACAGCACTGATTGAATTCAAGCGTCAGATCAAGGTGTAGTCATGCTCCTGATGATCGACAATTACGATTCCTTCACTTACAACCTGGTGCAGTACTTCGGCGAGCTCGGCGAGGAAGTCAAGGTGTTCCGTAACGACGAGATAACGCTCGAGGGCGTCGAAAAGCTCAAGCCCGCCCACATCGTCATCTCGCCCGGCCCCTGCACGCCGAACGAGGCGGGGATTTCGGTGCCGCTGATCCAGCGCTTCGCCGGCCGGATTCCCGTCCTCGGCGTGTGCCTGGGACACCAGGCGATCGGCCAGGCGTTCGGCGGCAGGATCGTTCACGCGAAGCAACTCATGCACGGCAAGACCTCGCAGATTCACCACGACGGCCGCGGCGTGTTTCGCGGGCTGCCGGACGTCTTCACAGCGACCCGCTATCATTCGCTGGTGATCGAGCGCGCGAGCGTGCCCGCGTGCCTGGAGGTGAGCGCCTGGACCGGCGACGGCGAGATCATGGGGGTGCGGCACAAGGATCTCGCGGTCGAAGGCGTGCAATTTCATCCCGAGGCCATTCTCACCGAGCACGGGCACAAGCTGCTCAAGAACTTTCTGGAGGAGAAAAGGCCATGACGCCGCAAGAAGCGCTCGCCCGGGTGATCGAGCATCGCGAGATCTTCCGCGAGGAGATGCTCTCGCTCATGCGCTCCATCATGAGCGGCGAGGTCTCGCCGGTGCTGATCGCGGCCATCATCACCGGCCTCCGGGTGAAGAAGGAGACGATCGGCGAGATCGCCGCCGCCGCCGAAGTGATGCGCGAGTTCGCACTGAAGGTGCCGGTGCCGGACGAGCCCAACCTGATCGACACCTGCGGCACGGGAGGCGACGCTGCGGGGAGCTTCAACATCTCCACCGCGGCGATGTTTGCCGCCGCGGCAGCGGGCGCCAAGATCGCCAAGCACGGCGGGCGATCGGTGTCCAGCAAGTCGGGCAGCGCCGACGTGCTGGAGGCGCTCGGGGCCAACATCAACCTCAAGCCCGAGCAGGTGGCGCGCTCGATCGCGGAAGTGGGAGTCGGATTCATGTTCGCGCCGAATCACCACACCGCGATGAAGCATGCCGCGCCGGTGCGGCGCGAGTTGGGCGTCAAGACCCTCTTCAACATCCTGGGGCCCCTCACCAACCCGGCTGGGGCAAAACAGCAGGTGATGGGCGTCTTTCATCGCGATCTCGTGGGGATCCAGGCGCGCGTGCTCGCGCGGCTCGGCAGCCGGCGCGTGATGATCGTGCACGGCATGGAGGGGCTCGACGAAATCTCGATCTGCGGCCCGACCATGGTGGGCGAGTTGAAGGGCGGCGACATCCATGAGTACACGATTGCGCCGCAGGACTTCGGCTTGAAGGTCCAGGATGTTGCGGCGATCAGGGTCGACGGGGTCGAGCAGTCGAAGGCGATGGTGCTCGCGGCGCTCGACAACGAGACGGGAGCGGCGCGGGACATCGTTGCGCTGAACGCCGGCGCGAGCATCTATGTCGCGGGACTCGCCCCGACCATGGCCGAGGGGGTGAACAAGGCGCTGGCGGTGATCGCGAGCGGCGCGGCGCGCAAGAAGCTCGACGCCTTCGTCGCCTTCACGCGTAATGCTTGACGACCATGAACCGCAGAGGCTCAGAGACGCGAAGGAAGGCCAACGTAGAATGAACCGCCAAGACGCCAAGGCGCCAAGAAAGCCGAAACAGGAGCCGCAGATAAACGCAGATAAACGCGGATCGAAGTAGGTCTTGTCTTTTCTTTGCGTCCTTCGCGTCCTTTGCGTTGAGAGTTTAGGTCGATGATTGACATTCTTGAACGCATCCTGAAGGTCAAGGCCGGGGAAGTCGCGCGATCGAAGCGGGCGAGACCGCTCGAAGCCGTGCGCAAGGAGGCGCTGTCCGCGCCGCCGCCGCGGGATTTTGTCGGCGCATTGCGGTCAAAAATCACGGCCGGCAAGCCGGCCGTGATTGCGGAGATCAAGAAGGCGAGCCCGAGCAGGGGCGTGCTGCGGGAGAGCTTCGATCCGGCGGCGATCGCCGCGAGCTACGAGCGTCACGGCGCCGCGTGCCTGTCGGTGCTCACGGATGAGCCGTTCTTCCAGGGCACGCTCGAGCACCTCGCGCAGGCGCGCGCCGCCTGCCGCCTGCCCGTGCTGCGCAAGGACTTCACCCTCGAGCCCTACCAGGTATTTGAGGCGCGCGCGGCCGGCGCTGACGGGATCCTGCTGATCGTCGCCGCGCTTGAGGACGCGCGCATGCGGGAGCTGGAGGCCGCCGCGCAGGACCTCGGCATGGCGGTGCTGGTGGAGGTGCACGATGCCGCCGAGCTCGAGCGCGCGCTCAAGCTCAAGACCCCGTTGATCGGCATCAACAACCGCAATCTCCGCACCTTCGAGACGAAGCTCGAAACGACGCTCGGCCTGCTGCCGCGCATGCCGCCGGAGCGCATCGTGGTGACCGAGAGCGGCATTCTCTCGCCCGCTGACGTCGCGATGATGCGCGGCAGCAACGTCGGCTGTTTCCTGGTGGGGGAGGCTTTTATGCGCGCGGCCGATCCCGGAGCCGAGCTTGGCCGCCTGTTCGCGCAGGCGGTCTGACCGGAACCTCAATCAAGTCCTCGTTGTTTGTTTCGTGTTTTCCGCGCGGTTCCGTGGCCCCTGTGTTTTCGGGCCTGGCGATTTTCTGCTAGGCTTCGAAGCATGCCGACCATAGACGAGTTGATCATCGCCCTCGACAGGGGGCTGCGCACCATTTTCGGGCCGGCGCAATCCGTGCGGGAGACCCCAGGCGAGAAACTGCCCGAAGCCGCGATGCCGGACTCGGAGCGCGCGCACGCGGCGGCGCTGATGCGGGTCAACCACACCGGCGAAATCTGCGCGCAGGCGCTCTACCAGGGACAGGCGCTGACGGCGCGTGACACGCGCGCGCACGAAGCGCTCGAAAAAGCGGCGCAGGAGGAGACCGAGCACCTGGCATGGACCGAGGGCCGGATCGAGGAGCTGGGCGGGCGCAAGAGCCTGCTGAATCCCCTCTGGTACGCCGGCTCGTTCGCGATGGGCGCCGCGGCGGGGCTGCTGGGCGACCGCTGGAACCTGGGTTTTCTCGCGGAGACGGAACGCCAGGTGGTGGCGCATCTCGAGGGCCACCTAAAGCGGCTGCCCGCGGAGGACGGCAAGAGCCGCGCGATTGTGGAGCAAATGAGGGAGGACGAGGCCGGTCACGCCACGAGCGCCATCCGGCACGGCGCGGCGGAACTCCCCGAGCCCGCGAAACTGGCGATGCGCGCGGCCGCGAAGATCATGACCACGGGCGCCAGGTACCTGTAGTCCCTTCCGGTGGGCAAATGACGCGGTCCGCGCGGCAGCTCCCGCCCCGCATCACCCGTTGATTTCCATGTCCGCGCTCGAGCCTGAACCGATGCCAGGCCAGGACTATTTCCGCTGGTTTTACGACAGCGGCGTGTGGAAGCGCATGCATTATCGTGGCGTGCGCATTCTGAAGGTGCCGAGCGACCTGTGGAACTATCAGGAAATCTTCGTGGAGCACCGGGTCGAGTGGGTGCTCGAGACCGGATCGCGGCATGGCGGGTCGGCGCTTTTCTTCGCCGACCTGCTGCAGCTCAACGGCTCTCCGGGGCGTGTCATCAGCATCGACATCGACGCGGCGTCCAACCAGGTTCGCGGGCATCCGAAGATCGAGTTCCTGTATGGCGACAGCGGTTCGGCCGGGATGGCCGAGAGGGTGCGCGGGATGCTTCCGGCGAATCGCGGGACCCTGTTCGTGATCCTTGACTCCGATCACGCGAAGGCCCACGTCCTGCGCGAGCTCGAGGCCTACCTGCCCCTCATGCGCAAAGGCGATTATCTCGTCGTCGAGGATACCTGCGTCAACGGCCACCCGGTGCGGCCGTCCCACGGCCCCGGCCCGTTCGAGGCCCTGGAGGAGTTCATTGCGGGGCACCCGGGCGCGTTTATGGCGGACCGGATGCGCGAGGCCAAGTTCGGCTTTACCGCGGCGCCGGGCGGTTACCTTATCAAGACCTGACTCAGCCTTCGGCGAGCTCGAAGTCGTGGGTGATTTCGGCGGTCTTCCCGAGCATGATCGAGGCCGAGCAGTACTTCTCCGCCGAGAGATGAATCGCGCGCTCGACCTGCTCGCGCTTCAGCCCCCTGCCGGTCACGATGAAGTGGAAGTGGATCCTGGTGAAGACCTTCGGGTCCTGCGCGGCGCGCTCGGCGCTCAACTCCACGACGCAGCCGGTAACGGGCGTGCGGGACTTCCTCAGGATGTGCACGACGTCATAGGCGGTGCAACCGCCGGTCCCCAGGAGCACCGTCTCCATCGGGCGCGGTCCCAGGTTGCGCCCGCCGCCCTCCGGCGCGCCGTCCATCACCAGCGCGTGCCCGCTCTCGGACTCGCCGACGAAGGCGACGTCCTCGATCCACTTGATGCGCACTTTCATGATTGCTCTCTAAAGATTGAACCGCGGAGGCGCCGAGACGCTGAGAAAAACAAATCTTGAACCGCCAAGGACGCCAAGGAAGAATCTGGAGAGACGACAGGCGGAAGGAGAGTCAATGATTGGATCCTCGATTCAGAGTTCACGATTTACTAGTCACTGTTCACTGTCTTTCCTCCGCGCCTCTGCGTCTCGGCGGTTCAATTCCCGCGCGCTCAGCGCCCGAGCGCGATGCGCAAATAATACCAGCCGAGGCCGATCAGCTCGTGGAAGAAACGGCTGCTGTCGCGAAGCGCGTCCGCATCCGGCAGGAAATCGAGCACGCCGAGCTCGAAGCGCGTAGCGTAGCCGGTGGGAGCGGCGATGACGCTGAAGCCCACGTGCTCGAAGGCAAGCCGCGCCCTCGGCATGTGCCACGCGTTGGTGACGAGATAGACGCGGCGGACGCCGGCGCTGTCGAGCAGGTGGTAGGCGGCACGCGCGTTCTCGAGAGTGTTGCGCGAGGCGTCCTCGGCCCACTGCACCGGGACCTGGAAGTCGCGCTGCAGCGCTTGCTGCATCAACTGGGCCTCCGGCGTGGGGTTGCCCCGGAGCGCACCGCCCGTGACGAGCACCGGCTTCTTGAGCGCGCGGTGGAGATGCGCGGCATAGCGCAGGCGGACGAGCGTCTGCGTCTTCACGGTATCGCCGCCGTACTCGGGCGCGTTGAAGTAGATGCCGCCGCCCAGCACCACGATCGCCTGACCGCTCTTGTCCGCCACCGGGTCTTTCGGCGCCGGCTCCAGGACCCCCAGGAGCGAATCCGCGACGAACGGCGTGGATAGCGCGTAGAGCGCGAGGACCGCGACGAAGACAAGACCGCGCGCAAGCGGCGGCCGGCGCCACGTAAGATAGAGCGCGGCGAGCAGGACGACGACGACCATCCCGGGCGGAAGCAGCAGCGCCGCGATCGCGTTGGTGATCAGCCAATCCATTGACACAGACGCCTGATTTGCAATAGAATTCGCCCTTTTCCGCAAACGCGTACGCGAGCAGGGCGGGACCCATGAAGACGTTTTCCGCAAAACCCGGCGACGTGAAGCAGGATTGGTACGTCGTGGACGCCTCCGGCAAGGTGCTGGGAAGACTTGCGGCCGAGATCGCGCGGCGGCTGCGCGGCAAGCACAAGCCCGAGTTCACGCCGCACATCGACACCGGCGATTATATCGTGGTGGTCAACGCCGACAAATTGCGCGTGACCGGCAAGAAGGCGCAGAACAAGATTTACTACCGGCACAGCACTTATCCGGGCGGCATCTACAGCACCAGCTTCGCCAAGCTGCACGCCCGCCATCCGGATCGCGTGCTCAGGCTCGCCGTCAAGGGCATGCTGCCCAAGGGCCCCCTCGGCTACGCGATGCTGAAGAAGATGAAGGTATACGCCGGCGCGAGCCACCCGCACTCGGCGCAGCAGCCGAAACAACTGGAGATCTAGAGCGCCATGGCAACGCAACGTCAGCACAACTACGGCACCGGCCGGCGCAAGAGCGCGGTCGCGCGGGTGTTCCTCAAGCCCGGCAAGGGCGAGTTCACGGTCAACGGCAAGCCGGTCGATGTGTTCTTCTCGCGCGAGACCGGCCGCATGATCGTGCGCCAGCCGCTGGTATTGACCAACACCCTGTCGAGCTTCGACATCATGGTGAACGTCGACGGCGGCGGCGAATCCGGCCAGGCCGGCGCGGTGCGCCACGGCATCACGCGCGCCCTGATCCAGCACGACGCCGCGCTCAAGCCCGCGCTCAAGAAGGCGGGGCTGGTCACGCGCGACGCGCGCGAAGTGGAGCGCAAGAAGGTGGGGCTGCACAAGGCGCGCCGCCGCAAGCAGTTCTCGAAGCGCTAGGAATTTGTCGGACTTTGTTCGCAGCAAAGCCGCCTGCGGGCGGCTTTGTCGTCTCTAGCAGCCTGTCGGACTTGAAGTTCCGACAGGCTGCTAAATGCAAAACCGCCCGCAGACTTACAACAGAGCGGGGTGAAAAAGACGTGTTTTGGCCATCAAAAAGTGCAGAAGCAGGGCCGAATTCAGGTATTTCGGGTCCAACTCTGCCGTTTGCCTGCGGGCGGTTTTGCGTAAGGAGTGTGTCGGGACAAAGTCCGACACACTCCTAGGCCCGGAAAAGTTGCGATGGTGAAAAACGGCATCAAGGTCGGCATCGTCGGCGGCACCGGTTACACCGGTGTCGAGCTGCTGCGGCTGCTTGCCCAGCACCCGCACTGCGAGCTTGCCACGATCACCTCGCGCAAGGAAGCGGGGACGGGGGTCGCCGAGATGTTCCCCAACCTGCGCGGCCGGGTCTCGTTGAAATTCAGCGATCCAGCGGGCGCGGCGCTGGATCGCTGCGACCTCGTATTCTTCGCCACGCCGAACGGCGTGGCGATGGGCGAGGCGCGAGCGCTCGTCGATGCCGGGGTGCGCATCATCGACATCGCGGCGGACTTCCGCATCAAGGACGTGGCGCTGTGGGAGCAGTGGTACGGCGTGAAGCACGCCTGCCCCGAGCTGGTGGGAGAAGCGGTGTACGGGCTGCCGGAAGTGAACCGCGACAAGATCCGCGAGGCGCGGCTCGTCGCTAACCCCGGCTGCTACCCGACCTCGATTCAGCTCGGTTTCCTGCCGCTCATCGAGGCCGGCATCGTCGATCTCGACCATCTGATCGCGGACGCCAAGTCGGGCGTCTCGGGCGCTGGGCGCAAGGCGGAGGTTCATACGCTGCTCGCGGAGGCCTCCGACAACTTCAAGGCCTACGGAGTGCCGGGACACCGCCACCATCCCGAGATCACGCAGGGGCTGGCGCAGGCCGCCGGCCGCCCGGTTAATCTGGTCTTTGTGCCGCATCTGACGCCCATGATCCGCGGCATTCATGCCACGCTCTACGCGCGGCTCACGGCGAAGGCCGATCTCCAGGCGCTCTACGAGAAGCGCTACGCAAGCGAGGCGTTCGTGGACGTCATGCCGGCGGGCAGCCATCCCGACACCCGCTCGGTGCGCGGCGCCAACTTCTGCCGCATCGCGGTGCACCAGCCGCGCGGCGGCGAGATCGCGGTCGTGCTGTCCGTGATTGACAATCTGGTCAAGGGCGCGTCCGGCCAGGCGGTGCAGAACATGAACATCATGTTCGGCCTTCCGGAAACCACGGGACTCGAGCAGCTCGCGCTGCTGCCCTGAGGCAAAACGGAACCGCAGATAAACGCAGATCAACGCAGATGGAAATCGAAAGCCGAAGAGCGGCACGAAAAATAGACAGGATTTGCAGGATTCACAGGATTGGAGCCTTTCATTCTAAAAATCATGTAAATCTTGTCAATCCTGTCCATTCGTCTTTCGTTCTTGATCTTATCTGCGTCCATCGGCGTTCATCGGCGGTTTCAAGCGGTTGTTGAAATGGCTTTCGCGTTCATCAGGGCGTTGAAGCGCAAGTTCGGCATCGCCGCGCCGCGCATGGCAGTGCGCACGCACGTGCCGTGGTACTGGCGCTGGCTCGGCATCGTCGCGATCGGTGCCCTGGTGGTCGGGATCGGGTGGGCGACCTATGACTTCGGCATGGAGTTCGCCGGTTTCCGCCAGAGCGAGGCCGAGCGTGCTCTCGCCAAGCTCACCGGGGAAATCCGCAAGCGCGACGCGGAGCTCGGGGAAATGCGCTCGAAGGTGGCGGAGGCCGAACGGCAGCTCCAGATCGAGCGCGCGACCTATGGCGACCTGGCGAAACAGGTGAAGACGCTCGCCGAGGAGAACGCCGCGCTCAAGGAGGACCTCGCGTTCTTCCAGTCGCTGATGGCCGCGGGCGGCAGGCAGGGCGCGATCGCCGTGAACCGCTTCCGCGTGCAGCGCGAAACGCTGCCGGGCGAGTACCGCTACCGGCTGCTGCTGGTGCAGACCGGGCAGCGCGTCAAGGACTTCCAGGGCAAGCTGCAGTTCCTCTTGAATCTCGAGCAGGGCGACCGCAAATTCGTGCTGATGCTGCCGCCCGACGGCGACCAGCAGGCCAGGCAATTCCAGCTGAGCTTCAAGTTCTTCCAGCGCATCGAGGGCACCTTCAAGATCGCGCCCGACGCGGTGGTGAAGAGCCTGCAGGTGCGGGTCTTTGAAAACGGCGCCAATACGCCTAAACTTACGCAAACGGTGAACGTTTCCTGAGGAGTTGCGACATGTTCGGCAACAAGGGAAGCAGCAAGCCCCAGAACCGCATCGACTGCTTGATCGGGGCCGGCACCACGATCGAGGGCAACATCACCTTCACCGGCGGGCTGCGCGTGGATGGCCGCGTGCGCGGCAACGTGACCGCAGCCGACGGCAAGCCGGGTACGCTAGTGCTCTCCGAGGAGGCGCAGATCGAAGGCGAAATCCACGTCTCGCACGTGGTCATCAACGGCACGGTGGTCGGCCCGGTGCACGCCGCGGAATACGTTGAACTGCAGTCCAAGGCGAGTGTGACAGGGGATGTGCACTACAAGACGCTGGAGATGCAGCTTGGCGCCGTGGTGCAGGGCCGGCTGGTCTACCAGACCGACGGCAAGTCGGAGAAGGTGGTGCAGCTGAAACCGGCCTCAGCCGACTGAGCGGCCGTTTGTGATAAGATTGATTTGAGAAGGTTGACATGAACACGGTAACCGAGAAAATTCCAGACCCGCTGGTCTTCACCGACGCCGCGGCCGCGAAAGTGAAGCAGCTGATCGACGAGGAGGGCAACCCCGAGTTGAAGCTGCGCGTCTTCGTGAACGGCGGCGGCTGCTCCGGCTTCCAGTACGGGTTCACCTTCGACGAATCCGTCAACGAGGACGACACCTCGTTGCAGCGGGGCGGGGTGACGCTCCTGATCGACCCCATGAGCCTGCAGTACCTGGCGGGCTCCGAGATCGACTACCAGGAAAACGTCGAAGGGGCGCAGTTCGTGATCAAGAATCCGAACGCGACTTCGACCTGCGGCTGCGGGTCGTCCTTCTCGGCCTGAGCAGGCCTTAAACCCGCAAGAAAAAGGCGGCCATGCCGCCTTTTTTATTTGCCGGGGGGCGGCCCCGGGTGCCGGTGACTTTCTCTTTGCTCGCCCAAAGCGAAAGTCACCAAAGAGAAAGGGCGCCCCGGTTCGCCGCCGCTACCTCGTAAACTCGTAGCGGTATTCCTGCGCTGCTCGACCGGCCCGGCGGTCTGCGCAACTCGCGCGCCGCCTGCGATTTTGCAAGCTCATCAGGCGTGACGCATTGACGCAATAGCCCGAGTACACGAGGCTCGCCCAGTGCTCGACCGACGACCCGGCATGACTCTCGGAAAACTCTATGGAAGGGAATTGCTTCAGGGTATGAAGGTATCAGTTGTCCGGGTCTTATGCGGCTGTTCCCGCAAACGGGCCTGCGGCTAACGAGTCACAGCCGCACCCCTTGCCCGGTCTGCGCTGCTCGGCGGCTCTCAGGGGCC
>Ga0209640_10003454_pt1 | contig 13799 bp, 12 predicted proteins | sample RifCSP10_1_FD_184018 | JGI IMG/M metagenome (GOLD analysis project Ga0209640, IMG submission 184018) | Soil microbial communities from Rifle, Colorado - Rifle CSP2_sed 10_1 (SPAdes) (version 2) | ecosystem: Environmental > Terrestrial > Deep subsurface > Rock core/Sediment | place: Rifle...
CGCTACGCAGTGGATTGCACGCTTGTCTTCACGATCGTCAAAGCGCATGGCGGCGTTGCAACTCCTTGGCATGGAACGACCATTCCGCATTCCCTTCCAAGAGCGCAGCGCCTAGCCCTGCACTCTGAAAATCGCACACTCCACCGCGTCCAACTGCGGATTCTAGGTTTAATCTGTACGATACTCTGCTCATCAATGCATTACCGGTCATTTGCCTATAATTGATATTGATCGCCGTTAAAAGAAAAACGTAATCCCCATGCTCAGTTCAAGATTATGCGTGGTCTGTTCTTCACCGAGTATATCAAGATCGAAAATGTGATCGCGCATGTCCACATGAAACGCCATCCAGTCGGTGGCGACAAACCGGAAGCCCGCGCCGAAATTGGCGGTAAAATTATCCTGCCCGGCGAAATGGGTATTACCAATACCTCCAATCAAATAAAACGCGGTATAAAACGCCCAGTTCGACGTGACAAACGCCTCGCCCGGCAGAATGTTGTAACCCACGGATATACTGTAATACTGCAGGGTGCGTTCGTCGTCACTCAGTATATTGAAAAAACCCAAGCGCTCCACGCTGGATTTCTGGGTTTCGGTTTCAGCGGCGGCGAGCTGAAAAAAGAAATCTTCCGTGACATGAAAGGCAAAGGTGGCGCCGACCACGGAATTGGTGCCAAAGTCTTCCGTGCTGTATAAGCCGCCAAAAAATCCCAGCTCAAAATCCTCGGTATCGATTTTGGCGTCAATGATTTCCTTGCGCTCGACTTCGGGTTGAATCAAGGGCGCATCCGCCGGCGCCAATGGCGTTTGCGCTTGTTCCTGTGCAATAGCAAGCGGCGGCATTAACACCAGCATCAGCAGCAGAACAGCCTTTGACCGCGTCACTTTACCCAAGCGCATCAAAAAAAGAACGAAAACCCGAACTTCCACTCAATAAATTCTCCGTTATTGTTGTCATCGAGAAATGCCACCACTTCCCTTACCTCAGCCCTGAACACAAAGCGCCGGGTCAAATAGGCCTTGAATCCCAAACCCGCGCTGGCGGTTGCGTCATCCGTTGCAGCGGACTGCACGAATGTGCCTTTGGGTTCGTTGCGCAACACGCCGCCGCCCAGGGAAAAAAACGGCGACACGCGCCAATGCGGGAAGGGGCTGGAGACGATATTCGCGCTCAACATCAAACTATTGGTGAAGGTGCCGGATGCCTGCGAAAACACCAGTTCCGCCGACAAATTACGTGATATAGAGAAACCGGTATACACGGACATCAAGGCCGCGCCTTCAAAGTCACCCGCCATGGCGCCAAACTCGTATTGACGCTGCAGGAAATCTTCCTGTTTAACCTGCGCAAACTCCGTGCGCTTACCCGGCAGGGCCAGGGTTTGTTCCATTTGTTCGATATAAGCCCAGCCTTCCTTGCCATCACTGGCCCGCACCCGAAACCAGTCGGTGCGGCGCTTGATAATATCGATCCAGTCATGGCGTTCCACCACGTGAAAGACCGGGAAACCGCGGCCCGGACCGGTGCGCAAGTCGATAAACGGATCGGCCACTTGCAGGCGAACCAGCTCTTCTTCGGCCACCACGGGTGGCGAACAGCACCAACCAAACGCAATCAGACACAGCATTCCCACGAGCGGCCGATAAAATCCGCCAGCGCTGTGGGCAATATGTTCAAATTTGCAATAATAACGTACTGCAAGCCTCAATTGATTCTCTCGCATCGTGATGTTTGACGCATCCTACCGGAAGTACCGCGACTGTCACAGAGTTGACGCACAGGTGATGGGAGGTGCTGCTTTTAAATCCACCAAGCCTTGGTGTTTTTTAACCATTCACGACGCGTACTATTTTCCTTATTGTCCTATCGGCACAAAATAAATCCTGTTAAGTCTTTTGTGCCGTCCTTTACGCCATCCTTTACACCAGAAATATCATCCCGGGTCGTTTATGGTTACGATCTAAACAAATTAGATCGGCAACAATGTTAATCGAGCGAATTGCTTACTGCAGCGCCGCATGATTCGGATCATTGGTGACGTGACCGCCATTGTCGATCCACTCAATGATCAGGCGTTTTTCGCCGTCGGTCAATAACAGCGTATGGTCAAGCGTGGGCGTGGTGGTTAAATCACCCAAGCGCATCTGGTCACCGGTGATCACTTGCACCAGGCGGCTAAACCGCGCGCCCGCCACACCGCCGCTGACCATGCCCGGCCGCTGATCAATAAAGTCAAGCGCACCAAAATCCGTTTCGCCGGCTGTAAGCGTTGGATCATTTCGGTCAATGGGTAAATCGGTGATAGGATCCCTCACCACAATAAAACGCGTGCCACCGGTGGCCACCGCTTCCATGCGCGGCCGCGTGACAAATAACATTTCGTACGAAGCCGGGCGATCCTGATTGGTGTTGTTGTCACGGATCGCCTGCACCGTGACGTGATTGGGATTAATATCCAGGCTTCCATCCAGCGCCAGATGACCGTCAGGCACCACATTCGGGTCATCATCGTTATGGCACGACGTGCAGCGGTAATCGAGTTCGCCCGCGCCCAGATCCCGCAACCGGGTCGCATCCCATAGCGGTTGAATGTGCTGCTCATAGGTAATGTTGATGCGGCATTTGCTGGTAACCCAGTTCCAGTCGGTTTCACAGGTGTTGTCGCTGACCGGGCTGGCAGTGCTTAAACCGTTCGCGCCCAGATAGGGAAACTCCGTCACCGCATCGGGTGTAACCCAGATATTGTTGTCGACAATATCCCCATCCAAACGCGCATAGGTGCCGCCAATGCCCGCATCCTGCCGCGCCCGCGCCTCGGCCATGGTTTCGCCGATCAGCGACAGTACATCGTCGGTGTTGGGGAATTGCGAGCCCGGCGCACCCGGATTAATACTTTGCTGGCCATCGCGCGGTGAATGACAACCGTTACAAGTCATGGTTTCGCCCGGCATCAGTTGCAGCCAGGTAGTCATCGGCATCAGTGACCGTCCCTTGGCATCCAGCACTTCGATGGTGAACGGCACTTGTGCCGGCACTTCGGTATAGACCGAGCCATCGGGTTCTACCGGCGCATAACCCAGTATCTCCCGCATTTCATAACCGCCGGACCGGCCAAAATCATTGTCATCGATATTGTCATTATCAATGGTCGGCACCGCCTTGGTAATGCGCACAAACCGCGCTACGCGCTGGCTGGTGAGCGTTTGCATAGGATCACGCAGAACGGACAAATCCGCAACCGTGCGCGCCACCAGGTCGGTGCGGCCGGTGTCCGTGGAAACCGCGCCAGTCAACGGATCCATATTTACTGTCGTCAGGGGAATCAGGGCCAGCTCGGCGGGGGTCAAAGTGAGACTGTTCAGTGTCGGTGGCTGCAAGGGCTGGTCCACCATCGCCATGCTGCCCTGGGTGTCGTAGACGCTCTTGATATGCACCACACCCACCGCACGCGCCGCCAGCGCGGCATTGAGGTTCTGGTCCGTCAATCTCGCCGGCCGCTGCTGAACGGGTATGTTAACGATCGCCACCGGGTCGACGGCGGCTATGCCTTCCACCGGATTGACGATGGGTTTTTTCAGGTTCTGGGCGAGATCAAACAAATAAATACCGTAAAAGGGATCCGCTTCCTTAAGCGTGGCGTTGTCAATGTTTTCCTGAATGCAGGGCAAACGAATCAGTTCATTTACGTCAGTCAACCGGCACAGGGACCAGGCAACCAGCAGCCGGGCGCCACCCCCCTCTTCCCATAGGGGATGGGGCGAATAATAACGCCCGTATTGGGACAAGCTGCCATCGCGGGGCACCTGATTATTGGTTGCCGAAGACTGGCCAACGGTGTTTTGTGTGGCGCTGGTAAAACGTTGTTGATTGATCTCGACGAAATTTTCCTGATCGATAATCACCAGTTCGCCATCATTAAAATGGTTGACTACATCGTCCACCATATTAGGCAATAGGGTTCTGGGCCGGTTATAGGACATGATGCTGGAGATCAAACTGCCCGTTTGCAGCTCCTTGATATCATAAAACGCCTGCTCACTGGTCGCTGGATCATGGCTGTGCGCCCCATAATAAACTTCCAGGCCGGTGCCGTCGGGATTAATCGTGTAGAGACTGAATGCATCGCGCGGCCCGGCGCGTTCCCAACGGGAAAATAGAATCTTGCCATTCCTTAAAACAGTGGGATTGAACTCATGGCTCTGATTAAAGGAAAGCTGCCTAATATTGTCGCCCGTGGCATCCATGATGTGCAATACCAACGCCGGATCGCGGCGTTCTTCATCGAGCGTGGGCGTGGTTGGCAACCCGGTAATGGCTTGCAAGCCACGGGAACTGGTTTGACGATCCGAAACAAACACAATGCGGCCATCCGGCAAATAGTGTGGATCAACGTCATGCCCTTTTATGGCTTCCAGCTCATTCATGACTCGGCGTGGATTGGTGCCAGGCGCAAGGGGTTGGCTTAAATCGAATTCGTAGATGTTCCAGCGGGGTTGATCGTCGTCATCGTTGATGGCGGCATCCATGCCGACGTGCAGGGCAAACACCAGCTTGCTGCCGTCATAAGAGACTTCCAGGTCCGACACATCCCCGGCGGATTTCTCACCGGGAATGGCCGCCGTGATGAGACTGGTAATATTGGTTTCGGGCGCGCTGGGCGACGACAAATCGCGGACATACACATCCCCGGGTGTCACACCGGCCAGGGGATCATTGTTGTCCAGTTCTTCAGGGAAAGGGGGTACGCTGCGCGGGCCGCGTGTGGTATCCATGGCGCGGACCGGCCGTTTGATATAGGCGATGGAAAAGTTTTCAATGACTGGATCACCGCTTTCACCGGCGGCGTCCAAAATCGGATCTTCCTGGCCGCAACCCGCCAGAAATACGAATACTGTGAAAAAAACCGAAATCAACCGATTTCGGACAGTCGAAAACGAACCACTCATTACCTTCATTTTTTTCCCACCTTGGACGTCGTTCCGGGACTCATATCGGCAAGCGTTTTAGACCGTCTCTGACTATTGTTTTTGATTATCGGCGCCAGATTAGAGATTGCTTGCGAAATCAATCACATTCGGAAAAACAACTTTTCAACATCCCGGATTCTGTGGAATCCAAACAAAGTAATGGCCCGTCTCCATTACTACCTTAAGATACTACCGCCCTATACTACTACAATCACTCATTGCCGCCATAGCCTTACCGCCATAGCCGCGCACTGAATTTAAATTTAATCGTTAATTTAATCGTTAATTTAAAAAATCTCCCTGCGCACTACGTAACTACTTAGAGCATACGCAGTTTATTTTTACATTTCAATAAGATATTTTTCGTTTTGCGCTTAAGGTCACGCCAAAATCGCGGCGCCATACCAAAGCGGCAATTATCTCTTTGTTCTATCTTGGTTTTGGCGCAAACACGCGCTATAGTTCGCCCTTCAACACAGACACATTACTGTGGGAGAGAACGGCTAGTAACGAAAAGCACGGGCATGGCCAGTACCGGCCACGCGGTTTGCGCTAAGCCAATCCGCTATAAGCTGCGAATTTTTTATAACTGATTCATATTACGAATCATGTGCCCGTGGATAACACCGATATCATGCAGTCAGTGTTAATCCGAAAACCGTCGCCGAAGGCGCAACACCGTCCGGAATCGCTCAGGCAAAAGAACCACAGCTAATCGTTGACTCTGGAGAGCGATCATTTACGGCCAGCAGCAAGCACCGGGCTGGTAAAATGATCCACCGAAGGGGCAGCGTGCTGGCCAAGCCTTTCGCCTGGCCTTGCTCACGCTTAACTCTCAGGTAACCGAGGACAGAGGGGCGGTAGAATTCCTTTTTTATGAATCGAATTCTACCGCCCTTTTTTGTTTACCGGCTTTTGCTGCGTTACACAGTAACGGTTCAAAACGATCACTCAACTTAACGGAGTCCCCATGGCGCAACGCACTGCACTCTACGAAAAACACCTCGCGGCCGGCGGCAAAATAGTCGACTTCGCCGGCTGGGATATGCCCATCCACTACGGTTCACAAATCGAAGAGCACCACACCGTGCGCAACAGCGCCGGGGTGTTCGATGTTTCCCACATGACGGTGATCGATTTTAAAGGCGCGGCGACGCGCGAATTCCTGCAATACTTATTGGCCAATGATGTCGGCAAACTCAACACGCCGGGCAAGGCGCTGTACAGTTGCATGCTCAACGAACGCGGGGGTGTCATCGACGATTTGATCACCTATTATATGCAAGACAACTGGTACCGCATGGTGGTGAATGCCGCCACCCGCGAAAAAGATCTCGCCTGGATTAACCGGCAAGCGGCGCCGTTTGCCATCGAAATTACCGAACGCGCCGAGTTGGCCATGCTGGCGGTGCAGGGTCCGGAGGCGCGCGATAAAGTGCATGCGGTCATGGGCGGCACAATCAACGCGGCCCGGGAGCTTGCGCCCTTTTTTGCCGCGCAGTGCGCGGACATTTTTATTGCCCGCACCGGTTACACGGGCGAAGATGGTTATGAAATTATACTTCCGGCCGGTAAAGCATCCGGCTTGTGGGACCAATTGCTGGCGGCCGGCGTCAAGCCCATCGGCCTGGGCGCGCGCGATACCTTGCGCCTGGAAGCGGGCATGAATCTCTACGGGCAGGACATGGATGAAACCACCACGCCCTTGGAATCCGGCCTGGCCTGGACGGTTGCCTGGCAACCCGCCGAGCGCCGGTTTATCGGACGCCCGGCGCTGGAACAGCAACGCGAAGCCGGTGTACAACGCAAACTGGTGGGACTGGTGTTACTGGATCGCGGCGTATTGCGCAGCCATCAAAAAGTGTTTGTGTCCAATGCCGGCGAAGGTGAAACCACCAGCGGCAGTTTCGCGCCGACATTGAATTGCTCGATCGCCTTCGCCCGCGTACCCGCGCAAACCGGTAACGAATGCGAAGTGGAAATCCGCAACAAAAAATTAAGAGCGAAAATTGTCAAACCACCCTTTGTGCGGTTTGGCAAATCTTGTATTGACTGATCAATTATAAAATGTGGAACAACAGCACATGAGGATAACAACATGAGTAATATTCCAGAAGACCTTTATTACACCAAAACCCACGAATGGGTAAAACAGGATGCGGACGGCACATTGACCGTGGGCATCACCGATCATGCGCAGCACCTGCTGGGCGACATGGTGTTTATTGAATTGCCGGACGCCGGTTCGGCATTCAATACCGGCGATGATTGCGCGGTGGTGGAATCCGTCAAAGCCGCATCCGATGTGTATTGTCCGGTCTCCGGTGAAATCATCGAAACCAACGTGGCCTTGCTTGAAACACCGGAAGTGGTCAACCAGGATCCTTATGGCGACGGCTGGCTGCTCCGGCTAAAACCCAACGATGCAGGCGAAGTGGAAGATTTGCTGGACGCTGAAACCTATAAGGAACTCGCGGCCGAAGAAGCGCATTAATCCGCTAGTTAAACAACCAATATATAACTTTTAGCAATAGAAACGACACATGCCTTTCATACCGCATACCACAGCAGAAATACAGGAAATGCTCGGCGCGCTCGGCGTTGACAGCATTGATCAATTGTTTGATGAGATTCCCGCGGCGCTGCGCCACGGCAGGCTCGATAATGTGCCAACCCGCATGAGTGAAATGGACGTTTCCCGCCTGATGCGGGATCGCGCCAGCCTCGACCGCGGCGGATTATGCTTTCTAGGCGCCGGCGCCTACGAACACCATATTCCCGCGGCGGTCTGGGAACTTGCCACGCGCGGGGAATTTTACAGCGCGTACACGCCTTATCAGGCGGAAGCCAGCCAGGGCACCTTGCAATTGCTGTATGAATTCCAGTCCATGATGACGCAATTGACCGGCCTGGATGTCTCCAACGCGTCATTGTACGACGGCGGTTCGGCATTGGCCGAAGCGATCCTGATGGCGGTGCGCGCCAACCGCAAATCGAAATCCAAACGCATACTCATGCCCCGCACGGTGCACCCCCTGTACCGCAAGGTCGTGCATGCCATTGTGAAAAACCAGGGTATCACCGCGACGGAATTGGACTATGACCGCAACGGCGGACACATTGACCCGGCGTCCTTGCCAGCGGATCCCGGTGATTTCGCCGCGCTTGTCATACCACAACCGAACTTTTTCGGCGTGCTGGAGGAGGTGGACGCGTTGACGGATTGGGCGCACCAGCATCAGGCGTTGGCCATCGCGTGTGTTAATCCCACCTCCCTGGCGCTATTAAAACCGCCCGGCAGCTGGGGACAGCACGGCGCCGATATCGCCTGCGGCGAAGGTCAGCCGTTAGGTATTCCATTATCCTCGGGCGGGCCATATTTTGGCTTCCTGTGCTGCAAACAGGACTATGTCCGGCAAATGCCGGGGCGCATTATCGGCAAAACCACGGACCTTGACGGCAAAACGGGGTTTGTCCTGACCCTGCAAGCCCGGGAACAGCACATTCGCCGTTCCAAGGCAACGTCCAACATCTGCACCAACCAGGGCCTGATGACCACAGCCGCCACTATATATATGTCATTGCTCGGGCCCGCGGGTCTTGAAACCGTGGCCGCCAACAGCCACGCTAATACCCAGTTGCTGAAACAGAAATTGACCGCTATCAAGGGCGTCACACCGATGTTTAACCGCCCGGAGTTCCACGAAACCGTGTTCCAACTAAACGGGCCCGCGCAAGACGTCATTGCCCAATTGGCAATGCAAAATATCCTGGCGGGATTCAACCTGGCGGATGATTACCCGGAACTCGGCCATGCCCTGCTCGTCTGCGCGACGGAAACCAAAACCGAACAGGATATCGATCAGTATGCGGCGGCGCTGGCCAGGGCGCTGTCATAACTGAACGGCTTACAGATAATAATCGTTACACACGGCATGGCGGCTTTCACGATCAAAGGCAAAACTTTCACCACCAACGGCGAGTTACCCGCCGTTGGCGGCAAGGCGCCGGATTTTTGCCTAACCGACAGCCGCTTGAACGATAAAACGCTGGCGAACTTTAAAGGCAAAAAGAAACTGTTGTATATCGTCGCCAGCCTGGATACCGATGTGTGTGAAACCACCACGCGCAAATTCAACGAGGCATTCAAGCCGCGTGATGACGCGGTGCTGTTGCTGATTTCCGCCGACCTGCCGTTTGCGCAATCGCGTTATTGCGGCAAGGGTAAACTGGAAAATATCCAGGCGCTGTCCGGCATGCGCGACCGCCATTTCGCCAAGGACTACGGCGTGCTGATCCAGGACGGTCCGCTGGCCGGCCTCATGGCCAGGGCCGTGGTGGTGCTGGATGAGAATAACAAAGTGCTCTACACGCAATTGGTTGAGGAGATGACCAACGACCCGGATTATGAACAGGCGTTGGCGGCGCTGGGATAACAACGTCAACTGAAATTTTAATATTTAACAATTTTAATCAAGGGCTAGATACGTACTATGTTGATATTCGACCAAAGCACGCCGGGCTGTGTCAACGCGGCACAGTCACCGGTGGAACGAAAAGCGGTAACGGCCATTCCGGAAAAATTCCGCCGCACGGCGCCGCCAAGGCTTCCGGAAGTGTCCGAACTGGAAACCGTGCGCCATTACACGCGTTTGTCGCAAAAGAATTTTTCCATCGACACCCATTTTTATCCCTTGGGTTCCTGCACCATGAAATACAATCCGCGCGGCTGTAATACGCTGGCGATGCTGCCGGGTTATCTGCAACGCCATCCGCTCGGCCCGGAACAATTGGGTCAGGGATTTTTGGCCTGCATGTTTGAATTGCAGGAAATGCTCAAGGACGTCACCGGCATGAAAGCCGTGAGCCTGACACCAATGGCCGGCGCCCAGGGCGAGTTTGCCGGTGTCGCCATGATTCGCGCCTATCATGACGCCAAAGGCGACATTAGCCGCACCGAAATTCTGGTGCCCGATGCGGCGCATGGCACCAATCCGGCAACCGCGACCATGTGTGGTTACAAGGTCAAGGAGATTCCCACCAATAAGCAAGGCGACGTTGATCTCGAGGCATTGCAACAGTCGGTAGGCCCGCAAACCGCCGGCATCATGCTGACCAATCCCTCCACCCTGGGTGTATTCGAACGCGAGATAAAAACCATCGCGGAGATTGTGCATGGCGCGGGAGGTTTGCTGTATTACGACGGCGCCAATCTCAATGCGATTCTGGGCAAAGTCAAACCCGGCGATATGGGTTTTGATGTCATCCACATGAACCTGCATAAAACTTTTTCCACGCCCCATGGCGGCGGCGGACCGGGCGCCGGCCCGGTGGGTGTCAATCAGCGTTTGATTCCCTTTTTACCGGTGCCTTATGTTGGCTATGACGGAGAACGCTATCACTGGCTGACCGAAAAAGATTGCCCGCAAACCATCGGCCGCTTATCCGCGTTCATGGGCAATGCCGGCGTGTTGCTGCGCGCTTATGTGTATGCCCGTTTGTTGGGGCGGGAAGGCATGCACCGCATTGCGGAATACTCCACGCTGAACAGCAACTACTTGATGATCAAATTGGCGCAGGCCGGTTTTGACTTAGCGCTACCCACCCGCCGCGCCACCCATGAATTTATTATCACCCTGAAACGGCAGGCGAAGGAACACGGCGTGACCGCGATGGATTACGCCAAGCGTTTGCTCGATTATGGCTTTCATGCGCCCACCACGTACTTTCCCTTGATCGTGCCGGAATGCCTGTTGATCGAACCCACCGAAACCGAATCGAAACAGGTTTTGGATGCGTTTGCCGAGGCCTTGGCTAAAATTGACCGGGAGGCAAAAGATAATCCCGAATTGGTAAAAGGTGCGCCCTACTCATTGCCGGTCCGGCGGCTGGATGATGTCAAAGCCGCGCGGGAACTCGATATCGCCTGGCGGCCTGAACTATAACGGCATCTGAAAAATAACAATAAGAGTTTTATACACAATGGCAAAACCCGGCGCTACCGGAATCAAGCGCATTATCAACGCAACCGGTTATTCCTTACGCGGATTTACCGCGGCGCTTAAACACGAATCCGCATTCCGCCAGGAACTGGCTCTGGCCGCGATTTTGACGCCCGTGGCGATTTACCTGGGACAGAATAATATAGAACGATCTATACTTATTGGCAGCCTGTTGGTGGTGCTGATCGTGGAATTATTGAATTCCGCCATTGAAGCCATTGTGGACCGGGTGGGTCATGAACATCATGAATTATCCGGCCGGGCGAAGGACATGGGATCGGCCGCGGTGTTCATCAGCCTGGCCAACGTGGTGATCGTATGGGGTATTATTATTTTTATGTAGTGGATTCTACAGAGTCACTTTTGTTTGACATGCGATGCTGCGCCCAGCAAGTACCGTGTGCCAACCGGTCCGGATTTCACTGAATTAGATAGCTAACTGTATTTTTGTATTAATTGCATTGGATAATGATAAGGAAAGCGATATGCCCGCTTTGATTTGTGGCTCTTATGCCTTCGACACCATCATGGTGTTCAACGATCATTTCAAAAACCACATCCTGCCTGACAAGGTTCACATACTTAATATTTCGTTCCTGGTGCCCGAAATGCGCCGCGAGTACGGCGGCTGCGCCGGCAATATCGCTTATAACCTGAACCTGCTGGGCGGTGATGGAATGCCGATGGCCACCGTGGGCAGCGATTTCGGCGTGTATGGCGAATGGGTGACGGAATGCGGCATCACCGACAGTCATATCACCATCATTGCGGATGCGTATACCGCGCAGGCGTTTATTACCACCGACCTGGATGACAACCAGATTACCGCGTTTCATCCCGGCGCCATGAACTTATCGCACACGAACAGCGTGTTTGACGCCAACGATGTCTCGATCGGGATTGTTTCCCCCGATGGCCGCGACGGCATGTTGCAACACGCGGCGGAATTCGCCGAAGCCGGCATCCCCTTTATTTTCGATCCCGGCCAGGGCATGCCCATGTTCAGCGGTGATGAACTGGTAACTTTCATCGACCAGGCCAGATGGGCCATCCTCAATGATTACGAAGCGCAATTGATGCAGGAAAGAACCGGTGAAACCATTGAACAGCTAGCGCAATCACTGGATGCCATGATCGTGACTAAAGGCGGCAGCGGTTCCACTATCTACACTAGGGACGATTACATTGAAATACCCAGCGCTTCACCGCGCATGATTGTCGATCCCACCGGCTGCGGCGATGCTTACCGGGCGGGAATTCTGTTTGGCCTGATGAACAATATGGACTGGGAAACCACCGGCCGCATCGCCTCGCTCATGGGCGCAATCAAGATTGAAAAAGCCGGCACCCAAAATCATCAGTTCACGTTCCGGGATTTTGAAGAACGCTTCAAGTTTGAATTCGACCGGACTATCTAATACGAATTCAATGCAGAGGCACGAAGCCGCAAAGAAACCAATAAATTATTTGTCCTATAGCAAAGTCAATGACTATAAGGTGTTGGACGGCAATATCGAGATATCCATAGTGTATTTTTTACAAAAACTCTGCGCCTTCGCGTTGCAGTTTTTAAAGTCCCAGCGTTTGTTTCAGCGCCGCCGCGTCGGTAACCGCCGGACGGCACTGATGCCCGTCGCAGATATACGCCACCCACTTGCCCTGCGGCACGCGCTGACTTAGCAAACCGGCTAACACCTGTTCCGTATCCGGTATCGCCAGCAGCAAGCGCCGTGGCGCATACACCGGCGCGCACCAGTCACGCCACTCCTTTAATATATTAACATCGCCGCGCAGTACGACGGTTTGCGGAGGATACAAATATTCTTCCAGCGCGTCGAGCAAGGTGTTGTGTGCATAAGGCACGCGCAGAATACTCTCCCAGGCGGACTTCAAGCTGCGTTCCGCCGCATCCAGATAACGCTGCTCGCCCAGCAAATGCCCCAGCCGTTGCAGCACATAGGCCGCCACCCCGTTACCCGCCGGCAGTGACTCATCCATCAGCGTCTTCGGGCGCTGGATCAGCTGCTCATGATCATGCGAGGTGAAATAAAAACCACCCTGCGTTTGGTCTTCAAATTTTTCCAGTACCGTGTCGGCCAACGCAACCGCAAAAGCAAGATCGTCCGCGTTCCAACGTGCCTGCAGCAATTCCAGAAAGAAGCCGAAAAACCGCCGATCACCATCAAGAAATACGCCAACCGGCGACTCTATAATACGGCGACGTCGAGCTACGTCACGCTCGACCATCTCTCCTCCATGGTGAAGGAAGGCACGGATTTCGTCGTCTATGACGCCAAGACCGGCGAAGACATCACTCGCCAGGTGCTGACCCACATCATCGTCGAGGAAGAAGGCAAGGGCCAAAACCTGCTGCCGATCAGCTTCCTCCGCAACCTGATCAGCTTCTACGGCGACAGCCTGCAATCGATCGTTCCCAACTATCTCGAATATTCGATGAAGGCGTTCTCGCGCAATCAGGAGCAGATGCGGGAATACATGCGGGACACGCTGGGCGGCCTCAATGCGTTCGGCCCGTTCGAGGACATGGCCAAGAAGAACATGGGCATATTCGAAGACGCCCTGAAGATTTTCTCGCCCTTCTTTCCCGGCGGCGTCGGCAACGGCAAAAGCGAACGGCCGTCCGCCAAGGGCGCGGCCTCGGGCGGCGGGGAAACCCCCGGCGCCGACCGGCAACTGAACGATCTCAGGGCCCAGCTCGCGGAAATGCAGCGCCAGATCGACAAGCTGAGCGGCAAGCCCTAGGCCCTGTTTACATGGTCGTATCGGGTTGCGTTGCGGCCGGATGGCCGAGAACCAAGCCGATTC
>Ga0209640_10003455_pt1 | contig 13797 bp, 13 predicted proteins | sample RifCSP10_1_FD_184018 | JGI IMG/M metagenome (GOLD analysis project Ga0209640, IMG submission 184018) | Soil microbial communities from Rifle, Colorado - Rifle CSP2_sed 10_1 (SPAdes) (version 2) | ecosystem: Environmental > Terrestrial > Deep subsurface > Rock core/Sediment | place: Rifle...
CCGGCACGACGAGCGCCGAGTCGAGCAGTTGCGCGAACTTCCGGAGGGTGACGAGTCGCTGGGCCTGACGGGAGGTTAATGATCGTGGATTTACGGATTTACGCATTTACGAATTGACGAATTGACGAAGGGCAACCACGAAGAACACGAAGGACACGAACCATTCTTGATCGTTCGTGATCGTCGTGCCCGTCGTGGGTCCCAATCCGTAAATCCGTCAATCCGTAAATTCGTCAATTCCTCAATGTCTCAGCCCCACCTCAGCAGCACTGCGCCGACGGTGAAGCCTGCGCCGACCGCCGCCAGAAGGACGACACTGCCGGGCCGGAGCCGGCCGGTCTCCGCAGCGTCGTTGAGGGCCAGCGGAATGGTGCCGGCCGTCGTGTTGCCGAAGCGGTCGATGTTGATCACGATCTTGTCGCGCGGAACGCCGAGCTTTTCTGCTGACGCCAGAATGATCCGGCTGCTGGCCTGATGAGGGACGAACAGATCGATCTGTGACCCGGAGAGACCGTTTCGCTCCAGAATCCGCCGGCAGACCACTTCCATGTTGCGCACCGCGAACTTGAAGACCGCCTGACCATCTTGCTTCACGTAATGCAGACGCCGCTCTACCGTCTCGCAGCTTGCGGGCATCCGGCTGCCGCCCGCCGGCATGCACAACGCCGGCCCTCCGTTGCCGTCCACGTAGTTCTCGAAATCGAGAATGCCAGCCTCTCCGTCCGCGCTGCGCTTGACGACGACCGCGCCGGCGCCGTCGCCGAACAACACACACGTCGTGCGGTCGGTGTAGTCGATGATGCTCGACATGACGTCGGCGCCCACGACGAGCGCGTGCCGGCTGCCGCCCGCGGCGACGAGGTGCGCCGCGGTGGTGAGCGCATAGGTGAATCCGGAGCAGGCGGCGCCGAGGTCGTATCCCCAGGCGCGCGTCGCGCCGATCTTCGACTGAAGCACGCACGCCGTGCTCGGAAAAAACGTGTCGGGTGTCGTGGTGGCGACGAGGATGAGATCGATGTCGGCCGGCGTCAGACCGGCGCGCTCGATCGCGATGAGCGACGCCTCTTTCGCGAGATCGGACGTCGCCACGCCGGCGTCGACGATATGCCGCTCGCGAATGCCGACGCGCTTCATGATCCAGTCGTCGGTCGTGTCGACCATCTTCTCGAGATCCGCATTCGTGAGAACCCGCGGTGGGACGTAACCGGCAACACTGGCGATGCGCGCGCAGATGGCGCGGCTGGATTCGTGAGTCATCACCACAAACGAGAGTCCTTCCCTGGAGCTGCGAGCCCCAAGTATTCGTACGCACGCGCCGTAGCGACGCGGCCGCGCGGTGTTCGATCGAGAAATCCTGCCTGAATCAGGAAGGGCTCGTAGATGTCCTCGATCGCGTCTTTCTCCTCGTGGATGGCCGCGGCGAGGCTGTTGATGCCGACGGGGCCGCCGCTGAATTTCTCGATGATCGTCCGCAGCAGCCGCCGATCGAGCTCGTCGAACCCCCGATCGTCCACCTCGAGCAGCTGCAACGCGGCGCGAGCGACGTCGACCGTAATGCTGCCATCCGCACGCACCTGCGCGTAATCTCGCACGCGCCGCAGGAGGCGATTGGCGATCCGGGGCGTTCCGCGCGACCGGCGCGCGATTTCCCTTCCGGCAGCGTCTTCCATGTTGACGCCCAGGATATTCGCCGAGCGGCGCACGATTTCGTGAATCTCGTGCTCCTCGTAAAAGTCAAGCCGATGGACGATGCCGAAGCGGGCGCGAAGCGGACCGGAGAGCAGCCCCGCGCGCGTGGTGGCGCCAATGAGCGTAAACCTCTGCAGCGGCACCTTGACGGACCGTGCGCTCGGACCCTGACCGATGACGATGTCGAGCTCGTAGTCCTCCATCGCCGGATACAGAATCTCCTCGATCGCGGGCGCCATCCGGTGGATCTCGTCGATGAAGAGCGCCTCGTGCCGCTGCAGGTTGGTGACCATCGCGGCAAGGTCACCCGGCCTCTCGATGACCGGACCGGCGGTGGCGCGTACGGCCACCCCCATCTCGTTGCCGATGACATAGGCGAGCGTGGTCTTCCCGAGTCCAGGCGGACCGTAGAGGAGCACGTGATCCAGCGCCTCGTTCCGGCCGCGGGCCGCAGCAATCGACACCACCAGATTATCGCGAACGCGATCCTGTCCGATGTATTCGTGGAGAAGACGTGGACGAAGGCCCGTTTCGTATTGCGCGTCTTCATCGAGGCGGCCACCGGCAATCAGGCGATCACTCACGAGATCAAGTCAAAACTCAAAGTCAAAAGTCGAAGGATGAAAGGGCAAGGATGACATTTCGCCATGCGTTGTGACTTGTGACGTGTGACCTGTGACTTGTTGCTTACGTTACCGCATCAGCTCCCGAAGCGCAGCCTTGAGCGCCTCTTCGAAAGTGGCCGTACCGATCCGGGCCAGCGTGGAATCAACAGCTTTCTCAGCCAGCGGCCGATGATAGCCCAGATTCTGCAGTGCCGAGAGCACGTCGTCGCGAAGTCTGTCGCCCGACGAAACCGCGTCCGTGCGATCGACACCGGTCACCACGAGCTGAGCGAGCCGATCCTTCAGCTCGAGCACGATGCGCTCCGCGGTCTTGCGCCCGATGCCGGGAACGGCCGTCAGACGCGCGACGTCCGCTCGCTGCACCGCAGTGACGAGCTCACCGGGCTCGATGCCCGACAGCACCGCGACCGCCAGCTTCGGTCCGATGCCGCTGATGCCGATGAGACGCTCGAACAGCTGCTGCTCGAGAGCGGTGAGAAACCCGTATAGCTGCAGCGCGTCTTCACGCACGTGCGTGTAGATTCGGAGCGCAACCTCCGTTCCGATATCACCCACATCGTAGTACGTCGACAACGGCACATGGACCTGGTATCCGACGCCCTGCACGTCGACGATGATCAGATTTGGCTGCTTGTCGTGAACCGTCCCGCGGAGAAACGCAATCATCCGGACGTTGGTGGACGGTAGTGACGCCACGTGCGGGGCCGCTGGCCCCGGGATCCGGGATCCGGGATCCGGGCTCCGGCGTCCGACCGTCGGGATTCGGATCCCGGATCCCGGATCCTGGATCCCGTTCCCGTTCCCGTTCCCGTTGCGATCCCGACGGGCGGTATCGAATGCAGGTGGCAGATGGCGACGGCAAGCGCATCCGCTGCGTCGTGCGGCGAGGGAGGCCGCGCGAGGCCGAGCAGCAGCTTGATCATCTGCTGCACCTGATGCTTTTCGGCGCGGCCGTAGCCGACGACTGCTCGCTTGATTTCCGCCGGCGTGTATTCCACCACCGGACATCCCGCCTCCACGGCGGCGAGCATGGCCACACCGCGCGTGTGTCCGAGCTTGAGCGCGCTTCGCACGTTGACGGCGTGAAACAGATCTTCAATGGCGACGCAGTCGGGCGTGCAGCCGTTCAGCAGCCGCACGAGCTCACGATGGATACCCGCCAGGCGCTGAGGAAAAGCGTCGCCGGGCGATGCGGTGATGGCGCCGCACACCACAAGGCGCGCGACACCGCCGTCCGTCTCCACGCAGCCGTAGCCGGTGCGCTCGGAGCCCGGATCGATGCCGAAAATCCTCACGCGAGGGAGGCCTCTATCTCCTTCTCCTCGACGTCGAAATTGGCCCAGACGTGCTGCACGTCGTCGTGGTCCTCGATGGCCTCCATCAGCTTGAGCATCTGCTGTGCTTCCTTGCCAACCAGCTTGATGTAGTTCTGCGGCACCATCGCGACCTCCGCGGTGGCGGGACTGACTCCGAGCCCCTTCACCGCGTCGCGCACCGACTCGAACTGCTCGGGCGCGCAGACGACTTCCCACGCGCTGCCGTCGTCATTCATGTCGTCGGCGCCGGCGTCGAGCGCGACCGACAGCAGCTTGTCCTCGTCCACCTTGCCTTTTTCGACGACGACCTGACCTTTTCGCGAGAACATCCACGCGACGCTGTTCTCGGCCGCGAGATTGCCTGCGTGCTTGCTGAGGAGATGACGGATCTCACCGACCGTCCGATTCTTGTTGTCGGTGAGCGTTTCGATCAGGAGCGCGACGCCCCCGGGCCCGTACCCTTCGTAGGTGACCTCCTCATACGAAACACCGGGCTCTTCACCGGTCCCTCTGCGAATCGCCCGCTCGATGTTTTCTCGCGGCATGTTGTTCGCTTTGGCCTCAGCAATGATCGTCCGGAGACGCGGGTTGGTGTCCGGATCACCGCCTCCGTTTCGTGCGGCGACGGTCAACTCCTTGATGAGCCGCGTAAACACCTTGCCGCGCTTGGCGTCGGCAGCGCCCTTCTTGTGCTTGATGGTGTGCCACTTGGAATGGCCAGACATGGGAAAACTCCCTCTAGAACAGCGGAATCTTATCAGATCGTTCAGATCGTTCAGATCGTTCGGATCGTTCGGCCGTTCGGATCGTTCGGGACGTTAGTGAATCGTGATCTTCGTGATCTTCTATGTTCACGTCTTTCTTGCCAATATCATCCACACCTCAGCTCGCGGATCCCACGGGCCTCCGCGGTAATTGCCGAGCAAAGCGGTGACCGCAAAGCCGGCTTTTTCGAGCCGCCGGACCATCTGCGGAACCGAGAGCGTGCGGAACGTGAGCGCAAAACGGGAGGTGCGGCGGTGGCGGCCGTGGCGCTCGGTGAATTCCTGGTCGAAAATCGTGAGACGCCGCGCGCGATCCTGTCGAACGGTTTCGACCAGCGTCACGTGGGCGCCACCGCGCCGCCTCCACCCGCGAAGGCTCATGCGCCTCCGGTACTCTTCCCACGCGGGCAGGTCGGCGACCAGCTCCAATCCAAAAGCGCCGCCGCGTCGCAGGGCGCGACGGACGGCGTCGAGCGTCGCCGCAAGATCCCGTTCTCGCAAGAGCGATTGCAGCACGCCGTACGGCGCCAGGACGGTGGTGAAGGCGGAAACAGAAAACGGCAGGTGCCGGATGTCGCCGCGGATGAGTTGTATCTGACGGCTCAGACCCGCGCGGGTGAGGCGCTGGCGCGCACGAGCGAGCATCGGCGCCGACCGATCGATGCCAACGATGCGCACACCGGCGCGACCGAGAGGAAGCGTGATGCGCCCCGTTCCGCAGCCGAGCTCGAGAACATGACCCGGAGCGTCGAGCGCAAACCGACGCCAGAACGCAACATCACGCCGCCCGAGCGTACGCGCGTTCTCCCAGTCGTAAAACGGCGCGTACTCGTCCCATCCTCGCCAGCCTTCCATTCTTCAATTGACGATTGGAGCTTTGTCCGATTGGAGATTCGTTACCGAGCGACGATTGTACCTGCGAGCGGCCCGTGATCTCCGGCGGTTCCGGGGGCTACGACCTGGGCTTTCGGCGATCGGGTAGGTTCGAGCGGGAAGCGCTTCGCCGGTCTCGCCCGGACCGTCGTTCCGCGACGGCCTGCAGGTGAAATCCTTCGTCGAAGAGCTTCTGTTCTTGAGCTTCTGCGAACGTCCGCAGAGCCGACATCTGGGTGAACGGGTAGGTGGCGCTCGCGGCCCCGGGGCCAAGGACGACGAGGGCGATGCCGGACGCGTCTTCGCTGACGGTCATCGTGACGGAGGAGTCGCCGCGGGTGAAAAGCCAGGCAGTCCGGTGCGACGCCGCGTCGTGGATTGCCACGTGTTGTGTATCGGCTCTGGCGAGGCGGGCCATGAGCGAACCCCACCGGCCCTCCGATACGAAACGAACGACGCAAAAGCAGCCATCCGGCGACGTTTTTTCATACCCGACGCGACCCGCCAGTCTCGAGAACTCCGGAAAAACCAGAAAATTGGTCGGATCACCTATGGCAGTCCCTTTGCGTTAGCGCGTACTTACCCTTGCGGGAAGGTGCCCCATGAATCCCTTGAGCGTGCTCGTCGTCGCTCCCACTCCTCAGCTGGCCGCGACCCTTACGGGTTGGTTGACGGAAGCCGGGTGCGGGGTCATTCTCGTCACGTCGTTTTCGGCCGGAAAGTCGCGTCTCGCAGACGGTCCGTCGATTCTCATCTCAGAAATCCGCCTTGGCGACTACAACGGACTGCATCTCGCTCTTCGTGCCAAGGCCAGCGACATTCCGACCATCGTCGTGGGAAACGCGGACCCGGTGCTCGAGCGCGAAGCCGAGCGCCTCGGCGTGGCGTACCTCACGCACCAGCTGGACAGGTCGCAGCTCCTGAACACGATTCAAGCCATCGCTCACCCCGTTAGCGTCAGGCCCCAGTCGATTCATTCGGCGGCGCCGCTCTCATTCGTATCCTGGGACGAGCTCGTCCCCGCGGTCAGCGACCGGGACGAATCGCTCTCGCATCGAACGCGCCGCACTCTGCGATCCTGATTTTGTTTCTGCGGCTGGACACCTAAAGTCTGCGCCCCGGCCGACGTTCCCGCTGCGCGTCCCGCTCAACCGGAATCGCTGATCGCTCGAAGGTTCAATAAATCCTAACAATTTCGGTGATCGGGCACTCGGCGTGTAAATTGCGTAATACGCCGTGTAAGAGGACCCATGGACCAGTCACACAAGGTGTTGGTCGTCGCGCAGGACACACAGCTGGTCAAGGCCCTGGTTACGTGGCTTCGCCGCTCGGGTTGCGAGCCCGCCGTGACCACCTCTTACAGCGCAGGACGCGAGCAGCTCGACGCCATGCCGGCCGTCGTGATCGCAGAAGTCAGGCTCGGTGCGTACAACGGGTTGCACCTTGCGCTTCGCGCGCGGGCAAAAGGAATTCCGGCTGTCGTCTTTGGTGATGCGAACCCGACTACCGAACGCGAAGCCAGGCAGGTGGGAGCGGCTTATCTCAGCCCGTTCAACCTAGAGCACACCGAACTGCAGTCCCTCCTCCGCACGGCGGTCACGCCGTGGCCAGATTGGAGCCCCGCTTCAGCGGCGTCGCCGGCATCATGCGAAAGCGCTGAAACGGAACGTGACACTGATACTTGCGGAGGAAGTTGAGAAACTTCTTGTAGTCCTCTGGCGGCATGTTGAAATAGGCGACGAGCATCTTGTAATTGCCGCGTGTGTGCTCGAGTCCAAGACGAACGAGCTCGCGCACGTCCTGGCGCGTGAGGTCGCGCGCCATGAACGGTTCGTAGACTTCAGACCAGAACGACGCGCCGTCGTTGAGTATCCGCTCCAGGATCACCTGAGAACCAGACGGCACCGTTGCAGCCTGAGGCGCTACCGAGACGCGCCGCTCGCGCGTGATCTCGATCGGAAGCATGTCGAGAGTAATGCGCCCTTCTCTGCAGCGCAGTGCGATCCGCTCGGCCACGTTTCTCAGCTCGCGCACGTTGCCCGGCCAGGCGTAACCGGCGAGCGAGGTGACCGCTTCCGGCGTCACCTCGGGTACGGGCAACTGATACGCCTCGCAGAACATGTGAAGGAAGTGGTTGAGGAGCACGACGACGTCTTCGCGACGCTCTCGAAGTGGAGGCACTTCGATGTGGACGACGTTGAGGCGATAGTACAGATCCTCACGAAAGGTCTTGTCGGCGATATGCTCGACCAGCCGTCGGTGCGTCGCGGTGACCACGCGAACGTCGACCGGCGGAAGACGCCGATCGGAGCCAACCCTTTGAATTTCGCCCGACTCGAGGAAGCGGAGCAAGAGAGCCTGCATGCGGAGGCTCATCTCGCCCACTTCGTCCATGAAGATCGTTCCGCCGTTGGCCGCCTCGAGCCAGCCTCGCTTGTCGCGATGCGCATCGGTGAAGCTTCCCTTCACGTGCCCGAACAACTCTGACTCGAGCAGCGAGTCGGGGAACCCGGCGCAGTTGATCGTGATGAGAGGTCCACGGCTTCGAGTGCTGCCGTCGTGAATCAGTCGCGCCACGATTTCCTTGCCGACACCACTTTCACCTGTGATGAGCACTTTGGCGTCGCAGCGCGCAGCGTGATCGATCTCCTCTTCGACGCTGCGAATTGCTGCGCTAACTCCCACCAAAGTCATTGCCTTTTTCATAACGTGGCCTCAGGTCGCGAAAGAAAAAGAATTGTGAGCGGGCTGCAGACGGAAGTCAAGAAGATGGAAGAACTTTTTAGTGCAGCACGGAGATTTTCTTCGCACGAAATTGTCATTTCCTGGAAAGATACGATTTCGGCGAATTGTTGACCTTGCCATGCAGCGCAGTCGCGTGCAGTGCCGTGCCAGCATGGCAACTCACACAATCAACGCTCTTTCTTGTTCTTGCGCTCGACTTCGCGACCACGAATGGTCGGTCTAGAAAAACGCCGGTGCCAGAACTCTACCTGAGCTGGGATTTGTCCCGTGCGCGTGCTCGAGGTTGGCGCAACTTCACGTTCCATGTGCTGGGGTTCCGAGTTCGGGTTCAAGGGTTCCGGGTTCGAGCCTCCACGAACGTGAACTCGGAACCCGGAACCCGGAACGTGGAACATGGGTTTCGGTTGCCGAGTCGGAAACCCGTCACCGCCCGACATGTATCCGAGCGCGGCGATCTGGCGGACGCCGGCGTCGAAAAGATGGCGCCGGTGGTCACGTTCTGCGCGCCTTTTCCCGTTATTTCCCGCGTCATTAGTAATCCATTAAGCAGACTTTTGTCATTGTGCGCCGTTCCACTCGGAATCCGGGTCTGGTGCGAATGCGCACACACATTCTTCCCGGCGTGGCAAGCTGCATCCCGTAAGCCTCGTCTCACCAATACTTAGTAGACATCACCGACTGGGCCGTCGCGGTGGCGACCTCCTTGCAAAACGAGACTTCGCCGCGCGAGTTCCCTTGTTGGAGCACGCGCTCCAAGATCCCAATCAGTCGCGCACGCGAGACATGCGCCGCGTGTTCACATCGCGGCGAGTTTCACTGGAGAGCAAGAGGCATGAGAGGCATCCGACCCAACCTGCTTGTCGGCGAGAGTGCAGCGATGGTCGATCTCAAAGCGGAGATCGAGCGGGTTGCACGTTCTGACGCGAAGGTGCTGATCACAGGGGAAAGCGGATCGGGAAAGGAGCTCGTCGCGCAGGCCATCCACAACGGGAGCGGTCGTGCGGAGCGCGCGTTTGTTGCGGTCAACTGCGCAGGATTGCCCGAAACGCTGCTCGAATCGGAGCTGTTCGGCCACGTGCGCGGCAGTTTTACCGGCGCGTACCGCGACAAGCTGGGCAAGCTCGAGCTCGCCGACCACGGAACGATGTTTCTGGACGAGATCGGCGAGATGACGCTGCGCATGCAGGGTCTTCTCCTGCGGTTCCTCGAAACGGGGGAGCTGCAGAAGGTCGGCGCCGATCGTATCGCCGGCCACGCGAACGTTCGCGTCGTCGCCGCCACGAATCGAAACCTGCGAGAGATGATTATTCAGGCGACGTTCCGCGAAGACCTGTTCTACCGCCTGAACGTCATTCACCTCACCGTTCCGCCGCTGCGGGAGCGGCGAGAAGACATTCCCGTGCTGGCCAATCACTTCCTTCGATCCTTCGCGGATCACGCGTACGTCCCGCGCGACGTGTCGTCGGAAGCCATGGCCATGATGGTGGACTACATGTGGCCCGGGAATGTGCGCGAGCTGCAGAACGTCATCGAGCGGATCGCCGTCAACGGCGGGACCGAGCCCATCCGTCCAGAGGATCTGCCGAACGAGATCAAAGCCCGCAATGGTTCGACATCGCGGCCCCATCGTGAGAGGCGGCGCACGGTCGCCGACGACCTGTACAGGAAGCTCATCGAACAGCGCGAGTCGTTCTGGACCGTCGTCTATCCCCTCTACATGCAGCGCGAAATCACCCGCTCCAACGTGCGCGACGTCGTCCGCAAAGGGCTTCAGGAGGCGCGAGGCAATTACAAGATCGTGGCCAGGCTCTTCAACATGGAGTCGCGCGACTACAAGCGGTTTCTCAACTTTTTGCGCAAGCACGATTGCCAGGTGCCGTTCAAGGAATTCCGCTGAGCCAAGTGGGGCAAGAGCCATGACGACCATGAAGATCACAACGAGCTGGACGCATAACGTGTTGCCAACCCTTGCAGTAGTGATGGCAGTAGTGATGACTGTCGTCTCGATGAGTGGGCCTGCGTTCGCGCAGACGACGCCAACCGCGCCTTCGAGTGCCGCACCCAAGCCGGCGACCGCGACAGGCGCACCAGTAGTGCCTGGCGCCGTAGAACCGCCGCCCGGTTATGTGATTGGTCCTGAGGATGTACTTGCGGTGGTCTTTTGGCGCGAGAAGGATTTGTCGACGGACGCCGCCGTCAGGCCGGACGGCATGATCACCGTGCCGCTGCTCAACGACGTGCACGCGGCTGGCCTCACGCCGGACGCGTTGCGCGAGCGGATCCAAGCGACCGCCAGCAAGTTCGTCGAGGATCCCAGCGTGACCGTCGTCGTCAAGGCGATCAACAGCAGAAAGGTCTACATCACAGGTCAAATCGGCAAGTCCGGCCAGTATCCGCTGACTGGACCAACCACGGTGATGCAGCTCATTGCGATGGCGGGCGGCCTCAACGAGTACGCCGACAACGACAGGATCCTGATCATGCGAACAGAAGCCGGGAAGCAGATTGCCAAACGGTTCAATTATGAAGACGTCCGGAAGGGAAAGAACCTGAGCCAAAACATCGAGCTGCTGCCCGGCGACACCGTGGTCGTTCCATAGCAAGGAAGGACCTCGCACGCCATGAGAGTGTTCCCCGCATTGATCGTCGTGGTGTCAGCGCTGACGGCCGTGTCTGCAGCCGACGCGCAGTGGCGCTCGGAGCGACCCTACCGCGGGCTGTTTGCCGGAGGCGTGGGCGAGACCGAGCAGTCTCTCACCGCAACCGGGTCGCTCGGCACCGGATGGGACACCAACCTCGTCGCCGACGCACTCGGCCGACGAAACGGACGGATCAGCGACGTCGGCAGCCAGTTCCGGGGTGGTGTGACGACCGGTTCGGCCGTTCTTTCGTATTCGCTGAATCGCGCGGCAGTGGGACTGGGAGCAACGGCTGGCACGACCGCCCGGTACTATCCGAGCCTCGGAGGCAGGATCATCAGGCGAGAGTACGCCAGCGTCGGGGCAGGGGCGAGCCTGGGTGCCGGCTTCTCGGCACAGGCAGGAGCGTCGTATCAGCCGTACAGCCTGCGCTCGATGATGCCGTCGCTGTTCGAGCCTCGTCTTGTGGATCCCGTGATTGTGGACGAGGATTTTCCGACATCGCTGGAACACTACTTCTCGTATAACGCCGGCCTAGGCTACGGGCGACGGTTGACGCCTCGCGGGACGTTATCGGCTTCGTACGGCTATCGGGCCCGTGAGCGCGTGGGCGTCCTCACGGATCGGTTCGCGAGCCACGGCGCGAGCGCAGGTTACGCCTATGCGATGACCAGAAATCTCAGCATGCAGCTTGGGTATGGGTACTCGAGGGCCCTCTACGGGAGAAGCGAATTCGGGAACCACTTCGTCAATGCCGGCGTGAACTACAACCGTGCGCTCTCCTTTTCTCGGCGGACGACCATGTCGTTCGGAACGGGTAGCACCGCCTCGCGCCGGTCGCGCAGCGAGGCGATGCGGTTTCGGGCCACCGGCATGGCCCGGCTCAATCACGAAATCGGCCGTTCATGGAGTGCGTCGCTCTCGTATAACCGGGGGTTGTCGTACGTGGAAACCTGGCCCGAGCCGGTGTTCTCCGATACCGCGGTGGCTGGAGTGGGAGGCCTCCTCAACCGCCGCGTTCAAGCTCAGGTCACGGCGCGAGCGCTCCGAGGCAGCGGATATTTCAACTCGGATGGCAACCGGATGCAGCTCTACGGGGGCTCCGCGGCGCTGACCGTCGCTCTGACGCGCTATATCAACTCCGGGGTGACCTACTCCTACTATCGGCAGGTGTTCGGTGAGCGCATCATGGTTGCGCCCGGTTTTCCCAACGATCTCGAGCGCCAAAGCATTCGCGTCTTCGTGAGCGCGTGGGTTCCGCTGTACCAAAGTGCGAGGAGGCCTTAATGCTTCCGGGAAAGACGTATCGACCCGAAGATTACGTAGAGATCCTGTGGCGGCGGAAATGGTTTGCCATTGTACCGTTCGTCATCATCACGCTGGGAACGGTAATCGGAACGCAGTTTCTCCCGAACCGGTACCGATCCGACGCCCAGGTGCGGGTCGTTCCCCAGCAGGTGCCTGAAAACTACGTCCAGTCAACGGTGACCGCCAGTCTCGGCGCCCGGCTTCAGGCCATCAGCCAGGAGATCCAGAGCCGAACGCGGCTCGAGCGCATCATCCAGGAGCTGAACCTCTACGAAGAGCAACGTCGCACGATGATCATGGAGGACGTCGTCGAGCTGATGCGGCGGGACATCTCCCTGCAGATCGGCCGCGCGCAGTCGAGGCGCGAGCAGCCCGGCTACTTCACCATATCGTTCACGTCGGACAACCCGCGCACGGCGCTGCAGGTCACCGAGCGTCTGGCGTCGCAGTTCATCACCGAGAACCTGCAGGATCGCACCGTGCAGGCCGATCAGACCAATCAGTTCGTCGAGACGCAGCTCGAAGAGGCGCGCCGTCGGCTTGCGGACTACGAGCGGAGGGTTGCGGAGTTCAAGCGAAGGTACGCGGGTGAGCTCCCCTCACAGGTGCAGTCGAACCTGGCGGTCATGCAGAGCACGCAAAACCAGATTCAGAATCTCGCCGAGAGTATCAACAGAGACAGGGACCGTCAGATCGTGCTCGACAAGACGATGGCCGACCTCATGGCCATCAGCGCGGCGGCTGCGCCGGCGGCACCGGCGAAAGGCGTCCAGACAGAGCAGCCTGCCGCCGAGCAGCTCCAGCAGGCGCGCGACGGGTTGCGCGCATTGCAGCTCAGACTCAAGCCCGAACACCCCGACGTGATTCGTGCGCAGCGTGTCGTCCGCGAGCTCGAACAGAAAGCGCAGGCAGAGGAGCTGATCAGCCCGGTGGGCGTCGGGACGTCGGCGCGTCCGGTGTTGAGTGCGGCGGAGCAGAAACGACTGGCCGGCCTGCAGACGGAGCGTGAGACTCTCGATCGGCGCATCGCGGCCAGTCACGTGGAAGAAGAGCGTCTTCTGGGTGTGCTCACGGCCTATCGCGCCAAGGTCGAGGCGGCGCCGATGCGCGAAACGGAGGAAACCGAGCTGACACGCGACTACACGACGATACAGGAACAGTACGAGACGCTGCTGAAGAGAAGCCAGCAGTCGAGGATCGCCGCGGACCTCGAGCGGCGCCAGATTGGCGAGCAGTTCCGCTTGCTCGACGCGGCGCGTCTGCCCCAACGGCCATTCAGCCCGGACCGTCCCCGCCTCAACATGCTCGGCGCACTGGCCGGACTTGCGCTTGGTCTCGGGCTGATTGCGCTCCTCGAATATCGCGACACGACCCTTCGCACCGATGACGACGTGACGCTCAGCCTTTCGCTGCCGGTGGTGGCAGTGATCCCCGTCATGAGCACGCATCGCGAGCGCCAGCGTGCCAGGCAGAAGCGGCTGGTCGCCTTCTCGGCGTCACTCGTCGCGATGACAGGCGCAATTGCCGTGATCGTCTGGATGATGGACGACATCGTGAGCTGGGTGCGCTGATGTACGAATCGTTCTTCGGGTTCAGCGAACGGCCGTTCGACCTGACGCCGAACCCGAGGTATCTCGTCTTGACCGACGCTCATCGCGAAGCGCTCAGCAATCTCGAATATGCAATCGCGAGCAGGAAGGGCGTCACGCTGCTCCTGGGCGATGCGGGAACCGGAAAGACGACCGTCATCCGCACGGCGCTCGAACGACAGCCCGAGCAGGTCCACTGCGTGCAGCTGCAGAACCCTGCGCTGAGCCGGACAGAGTTCGTCGAGATG
>Ga0209640_10003457_pt1 | contig 13797 bp, 12 predicted proteins | sample RifCSP10_1_FD_184018 | JGI IMG/M metagenome (GOLD analysis project Ga0209640, IMG submission 184018) | Soil microbial communities from Rifle, Colorado - Rifle CSP2_sed 10_1 (SPAdes) (version 2) | ecosystem: Environmental > Terrestrial > Deep subsurface > Rock core/Sediment | place: Rifle...
AGACCTGATGAACCTCACCGAAGAGATGTTGCGCGGCCTCGCCAGGGAAATTACCGGTACCGAAACCATAACATTCCAGGGTGAAAAGTACGATTTTGGCGAGCGGTTCAGGCGAATGACTTTTAATGAAGCCATCATGAAACATAATTCCGACATCAACGAAGAGAACATCGGCACCCTCGATGCATTGCAAAAGATCGCCATGCGTCTTGAAATACCCGTCAAGCAGGCCTACGGAACCGGCAAGCTCCTGCTCGAGATATTTGAGAAAACCGTGGAATCGCAGCTCAAGATCCCGACATACATCACTTCGTTTCCGACAGAAGTATCACCGCTGGCGCGACGCAATGACGATGACCCCACCGTCGCCGACCGGTTTGAGTTATTTGTCGGCGGCCGGGAAATCGCCAATGGTTTTTCCGAGTTGAATGACCCCGAGGATCAGGCTGAGCGTTTTCGTATCCAGGTCGCAGAGAAAAACGCGGGTAACGAAGAAGCGATGCATTATGACGAAGATTATATTCGCGCGCTGGAATATGGAATGCCGCCCACCGCCGGAGAGGGCATAGGTATTGATCGTCTCGTCATGCTTTTTACCGATTCACCGTCTATTCGCGATGTGCTGTTGTTTCCGCATATGCGCCCTGAGCGATAAGCAATGTGTCCGGTGTCGTGCAGCACCGATTCTGAAAAGTGAAATTGTAATCAAAGCTGTTTCCAGTCCGGCATGTAAATACTCCCCCGTGATTTCATGACCAGCCCTGAATTACCCTTGGCGATTTTTTTGATGGGCCCGACAGCCGCAGGCAAGACGTTGCTCGCTCTTTCACTGCATGATGCATTGCCGGTTGAAATCGTCAGTGTAGATTCATCCCAGGTTTATCGGGGGATGGATATCGGCACGGCCAAGCCAACGGTCTCGGAACAGTTACGCGCAGCTCATCGGTTGATCGATATCCGCGAACCGACACAGTCGTATTCGGCAGCAGAATTTTGTATCGATGCATCTCGCGAGATGGCCATGATAACCGAGCAGGGAAAAATCCCCCTGCTCGTCGGCGGGACGATGTTTTATTTTTCTGCGCTCGAATATGGACTCTCGGATTTACCATCCGGGAATCTTGCCATCCGTTCGCGGATTTCCGAGTTGGCGCAACAACTGGGATGGCCTGGGATGCATAAACGATTACACGACATAGATCCCGTCTCGGCGACAAGGATTCATCCTAATGACGGCCAGCGGATTCAACGTGCGCTGGAAATATATGAATTGACCGGGCAGCCTCCAAGCAAGATCACGGATACCCGGCCGGGGGAGTTGTTACCGTATCACATTGTGAAAATAGCCCTTTGGCCGGACGATCGCCAATGGTTGCACCGGCGTATTGCCGGACGATTTGATTCGATGCTCGAACAGGGATTCGTCGAAGAGGTGGAACAATTACGCCGGCGATTTGACTTAAATATGAATGCGCCTTCCACGCGTATCGTCGGTTACAGGCAGATACATGAATACTTGACCGGTAAAATCAACTATAGTCAAATGAGAGAGCAGGCGATTGCCGCCACGCGACAATTCGCCAAACGCCAAATAACATGGTTGCGAAATTATCCGGCAATCAACGTAATTGACACAAGCAAACCTCTACGAACCAAGGAATGTATTGATTTTTTACAGAAATACATGCATCACTAAGACGCGGCCTGGAGTTATAATACGAAGGAATCCTAACCGGTCAGAGATCATGAGCGGTTCAACGATCGCTGGAAAGCATTCCGAAAAAGAACAGGAGTATTCACATGAGCCAGCAAAAAGGGCAAGCCCTACAAGACCCTTTCCTCAATACCTTGCGTAAAGAACATGTCCCCGTGTCCATTTTTCTGGTTAACGGTATCAAGCTGCAGGGTCAGATCGAATCGTTCGATCAGTTCGTGGTGCTGTTGAAAAATTCCGTGAGCCAGATGATTTATAAACATGCCATCTCCACGGTCGTTCCAAGCCGCCCGGTGAAATTCCATATTGAAGGCATGGAAGACCCGGATTCCAAGGGCCCTGGAAACGAATAATATTTCACATAAAGCCGTTTCCGTTCCGCGCCGACGTGAGCGCGCCCTGCTCGTGCAATTGCGTCTCACGAGTCGTATCGGGCAGGAGGAACTCGAAGAACTGAGACTGCTCGCTGAATCTGCCGGCGCCGAAGTTTGCGGGACTATACTCGGCAGCCGACAAGTACCGGCTGCCGCGACATTTGTGGGCCAGGGCAAGGCCGAGGAAATCCGCGCGGCATGCGCGCGAGATCACGTCGATATCGTGCTGGTGAACCACGACCTTTCCCCCGTTCAGGAACGTAATCTCGAAAAAATCGCCGGTTGCCGCGTGCTGGACCGAACCGGGCTCATCCTCGACATTTTTGCACAGCGTGCCCACTCGGCGGAAGGCAAGCTTCAGGTTGAGTTGGCGCAGCTGGAACATTTGTCCACGCGCCTGGTTCGCGGGTGGACCCACTTGGAGCGTCAAAAGGGCGGCATTGGCCTGCGTGGTCCCGGCGAAACGCAGCTGGAAGTTGACCGTCGCCTGGTTCGCGAGCGCATAAAGAAGCTCAATCAACGTCTAAAACAAGTATCCGTACAGCGTCGCAGCCGTCGCCGGGCGCGCCACAAGGTTCCCATTCCCACGGTGTCGTTTGTCGGCTATACCAATGCCGGAAAATCATCGCTCTTCAACCGCTTGACTTCGTCGGCGGTCTACGAGGCAAATCAGCTCTTTGCCACGCTCGACCCCACGATGCGACGGCTTGAGATGCCCGGGAAAAGCGCGATCATTCTGGCGGATACGGTCGGATTCATTCGTCATCTGCCGCACGATCTGGTGGCGGCGTTCAAGTCCACATTGGAAGAGGTGGCCGAGGCGGATCTGTTGCTGCATGTGGTGGATGCCGCCAATCCCGAGCGACTTGAACAAATGCAACGGGTTCATGAAGTGTTAACGGAGATTCACGCCGATTCCATCCCGCAGATCGTGGTATTCAATAAAATCGATCTCACCGGGGAGGCGCCGCGCTATGAACGCGATGCCCACGGGCGTATTGCGCGCATTTGGGTTTCAGCACGTACCGGCGAAGGCCTCGATCTGCTGCGCGAAGTGCTGGCGACACACTTCCGCCATCATCGTCAACGCTACATCCTGCACCTGCCCCCGGAAGCCGGTCGTTTACGCGCCACTTTGTATGAGCGCTTCGATATTGTGGGTGAAGTACCCATGGAATCCGGCGGTTGGGAAATCAGGGTAGCGCTGGAAATCCCGCAACTCGCCTGGTTGCGCCAGCACGCTGATTTTCGCGAGGAATATCTGCTCTCGGATGCCAAACCTGTCCTTGCTCCCACCGGGTCCTGACTCTAAAATGCCGCTCTTTGCAGAGTTTTTGCACCAATAATCATCAAGAGGTAATCCATGGCGTGGAATGAACCAGGCAAACCCGGGGATAAAGATCCGTGGGGCCAACGTCGTAGACCGGGCGCCAGCGGGCCGGATATCGACCGCATTGTGAAGAACATCCAGCAGAAGTTCGCCGGCCTGTTCGGAGGCGGTGGCGGAGCTGGTGGTGGAGGCGGGGGTTTTGCCAGCGGTATCGGTTTCGGCCTGATTGTTGCGGTGGCGCTGTTTATCTGGCTCATCTCCGGTTTCTATATCGTCAACCAGGGTGAACGTGGCGTGGTTCTGCGCTTCGGCAAGAAATCCGAAATTACGGAAGCGGGACTGCGCTGGCATCTGCCGTTCCCGATGGAGAAAGTCGAGAAGGTCAACGTGGAAAAGGTCTCCAATATTGAGATCGGTTACCGCAGTAACCCGCGTAGCGGCAGCAAGAGCAAGGTACCGAAAGAGGCGTTGATGCTGACCGAAGATGAAAACATCATCGATATCGAATTTGCCGTGCAATACAAGATCAAGGATGCATCCGATTATCTCTTTAATGTGCGTGACGTCGAAACCACCATCGTTCAAGCCACCGAATCGGCGGTTCGCGAAGTGGTCGGAAAGAGTACGCTTGATTTCGCCTTGACCGAAGGGCGCGACCAGGTTGCGCGCAACTCACGCGACCAGTTGCAGCAAATTCTGGACAAGTACAAAGCGGGCATTCATATCGTTACGATTGAGATGCAGAAGGCACAACCTCCCGATGAAGTAAAACCGGCGTTTGACGATGCCGTGAAGGCGCGCGAAGATGAACAGCGCCTGAAAAACGAGGCTGAAGCCTATGCCAACGACGTGATTCCACGCGCCCGCGGCGCCGCGGCCCGCATTACCCAGGAGGCGGAAGGCTACAAAGCGAGCGTGATTGCGCGCGCCGACGGCGATGCCCGCCGGTTTTCGCAGATAGCTATTGAATATGCGAAGGCGCCGGCGGTGACGCGCGAACGTCTGTATCTGGAGACCATGGAGCAGGTGTTGTCCAACACCACCAAGATTTTCGTGGACCAGAAAGTCGGAAACAATCTGATATACCTGCCGCTCGACAAGCTCGTGCCGATGGATCGCCAGGCTCCATCCACGACGAATATGGAATCCGGACTGACGCCAAGCCCGACGGTAAAAAGCGGTGATACGAGCCGCAGCCGGACTGATCAACGGAGGCGCGCGCCATGAACCAGACCAAGTTATTTGCCGTTCTGGGTGTCGCGTTGCTGGTGTTGATCACCGTGCGATCCACCTTCTATTTGGTGGATGAACGCGAGAAGGCCATTATTGTCAGGTTCGGACAGGTATTGCGGTATGACGATGCCCCCGGCCTGCACGTCAAGACGCCGTTCCTCGACGAGGCGCGCTACTTCGATTCGCGCATCCTGACTTTGGATGCTGAACCGCAACCGTTCCTCACCAAGGAAAAGAAATACGTGGTGGTGGATTCTTTCGTCAAATGGCGCATCGAGGATGCGCTTAAATATTTCCTCACGGTCAGCGGGCAGGAAGTCGATGCGCGCCGCCGTTTGGAACAGGTCGTTAACAGCAGTCTTCGGGACGAATTTGGGAAACGCACAGTCCACGACGTGATTTCCACCGACCGCCAAATGATCATGGATATCTTGACGGCCTATGCCGATCAAGAGGCGCGCAAGTTCGGCATCGTGGTGTCGGACGTGCGCATCCAGCGTGTGGATTTGCCGGACGAGGTGAGCCAGTCGGTCTATCAGCGCATGAAGGCGGAGCGCTTACGCATAGCAAATGAATTGCGCGCGCAAGGCGCCGAAGCCGCGGAGAAGATCCGTGCCGATGCCGAGCGCCAACGTGAAGTGCTGGTGGCTGAAGCCTACGGCAAGGCCGAGCGGGTTCGGGGCGAGGGGGACGCCAAAGCGACAGCGATCTACGCCGCCGCTTATACGCGCGCACCGGAATTTTATTCTTTGTACCGCAGCCTCATCGCTTACAAGGAAAGCTTCAGAAAAAAAGACGATATCATGATCGTGGATCCGAGCGCGGATTTCTTTAAATATATGAAGAAACCCGGCCGGTAAGCTCCCTCGGATTGGGCGGCTATGTGGCATGAATTTTTGATCGCACTGGCATTGCTGCTGATCGTGGAGGGTGTCTTCCCCTTCCTTAGCCCGGACGGGCTACGCAAGGCCCTGGTAGCGATACATCAGTTGAGTGATTCGCAATTGCGCTTCATGGGATTGTCCAGCATGCTGCTCGGCGTGGTGTTGCTGTATTTCATTAACCGCTGACTTAAGCGATTCTGTTTCGGAATCACTCGCATGTCCACCAAAGACCGCTGGCTGCTCCCCGAGGGGATTGAAGAGATCCTGCCTGTCGAGGCGAGGCGCGTGGAGGATCTGCGCCGGAAGCTGCTAGATATGTTCGAGCGGTGGGGATATGAACTCGTGATGCCGCCACTGATCGAATATCTCGATTCATTGTTGACCGGCGCCGGCCAGGAACTTGACATCCAGACATTCAAGTTAACGGATCAATTGACCGGAAGGCTGATGGGAGTCCGTCCGGACATGACCCCGCAGACGGCACGCATCGACGCCCATTACCTCAAACGGACCGCGCCCGTCCGCCTGTGTTACACGGGATCGGTATTGCGCACGCGTCCGGACGAGTTCGGCGGATCGCGCGAGCCGCTGCAGCTCGGCGCCGAACTGTTCGGTTATCCCGGTCCCGAGGCTGACGCGGAAATCCTCCGGCTTATGATCGAATCCCTGCGAACCGCGGAAATTCACGACGCGCACCTTGACCTGGGTCATGTGGGTGTTTTCCGCGGTCTGGCGGCGCAGGCGACACTGACCGACGAACAGGAAAAAGAACTGTTTGAAGCGTTGCAACGCAAGGCGCGCAATGAAGTCAAGGCGCTCCTTGATTCCCATGATGCTCCATCCGCTTCCAAGCGGATGCTGGCCGGCTTGCTTGATCTTAGCGGTGGTCAAGAAGTACTAACACAGGCCGATGCGATGCTGCGCGGCGCACCGCAAGGCGTTGCGCGCGCCCTGAATGAGCTTCAGGCCGTTGCCGAACTGGTAACGCGTCAGGCAGGGGCGCCCGAACTTAATTTTGATCTCGCCGAGCTATCCGGTTATCACTACTACACCGGAGTGGTATTTTCGGCGTTTGTCCCGGGATACGGGCGCGCGATCGCACGCGGTGGTCGCTACGACGGCATCGGACGTTTTTTCGGCCGTGACCGCGCCGCCACCGGATTCGGCGCCGACCTGCGAGAGTGGTTGCGATTTTCAGCCGCTTCGCCGCGACCCATTACAGGCATTCTGGCGCCAGACGGGGCGGACTCTTCCTTGCATGCCGAGATTGCACGACTGCGTGCGTCAGGCGAGCGCGTGGTGATGCGTCTGGCCGGCGACAAATCGCCCGTCGCAGATTTTGGATGCGACCGCGAGTTGGTCAAGCAGAACAGCCGATGGGTCGTTCAACCGGTTAAATAACGTTATCATCCGATTATGGCAATAAATGTCGTGGTGGTCGGCTCCCAATGGGGCGATGAAGGCAAGGGCAAGATCGTCGATCTGCTCACCGATCGGGCGCACGCGGTGGTTCGATTCCAGGGCGGTCACAATGCCGGGCACACGCTGGTCATCAACGGACAGAAAACGATATTGCATCTGATTCCCGCCGGGGTATTGCGCAACGGTGTGATGTGCCTGATCGGTAACGGGGTGGTGCTGTCTCTGGCCGCGCTCTTCGAGGAAGTGGACAAGCTCGCGCAAAACGGCGTGGACGTCATGAAGCGGTTGCGCGTGAGCGAGTCATGCCCGCTTATCTTGCCATATCACATAGCGCTGGATCAGGCGCGTGAAAAGGCCCTGGGCAACTTGGCCATCGGCACCACCGGACGCGGGATCGGTCCGGCCTACGAGGACAAGGTGGCGCGACGCGGCCTGCGTGTCGCGGATTTGCTGGACACCAAAACCTTCCCCGACAAACTTAAAAGTGTGCTGGACTACCATAATTTCGTACTCAAGAATTATTTTCATTCCGACACCGTGGATTACCCGAAGACCCTTCAGGAATGCCAACAACTGGCCGAACGACTGCGACCGATGGTGGCCGACGTTACGGAACTGCTGTATCAGTACGGCTGCGAAGCCCAGCGGGTGATGTTCGAAGGGGCACAGGGAACCTTGCTCGATATCGATCACGGCACTTATCCGTATGTCACTTCATCCAACACCTGCTCCGGTACCGCGACCCTGGGCAGCGGAGTCGGGCCGGGGCGGATCGACTACGTACTGGGTATAACCAAGGCCTACGCCACCCGCGTTGGAGCAGGCCCATTCCCGACCGAGTTGCACGACGAGATCGGCGAGCGTCTCGGGGAGCGCGGCAATGAATTCGGTGCGACCACGGGGCGCAAGCGCCGCTGCGGCTGGTTCGACGCCGTGATCATGCGCCGCTCGAACCGGTTGAACGGTGTCACCGGCCTGTGCGTCACCAAGCTCGATGTGCTGGATGGCCTTGACACGATTCGCGTATGCACCGCTTACAACTGCAACGGCGAAACCCGGAACACGCCTCCCGGCGGCGCGGATGCCCTGGCGCGGTGCGAGCCCGTGTACCAGGATTTTCCCGGTTGGAAGGAATCGACGGTGGGTATCCGCAGCTTCGATAAATTACCCGCCAACGCGCAGAATTATCTGAGGATAATCGAAGAGCATTCCGAAGCGCGCATTGATATCATCTCCACCGGTGCCGAGCGCGACGACACGATTATTCTGCGTCACCCGTTCGAGTGATCAAGCCCGGTTTGGGCCCAAAGCATGGGGCAGGAAATCACGGATATACGTTACTTATTAATGGTACCGAGGAGAGGACTTGAACCTCCACGGGTTTCCCCACTAGAACCTGAATCTAGCGCGTCTACCAATTCCGCCACCTCGGCATGGAGTCCGTCGATAAAGACGGGGCCCGGCAGGACGGCGCACTCTACCGAGAGATAAATTTTATGTCAACGCGAAAAAATCAAAAACCGTTCCGTGACCCCATGCGCGAACGCGAAAAACAAAAATACGAGCATCCCGTGCCCAGCCGGGAGGCCATTCTCGCTTTATTGACCGAGCACAGCGAACTGCTTTCGTTTCGCGCCCTGGCCGGGAAACTTGGGGTCGAAGGCGAACGCGATGAAGACGCGCTTTCGAGGCGTTTGCGCGCCATGGAACGCGACGGCCAAATCCTGAAAAACCGTCGTGATCTTTACGGTGTGGCGCGCAAAATGGACATGGTCTGCGGACGCGTGAGCGGGCATCCGGACGGTTACGGTTTTCTCATTCCCGAGGACAAAAGCGAGGATGTGTTTCTGCCGCCGCGCGAAATGCGGCAGGCGCTGCACGGCGACCGCGTGATGGTGCGCGTTACCGGCGTTGACCCGCGCGGACGGAAAGAAGGCGTAGTGGTCGAAGTGCTCGAGCGGGCGCGAACGACGGTCGTCGGCCGCTACGTGATCCGCCATGACATGGCATTTGTGGTCCCGGAAGACAAGCGCATCGCGCAGGACGTGATCATCCCGCGCGGAGGCGAGGGCGGCGCAACCGAAGGGAAGATCGTCGTGGCGGAGGTGACGGCGCCGCCCACGAGCCGATCGGCACCCGCCGGGCGGGTTGTGGAAGTACTGGGTGACCACATGGCGCCCGGGATGGAAATACAGATCGCCACCCGGGCCCATAATATTCCGCACCTCTGGCCTGAAGCCGTAGCGCGCGAAGCGGAACAATTCACAGCGGAAGTGCCGGAACAGGCCATCCACGGCCGGGTGGATCTGCGCGATGTACCGTTGGTGACCATTGATGGCGAAGATGCGCGCGATTTTGACGATGCGGTTTACGCCGAACGGTCGGGCAACTCATGGCGGCTGATCGTGGCGATCGCCGATGTGTCTTATTACGTCAAACCCGGCATGGCGCTCGATAACGAGGCCTATCAACGCGGCAACTCGGTCTATTTCCCGCAGCATGTCATTCCGATGCTGCCGGAAGTGCTGTCGAACGGTTTGTGCTCGCTCAATCCCAACGTGAACCGCCTGTGCCTCGCCTGCGAGATGCAGATCGACAACAACGGGAAAATTACCCGTTACCGTTTCCTGGAAGGCGTCATGCGTTCGCGGGCGCGGATGACCTACACCAAGGTTGCCGCCATATTGGTGGAGAAAAATGCCGCGCTCCGGCGCGAATACGCGGATCTGGTCCCGCACCTGGAGGCGTTGTACGGATTGTTTCAGATTCTGCACACGGCGCGGATCAAGCGCGGCGCGGTGGATTTCGAGCTGCCGGAAACCCGCATCGTGTTCGATGAGGAAAGAAAAATCAAAAATATCCTTCCGTTGCAGCGCAATGACGCGCACCGCCTGATCGAGGAGTGCATGCTGGTGGCCAATGTCTGCGCGGCCGAACTGCTCATAAAACACAAGGTTCCCGCGCCATACCGCATCCACGAAGGGCCGACACTGGAAAAGCTCAATAACCTGCGCGAGTTCCTTACCGAGCTCGGCCTTTCGCTCGGTGGCGGTGCTTCGCCCCAAGCACAACATTATTCCAAGCTCATCAAGGCGGTGGAAAAACGTCCGGATTCGCGGCTCATTCAGACCGTGCTGCTCCGCTCGCTCAGCCAGGCGGTATACAGCCCGGACAACATCGGTCATTTTGCGCTCGGATACCCGAATTACACGCATTTCACTTCGCCGATACGCCGCTATCCGGACCTGCTGGTCCACCGGGCGATCAAGGACATTATCGCGCACCGGCCCACGAACCTGACCCAGGATCTGGCCAAACAGCAGGGCGAGCACTGCTCCTTGACCGAACGCCGCGCCGACGAGGCGACGCGCGAGGTCATCCGCTGGCTCAAGGCCGAGTTCATGATGGACAAGATCGGCGAGGAATACGACGGCTACATCAGCGGCGTGACGAACTTCGGAATTTTTGTCGAACTGGTGGACGTTTACGTGGATGGACTGGTGCATATCACGGCGCTGGGCAACGATTACTATCATTTTGACGCCGCGCATCATCGCCTGATGGGCGAGCGCACGCGCAAAATCTACCGCCTGGGCGACAAGGTGCGCATTCGCGTGGTGCGCGTCGATCTGGATGAAGCCAAGATAGATTTCGAGCTCGTCGGCGGCCCCGCCGGAAAAGCCGGGCCGTCTCCCAAACGCCGGCACCCTGCCGCCAGGCGCGCCGGCAAACATTCGGGAAAACGTTCCAGAAAGCGCCGCCGCTGAGGTGGAACGCCGTTAAAAATTAGAAAACTCCTTCTCCCTCAGGGAGGTGAGACGGGGTCGTCGCGAATGCACTTAACGTGCATCCGCGCCGTCGAACGGGTACGCGTGATTCTCGTGCGCCCCGGCAGGAAACAGGTTGAGAGGAAATAAATTCATTCATTTACTCCCCCTCACCCTATCCCTCACTCGGGGGCGAGGGATTATTGGAGGTATCCGTGGAAGATAATTACATCTGCGGTTTGCACGCGGTCCTGGCCGCGCTCAAAAACAACCCGCAAGGCGTGGAGGAAATCTGGGCCAGCGACTCCCGCGGAGACAAGCGCATTGGCCGGGTCATCGAAACTGCGCGTGCCGCGCGGGTAAAAATCCACAAATCGCCGCGCGCCGCGCTTGACCGTCTGGCGGATGGGGTGCGACATCAGGGCGTGGTCGCGCGTCTGCGCGAAACCCCCGTGCGGAATGAACATGACCTTGAGATGTTTCTCTCAAATCTGCCGGAACAGCCGTTGTTGCTGGTGTTGGACGGAGTGCAGGATCCGCATAATCTCGGCGCCTGCCTGCGATCCGCCGACGCCGCCGGTGCCCAGGCCGTGATCATCCCCCGGGAACATACGGCGCCGTTGAGCGCCGTGGCGCGCCGCGCCGCGAGCGGGGCGGCGGAATCTCTGCTGATATTTCAAGTAATCAATTTGGCACGCAGCCTGCGCGCCTTGAAAGCGGCCGGCATCTGGCTGGTTGGCGCCAGCCAGGAAGCGGATACCGATATTTTCCGCGCCGACCTGCGTCGGCCGTTGGCGCTGGTGCTGGGCGGGGAGGGCAGGGGTCTGCGGCGTTTGACTCAGGAGGAATGCGACATGCTGGTGCGCATCCCCATGGCTGGGACGGTGGAAAGCCTCAATGTGTCCGTCGCGGCGGGGGTATGTCTCTTCGAGGCCGTGCGCCAGCGCGAAATATAAAATTTATCTGCCTTTCCGCTTGTTTTATTACATGTCGCCGATTTGCCGTCCGAAATCTTCAACTAGTTTCCAATCGGTAAATTCCGCGACTGTTTTAGAATCGGTAGGGCCTTTTGTGATCCACATGATGAAACGGATTATCTGCCGGTCCCAAAAGCGGTACATTTTATAGTCTATTTTCCCTGCAAATACCGCCAATTGCTTGGGTCGCCACGATATCTGTTTAAGAAATTTTATTAAATAGGGATTCGTCTCGGGCCGATTCTTTTCAGGTTTGCGGGCAACAACATTGACCGAGAAAAAGGCATTCGGCTTGCTGTCTAACAGTTGTTCATTTCGTTTTATGAATTCGTAAACCTGTTTGCCATGCTTTCCATAGCGGATACTGGCACCCAGAACGATCTTGTCGAACGGCTTCAAATCCACATGCGGGTCTTCATCCATGGACGCCAATTTGACCTGATGGGCCTGCCCCTCAATCGCTTGCTTCAGCCGCTGACATATTTTTCGCGTGTGGCCGTCGGTGGTTGAATAGATAATCAAAACTTTAGCCATCTTTAAATTTGATTAGTCCTGCCTGAGATTTCGCGGCGGATATTGGCTTAGCGTACCGACGCAGAGGTGTTCGCTGCGACTATGGCGTGTCGGGTTAGGCGCTAGTTAGCTTGAATCTTGAATCCAATGAGTCTCCACGAAACGCCTTCGTAAATGAACTTCTGTTCAAAATTAACCTGGCTCGGTTGTGTTGGGTAGTGACCTGCTATCAACAGAACGCCGTTCTCGTCCACTCTTGCTTCCGATGAAATGACCGGTTGGAAGCTGTCCAGCACCGGCCAGTTCGCGCCGGAATCCATAATTGGTTTGAAGGCTTGATTGAGTTGTTCGGTGGTGTGTTGTTTCTGCCATAGCTGAGATACTTTACTGCGAAAGTGCCCCATATTCTTCTGCTCTATCGACACAATGAAGTCATGTATCGACTGTTTCACCAACGTCACTTGCTCAGCCTTGCCGGGAACGGTTGGTGCAGCATCGTCAGACTGTAATCCCGCAGTGGGTTTCTGAATCGCATATATCTTCCAGGCGTCGTTTTCTTTTACCAACATCATTTTTATCGGAACGACGCCCCCGGTTTCAGTCGTAATGGCACCGTTCAATTCGCCGCGCCCACCACTGATTTGGCGATCGGACCAGCTTGCTTCTTTGAAATTAAGCATGGCACCCTTGGACAAAAAGGCTTTCAATGCGTTTTCGTCAGTGCTTGCCTTAAAATCTTCGGAAAGATAACCGCGAGCCTTGGCGATGTCTTGTTGTTTTATCGCTTTAAAAAAGGCATCGGCCGTGTCCACCATTCCCGATGTCATGAAGAAAACCGCGGAAACCGCTATTACAATTACAACAACTACGCCAATCAGGATTTTCAGCCACTTATTCATGTTCCATCCTCCTCATTGCTCCGGGCTTGGGCTTAATGAAATGCTTGAGCGGTGTGCCGTTTAAAGAAATATGCATTTTATTCCAGTCATCAGCGGTCGCCACGGGGCTTGGCGAACGTGGCGGCAAGGCGTTCCCATTCCTTCGGCGATACCTGGGCAAGTACCGAGAACTTTCCGTTGCCATCGGGGCGGAACACGACAGCCCCGGCCTCACCGGGATACTCGCCGGTGGCGGCTTTGATCACATTGCCGTGCGCCACCAATACGGTATTGGTGCCCGCCTGCGGGGAAATCGCCAGACGCTGGCGCGTGCGCGCGGCGATTGATGATTCGCCTCCGAAAAAATCGGCTACCCGCAAATTCATAATATCGGTCGTTGTCTCCACCGGCCCGAGCGCCAGCGCACGCGCCGTCTCCACCGTGCGGCAGTAAGGGCTCGCCAGCACCTGCCGCACGGGAATTCCCAAGGCACGCATCGCCTCGCCGACCGCGCGCGCGGTCTCGCGGCCCGCCGAAGTTAGCTGGCGCATCTTCTTGGGATCGCAGTTCTCCCAGTCGCCCGCCGCGGTCACGTGATCGTCGGTTTGCCAGTCGGTCGCCGCGTGTCGAAAGTAAAGGTTGTATCCGCCCGCGCGCAGCGCTTGCACCAGCGCTTCGCCCGCGAGTCTCTCGCTTCCCTGCGCC